>Ga0154311_118_pt1 | contig 126581 bp, 106 predicted proteins | sample RifGroA2_FD_105605 | JGI IMG/M metagenome (GOLD analysis project Ga0154311, IMG submission 105605) | Elusimicrobia bacterium GWA2_56_46
CTCCATTGTGCCTCCTTTTAAAAGGAAAAGGAGGTTTTAGCATTTAACCGGACATTTCTATTTGCCGCAAACAGGACATTTTAAAAAAATTTCTACACTGGAATTCTCCCTATAGACATCGGGGCGGGAAATTGCTACTATAGACTTACTATGATACAGAAAACAACTTTGCCCAGCGCCAAAGAAGTGCAGACTACCAGGAAATGGCATTACTTCGACGCCTCCGGACAGATCCTCGGCAGGCTCGCTTCCAAAATAGCCATCCTGCTCATCGGCAAACATAAACGCACCTACACTCCCACTATGGATTGCGGAGATTTTGTCGTAGTCACGAACGTCGCCAAAGTGAAGGTCACCGGCAACAAGGAAGAGGATAAATTCTACTTCCGCCACTCCGGTTACGCCTCCGGCGCCAAGACCATCCCCTACAAAAGACAGATGGAAAACGATCCCACAAAAGTCCTGGAGCTCGCGGTGAAACGTATGCTCGACTCCAACAAACTGCGCCACGGCCGCCTCAAAAGGCTTAAGCTGTTCGTGGGAGAGCAGGATCAGTACGGAACGAAGACCGACAAACAAGCGTCAGGAATCAAAGGATAATTTATGGAAAAAACCATCATAACAGCCACCGGCAGACGAAAGACCTCCATAGCCCAGGTAAAGCTGATTCAGAACGGAGAAGGCAAAGTTACGATCAATGCCAAAACCCCCGAGGTGTATTTCGGCAACAACCCCCGCCTGAAATACGTAATAACTTCCCCTTTCGACCTTGCCAAGGACCAGAAATTCGACTGCATCTCCAAGGTTGTGGGAGGCGGGCTCTCCAGCCAGGCCGGCGCCATACGCCACGGCGTGGCGCGCGCGATAGCCAGCCTCGGCGACAGTTTTCACTCCTCCATGAAGAAAGCCGGCTTCCTTACCCGCGATCCCAGGATGGTGGAAAGAAAGAAACCCGGCCAGCCGAAAGCCAGAAAGAGATTCCAGTTCTCCAAGCGTTAAACGGCGCTTCGGCGGAACACCGGACGCGGGAAGGCAAAACCTTCCCGCGTTTTTTTGTATCATCTCCTTATGCGGGCGCCCGACCCTAACCCTGACCCCTATACCCTCTAAATTAATGAACCTCCTGCTGTTATTGAAAAACCGCCCCCGCTATAAATTGCTGCGCCTGGCGCTGGCGCTGGCCGATCTCTGCCGCGCCATAGCGGCCGGGAAAACCGGCGTAAAAAAACGCTTTAAACGCTTTTTTACCGCCGCGGCCGGGGCACGGACGCTTATGACAAAAACGGGCTCCGGCCTGGCCGGCCTTACGGCAGCCTTTGAAGCCGCCGGCGCCTGCCTGGAACTGACTTACCTGGACATGGAGCTTCACGGAATACGGCCGGACTCCGAATCCAGGGAGGCCCTGCTTTTTACCGCGCGCGCCGTCCGCCTGCAGGCGGACTTTATCGCCCACACCGGCTCCGGGGCCGCGCTGTCAGAGGCGGCAAAGAGCTCCGCTTCCGCCTCAAAAGTCCTGGCGGCTGCCCTGCGCGCCGTAAGCCACACGGACGACCGGGATTTTATCGCCAATCTGAAATTTAGTAGGATATATTCGGGTCTGAAGAAAACCACGCGCGCCGTCGAAGAATGCGGGGAGCTTCTGGCCGAAAACAAACTATTCACTCGCAGCCGACCACCGCTCCGCAACGGATCCGCTATGAAAAAAATACTCGGTCTTCTCGCGTTCCTAACCCTGCTCTTCAGGCCCGGTCTTTCGGCCCTGACCATCTCGATCTACCATACCAGCGACGTGCACGGCTGGTATTCCGCCCGGCCGGCCGTATGGGACAAAGAAAATTCCACCCGCTCCATAGGCGGCTTCGCGGCCCTCTCCTCGCTGGTCAAACGGGACAAGAACCCCTATATCCTGCTGGATTCGGGCGATACTTTCCAGGGCACACCGGAGGGGAGTCTGACAAAAGGCATGGAGACCGTAGTGTTAATGAACAAGCTGGGCTACTCCGCCGCGGCGGCCGGCAACCATGATTACGATTATACCGAAGACAATTTCAAACTTTTAGCTTCCAGTTCCTCTTTCCCCTGGCTGGGCGCCAACGTCTACGTAAGAGAAACCGGGAAAGCGGCGGCCTACCTGAAACCCTATACCATCATAAAAAAAGCCGGCAAACGGATAGCCGTGATAGGCATCGCCGGCCAGCACACCGCAACCTCTACCCTGCCGCCGTATGTAAAGCATCTCGATTTCAGGGACGAATCCGGAGAAGCGGCCAAATGGACCGAGGAGGTCGGAAAACTCCGCCCCGACGCCATTGTGATCTTAGCTCATGTCGGGCTCGGCATGAGAACGGGGCCGAAAGCGGATATCTCCACCTGGACTTTCACCGCTGGAGGAGACAGCCACGGCACGCTTAGTATAGCCCGGGCGGCCAAAGGCGCCGATGTCGTCATAGGAGGACACGCCCATAACGGACTGCTGAAAGGCTATCATGACCCGGAAAGCGGCGCCCTTATCGCCGAAAGTTTCTATGGACTTACCGATGTCAGCAAGATAGACCTGGAATTCGACGACGCGTCCGGCAGGTTCAAGGGAGCCGCGGACGAACTGATCCCGCTCTGGACCGACCAGACCGGCGAAGACCCGGCGGTCACTGAGCTCATTAAAAAATTCACCGCTGACGTGGATGAGGAAATGAATAAAGTCCTGGGGGAGAGCGAAACCGACCTCGGGTTCAACCCCGACGGCTTCAATTCCTCCATCGGCAACTGGATGACCGACGCCATGCGCCGCCAGACCGGCGCCGATATCGCCGTGCAGAACACAGCCGGGATCCGGTCCGTTATGCGGCGGGGAACATTGAGAATGCGCGACGTTTACCAGGTCATGCCGTTTGAAAACACGCTGGTGACGTTGAAAATGACCGGAGCCCAGCTCTTAAAACTGCTGGAAGACAACCTCTCCGGCGGAAGGGCAAAGATACAGATCTCCGGCCTCACGGCCAGATTCAGGCTGTCCCCCGACGGCAAGGCGCAGGATCTCGCGCTGGAAAGCGGCGGGAAACCAGTATCGCCGGAAGATGAATTCGCCGTAGTCACCAATAATTATCTCACCAGCGGCGGAACAGGGGGAAGAGCTTTCTCCGAGGGCAAGGACATAAAAGACACCATGCTGCCGCTCAGGGAGTATCTGATAAAAGACGTCAGGGAAAATTCGCCCCTGAAACTGCCGGACGGCCCCAGGTTCATAAAGCTGGACTATTGAAAGACAGCAACTATTCGATGAACCCATCGTCCACGTTGTCATTCCTGCGCGCTTTTGGCAGGAATCCAATATTAAAAGGGAGATTATTTTTATGGATTCCCGCTAACAGCACGCGGGAATGACATATGAAAAAAATGAAAATGCGTCACCTCAGGTTTCCTGTCCAACTGACGCTGGCAGCATTACTCCTGCCGTTCCTTGCCGCCTGCTCAAAAACAAACAAGGTAACCATTTACGCCACCGCCAGATCCGGCGGCTGGCTCTGGGCCAGATCCGAATCCGGCGTTAAAAAAGAACCAGTGGAAGCGGGCGGCTACGCGGTTCTGCGCAAAGTTTACGATCTGGAGAAAAAACCCAAGCTGGCCGTGGATCTGGGCAACTGGTTCGGAGAGACGCCGGAGGGCTATCTTAGCAAGGGCGCGGCGGCGGCGGCCTGCATGAACGCCGTGCCTTACTCGGTTTCCGCTCTGGGCCCGGAAGACCTGACGCTTTCCCCCTCGGACCTCGAAAAGCTGGTCAGCGCTTCCTCTTTCACGATCCTCGCCTCGAACCTGTATCTGAGAAACAACAAAAAACCGGCTTTCATAAAGAGCCAGCAGCTACTTTCCGCGGGAGGCGCAAAGTTCGGATTTATGGCAGTGACGGTCATGGATCCCGAAAAATTCAACGTCCAGCGGTATCTGCCTAATTACAAATTCGAAAAAGAAAGTTACGAGATAGAACGCTCTCTCAAGGCGCTGAAAGACGGCGGGGCGCGCGTCATAGTGCTGCTGCTCGGAATCAATCCTAAAAAACAGGCGGGCGGGAACTTCTACGCCTCCTTTCTGGCTAAACTTCCGCGGCTGGATCTGGTCATTACCGACGATCCAGGCCTTAAAAAGACGCTTCGGGTCAACAAAACCTGGGTAGTCTCCGCCCCGGCCAGGCTGCTCTCCGCGGCCAGGATAGAACTTTCCATAGAGCCGGACACCGGCCGGCTGGTGAAAACGGAAGCGAAGAATATACTCCTGGACAAAGCCGGGTACGGAGAGGATCTGGCCGCGCTCGACGTAGTCAACAGGCAGCGGGCCGCGGCAGCCAAGATTTTTTCCAGGCGTGTGGGCGCGGTCGCCGCCGATATAAGAAGGTCGGAGGGCTCCGTCTCGCCGCTCGGCAATTTCACGGCGGACTGCGTAAAGCGCTGGGCCAGATCCAACGCCGCCATCATCAACAATTCCGTGCTGGGCGGGGATCTCCTTAAGGGTCCGGTCACGACCGGAGATCTCTACCGGGTGCTGCCATTCGACACCAGCGTGGTTTTCGTAAAAATACGCGGCGAGGATCTTGAGCGGGCCATAGAGAAAACTATTCCCCTGGGCATAAGCGTTTCCGGCATGGAAATAGCGATGCAGGGCCCGGCGGTGGATCGCCTCGTTATCGAGGGTTCCCCCGTCAGACCCGGCCATATCTACCGGATCGCGGTTCCGGACGCCATCGTCAACGACAATGATTACTCGCTTCTTTCCAGCGCAACCGAATTCGCCAATTCCCGGCGGTTCCTGCGGGAAGTGCTCGGCTGGTGCTTTTCCCGCCAGGCGGTCACGCCCAAGCCGGATCTCAACCGCATCACAAGGAACGAATAATGCTCCAGATATTGGACGCTTTCCTGAAAAAGTGGCTGCTCAGGCTCAAGATTTTCTCTTTTCTGGCGGCCACCTGGGCGGTCTTCTTCAGCGTCTTCACCCTGATGGGCCTCCGCGCGGGCTTTGAATACGACGACGGCCTTGTCTTTTCCACACCCGCTTTCAAAAGCGCGCAGGGAACCGGGCTGGAACCCGGCTCTAAGGGCTATTGGGAGGCGGTTAACCGCTCCCATAAGCTTGAGCGCGTCAAACCCGCGGTATGGCTGACGGCGTGGTTTTTCAGGGTTTTCGGCTTCAAAACCGCCATCCTGGCGCGGCGCGGCCCGGACGGCTCGGATTCACTGGTTCAAAGCTGGAAGCCGCCGGCCGACGACTTTTTTTTCTCCGACGACGAGAACCAGGAATACGAAATTCTGGAAAAAAAAGGTTTCACGCTCTATTTCGCGGCCTCGGACGCCGGCATTATCCAGGCCAGGAAAGCGGGAGTCTGGGCCGTCAGGATACGCAAAAGCGCCAAGTCCGTCCTGCCGGCGCCGGCCACTCCCCGCAAATTCAGGGAGCCCGTCCTGCCGCTGTCGGAATTCTAAGCTCCACCTAAATCCTCTGATAAGTGATAATTCCGCCTACAGGATCCCGTTCGCAATATTCTTCTCATCAATAATTCAGGCGTGTTACCGGCTTTGGGCTAACGAACCGCAGGGTAGTAAAACGGGGGCCTGCCGGAGCAAGGCTTTTTCGCGTTCCCTCATCCGACTGCGGGGTCGAAAAAGCCTTGCCCCGGCACCCCTTAGTAAAATTTACGCAATTGATGGTCACTCGGCATTCCAAATCTGAAAATACAATATATTGACCCCGCCCAAATTACTACTTGAATTACCCACCCGGTACCGGTGTAGGTATCTGGGTGCCTCGCGGATAAATAGAGGTATGTTTTTCAGGCTCTATCAGGAGGATGGCGGCGGGGTATAAACTGGAGGGGTGGCAGCCATGGGTTGGATCGGGCCGAAAGGGGAACCGGCGCGAAGTCGCCGGGCCCCTTTCGGCCCGATGGGCCCCATGGCTGACAGGCCCCCGAACGCGCAACCCGCCGCCATTTTTCCACTTTTCATCCAAGGGGTGAAATCTTTTCATCAATGACGCAGGATTGTTAGCGGAGGATCGGGAGCTCCACGCCGCTGTTGCTTAATCTCGCCAAAACTAATAAAATGTATCTATAATAATGCAAGATTGCATTTTCTGCAAAATAGCCGGGCACGAGATCAACGCCAGATTTGTGCATGAAACGGATGAATTGGCGGCCTTTCAGGATTTAAATCCCCAGGCCCCCACGCATATCATCATCATCCCCAAAAAGCACATAGCCCGGCTCTCGGAAGCGGCGGAGGAGGAGATTCCTCTGCTGGGCAGGCTTCAGTACGCGGCCAGGGAGATAGCGGAAAAGCTCGGCGTGGCCGACAATTTCAGACTGGTGGCCAATAACGGCCGCAAGGCCGGCCAGTCGGTGGATCATCTCCACTACCATCTGCTGGCGGGCCGCAAGATGAACTGGCCGCCGGGCTGAGAGCAACAGTGACCAGTGATGAGTGATCAGTGGAGAGCGGATATAAGGATTTTATTACTGTCCACTGAACACTATTCACTGTACACTTTTCCTAAAAGGTGGTGATATTCGTGGTATTCATTAAACTCAGAGAGGAAGAGAACATAGAGGAGGCCCTCAGGCGTTTCAAGCACGAATGCGAGAAGAACGGCATTCTAAAAGAAATAAAACGCCGGGAGCACTACCTTTCCCCCAGCCTCAAAAGAAAGCTGAAATCCGAGGAAATGAGACGCAAGCTTCGCAAGAACCGAAGACCGTCTTACTAGCGTCAACAGCGGTGATTAGTGGTTAGTGATCAGCGGCTGGATCTTTTTAAAATCCGCCGCTGCCCACTAGCCACTATTCACTATTCACTTTCGTTTTATGACCTCTCACGGCATCTCCGATTCCATCCGGGAAAAGCTCGACATCGTCGAGGTGGTGAGGGATTATATACCCGCGCTCCGCAGGGCCGGGCGCAATTACAAGGCCGTCTGCCCTTTCCACAACGAGAAAACCCCTTCTTTCACCGTCAGCCAGGACAAACAGATCTTCTACTGTTTCGGCTGCAACGAGGGCGGGGATATGTTCACTTTCGTGATGAAAATAGAGGGCCTGACTTTCGTGGAGTCCCTTAAAAAACTTTCCGCAAAAGCCGGGATCCAGTGGCAGGAGACCGAATATCACCAGCTGAGCGCCAAAGAAAAAGAGCGGCTGGATCTGAAAAAGGTGCTTTCCGCCGCGGCCGAATTCTACAAAAAACTGCTGTTTTCCTCCAACGGGGAACGGGCGCGCCTGTACCTGGGAGGCAGGAAAATCAACAAGGCCACGGTGGAGCGTTTCGGACTTGGTTTCGCGCCGGGAGAACCGTCCCTGACCGAAGAACTGGAACGCAAAGGTTTTTCAAAAGAACTGATCGTCACGGCCGGCCTGGCCGCGGTACGGGAAAGCGGACAGGTTTCGGATTATTTCAGGAACCGGGTGATGTTCCCCATACGCAACGCCGCCGGCGACGTCATAGCTTTCGGCGGCCGGGCGCTGGAAGACGGCCAGCAGCCCAAATATCTCAATTCCCCGGAAACCCCGCTATTCTCGAAGCGGCGCACACTTTACGGCCTCAGCGAGGCCCTGCCCCAGGTGCGGAAAGAGGGGCGTATGCTGATCCTGGAAGGCTACATGGACGTCATAGCGGCGCACCAGCACGGCGTAACGTTCGCGGTGGCGCCTCTGGGCACGGCGCTTTCCGCCGACCATGCGGCTTTTATAAAAAGATATTCCCGGGATACCATCCTGATGTTCGACGCGGACGAGGCCGGCATCAACGCCTCGGTGCGGGCCTCCGATATTTTCATGGACGCCGGCATGTACGTCAAAGTCGCGGATCTGGGCGAAACTCTGGATCCCGACGAGTATCTGAACGAATACGGGCGCGAAGCTTTCGACGCCAAACTGGCCCAGGCCGCCGACCCCCTGGAATTCAGGATCTCCGCCCTCCTGCGGAGCCGCCCGGGCGCCCTGGCTTCGCAGGACAAGGCAAAGCTTATAGAAGCGCTTCTGGACACCGTGGTAAAGCAGACCGACGAGATACTTAAGAGCGAATGGGTCAAAACCCTCGCGGCCCGCTTCGACGTGACCCAGGAGTCGGTTCTGCGCCAGCTCAAGAAAAAATCGGTTTACGCCGGCGGACGCCGGGACGACGGAGGCCGGGAAGCCGCGCCGGCCGGGTTCCCGGAGGCGCCCGCGATAGAGCTCGGCTTCATCCATCTGCTGTTAAAAGATCCCGGCCTCATCTCTCAGGCGAAAGAGCTGACGGAAACCGATTTCCAAAGCCCGGTTTCAAAAAAGATCTTCTCAGCCGTAAAAGACATGGCGGGCGAGGATCCCTCAAAAGCCATCAGCCGGCTGACGCAGCTTTTTCCGGAATACGCCGGCCTGATCATGAAACTCTCGGTGGAAGAGATGGGGCCGGATATGAACACGCCTCGGAACGCGGCCCTGGCCGCCGGGACGATACGCAAACTTTCGCTGGAGCGCAAGAGGAAAGAGCTCAAAAGCCGATTCGGCTCGCTCACGCCGGCGGAGCTGGCCGAGTACATGGCCCTGACGGGCCTGCTGAAAACCGCGGCCAAAACCGATCCGGAATAGTTACCTTGTACTGAGGGAAATTTCTGCTCCGGGTGGTTCAGCGTAGCGACCAAGCGAAGCGCAGGGAGCAAGCGACGATGAAATGGAGGGCAGAGCCCTCCTTGTGGAGCACCGGGCGCCACCTTATAAAGCCCGGCGGTAATCCGCCCCGCGCATGTGTTAAGCGCGGGGTGCGACAGAGAAGGAGAATACTATGGCGCAGGCACGCAAAGCTTTAAGAGATCTGGTGGAGCTGGGCAAAGAGCACGGGTACATCACCCTGGAGGAGATTAACCGCTCTCTCACCAACGCCTCCATGTCCAGCGAAGAAATAGACACGCTCATGGGCACGCTGGAGGATCTCGGCATTGATGTCGTGGATCGCAAGAAGTTCAAGATGGTGGCGGCGGCCGAACGCGAGGCTTACACCGAAGAATGGGACGCCGCGCCGGACGTCTCCAACTCGATCCGGATGTATCTTTCCGAGATGGGCAAGGTTCCGCTCCTCACCCGCGACGAGGAAGTAACCCTGGCCCGCAACTCCCGCGAGCGGGAGAAAGAGCTCCGTATGCTGGTGCTGGAATCCCCCATCACCATGCGCGAGATCCGCAACTGGGAAACCCTGATCGAGCAGGACGAGATGACCACCAAAGAGCTCATGCCGCGCGGGCGCAAATCCGCGCACGAACTTTCCGCCATGAAGCGCAAGATGAAGAACGTTGCGCACCTCATCACCAGGACGGAAAAAGAGATCATGAAACTGACCGAGCGCTTCAATAAGCCTAAGCTGCCGAACGAACAGAAGAAGAACATCGCCGCCATCATCGACCGCAAGCGCAAGGACATCGTCAAAACCATCATCAACCTGAACCTCAACCAGGAAAAGATCAAACGCCTTACCAATAAGATCAAAAATCTGGCCCACAAGATCAAGGAATACCGCACCGAACTTGAAAAATACCAGAAGCAGTACGGCGATCTTATCAAACTCCGGACCGATCACGACCTGGTGCGCAGGAACCGCATGACTCCGGGGGCTTTCCGGTCCAAATGGGGTTATAATCCCACCGAGGTGGAAGCGGCCCTGGACAATATCGCGGCCATTAAAGAGCGCGAGAAACACCTTATCCGCACGCTCCCCATCAGTCCCGACGACTTCATGACCCTGAACGATAAGATCACTTTCCTGGAAGACCAGATCCTGCAGGACAAGCTGAAACTGATCAAGGCCAACCTGCGCCTGGTCGTCTCCATCGCCAAGAAACACGTCAATTCCAACCTTGAACTGTCCGACCTCATCCAGGAAGGCGGCCTGGGCCTTATGAAAGCCGTGGAAAAATTCGAATACAAACGCGGCTTCAAGTTCTCGACCTACGCCACCTGGTGGATCCGCCAGTCCATAAACCGGGCCATCGCGGATCAGGCGCGCACCATCCGCATCCCGGTTCACATGAAAGAACTGGTCTCCAAGCTCATGAAAGTGACCAGGAAATACCGTCAGGAATTCGGACGGGATCCGGCCATCGAGGAGTATTCCAAACACCTCCACATCTCCATGGACAAGGTCAAGAACGCCCTGAAGATCATGCAGGATCCCATCTCGCTGTCCACGCCGATAGGAGAGGACGAGGATTCCCACCTTGAGGACTTTATCGAGGACAAGGGCGGCCTGCCGCCGTCCCACTCCGCCCTGGACCTCCTCCGCCGCCGGGAAGTGACGAAGATCCTGGACACGCTGACGGACAGGGAGGCGAAGATCATCAAACTGCGCTTCGGCATAGAGTCCGGCTACCCCCGGACCCTGGAAGAAGTGGGAAAGATCTTCCGCGTCACGCGCGAACGCGTGCGCCAGATAGAGGCCAAAGCCATAAGAAAGCTCCGCCATCCCTCGCGCAGCAAGATGCTCAGGGATTATCTGGACTGACAATGAATACCGGTAAAAAAGATCCTGTTCTGGTTGTTGTTTCGGTCATGACCGTTCTGCTTATCGGAGGGTTCCTTCTGGCGGTCTACGTGGGAATGAGCGGCAGGAAAACGGAGACCGCGCGCCGTTACTTAGGTTTCCGCAGCCCCGCCTCCGCCTCCCCCGGGTATTTTGAAAGCGTCAGACAAGGGGCGGCTGAAATACAAAAGAGAGCCGAAATCTGGGGCCGCAGTTTTTTTGCCGGAACGACCGCCTCCTCCGATTCCGCCGCGGGAACGCGGTGGGAAACCAGCCGGGACAGAATCGCCGACGACGACTCCTACGAAAAAGACTTTAACGAAAATTACGATGGGGACTACGCAAGCGGCAGGAGATCGGGCCTCCGCTCCTCCTGGGCGGATAGCGACGGAGGGAGATTCTCTTCAGGCGGCTCTATGGGCTCAGGAGGCTATGAATCCGCGCCGGAGGGTTCGCGGCGCAAGGTCCGGAAAGCGGCTACGGGAGGCGGAACGGCCTCTTCCGCGGCCGGCGGGCCGGCTCCAACCTCACACGCTGTTCCCGGCGGGCCGCCCCAGGACGGGGATCGCGCGGCCCCCCCGCGGCGGCGCGCCTCTTTACCTTCGAAAAACGCCGGCGGAACCGCGGGTCTTAATTCAGGCGGTTTTTCACCGGAGCATGGAGGGGAAAAATTCAAGAAAGGCGGCGGCTTGCAGGGCATGAGCGGCAGCGGCCCCGGCGCCGATCTTAACGGCGCTTCGGAAAGCATGAAAACCGAAGCGCAAAACAGTTATAAATCCGGGGCGGCCGGCGGCGCTGCCGCCGCCGCGGCGGGCGCGGCGGGTGCGTCAGGCGGCGCGAGCGCGGCCGTCCCCAAGGCTCCCGAACCTAAGAAAGCCGACGCGGATGAAAAAGCCGGCGATGCCGCCGCGGAAGAGGATTCAGACCTGGAACCCGGAACGGACGAAGAATTATACGCCGACAGTTCAGGGGCTGAAGAGCCGGATCTTATAAGATCCGTGGTCGCCGCCAGACTGAAAGGAACGGATGTGAAATATGTTCCGGAGGAAAAAGCCTCGGGCGAGCCGGAAGAAGCGTTGCTGCAGGCCGGGGCCGCGGCCATAACGGACGAGAACCAGAACGCCTCTAAAACCGACCCCGCAAATTTCGACGATCTGTCCGAAGAGCGCAGGAAAGCGATGAGAGAAGAGATCCACGTATTTTTGAAGAAAGTGGAAAATAAATACGGGGCAATGACCGATATCTACGACACCCCCTGCCGCTTAACTCCGGATCTGTGCAAAGAGCACGGTATCAGCGGGAACTATCTGACCATGATCACCGCTAAAGGCGCAAAACTGGTTCTGGGAACCAAATACCTGAACGGCAAATGGCGCCGATACACCATAGATTTCAAAAAACCGCGCGCCGCCCGCCCTTAACCACCCCTGTTGTCTACTTCTCGTCTTTATTTTCGGTCAGCATGCCCTTGATGATATCGCGGGCGATGTCTTTGGCGCCCAGGCCCGCCGCGATGGCGAAAGCCAGGCCCAGGGAGGCGAACAGGATATTCAGACTGGAACGGATGATCTTCATATCCACGCCAAGCTGTTCCACCGCCGCTATGGCGGTGAACACCAGGATGACGAAATGAACGATCTTGGAAAGCGATTTCCCCCCCCGGAGATTATTGGCCGCGGCTGAATCAGTGACCACGTCCGAAATGAACTTGGCGAATGTAAGACCGCCGAAAGCGATGAAAATGGCCGCAGCGATCCTGGGGATAAAGCCGACCAGGAAACGCTCAAGGATCTCCGAGATCACGGTAAGGTTCATGATATTGGCGGCGGAAACAAAGAACACCATGATGAGCGACCAGTAAACTATAAAACCTATAATGGCGGACGGCGAGCGGCCGAAACCGAAGCGGACCATGACCTCGTTGATGCCCACCTGGCTGGTGTAAGTGTCCAGTTTTATCCTCCTGAGGAACTGTTCAAGCAGCGAACTCAGTACCCTGGCAATGAACAAACCGAACAGGACAAAGAGGAGTGCCGCTATTATATTGGGGATATAGTTCGCGAAAACCGTCCAGATGCGCAGAACGGGATCTATAAAAAGTTCGGCGATATCTCTTAGCATGTTGCCTCCGGATAAGATAATTTGACGCTCTCTATTCTATGAATTCCCGAAACCCCATGCAAACGGAAGCTGTATTGGAAAGATGGCGGCGGGCTGCGAGTGCGGGGGCCTGCCAGCCATGGGGCCCATCGGGCCTGCGGCGGCCCGGCGACTTCGCGCCGGTTCCGCCGCAGGCCCGATCCAACCCATGGCTGTCACCCCTCCAACTAAACCCCGCCGCCATCCTTCTAACACAACCTTAAAAACAAACCTCTATTTTGTCCGCGAGGCACCCAAATAGATAACTGTCAATGAAGAGATGATGATTCTAAGACGGGCCGCGCAAGTCGGGAAAAGCACCGGTGGTTTTATCAAATTTACTGATCCCTATACCGGGTGGGTAATTCAAGTAGTAATTTGGGCGGGGTCATATACTATACTTTCAGATTGGAATACCGAGCAACCATTAAGTGCGTAAATTTTACTAAGGGGTGACGGGGTAAGGCTTTTTCGACCCGGTAGGCCGCCGACGGAACGCGAAAAAGCCTTGCCCCGGCAGGCCCCCGTTTTTACTATCCTGCGGTTCGTTAACCCAAAGCCGTTAGGATTACCGCTTATCGGAGGATTTGGGGCACCGTGTTCCCTTGCCCTCAGCTTTCAGCCTTATAACTTTCTCATAAAGCGCGAGATGGGCCAGGGCGGGTTTTTCCCAGGAAAGGCCGGCGGACAACTCTACCCCGCGATCCGAGATTCGTCCCCGGAGGACCGGATCCGCAAGGCGGTCAGCAAGGCCGGCTATCGCTCCCGTATCCCACGGCCGCTCCAGAACGAACGCATTTTCACCGTCTTTAAAAAGTTCGCTCACCCCGGCGTATCGTGTGGTGATCACAGCCAGGCCCATAGCCATCGCCTCAAGAACCGCCAGGCCGAAAGTGTCCATGGGCGTGGGGTTTATAAAAATATCTCCGGCGCTGTAAAGATCCCGGATATCGCTCCATTCGTTTTCGCAGATAAGCCGCAGACCTAGTCCGGCGGCCAGGGCGGCGAACGGCTCCGCGCGGAACGGACCGGCCGCGATAAGAACGCTGTGCTTAGCGCAGCGGGCGGAGGCAAGCCCCTTTATGGCGAACTCAAGCCCTTTCCAGGAATCACCGATGTACACAAAAATCAGATCTCCGGGGGACAGGGACAGCAGCGCGCGCGCCGCTGCGCGGCGGACATGGCGCTCAACCGGCGAAAAATAAGAGGGATCCACGCCGTGCCTGATCACCGACAACCGGTCCCGCCCCACCCCGTAAGCCGCCGAGATCTCCCCGGCGGAACGCTCGGAGGCGGCGACCACGCTTTTATAGCGGTAAGGCGCGAAGCGTTTTTTTTCTATAAAAGCCCGGAGCGCCCTGTTCCTGGAACGCAGGCGCGGCCGATCCATAGTGAACGGCACGGAGGCCATCTTCTCCACTTCCACCGGCTGGGGATCATTATGCATGACGATCACGTCCTGCCAGACGGTGAGCAGATGGCTGACCACCAGGTCATGGCTCCCTTTCAGAAAAGGGAGCAGCGCCCCGAATGGTGAGGCCCAGATGCGGTTGGAACCGCGCAGACAAGGGAAACGATGCAGAAAAATATTTTCAGGCAGTGCCCGCCTTTCCTCGCCCGAAAGCAGCAGCCGCGAAGCGTACAGGTGCGTCTCATGCCCGCGCTTCGAAAACTCCCGCGCCAGGGAAAGCACTACACGCGAGATGCCGTTGTTCCTGGAAAGGGCCTGCAGGACCAAAGCAAGGTTCATAAGAGAGAACGCTTCCCCGCCTGCCGCAGGCGCATCGCGAAATTTAAAAGCCCGCTCTTCCCGCTTACGATGCGCCGCGGAACGGAGAAAATGTCTCCGTCCCCCTCCTCCGTGGCGAAGCCTATTTTATAGCCGGCTTCGGCCAGGGCGCGCCGGGCGTCGGGCGTATAACCGCCATAAGGATAGGCGAACCAGGAAACTTCGGAACCGAGCTCCGCCTCAAGCTCCGCCTTGGAACGTAAGGCTTCTTCCGTCAGCGCAACCCCGTCCAGACCCCTGAAATCTCTGTGCGAAACCCCGTGGGAGCCTATTGTCCAGCCCTCGTCCCTGAGCGTCCTGAGCCCGGAGGGCGAAAGCAGGCGGTTCGGGGAATCGGCGGCTTCGCCGTCCCAGAACGCGCTCTTTCCGAAACCGGAAGAGACCATAAAAAGCGCGGCGGAAAAGCCATTGCTTTTCAGAACCGGCAAGGCGCGGGTAAGCACGCTTTCAAAGGCGTCGTCGAAAGTGATCAGGAACGGTTTTTTTGGAAGGCGAGCCGACAGACCGAGACGGGCCTTAAGATACTCCTCCGGGTCGGCGGTGCGGTAGCCCAGCAAAGCCATGAGTTTCATCTGATTCAGGAAATTTTCCGGCGTGACACAGGTATTGGAATTAACGTCGAAAGCCGATGGTTCGGCTATCTTATGGTAGACCAGCACCGGAATACGGGGATGGGGCATTTGATTCCATTATCCTTTTTTTAAGCGGCGATTTCAATTTCAATTGCAAAAAAACGTTCCTTTTGCTAACATATATCTACTATGTACGCAATAATCGAAACAGGCGGCAAACAATACTGGGTCGTTCCCGGCGAAATTCTGCAGGTTGAACGGCTTACGGCCAAAACGGGCGAAGAAGTGACTTTCAACGCTTTATGGACCGCGTCGCAGGAAGAAAAGAACGCGGCCCCCGGCAAATCCCCCTCGGCCAAAGTGACGGCCAAGGTAGTGAGACATCTCAGAGGCGAGAAGCTCATAATTTTCAGAAAGCGGCCCAAAAAGGCCTATGAAAAAAGTTCGGGCCACCGCCAGGAACTGACCGAGCTTCAGGTAAAAGACATTCAGTTGTCCTAAGAGGTTTTAAAACTATGGCAGGAACAAAATCACAGGGTTCATCCACTAACGGAAGGGACAGTCACGGCCAGCGTCTTGGCGTGAAACGCTACGGAAGTCAGAACGTAAAAGCCGGGGAAGTCCTGGTCAGGCAGCGCGGAACCAAATTCCTGGCCGGCCTCAACGTGGGAAAAGGCTCGGACGACACGCTGTTCTCAAAAGTGACGGGAGTAGTAAAATTTGAATGGGCGAAGCGCAATAAGAAACAGATCAGCGTTTATCCTCAGGTTTCCAAGTAACCTCCGGGCCGTCCAAACCTCCCATAAACCGCTAAGTGGGAGGTTTTTTGTTATCCGGGCGGAACATTTATTATGCTGAAACAGGGACGATCGGAAAGAATGGATTTTATAGATACAGCAAAAGTCTACCTCCGCGCGGGGAAAGGCGGGGACGGCTGCGCCTCGTTCCGCAGGGAAAAATTCGTGCCTTACGGCGGCCCGAACGGCGGGAACGGCGGAAAAGGCGGCGATATTTATTTCGAGGCTTCCACGAATATCACCACTCTTTACGAGATCTCCAGGCATCCCCATATCAGGGCGGAGGAAGGCGGCCCCGGGCAGAGCAACAACATGAGCGGGCTTAAGGGCCCGGACATCGTTAATTATGTTCCCTGCGGCACCATCATAAAACTGGAAGGCCGCTTGGCGGCGGATCTCAAGAATCACGGCGACCGCTTTCTCGCGGCGCGCGGCGGGCGCGGCGGGCGCGGCAATATGTCTTTCAAGACCAAGTTTAACACCGCCCCCAGAATCTCGGAGAACGGCGAGCCAGGGCAGGAGTTCACCGCCGAGCTGGAACTGAGCGTCCTGGCGGACGTAGGGCTGGTGGGTTTCCCCAACGCCGGCAAATCCACGCTGCTCGCCACCATCTCCGCGGCCAGGCCCAAAGTCGCGGCCTATCCTTTTACCACCCTCAGCCCGCATCTGGGCATCGTGTCGCATAAAGGCAAAACTTTCGCCGCGGCCGATATTCCCGGCCTTATAGAGGGCGCGCACGAAGGCAAGGGACTGGGCGACTTGTTCTTAAAACACGTCCTCCGGACAAAGATGCTGATCCACCTGGTGGATCCGGCCGGTTTCGGAAAATTAAAGCCCGCGGAATCCGTTACAGTGATCGCCAGGGAACTTAAAACCTACCATCCGGAACTGGCCAGGAAGCAGCGCATCCTCGTTGTCAGCAAAGCCGATCTGCCCGAAGCGAAGAAAGTCCACGCCGCGCTCGTCAAAAGATACAAGAAACACCCGGTATTCCTGATCTCCGCGGCCACCGGTTTCGGGGTTACGGGTTTGCTCGACTATCTCATCTCTCTACTGCCCGGAATAAAGGCGCCGGAGATCTATAAACCGGAACCTGACGGCGACGTCAACGCCCTGCACAAGCCTGTAAAAGAGGGTTTCAAGATCGGCGAGGGCCCGGACGGACTGATGGAAGCGAACAGCGAAGCGCTGAATACTATTATCGCCATGACCAATTTCAGCCAGCCCGATTCGATCAACCGTCTCAGGCGGATCTTCAAACTTATAGGGTTGGACAAAGCTCTGAAGAAAGCGGGTGTGGTTCCGGGCGACCAGGTGAGGATAGCCGGCAGAGAGTTCGAATGGTCCGAGCACCAGGTCACCCCCCCCCACAAGCGCTCCAAGTTCGCCTACAAATACCAGACCAAAACCGGCTTCTGATCCGAAAGAGGAACCGCCGGATCAGCGGGCTTTGACTAGCACCCCGCAGAAACCTATTCAGCCGGTCGTAAAAATTAATTTATGGAAATATTAAAAATCGAAGATATTTTCGGAGACCTGCCGGAACTTGAAACCCCGCGTCTGATACTGAGGAAATTGAAAGCGGAGGACGCGGAGGATATGTTTGAGTACGCCTCGGATCCTGAGGTGGCCAGGGATGTTACTTGGCCGCCGCATAAACACATAGATGATTCCGTGGCGTTTTTAAATTCCGTTCTCCAAAAATACTCAAAAAAAGAAGTCGAGGGGTGGGGCGTGGCCTTGAAAGAAAGCGGGAAACTTATCGGCACCTGCGGCTTTGTCTGGTGGAAGCCGGAACATGCAAAAGCTGAAATAGGCTATGCTCTCTCCCGCAAATACTGGGGCCGCGGCCTGATGACCGAGGCCGTGACCGCGGTTATGGATTTTGGGTTCGACAAAATGAAACTGAATCGACTGGAGGCCCGTTGCACAGCCGCCAACATCGGCTCGGAAAAAGTAATGCGCAAGAACGGCATGAAATACGAGGGGATATTGCGCGACGTCCTTTACGTGAAAGGCGCCTTTATGACCCTGAAATCATACTCCATACTAAGATCCGAATTCCATCCCGCCTAAGGGAGATGGTCCCCCGATATCTGCACTATCAGGGTTTCTCTTCTGAAGCGGTAGCCGCGGGCGAAGGCGGTGTTGCTCAGGAGCAGCGAGGGGGTGGAGGCTATGGTGGAATAGATCCTGAACCTTTTTATTTTCGGTTTAGCCGACGGTTCCAGCAAATTGGCCTTGGCTATCTCCTGCAGCGTGTCCATAGCCCAGTAGACGGGCCAGATAAAAGCGGCCCGCAGGGCCGGCTCGGTCTTGGGAATAGAAGCGAGGAAACCCTCGCTCAGATCCAGTTGATCCACCGCCCAGGAAATCCACTTGTAAACCACCGGGCGAAGACGCGCCATATTTCCCGGCTCAAGCAGATCTCCCGGTTTCAGGGCGACACCATCCAGCTCGGACTGCGGCAGGTAACAGCGGCCGATGCGCAGATCCGCCGACATATCCTTCAGTATGTTTGTTATCTGCAGGGCCGAGCCTATGAGCGCGGCATCCGCTTCCGAGGGCAATTGCCCGAGATTAATATTGCAGCGGCGGATATGCTCCCGGTAAAGACGCGCCCAGAAAACGCCGGGTTCTCCTCCGATCAGGGCGCAGTATTTTTTGAGGTCGTCTTCGGTCCCGAACGCGGCCGCGGCCGGCGCGGCGCCCGACGGCTGAAAGGCGTCCAGATCCATTTCCATTCCCCCGGCCACGCCGTTCACCAGCGCTTTAAGCTGGGCCAGCTCCCGCTCCGGCAAGGCCGCGTAAAAAGCGGCGATCTTTTCAAATTTTGAAAGCAGCGTCTTTTCTTTCTTGTCGGGTACGCTCCGCGCGGCCCGTTCTATCAACTCCGCCAGCCGCCCGGCGTTGGTTTTGTCCTCCAGGCCCCTGAAAAGCCCCAGAATTTCCCGCTTCGCGGCGGCGTCTATACCCGGACAGTCCGCTACGGTGTCCATGGCGCGGGCGACAAGGTAGCCCAGGGCCAGGGAAGTCCTTAAAGGTTCCGGCAGGATATTAACGCTGAGATAAAGTGTTCTTGAAACCGCTTTCAGAATATTTTTCAGATCCCCGTAAAAACCGGTTTGGACATTTTTCATAAATAGATCTTATCGGCCGCCACCCCCGTCCCTTCCGGGAATTATCTTGCCCAGGACGCGGGGGCCGCGCGCGCCGGTGGCGGACGGGCAGTGGTTCCTCTTTCCGCCAAGCGCCAGCCAGGCAAGCAGCGCGAAGCAGGCGGGCTCCTTGGCCAGCGGGTCTATACCCAGTTCCGCGATGCTTTTTACTTCGATGCCGGGAAGAACCGAGGCAAGATTGCGCATCAGAACCGGATTCAGCGCCCCCCCGCCGCTGACTATCAGCTCGCGCGTCCCCCGGGGGGCGAATTTTTTGAAAGCCAGGGCGATGGACGCGGCCGTAAAATAATTCAGGGTGGCCAGGAGATCGTATTTATTTTTACGATCCGGCCGGCCGAAATGTTTTTTAATGAAACCCGCGGAAAACTCGCTGCGATCCAGCGACTTCGGCGGTTTCGACGAGAAGAACGGGAGTTTCAGCAGCTTCGACACTTTCTCCCGGTCGGCCCTGCCAGCGGCGGCCCAGCGCCCCTCCGCGTCATAATTCTTTTTTCCCCCGCTCAGTATGACGGCCGCCGTATCCATCAGCGCGTTCCCCGGCCCCGTGTCGAAACCGGAAGTCCTGATCCCCTTTCCGACAAAAGAGATATTTCCCACGCCGCCGATATTCTGCAGGGCCGCCGGCCGTCCGCCGCCGAACAGATATTCGTCCATAAAAGGAATGAGCGGCGCGCCTTCCCCGCCGGCCGCCATATCCGCCGGCCTGAAATCCGAGACCACGGGCCGCCCCGTTTCCTCGGAAATGAATGACGCTTCGCCTATCTGCAGGGTGCTGCCGCCCCTGCCCGGCTGATGAAAAACGGTCTGGCCGTGGGATCCTATTACCGATATGTCTTTACAGGAGAGCCCGTGTTCCCGGCAGAAACGCTTTACCAGGCCGGCCCAGATACGGCCCAGTTCGAAATCAAGGGCGGAAAGTTCCGGGGCCTTCATGTCCATGGCGGAAAGTATGCGCCTTTGCAGTCCGGCGCCGTAGGGATAGGTTTTGTGCGCCAGAACTTTGAGAGGTTTCCCGCACCGCGCGACGGAACACAGCGCTATTGAGAGCCCGTCGGCCGAAGTCCCCGACATCAACCCGAGAATTTTTATAATTTTCTTCATAGTACAGCGATATGAGCTTATGGCCTAAAGCTTATGGCTTATGGCGGGCGCGGCGCCATCTTCAAACAGCCAGGTGCTCAGGTAACGCTCGCCGGTATCGGGCAGAATGACCACTACGGTCTTCCCGGCGGCCTCCGGCCTGGCGGCCACAAGGGCGGCGGCATGCATGGCCGCTCCGCCGGAGATGCCGGTACAGAGGCCCTCTTCGGTCATAAGACGCCTGGCCATGAGGCCCGCCTCGTCGTCCCTGACCCTGATAATTTCGTCTATGCTCTCTGTTTTGAGCACGGCCGGAACAAAACCCGCGCCTATGCCCTGTATTTTATGCGGCCCGGCCGGGGATCCGGAAAGCACCGAAGAGGTGTACGGTTCCACGGCTATTATTTTTACGCCGGGCCTGCGCTCTTTAAGGACCTCCGAAACGCCGGTGATGGTTCCGCCGGTGCCGACCCCGGCCACAAAATAGTCCACTTTTCCGCCGGTGTCTTTCCAGATCTCCTCGGCGGTGGTCTTACGGTGGCTCTCCGGGTTGGCCGGATTTTCGAACTGCTGCGGCATGAAAGCGCCGGGATTCGCGGCCAGAAGTTCTCCGGCTTTGATTAAGGCGCCTTTCATTCCCTCCGCGCCCGGAGTCAGAACCAGTTCTGCCCCCAGCGCTTTTAAGATCTTGCGCCGCTCGACGCTCATGGTTTCCGGCATGGTCAGCATAAGCCGGTAGCCCCGCACCGCGCAGACGAAAGCAAGCCCTATGCCGGTATTACCGCTGGTCGGCTCTATTATCAGGCTCCTTTCCTTTATAAGTCCCCTCGCGCGGGCGTCTTCCAGCATGGCGAGGGCTATGCGATCCTTGACGCTGGACATCGGGTTGAAAGATTCAAGCTTGGCCAGCACCAGGGCCCGGCCGGCGGCCGTCACGCGGTTGATCCTGACCAGCGGCGTGCCGCCTATAAGTTCCGTGACGTCGTTGGCGTATTTCATGGCTTCAACCTTTTCTTCAACTCCTCCACTTCGGCGCGCAGGACTTTTATTTCCTCTCCGCAAACGTCAAAAAGTTTATTATGATCAAGCTGGGTGGTCTCCCCGGCGCCGCCCTCCCTGGGTTTGGCCGGGACGCCGAAAACCGTGGTATTCGGCGGGACATCCTTCAGCACCACCGAACCGGCGCCTATGCGCGCGTGCTCGCCTATGACAATGGCGCCCAGCACGATAGCGCCGGCCCCTATCACGGAACCGCTGCCGATGGTGGGGTGTCTTTTCTTTTTCTCAAGGCTGGTGCCGCCCAGCACCACGCCCTGGTACATGAGCACATCGTCGCCTATCTCGGACGTCTCGCCGATCACAACGCCCATACCGTGGTCGATAAAGAACCGCCGCCCGATGACCGCGCCTGGGTGGATCTCTATGCCGGTCAGCGCCCGCCCCGCCTGTGAAAGAAGCCGCGCCGGCAGGCGCAGGCCAAGAGTCCACAACCGGTGGGAAACGCGGTGCAGCCAGACGGCGTGCAGGCCGGGATAACAGGTGAGCACTTCCGTGAAACTCCGCGCCGCGGGATCTTTCAGGAACACGTTCTTTATATCTTCCAGGATATGCATCCGCTAAATTATATGATTTTTTTTATGTATAATTGCCCTATCACTATCACAACCTGAACGAGGTGGCATATTATGAACAAGAAAGATTTTTTGAGGGTGGCCGACTACACCAGGGACGAAATAAAAGAGATCTTCGAGCTTACCGGCAGAATAAAAGCGCGCCAGAAAAAAGGCGACCCCGCCAGGCCGCTGGAAGGGCGCACCCTCGGCATGATCTTCCAGAAATCCTCCACGCGGACCCGCGTCTCTTTCGAAGTCGGCATGTATCAGCTGGGCGGATATCCGCTGTTCCTGAGCGCCAACGACCTCCAACTCAAGCGCGGCGAGACGATAGCCGACACCGCGCGCGTCCTCTCGCGCATGCTGGACGCCATCATGATCCGCACCTACGCCCACAGCGAGGTGGAGGAACTGGCCCGGCACGCGAGCGTGCCGGTGATCAACGGCCTTACCGATTCCCACCACCCCTGCCAGATCATGGCCGATATCTACACCGTCATGGAACATAAGAAAAACGTGAAAGGCCTGACCGTGGCCTGGGTCGGAGACGGCAACAACGTCCTCCACTCCTGGATAGAGGGCGCCCCGCTCACCGGCATGAATCTCAGAATGGCCGTCCCGCCCGGCTATGAACCGGACAAGGAAATCCTGCAATTCGGCGTGGATCTGGCCAGGAAAGAGAACACGCAGATGCTGCTGACCAACGACCCGGTGGAAGCCGTTAAGGGCGCGGACGTCATTTATACGGATGTCTGGGTGAGCATGGGGCAGGACGCCGAGAAAGAGAAGAAGCTCCGCGATTTCAAGGGTTTCCAGATAAACGCCGGCCTTATGAAGCACGCCGCCGAAGATTACCTCTTCATGCACTGCCTGCCGGCGCACCGCGGGGAAGAGGTTTCCGCGGAGATCATAGACGGGGAGCACTCCATCGTGTTCGACGAGGCGGAGAACCGCATGCACGTGCAGAAAGCCATACTGGCCGCGCATATGCTCAGGGGAAAAACCGTAAAAATATAGCGCAAGTATGCAACTCCCGCCGGATACTTTCAAGGCAGTGTTCGATTCTCTGGAGCAGTCCGAAGAGACTTTCTTCATCACGGATCTTGACGGAGTCATCGTCTACGCCAATCCCGCCTTTGAGCGCCTCACCGGCTACGCGGTAAAAGAGGTCGAGGGCAAAAACGCCAAAATCCTCAAGAGCGGCGAGCATCCCGCGGAACTCTACGCGGAAATGTGGACTACCATTAAAAACGGAAGCCCCTGGAAAGGCCGCCTCCTGAATAAAAGGAAGGACGGCTCTCTCTATACGGAAGAACTCCACATCTGCCCCGTCAAAGACGGCGGCGTCATCAAACATTTCTTGGCGATACTCCGCGATATCACCGAGCAGCTGCGCGCGGAAAGAGAAATCCGTCTGCTGCAGGCGGTCACGCAGAAAATAGCCGAAGCCGCGGACCTCAAATCAGCGCTGGTCTTTGTCCTGCAGCAGATCTGCGAGACCACCGGCTGGATCCTGGGCGAAGCGTATCTCCTTTCCCCGGACAGGAAGCAGCTTGAATTCTTCGCCGCGTGGACCGCGGAACCGGAAAAGCTTAAACCGTTCCTGGAAGTGAGCCTGAAAACCGTTTTCCCCCCCGGCATCGGGCTTCCGGGACGGGTCTGGGCCTCCGGAAAGGCGGATTGGATCCCGGATGTGACCAAGGACGCCAACTTCCCACGCGCGGCGATCGCCGTACAAGCAGGGTTGAAAGGAGGCATGGGTATTCCCGTGTTCGCCGGGACGGAATTAGTCCTGGTAATGGATTTTTTTACGCATAAGCCGCGCGAACGGCAGGATGAACATCAGGTCGCGCTTGTCTCCACAATTTCCAGCCAGCTCGGGGGCATGTTTCTGCGGAAAAAGGCCGAGGAAGAAAGCGCAAAGATACGCGAACAGCTGCTCCAGTCGCAGAAGATGGAGGCTTTGGGGCTCCTGGCGGGGCAGCTCTCGCACGACTTCAACAACCTGCTGACCATAATTATAGGTTCCATGGAACTGATCATGGAGGACATAGACAAGAAAAGCGTCACCATGAAACTCGCCCAGGGAATACTCCAGGCGTCTAAAGAGTCGGCCAATCTCATACGGCAGCTCCTTATCTTCGCCCGCCGCCAGGAATACGTCGCCAAAGTAGTGAATCTGAACGACGTTGTAACCGAAACAGGGATACTGCTGGACCGGCTGATCGGAACGAGTATCAAGATAGCCTACGACCTGCACCCGGATCTCTCGGAAGTCACGATGGAACCTGAACAGTTCAAGCAGGCCCTGATAAATCTGGTCATAAACGCCAAAGACGCCATGCCCTCCGGCGGCGCCATAACGATACGGACTTTCAACCAGTCGGCGTCCGCGGATCCCTCCTCCACATTAAAAACCGGGGATTACGCCGTGGTGGAAGTCTCGGACACCGGCCCGGGCATCCCCCCGCAGATCCTGCAGCACATCTTTGAGCCGTTCTTCACCACCAAGCCTAAAGGCAAAGGCACCGGCCTCGGCCTCTCTATGGTCTACGGAGTGGTGACGCAGTACAAAGGCGAGGTTCTTGTAAATTCCAGGCCCGGGCATGGAACCGTCTTCACGATACGCCTCCCCAAAGCCGAATGCTTCAAGTGTTAACCTCCCGTCCATTTACCCCTTGACAGTTTTTTATTATATTGGTATAGTAGTACCACAATACTTCTGCAAGCCTTGCGCCGGAGGCCGGACCGGCGCCTTTTCCGGAGGACACTCTATGCGGACAATACTGAAAATCTCTGACGCGGCGGCCATAGCCCTGCACGCGGTAGACCTGCTGGGCAAAGCCCCGCGGCGCCCGCAAAGCGCGGCGGGAATAGCCCGCGAACTGGGCGTATCCTACAACCACCTTTCCAAAGTAATGCAGCGCCTGACCAAAGCCGGTTTCGTCACCCCCCTCAGAGGCCCGAAAGGCGGCTTCGCCCTGGCCCCCAAAACCCCCGGCGCCGAGCTCAGGCGCGTTATCGAAGCCATAGAAGGCCCTCTTGATTTTTCGGACTGCCTTATGGAAAACAAGGTTTGCGGCAGGAGCGGCTGCCGCTTCAGCGAACTGCTGGCGGACACCAATAAAAGGCTGGAGAAACTGTTATCGCAAAAAGTATCGGCTTTCGTAAAGAATAGGTAGAATTAAAAGGAGAAAATAAATATGGAAATGTTCTGTTATCAATGCGAACAGGCGGCTAAAGGCACGGGGTGCACGGTGCAGGGCGTATGCGGAAAAGATCCGCAGACCGCCGGAATGCAGGATCTGCTGTTGTGGCAGACAAAGGGCGTGGCGATGTACGCCCACAGGGCCCGCAAGCTGGGTTTAAAGACCAGGGCGGCCGACCATTTTGTGGTCGAAGCCCTGTTCACCACGGTCACTAACGTTAATTTCGACCCGAAAGTCATAGCCGGCCTGGTTCAGAAAGGCCAGGCGGTGAAAGATCTGACCCGCGCGGCTCTGGAAAGCGCCGCCAAGGCCGCTGAAACGCTCAAAGGCCCGGCCGCCTGGCAGGCTCCCGGAGACTACGCGGCCCTCCTAAAGGAGAGCGAAAAGATAGGCATAGAGCCGGAGATAAAAGCGCTGGGAGCCGACAGGGCGGGCCTGGCGGAACTGCTCACCTACGGCCTCAAAGGCACGGCGGCATACGCCGATCACGCCCGGATCCTGGGGATTGAAGACGATTCGGTCTACGCTTTCTTCCACGAAGCTTTGGACTTCCTGACCCGGGAAAACCCGTCCGTGGACGAACTCTTCGGCTATAATATGCGCTGCGGCGAGGTGAACCTGAAGGTGATGGGGATGCTGGATACGGCCAACACCGGCGCCTACGGCCACCCCGTACCGGCCAAAGTGCGCGTGAATCCGCTTAAGGGCAAGGCGCTGCTGGTCTCCGGCCATGACCTCAAAGACCTGGAAAACATCCTCAGACAGACCGAGGGAAAAGGGATAAACGTCTATACCCACGGCGAGATGCTCCCCGCGCACGGCTACCCCGGCCTGAAGAAATACAGGCACCTGGCCGGAAATTACGGCGGCGCCTGGCAGGATCAGCAGAAAGAATTCGCGGCTTTTCCCGGCGCCATAGTCATGACCACCAACTGCATACAGCGCCCCGCCGAATCCTATAAGGGCAGGATCTTCACCAGCGGCCTGGTGGCCTGGCCCGGCGTCACGCACATAACCGGCGGGAACTTCTCCCCCGCCGTTAACGCCGCCCTCGCGGCGGAAGGCTTCGCTTCCGACGGGGAGAATAAGGAGATCCTGGTCGGTTTCGGCCATAACGCCGTCATGGGCGTGGCGGGAAAGGTTATCGACGCCGTAAAAACAGGGCAGATAAAACGCTTCTTCCTTATAGGCGGCTGCGACGGGGCCAAACCGGGACGCAACTACTATACCGAATTCGCGGAAAAAGCTCCGAAAGACACCGTCATCCTGACGCTGGCCTGCGGCAAGTACAGGTTCAACAAAATGGAATTCGGCGACATCGGCGGCATACCCAGGCTGCTGGATCTGGGGCAGTGCAACGACGCGTATTCAGCCGTCCAGGTGGCGCTCGCGTTGTCGAAAGCCTTTAATGCCGGAGTCAACGAACTCCCCCTGACGATGATCCTGTCGTGGTACGAGCAGAAAGCGGTCTGCATACTCCTGAGCCTGCTGTCGCTGGGCATCAAGAACATAAGGCTCGGCCCCACACTGCCCGCCTTCGTGACGCCCGCCGTGCTTAAGGTGCTGGTGGAGAAGTTCAACATCATGCCGGTAACCACGGCCGAAAAGGATCTTGAAGCGATAATGGGAACGGTTGTATATGATACCAGATAAAAAACTTCTGGAAGCCGCCTACGCCCGCTTCAACAAAAGCGAGTTCATCCACCCGGATCCGCTGGAATTCGTCTACCACTACGAGGCGCCAGCGGACCGGGAGGCGGCCGGCTTTATCGCCGCCGCGCTGGCTTACGGCAACGTCTCGCAGATCCTGAAAAGCGTGGAAAAAGTGCTGGCGCCCATGGGGCCCTCGCCGGCGCGCTGGCTGGCAAAAACCTCCGCAAAGGAAATAACCGGGAAGTTCGGCGCGTTCAAGCACCGCTTCACCACCGGCCGGGAACTGGCGGTTTTCCTTATCAATCTTAAATCCGCCCTCGAAAAGCACCATTCGCTTGAAAACTTATTTTTAAAACATTACAGGCCGGCTGAGGAGACTCTGGCCGAAGCCGTATACGCTTTTGTGGACGATTTTAATCTGAAAGCCCGCGCCCCCACTTTGACGCCCTGCCCCGAAAAAAAAAGCTCGTTCAAACGACTCAATCTTTTCCTGCGCTGGATGGTAAGACATGACGCGGTAGACCCCGGCGTCTGGAAGAAAGTGCCGCCCGCCAAGCTGATAGTCCCTCTGGACACCCATATGTTCCAGGTGGCGCGGGAGCTCGGCCTTACCGGGAGAAAGGATGCCTCCATGAAAACGGCCCTTGAGATCACCGCCGCTTTCAGGAAAGTCAGCCCTCCGGATCCGGTACGCTACGACTTTGCCCTGACGCGCGCCGGCATAAGGCGCCGTGGCGGCGTTTAACCGCTTTTTTATTTGTTAGAATATCCACAGCAACGGGGAGGAAAAATGAAACTTAAAGGAACCCAGACTGAAAAGAACCTGCTCGCGGCTTTCGCCGGCGAATCGCAGGCCAGGAACCGCTACACTTATTTCGCCGGCATCGCGAAAAAGGAAGGCTACGTCCAGATCTCCAAAATATTCGAGGAAACCGCGGATCAGGAAAAGGAACACGCTAAAAGGTTCTTCAAGCTGCTGGAAGGCGGGGACGTCATGGTGGAAGCCGCTTTCCCCGCCGGCGTCCTGGGAACCACGAAAGACAATCTCAAGGCCGCCGCCGACGGGGAGGCCTTTGAATGGGGAAATCTTTACCCGGTATTCGCCAAAAAAGCCAGGGAAGAAGGCTTCGAGGAAGTCGCCGGAATATTCGAATACATTTCAACGGCCGAAAAGCAGCATGAGCGGCGATACCGCGCCCTTTTAAAAAACATCGGGGACGGCAAAGTCTTTAAAAAAGACGGAGCAACGATCTGGCGCTGTCTTAACTGCGGTTATACGCATAAGGGCGCGGAAGCCCCGGAAAACTGCCCTGCCTGCGCGCATCCCAGGGCCTATTACGAAGTGCTGGCGGAAAACTGGTAAAGAGGCTATTTATGGACGAAAATATCAACGAACAGGAAGAAAAAAGGGAAATTGCAAAACGAACCGTGACGATGCAGGGCAGGGCTGTGACCCTGGCAGGAGACGAGATCAGGGTCGGAATGACGGCGCCGGATTTCAAGGTCACGGACAACGATATGCTCCCCATGAAGTTCTCCCGGACCTACGGCGGAAAGGTCGCGGTCATCTCAGCGGTTCCGTCGCTTGACACTCCCGTCTGCGATCTGGAAACCCGCCGGTTCAACAAGGAAGCCGAAGCGCTCGGCCCGGACGTGAACGTCCTGACCATAAGCATGGATCTGCCTTTCGCCCAGAAACGCTGGTGCGGGGCCGCCGGCGTAAAAGCCGTAAAGGTATATTCGGACTACCAGAAAGCCGATTTCGGAAAATCTTACGGGGTGCTGATAAAAGAACTGCGCCTGCTGGCGCGCGCGGTTTTTATCGTGGACAAGGACGGCATAGTCAAGTACGTCCAGCTCTGTCCCGAAGTCGCCAAAGAACCGGATTACGACGAAGTTCTGACCGCGCTCCGGGCGTTGGTATAGGGGTCAGGTTAGGGAGGAAATTATGGCTGAAATAAAGGAAATATACAAGTGCGACGTCTGCGGCAATATCGTGGAAGTACTGCACGGCGGGCCCGGAGTTCTCGTCTGCTGCGGGGCGGATATGCGGCTGTTCTTTGAAAACACCACCGACGCCTCCAAAGAGAAGCATGTCCCGGTCATTGAAAAAAGCAGGACGGGGTATAAGGTGAAAGTGGGAAGCGTCCCCCACCCGATGGAAGAAAAACACTACATAGCGTGGATCGAACTTGTGGCCGACGGCAGGTCATACAGGGAGTTTCTGAAACCGGGCCAGGCGCCGGAAGCCGTATTCTGCCTGTGCTTCGAGCCTAAAGAAGTTTACGCCAGGGAATACTGCAATCTTCACGGCCTCTGGAAAGCGTAAAACAGGAGTTTAATTATGAAGAAATATGTGTGCAAACTTTGCGGTTACGTCTATGACCCCCAGCTCGGAGACCCGGACAACAATGTTCCGCCCGGCACCCCTTTTGAAAAAGTGCCGGACACCTGGGTCTGCCCCCTCTGCGGGGCCGGCAAGGACGAATTCGAGCCGCAGAATTAGCGAAACTTTTCTCTGACACAGTCCGCTTCGCGGTTCATGCCGCCGCGGTCGAACAGGTCGGCAAGTTTCCCGGCGCCCTCTTTATCCACCGTCAGGTCGTATACGAATATTGAATACCCGGCGCCGAACGCGGGCTTGCGGCTTTTAAGCCAGTCAAAGGTTCTCTTGTCCGGATAATAGGTGCTCTGGAGATTCGTGGCCGAAACCGCCAGCAGCAGTTTATCCATGCGGCATACATCCTCCCCGGTTCCGGGCAGATTCACACTGGAGGTAACGCCGAGCGGCGCATACTTTATCCCGTAATACTCCGGGCGGGCCGTGCCGAAATAAGAAAAAACTACTGGAGGATTCCCCTCTTTTCTCAGCCGGGAGGCGAGGGTCTTCACGTCCTGGCCCCAGTCCAGGTTGGAATCCACCAGGAATTTATAGCCGTTGGCCGATCCTCCGGCCAGTTCGTTGAAATAGGCCAGATAATGCGGCCCAGTCCCGGCAAGCCCCCATACCCACAGAATGAGCAAAGGCGCCAGAGCATAACGCAGCAGCTTTCTCTTTGCGGCATAAACCGCGCCCAGGCCGGCCAGCGCGGCCAGGAAAGGCATGACGGGCAGTATATGGCGGACGCCTATCTGAACCCTGGCCGTCATAGAAACCGCGAAATAGACGAGCGGCGGCAGAACCAGCCAGAGGTAGTCTCTTCTGAAAGAATTTTTCATGGATGCCAGCCCGATCAGGGCCAGGGCCGACACCGCCAGCGGAGTCTTAATGATCAGCGCAAGCGGGAAATACCACCATACCCCGCTGATGGAATGCTCTCCCCATGCGAAAGAAGACCGCCCCTGGCCCATTTGTTTAAGCGTCCCCCCTAAACCGGAAAAATACGATCCCAGATCCAGCCTGTAGACCAGCGCCAGCGCAAACAGCGCCGCGACAAGATAGACCGCGCAATACCACAGAAGCCTCGCAAAACGCATTCTGGGGCCCGGCAGAAGATTATACGCGGCCCAGAACGCGATCATGAGCGGAGGAAGCATGAACATACTGAATTTGGAAGCCAGGGCCAGGCCCGTGGCCAGGCCCGCCAGGATCGCATAACGGTACTTTCCGGCCCCGGCGGCGGCCGGAGAGGAAAAGAGATAGCCGAAACAGAAAGCCGCGAAATAAAAAACAGTCGGCGCCGCATCGGTGGTGATAAGGGCGTTATTCGAGATAAAGACCGGCATCAGGGAAAAAACCGCGACTGAAACCGCGGCGGGCTCCGGGCCGGAGATCTTAGAAACAAAAAGCCGGATAAAAAAAACCAGCAGGCCGCTCCAGAGAACCAGGGAAAAGACGCGCGCGGTGTCCAGCAGCTTTCCGGCGGATGCCGTGTTCTGGTAAAGGAACAAGTCCCCGTAAGAGTAGATGGCGGACCGGGTGAAATAAGGGTGGGCGGAGAAGATGTTAGGTTTATAGACCAGCAGCGGCAGGGCGTCAACCGTCTCGGCCAGGGGCGGATGGCCCGTAAGGAGCGTCATGTCTTTGCCGGTAAGCAGGTATGAATAGCCGCTTGAAAGGTGAACGGTTTCGTCGTAAGTCGGGGCGGCGGACCTGATGAAAGCCAGCCCCATGACAAAATGAGCGGCCAGCGCCGCCGCGCACAGAACCAGGACATTTTTTCTGTTCATTCAAGGAATATAATACAAAAAGCCGCCGGGGGTTCGACACAGGACATCCCGCCGGGGCGCGCAAACAAGCCATTAATTGGTTAATTATCTGCAATTTGTGTTTAGTATATGGATTTATATATTATAGGCCTTGATTTTTATAATATTTTCTGGTAGGATTATAGTATTCATATTATATTGCCGGACAGGAGAATTTATGCCCAAAGAGATCGCCAACAAGCCAGTAACCCTTAAAAACTTCCTTGAGATCCCGTATGACGAACTCGAAGCTATGAACCTGAAAGCGGCGGAAGAAGCCGAATCGCTCTCCGTAGCCGAACTCATGGAAAAATATCGCACATATCTCCACAAAGAAAAGCGCATTAAGGCCGTTACGCTCTGCTTCTCGGACATCGAGGGACGCTTCCATATGCTCGACTATGACAAGCAATATTTCCTGAGAGCGGCCGACAATCTCACCTTTGACGGCTCCTCCATCCGCGGATTTTCCGCCCAGAAAGAATCGGATCTGAGGCTGGGGACGGATTGGCGCAGCATTTTCTGGCTTCCTTCCGACGTCTTCGGGCCGGGCAAGGTGATCCTGTTCGCCACGGTACTTAACCGGGACAAGACGCCTTATGAATCCGACTTTCGCGCGCACCTGGCCGGACTTGCCAATGAACTTAAAAAGACGAGGGGAATTACCGCTAACGTCGCCGCGGAAGTGGAGGGCTTCCTGGTTAACGGGCTCAACGCCGAGCAGAGATACAATAATTCAGCCGGATTCGACCTCATCTCCACCGGCGGATATTTCCATTCCCTCCCCCTGGACCGCCTGAAACTGTTCATCGACACCGCGGCCGAGGCGCAAAGGGCGATGGGTTTCAGGAACGAAAAAGACCACCCGGAAGTGGCGCCCTCGCAGTTCGAACTCAATTTCTCGTACGCGGACGCCGTACGCGCCTGCGATATGATCCAGCTATACAAACTGGTCTGCCGTCAGGTCGCCGCGAATATGGGAATGACCGCCACGTTCCTCCCAAAACCGATCTCAGGGGTGAACGGAAGCGGGATGCATCTCAATCTTTCTTTTTTTAAGGGCGGCAGGAATATCTTCTACGATAAAAAAGGAGAGGACGGCCTGTCCTCCACGGCCTGGGACGCGATCTCCAGGATACTCAACCACGCGCAGGAACTTTCCCTCATCCTGAACTCAAGCGTTAACGCCTACCGCCGCCTGGATCCGCATTTCGAAGCCCCTAACCAGATAAAGGTCTCTTCGGTCGACCGCGGCGCGATGATCCGCATCCCGGCCGGGAACGAGACGTCCGCCCGGATAGAGATCCGCTCCGTGGGACCGGACGCCAATCCCTACCTGGCGCTGCACGCGCTCCTCCATACCGCGCTCAACGGCGCGCCCCTCACAAAAAACGGGGACAAACGGGACCGTATGCGCTACCTCCCCGGAAACATTTATGACGCGATCCGCATCTTCCGCGGGAGCGATTTCATTAAAAAGGCCATGGGCGCGGCCTCGCACGATAAGTACGCCTCCCACAAACAGGCCGCCGCCGACCGGAGCCCTAAAGAACTGGGCGGGATCGTAAAAACATCGGAAGTTCTTTTTCACCACGAAGTGACGAACCAGATGCTCTGGCACAAATTTTAACCCGGATCCTCGGGCAGAGAGATCCGGGCTAAAGAAAGGCGTGAAGAGCCAGGAGCAACTCTTTACTTTTTACCCTTTGAGTTCTTTATCGCCGCCCTGACTTTTTCCGGCGTGAAAGGCGCGTCAAAGAGCCTTATGCCGGCCGCATTGTAAACCGCGTTGGCCACCGCCGGCAGAGGCCCGTTGATGCCTATTTCCGATACCGACTTGGCCCCGAAAGGTCCGTTGGGTTCGTAAGTCGGGATAAGAATGGTTCTGATCGGCGGCATATCCGCCGTGTTGAAGATCTTATACCGCCGGAAACTGGCGTTAAGCGGCGTCCCGTTGGCGGAAAATTCCATCTCCTCCGAAAGCGTGTGGCCTATGCCGTTCAGCACGGCGCCGTCGTTCTGCCCCTCGGCCAGTTCCGGATTGATGGCGGTGCCGCAATCCACGCACGAAACGTAATCAAGTATCTTTATCCTCCCCGTCTCCATGTCCACTTCCACCTCCGCGAAATTAGCCGCGAACGGAGGCGGCGAGGTGTGGGCGTAATGCGAGGCCGAAGCGATGATCTGGTGCTGGTCGTAATAGTAAAGCGAGGTGTTCGCCACCTCGGAGAGTCCGCACGACGCGCCATCTTTGGCGACAACCCTGCCGTTTTCCAGCCGGAGGTCTTCTTTCTGTCTGCCCAGGATCTTCGCCCCCACCGCCAGGATCATGTCGCGGACCTTTTCGGCGGTCTTCTTGACCGCATTGCCGGAGATGAAAGTGGTGGAGGAGGCGTAAGCTCCCACATCAAACGGCGTCAGATCGGTGTCGGACGAATAGACGACAAGATCCCCGGCTTTCACGCCCAGCACCTCGGCCGCTATCTGGGCCAGAATGGTGTCGGAACCGGTACCCAGGTCCGCCGCGCCGACCATAAGGTTGAATGAGCCGTCCTCGTTCATTTTAATGGTGGCGCTGGCCATATCCACTTCGGGTATGCCCGAGCCCTGCATCATGCAGGCCATGCCCAGTCCGCGCCTCACCGGTCCGGTCTGGCCTTTATACTTTTCTTTTTTGGCCTGCCAGCCGGCGGCTTTCAAACCCGCCTCTATGCCGTCATAAAGGCCTATGGAGGTTATCACCTGCTCAACGCCCTCGCGGCCCTCGCCCATCGCCTTGAACACCGGGGAGCCCTCTCCGAGCCGGATATAATTCATCTTACGGAATTCCACCGGATCCATGCCTATCTTTTCCGCCATTATATCCATCTGCGACTCCCAGGCGAAAAATCCCTGGGTGGCGCCGTACCCGCGGTAGGCACCGGAGACCGGCAGATTGGTATAAACGCTTCTGCCTGTGAACTTGATATTATTCTTCACCTTGTACATCGGAATAGTGTGCGAACCGGAACACATCATTACCGTCAGGGCGTGCGAGCCGTAAGCGCCGGTATTCAGGACTATATCCATCTCCGCGTCGGTTATCGTGCCGTCTTTCCTGACTCCGGTCTTCAGCCGCACCGCGGCCGGATGGCGGGTACGGGAGGAGATGAAAGTTTCCCTGCGCGTGTATTCTATCTTCACGGGCTTTCCCGTTTTAAGCGACAGAGCGGCCGTTACATCCTCCAGCAGGATCTCCTGCTTGGAACCGAAGCCGCCGCCGATGCGGGGCTTTATGACGCGTATCTTTTTAACCGGCATTTTGAGGGCCTGGGCCACGATGCGCCTCACGTGGAACGGCACCTGCGTGGAGGTCCTGATGACCAGCCGGCCGAAATGATCGAAACTTGTTATGACCGTATGCGGTTCTATGGCGCAATGCTGGAGATACGGCATCCTGTAGGTGCGCTCTACCACGAAATCCGCGTCCCCGAACCATTTCCCGTTTTTAACCTCGAACTCGAACCTGGCGGCTATATTATGTTTCGCATCGGGAATGTTTTTGGAATCCTCTTCGTCGTGAATAACGGGAGCGCCGTCCCTCATGGCTTCAAAAGTGTCGAATACCGCGGGAAGGATCTCGTACTCCACTTTTATAAGTTTAAGCGCCTCTTCCGCCGCCTCGGGCGTCTCGGCGGCCACGGCGGCGACCCGGTCTCCGACGAAACGCATCTTGTTGTCCAGGATGTAGGTATCGTAGGGCGAAGGCTCGGGATAGCCCTGGCCGGCCGTGGTATGCGGAACCCGGGGCACGTTCTTATAGGTAAGCACGGCTTTTACGCCGGGAACCCTTTCAGCTTCTCTGGTATCTATATTTTTGATGCGGGCATGGGCGTAAGGGCTCCAGAGGATGCGGCCGTAAAGCATGCCGTTGAGATCCACGTCGTCGGTGAAAACCGGTTCGCCGCAGGCCAGGCCCAGGGCATCCATCTTCAGCGCGCGCCTGTTGACCACTTTTAAATTTTTAGTATCCATAAATTTTCCTAAACCCCGGACACCCTGCCCTTGCCGCGCAGTTTTTTCGCGGCGGCTTTCACCGCCTTGATCTGCTTCACGTAGCCGGTACAGCGGCAGAGGTTGCCGTCCAGATATTTTTTTATTTCTTCCTCGGACGGTTCCGGATTCACATCCAGCAGATGTTTGGATGACAGGATCATGCCGGGAATACAGAAACCGCACTGCACCGCCCCCGCCTCCACAAAAGCCTCCTGAAGCGGATGGGGATCCCTGACCGTACCCAGACCCTCTATGGTCGTGATCGCGGCGCCGTGCGCGGTGAAAGCCGGGATCAGGCAGGCGAGCGCCGGCTTGCCGTTGAAGATCACCGTGCAGGAACCGCAGTCTCCGGTATCGCAGCCTTTTTTGGCGCCTTTATAGCCGTACCGCCGCAGGGCGTCCAGCAGAAATTCCGTATTCTTCACGGCGAAAGTTCTTTTGGCGCCGTTGACGCCGAGACTTATCTCGAATACGCCGTTCACGGCCTCAAGCCCTGTAGTTTTTTTCTTCATACTTTTCTCGCCTCTACCCTATACCCTTTCTTTAATAAATCTCTTGAAAAGGCTTACGGCCACTTCCTTTTTGAATTCCCCGGCGCGTGCGGCGTCAAGATCCCGCCCTAATTCCAGGACAGCCGCGTCTATGGAAACGGGAGCGAGTTTGGCGCCGGATAAGACGCGTTCGGCCGATTCCGCCCTGAACGGCCTGGGAGAGAGCGCGCCTACGGCCACGCGCAGTTCTTTCACGACCCCGGCTTTCATCCATATACCCATAAAAAGCGTCAGGTACGCCTCCCAACTGGCCTCCGTTTTGGCGAATTTTTCGAACCGGCAGGCCCAGTTCCTGGTTTTACCCGGTATAATGATCTCAAGGATCAGAGAGTCCCGGCCGGGCCTGAACCTGAATTCAGGCTGATACAGCGCGGAGAACGGAATTGTCTTTACGCCCGTCTTTGTGAGTACCCTTACCTTGGCGTCCAGGCCAAGCAGTACCGCCGGGAAAATATTGAAAGAATGCGGCCTGGCGATATTGCCGCCGATAGTGGCCATATTCCGTATAAGCTGGCTGGAGCAGCGGGCCGCCGCGGCGGAAATAACTCCGCCGGCCCAGCGCTTCGCCAGCTTTGAATTGTCTATCGCGTCAAAGGTCGCCGTCGCGCCGATGACCAGATCGCCGCCCCGTTTTTTAACATAACCCAGCGGCAGATTCTTCAGATCCACGAAATTCTCCACCGTTTCGGGCAAAGTCTTAGCCGCAAGGGTTCCCCCGGCCACGGCCATGGCTTCGGTTTTGCGGTTGAGCAGCCCGGCCAAAGCCGCCCCGGGCGTTTCAGGAAAACTGTAATATTTTATATGGTTCATCTCTCTCCTTACTTCCCTGCCTCCTTATCCCCTTTACCCTCCCCAAAGTACGGGTGCGGCAGATATGGCAGCCGGTCCGGTTTCTGCTCCGTTTTTTTAAGTTCCATTTCCTGTACCAGGATGGACGGAGTGATAATAGCCGCGGGCACATCAGCGCGATTGTAGAACAAAGGGCCTGACTGATAAAAATTATGAACGTAGTAATCGTCCGAAGTCAAAACGATATCGCGCAAAGCCCTGAAACTTACGCCGTCAAATTCCACCCCGTTGATCAGCTCCTCGGCGCCGTCTTTGACATAGGCCTTGTAAACCAGCATGGGTTTGGCCATGAGATCCTCCAGCCGTTTTGAACCCCCGCCGGCCATGCGCCGCACTATTATCGCGTACTCAAGCCCGAGCTCTTTCGCCATAGCCAGTAATTTTTTCTTCAGTTCTTCTTTCGGCGCCGTTTTTTCGGACAGAATGAACACATTTCCCGGCCGCGCCGAAAAGAACTCGTCATAAGCGCCCCGGCCGTGCCCGTTGGAGGTTTTAAACTGTTTGACGGGAGCGCGGGACATATAAAAATTGGCAAGTCTGCCGTTCTTCACAAGTTCCAGTTTCCCGGGCCGCACGCCCTCGTTGTCTATTTTATAAGAACCGTAGAGCGCCGCGCCGCCGGATTGCGTTTGAAGCGGGTCGTCATAAACGCTGAGGAAAGGCGCCATGACGCGCATTCCAAGTTTATCCGTCAGGGCGCCGGAATCCACGTACCACTTCCTGGACTCATCGTTATCAGCCCAGATCGTCCTGACGAAAGAAATATTTTCCACGAACAGTTGATTGAAAAACTCGGCCGCGGCCTGGTCTTCGAACAGGACGGGGCCCAGATAGACCCCGGCGGTGGAAGAATCCACCAGATAGCTCATCCGCCCGGCGAATTCCTCGGTCCTGGCGGCAAGAATATCGAAACCTGGCACGGCGCCGGGCAACTGATAATTGAATTCCATTTCATCGTTTATTTTAAGGCCTTCCCTGGTCTGCGCGCCGGCGGAAATGGTAAGAGAAAGCGCGTCCCCGTATACCCGGTACCTGGAACCTTCGCTGTTAATAAAGCGGTTGACCCGCAGAGTATGATTCAGATTTACATCCGAGTTTTGTATCTTGGGATATTTTCTGAAAACAGCCGATAGGCGCCTTACGGTTTCTTCCCACACGGACGTCTCGAAAGCCCCGGTAGCGACGCGATCCTCAATAAGCGCTTCAGGCTTTTCCACGGAAAGATCGCCGTAGATTTCCTTGATGCCTTTTTTTTCCATATACGCTTTTTTCTGGGAATATTTTTCAAGCGCGGCTTTATAAGCCTGGTCGGTGAGCGACCAGAGCGAGAAACGCAGGGCGTTGTAATCGTCCTCCACCGGGATGTTGGCGGAAAAAGGTTTATAAGCCTGGAAATCGCTCCCGGCATAATTGGTATTATCCAGCTCCCGGCTGCCTATCCTGACGTCGGCCGCCAGCTCCCTTGAGGCATAAATAGTTTTACGGAGGATGGCCCCAAACGAAGCCGAGATATAAGTATTGGTTGAATCCACTACATAATAGGCGGCGTAATACGGCTTGGCCAGATCGTCCATTTTAAGCCTGGCCATGGAGCGCCCCAGTTCGTCATCCATGGCCTTAAGCACCTGGTCGTCGGCAGCGTAAGCGGAAAGGATAAAGGATGAGGGATGAAGGATGAGACAAAACATGATAAAAATCCGAAACCCGCACATTTTTTTCATAAATATCACCATAACATCCCTCATCCTTCAGTTCACTTATCCGTAAACGGCGGCTTCAGCACCGGCGGTTTGGCGTTGGATTTCTGCACTTTTTCCGTTTCCAGCTCCGAAAAAAGCAGGCTCGGCGAAATGCCGGAATTAGGCACCCAGCCCGATTCCGCGCCGCAGCTCCCTTCAAAGGGAATAAGATCATCCGCCGTCAGCATTATCCTGGCAAAAGTCTGGAGAGGCGTGCCTATGATGTTCAGACCGCGCACCGCCTCGTCAGGTCGCCCGTCGGGATAAACCTTGTACGCCAGGTTGGCCTGCACCGAAAAAGTCTGCGGCAGGGAACGCCGCGTGATCGTAAACCCCCCGGAAATATCTTTTACTATAAGTCCGTAGGATTTCCCGCTTTTCTTAACTTCCTCAATAAGCCGGGCGCGCAGTTCGGCATACGGAACTTTTTTAGAGGATTCCACGATCAGATTCCCCTGCCGCGCCACGGTTCCGTGGCCGGGGGAACGGCGGCCATGGCCGTTAGAGACTGGAAAGCCCTTGATCGGCGAACGGCCCATTAAAAATCCTTTCAGCACGCCTTTGTCCACAAGGACGGCGCGCTCGGCCCTGACGGCCTCGTCATCGTATTTATAGTACCCGCGCAGAAATTGGCCGTTAAGATCGTGGATCGTGGGATCGTCGTAGACCGTAAGGAAATCCGGCATGATCAGCTGCCCCACTTTTTTGGTGAAAGTCTGGCCGGACTCCTCGCTTTTCTGACGGTGTCCCTCAGCCCTGTGGCCGAAGATCTCATGAAAAAAAACTCCGGCCGCCCGGCTGTCAAGTATCGCGGGGCCGCTGTAAGGTTCGCTGGCCGGAACGGAACGCAGCGCCGCCAGCTCCGCTATGGAATTATCGATGTCTTTTAAAACCGTCTCTTCAGCGGGCAGATCCTCCGGAACGTCAAAATCATAGCTCCTGAAACGTTCAATATCCATTCCGTCGGGGGTACGGCTTGAAAGCGAGTACATCACGCGCATATAAGTATTCCCGGTCACGATGCGCGCTTCCTCGGAATTTACCATATAGCGGTTGATAACCTCTACGGAAAAACCGGCGTAGGAATTGTATATAAAATCGTATTTTTTAAACTTTTCGGAGAGCCGTCTTGTCATTTCCGCGATCTTTTTCCTGTCGAATACCGGAAACTGCGCCCTCTCATAGAACACGGCGCCGGAAGACGCTGAGAAATCGTCGGATTTATCCTCTTCCTCCGCGGTTACGCTCTTGTTCATCTTCACTTTGGCATATTGATCCAGGGCGCTTTTATAATTCGTATCGGTCAGAACCCAGAGCTTGCTTCTTATGGCGTCGGCATCCGCTTCCAGCGGCACGGATCCGTAGGCCTGATTTTTTGAACTCGCGCCGGCATTATCTCCCTTTACCTCATGGGTATTGTCCAGCGTCTTGTCCCCTACCCTGACATCCACGTCAAAACTTCTGTTTCCGTTATCATTCTCTCCGTATATAGCTCCCTCCACGGCGTACACGCTGTAACTCCTCTTATCATAGACTTCGTAGCCTATGTAATGGAGCGGAGCTTTTTCGGCGTTCTTCAGCTTATCGTAGGAGCGCGTGAGTTCCGAAGCCATGGCGTTCAATAGGACGTCATTTTTGGCGTCCTGCGCCCGTACCTGGCCGGAACACATGGCCACAGCCGCGATCAGCAAAATCTTTCTCATAAATTTTCTCCTCGCCGGCCTATCCGCCCAAGCGCTCTTGCAAGCAGCACTCCGGCCATTTCGCGCCGGTAGGCGGCTTCCGAACGGACATCGGTTATCGGACTGACCTCGGCCTTCACCAGTGCCGCGGCCGTGCGGGCATTCTCTTCGTTCAGTATGCGGCCGGCCAGGTAATCCGCGGTTTTACGCGCCAGCAGGGGCACGGGGGCCACGGAGGCCAGGGCTATGGATGCGGTTTTCACGCTTCCCCCGTCCATTTCCAGGGCCGCCGCCACGGAAACTTTTGAAATGCCGAAATAAGACCGCGGCCCCAGCTTCAGATACGCTCCCTCGTGTTTCCACTTGGGGATTTCGAACGCTATTATAAGTTCGTCTTTTTTCAGGGCTGTCTTTTTGGGGCCTTTAAAAAGGGCGGCCAGGGGAAGTTTGCGCCTTTTGCCTTTAAGCTCAAGCCAGACCCAGGCTTTTTCGGCGCAAAGGGCGCACGCGCCGTCGGAGCAGGGGCTGGCGTTGGCGGCATTGCCGCCTATGGTCGCCATATTTCTCAAAGAGGGGCTCGCGAAATGGGGAATGGCGGCGTGCAGAACCGGAAGCCACCGGCCGACCAGCCGGGATCCCTCCAGTTCCGAGATCTTAACCCCGGCGCCGATAATAACGGCCGCCGCCGTCTCCTTTATACCCCTCAATTCCTTCAAATCGCTTATATCAACCCAGGTTTCGGCGGAGTTCAGCCCGGTATTGGCCCCCGTAACTAGATCGGTTCCGCCGGCGAGATATTTGCGTTTAGGGGATATCGAAGGCAGGAGCTTCCAAAGCGCCTTAAGATTCGCGGGTTTTACAACGGTCGCATGGGGCATAATCAGAACGCTTTAAGCCATAAGCCGTAGGCCATACTGGCGCCCGTATGGCCTATAGCAATTGTTTGGCTTTTTCCACGGCGCTTATTATTTTTTCGTAACCGGTGCAGCGGCACAGATTGCCGGTCAGGCCCAGTTTGATATCTTCAAGGGTCGCCCCGGGATTTTCCCTTAAAAGCGCCTCCGAAGCCATGATCGCCCCGGGGGTGCAGAAACCGCACTGCACCGCGCCTTCTTCCATGAAAGTTCTTTGCAGGGGATGCAGGCCGCCGTCCCGGCCCTTGAGGCCTTCTATGGTCGTTAAATGTTTTCCGTGCAGCTGGACGGCCATCATCAGGCAGGAGTTGACGGCTTTCCCGTCCACAAGCACCAGGCAGGCGCCGCACTCGCCCTCTCCGCAGCCTTCCTTTGTGCCTTTAAGGCCAAGGTCTTCGCGGATGAATTCCAGCAGGGTTCTGGAAGGGTCTATTTCCCGCTCCACTTTCCCGCCGTTGACAGCGCACCTGATGTTGAACGTCCCGCCGCGCCTATTTTCCATGGGCTAGAAATCAAACCCCATACCGAGCAGAAATTTCACGCCGCTCAGCGTTATATGATCGGACTCGCCGGACACTCCGCCGCGGGTGAAGTCCATCGTATTCATTTCATAGCGCAGTTCGGCGACCAATTGCGTCTTGTCTGCTATCTTTATCCGCATACCGACGGGTACCCGGAGCATGAGGCCGATGGCGAATTCATCCACGGGCTTAGAGAACACGCTGGACTGCGTGAACCCTTTGACATAAGGCAGGGTGATGGAATTGAGCGACATCCCCAGGCCTATGCCCAGATACGGGTCGATCTTCTCCCCGGGATGCCGGATGAGCAGATCACCGCTGATGCCGAAAGTTTTGACCGTGGCGTAGTCGTTGACGGAGAACTTGAAACTACCGGGTGCCAGGCCGTTGAGGCTCCAGGTGGTGTCCTGCGCCGCGATATTGCGCTTCTCGTAGGAGAATTCAATGTCTCCTCCAAGGGCCTTGTTGCCGAAACCGCCCACGCGGAAAGCCAGGGGTCCGAAACCCTCGGTCTTAAGCTTGTCCCACGTAACGCTCTTGAAATACGAGGGATTGCCGCAGCCGGTGCAGTAAAGGCCAAGGTCATTATAGGCCGCGCTGCCGGCGCTGTTGGTTATGCGGATATTCCCATTGGAATTGGTGAATTCCAGTTTCATGTCCGGAGAGCCGAAACCCATAAAAACGTCAAAAAAACCGTACTGGTATTTTCCGCGGACCCTGGGGGCGGCCGCCTGCTGAACCGCAGGCTGCGCGTAGGCCGGCTGTTCATACGCCTGCGGCTGGGGCTGCGCCTGCTGCGTGGCCGCGTCTCCCACCCAGTCTTTTTCTACATCCACCTGGGAAGCGCCTATCGCCTGGGCGGTCTCGGTTTTGATAAGGCGGGCGTTGACTTCTATCTTGCCCGCCTGCATCTCCACCAGGGTGCCCGTCACTATCGCCTGGACTCCGAGGAGTTTTCCGAGCTGCTGGGTCGAGGTGGCGTCCATCATGCCGGTGGACTGGAGCTTAAGCTCCCCCATGACCTTATCCAGCAGGCTGCGCTCCACTACCTCGAATTTCTGCTGTTTTATCAGGCGCATGGTTATGCGCTCGGAGACGATGGCGCCGTCTTTCGCGGCGGCCCTGCCGTCGGCGTAGGAAAAAGGCAGAATGGCTATTTTTTTATTGGTGAGCCCGGCTCCGGCTTCGCTTATCTCTTTGGCTATCTGGTCGTACTTATCCTCCGCGAAAGCCGTGCCGCCCAGATTAAAAAACACCGTCCCCATCAGCAACATAACCGCAATCTTAATATTACGCCTCATTTTTATCTCCTCCTGCCCAATACCGCCAAATTCAGCTCTTCTTGCCGTTCAAACCGTTCCAGACTTTCTCCGGCAGCAAAGGCACTGTCCTCACCCGCGCGCCGGAGGCGTTCATTATCGCGTTGCCCACGGCCGGGGCCACGCCTATCAAAGGGACTTCTCCTATGCCTTTGGCCTTGTACGGGCCCCCGGCATAGGGTTTCTCTATGAATGTTATATCATATTCGGGTTTGTCAGCGGTAGTGGCCAGCACGTAATCGGTGAAATTGGGGTTAAGCATGATCCCGTTTTTGTACGCCAGATTTTCGTAAAGCGCCCAGCTCATCCCCTGCAGCAGCCCGCCCTGGGCCTGGCCTTCCGCAAGCCCCGGATTGATGATCCTGCCCGCGTCGTAGGCGGCGTAAATCTTAAGAACTTTCGTCACGCCGGTCTTAAGATCCACCTCCACATCGGCCACGTCGGCGGAGTAAGAATAAGTGACATAGGCATCGCCCTGGCCGTCGCCCATATCATAGGAAGTGCGGGGCGCGACATACCAGCCCTGTTCGCCCATTTTCATACGGCGGTTCCAGCACTCCTTCACCGTTTCGGCGAAAGTCACCGAAACTTCGCCTATGGAAAACAGCCCCTCGGCCGCTCTCATGGGCCCGGAGCCGTCCGCGCCTTTGGCGAGCAGCAGCTCGAAAGCCGTCTTAAAGATATTGTCCCGCATCGGAGCGGCGGCTTCTATAATGGCGTTGCCGCTCATAAGCGTGGTGCGGCTGGCGACGGTGGGACCGGAATCAGAAACCTTGGAAGTATCCACTTCTTCCAGCTTTATGTTTTCGTAAGGGGCGTTCAGGGTCTCGGCGCAGATCTGACTCAGCACGGTCAGGGCGCCCTGGCCCATCTCGGTATTACCGACATTCACCCCCACGGTGGCGTCCTTGTAAATGTTCACATAAGCGCCTGCGCGGTCAAGATACCGGCCCTTGGCGCCCAGCCCTACCCCGTAATACGCCACGGACACTCCCAGTCCCCTCGCAATCTCCCCTTTATCCTTTATCCTTAAGCCTTTAGCCTTCCTTCTGTCCCAATTCGATCTTTTTTTCACGGTTTCGAGAAGTTTCTCCAGGCCGCAGGAAGCGCCGATAATCTGGCCGGTGGCGGTCTTGTCTCCGGGGCGCAGGATATTCTTGAGGCGCAGCCGGACGGGATCCATTTCCAGCTTGTGCGCCAGTTCGTCCACCAGGGATTCCTGGGCAAAGCAGATCTGCGGCTGGCCGAAGCCCCTGAAAGCTCCGCAGGGCACTTTATTGGTGGCCGCGGCATAGGCCTCTATGCGGATATTTTCGATCCGGTATGGCCCGGCCGCGTGCACGGCTCCGCGCCACAGGACTATAGGCGAAAGCGTGGCGTAGGCGCCCCCGTCCAGAACGTACTTGACCACGCAGGCCGTGATCTTCCCGTCCCTGTCCGCCGCGTAGGCAACTCTGGACCAGGACGGATGGCGTTTGGACATGGAGTTGAAATCTTCTTTGCGGTCATAGATAAGCCTGACCGGTCTGCCGACCTTGAGCGCGCAGACAGAGGCGTGAGAGGCCACCAGGGCCGGGACGTCTTCTTTGCCGCCGAAGCCGCCGCCGGTCACGGTCTGGATGACTTTCACTTTGTGATAACCAAGATCCGCCGCGGCCGCCACGGCATCCAGCACATAGAACGGACACTGGGTCGAACTGTAGACGGTCAGCCCGCCGTCCGGTTCCGGCACGGCCGTCACGCCCTGGGTTTCCAGATAAGCGTGTACCTGGTAGTTGGTCGAGAATTCCTCTTCCACCACCACGTGGGCGTCCCTTATGGCTTGATCCGGGTTACCTTTCTTAATGACAAATTTAGCGAAAACATTATCGTCCCCGTGGAGTTTTACGGCGTTTTTTTCCAGCGCTCTCAGGGGATCGTCCAGAAAAGGAAGTTCTTTATACTTTATCTCCACCAGGCGCGCGGCGGCAACTGCGGCTTTCCGGGTTTCAGCCACCACAAGGGCGATCGTTTCCCCCTGGAACCTCGCTTCGGTCTCCGGCAGAAAAGGGTAGTCGCTCGACACAAGCGGCCATTTATTGGGGCCTTTCACGTCCTTGTATGTGACCAAAGTCACATAGCCGGGGACTTTTTCGGCTTTGGCGGCGGAGATTGAGAGGATCTTTATGCGGGGTTTGGGGCAGCGGACGGCGGCGGCGTAAAGCAGGCCGGCGAAGTCCTGGTCGGCCGCGTATCTGGCCCGGCCCGTCGCCTTTATGAAAGCGTCTTTCCTGGGCAGCGACTTTCCCACGAATGAAAACTTGTCCATCAGTTCTGACCTTTATCCTTTAGCCTTTGGCCTTAAGCCTTTCCCCTCACCCTCATATGCCCGCCGCCGCGTTTGTAATGCAGTTGAATTATCTCCGCCAGGATCGAGACGGCTATCTCGCCCGGCGTCTTGCCGCCCAGATCAAGCCCGATCGGAGAATAAACCCGTTTGTCTTTCAGCGGATAAAGTTTTTTTCCGCCGACCCGGCGGAACACTTCCCGCACCTTTTCGGCGCTGCCTATCATGCCGATATAAGGCGCTTTCGTTTTCATGGCCTCTTCCAGACATTCCCTGTCCAGGGCGTGTCCGCGCGTGACTATGACCACATAGGTATCTTCGTCCACGCCGGCGCGCGCGACAGCCTCGTGCGGATTTTCGAGAATTATCCCGGAGGCGCTGGGGAATCTTTCCTTGTTGGCGAATTCCGGCCTGTCGTCCGCGACCAGGCAGGGGTACCCGGCGAGGTTTGCGGCCTCGGCTATTTTCACGCCCACATGGCCGGCGCCGAGTATAAGTATTTTAAGAGGGTTTTTGTATACGTCTATGAATATTTCCACCCGGCCCATGCAGATCATACCGGTATTCCCGGCGGGCTTCAGATCAAAAATGAATTTACCGCCCAGACCTTTCCTGACGCAGGCCACGGCCTGTTTTATGGCCAGCGCTTCCAGCGCCCCCCCGCCGACGGTACCCTCTATGGCGCCGTTCTCGAACACCAGCATTTTGGCGCCCGCCTCGCGCGGCGTGGAGCCGTCCACGGAAATCACCGTGACAAAAGCGGCGTTCTTTCCGGCGTCGATGGCTTCGCCCAGTATTTTGATGAGGTTTCCGGAACCTTTCATTATTTCAGCACCCACTCGTCAAGCGTCTTGTCCGTTCCGTATTCCACGATCTCTACGGCGGTCGAATCTTTTCCCAGGGCTTTCGCCCATTCGTTCGCCACGATCTTCACCAGTTGTTCCTGCTGGGCTCTCTCCAGATTGTTGAAGCGCTCGTCCACATAAACACGCAGCGCGTCGCCCTTGTAGCCGATATCGGCCACCCCCAGCGTGTTCAGGGAGCCCGAACCTTTTTCCTTGATTTTTTGGATCAAAGCGTCCTTAACTCCGGCGGAGGTCTTGACGTCATCGGCCGCCGCGGGAACTTCAGCCGGCGCGGTCGCCGAATTGGCTGAAGACGAATATCCGGCGATCTTGCCGGCCAGGGCAAGCGCCAGGACGATAAGGAGTATTTTCAACGGAAGCGAGCCCGGTTTCCCGGCTATCCCGGATTCCGTTCTGGCGCCAAGTTTTATATTGCATCGCGGACATCTTTTCGCGTTCTCATCCGCTTCGGTCGAGCAGTTATAACATTTCTTGGTCTTACCCATAGTTCGTCACCTCGTCCGGAAAATCTACCGCCGTACATTATATAAATTATCCCGCGCAGTGCTCCGGCCGGATAGTGATCAGCGGTCGCCAGCAGGCAGCCGCGAGTATTCCTCCGGGGTATCGAAATCGCGGATAATGCCGCCGTCTTCCACGGTCAGATCCGCGGGCGTCACCGATGGATGATGCGTAACCCAGTGCAGCCCCTTCCCGGCCGGGCCGTCAAAGCAGAGCTGAAAATAGCGACGGGGAATAATTATCGGGTGGCCGCGTTTAAAAAAAAGGGTAGAGGGTAGAGGGTGGAGGGTAGAGTTATCGGAATTCTGACCTGTGACTTGTGACCTGTGACTTGTGACCCACGGCTGCCCCGCTTCGCGTCTGCACCTGGGGATGACAAGGAAATCTTTGTGTAAACGCCAAAAGCCAGCTATCAATTTATAGGTTTCCGGCTTTATAAGCGGCTGATCTACCAGGCAGATCATTGCGGCTTCGGCTTCCGGGCCGGCCATTTTAAGGCCGGCCCTTACCGAGGCTATCTGGCCCAGTTCGGGCGTCCCGTTAAAGGCGATCTTCTCTTCCTTTGGCCGCCAGGCCGCCAGGACCTCCGCGCGGTTGGCGCCAAGCACAACGATAGTTTCCCCGGCCCCGGCGGCCTTTGCGCCGGCAAGCGCCGTCCCAAGGAAAGTCGCGCCCTTATATTCCAACAGGGCTTTTGTCCGCCCCATGCGGCTGGAATCACCCGCCGCAAGTATAATAGCAGAAATCATAGTCTTCGTCCCGGCTCTCAGCAGGAGACGCCCTTAAAAATCTTTTCGCCAACCGGCACAAACGACAGAAATATGCTCCTGAACAGCTTCCCGTGGTTCGGAACCAGCAGGTGAACCAGCTCATGAACAACTACCGCCTCCTGGAACTTGCGCGATTTGGCAAACAAGGCGGTATTAAAAGTTATCTGCCCGGCGGTAGAACAGGACGCCCATTTTTTTGTCATTTTCTGAAAGCGTATCCGGGAAGGTTCGGCATGAATCTTTTTAGCCCAAGCCGAAACCAATCGCTGGAATTTCACTTCCGCCTCGGCGGGTTTTACGTTGACTCGTTTTGGTGTTATACAGGCCGCCATCACGCTTTCCGCATCTCAAGTATATTTTTAACTATCCGCACCATCTTCTCTTTGCCGGCGGCCGGCAGCAGTATTTTGTAGAGCTCAGCCTTCAACTGACGCATCTCCGCGGCATTATCCCTGTAATGCGGATGCTTCTGAACAAGCGCGTCAATTTCTGCCGCCAGTTTTTCCGATTCCGCAATGCTTTCGCTCTTTAAAACCCAGTAGGCGGTAAAGGTATTTTCATCAAAGTTTTTTTCCTTCCGCTCTTTCTGGGCGCCCTGGTACTTCCGGTATAGTTCCTCTATCTCTTTCAGCGCGGCCTCAGTAGTAAGCTGGCGGTTTTCGTAGCCCTCAAGAATAGCTTCCGCCCTTTCTTTTATAGAGATAAGATGCGGCTGGCCGTCAGTGTCAACAATGCGGATTATCTGTATGACAAGGTTTATAACTTTAGCCTTGCCGGTATTTGTGGATTTTATGGCTGTGATTATTTCCTCATTCAATTTTACTGTGTTGGTCGGGGCCTCCAGGTATGCCCCGACTTTTTCGCGCACAAGGCTTTCCGTTTTGCGCATGAAGTCCGGGGCGGCTATCGGCCTTGGGCTGAAAAACTTGCGTATTATGCCGTATAGAGCCGCCAGCTTGAGATAATCATCCATGTGTTTGCGCAGGAAAACATCCGGGGAAATTATCTCGTAAAGCATTTCCAGTTCTTTGTAAAAATCAAAGAAAGCCTTTCTATCTTCTTTGTCGGCCAGGGCTTCTATGGCGCGTTCAACAGTTTTGTCGTCAACTTTGCCCTGACAGAGCGCCAGGTATTTTGGCGCGGTATCGGTCATTAAAGCGGCAAAGCGCCCTTTAAGCGCCTCAAGATTTTTTATAACTCCGCTTACAATATCGGAATCAAAGGCGAGGGCGCGCTCAAGCCTCTCAAATATGCCCACAAAGTCCAGGACAAATCCGCAGGGTTTGGCTTTGCCGGAACTGTCCTCATAGGGACGGTTTACCCTGGCTATGGCCTGTAAAAGGGCGTGGTCGCGCATGGGCTTATCTAGATACATGCAATAGAGCAGGGGTGCGTCATAACCCGTAAGCAGCTTATCGGTAACTATCAAGATTTTAGGCATCATATCCGGCTTAAGAAAAGCTTTGCGCACTTTCTTCTCTTCAGTTTCGGATATATAGAATTCTTTTTTTAATCCATCGTCGTTATGCCCCTTGGTGTAAACAACGCGGGAATACTCCGGCGGCAGATGTTTATCCAGGGCTTTCTTATACAATGCGCAGGCCTCGCGATCCACCGCCACAAAGAATGCCTTGTAGCCGAGCGGCTCAACGTTGTTGGTGAAATGCTCCGCCGCATATTTGGCCACCTTTTCCACCCGGTCATGGCCTTTAAGGAAGTTGCGCAGGTTTACGGCGCGCTCCAGTATTTTATTGAGTTCCTCAATGTCGCTGATTCCTTCGGCCTCCGCAAGGGCGAAGAATTCCTTTTCAAGCTGATCCTGCGGCACACGTATTTCGTTGGGGGCAAGCGCGTAGTGCAGGGGGCGCGTGGTTCCATCTTCGATGGATTCCGCTATGGAGTATTTATCCAGGTAACCTTTATCATCTTCTTTACCGAAGATCTTGAATGTCCCTTTGCCATAAGCGGTTTTATCAATGGGGGTGCCGGTAAATCCGATAAACGTAGCGTTGGGCAGCGCCGCCACCAGATAATTGCCCAGGTCGCCGCCGGTACTGCGGTGCGCTTCGTCTATAAGCACAAAAATATCCGGTCTGTCGGACAGGCATTCATCGGCGCGGTCAAATTTATGGATCATGGAAACAATAAGGCCGCGGTACCCGCTTTTTAAAAGCGCGCGCAGCTCTTTTTTGTTCTCCACCGGTTTATGGGAGTCCCCGCCCAGCATGTTCACCAGCCAGCCGGAGAGCTGGCCTTCAAGCTCGTTGCGGTCCACCAGCATAAGAACAGTGGGCTTGGCAGGCAGCCGCAGTATAAGTTCCGCGGCCTTTATCATAGTAAAGGTTTTTCCCGAGCCCTGCGTATGCCAGACAAGGCCTGTCTTTTTGAGCGGATCCAGGGCGCGCGCCACTATCTTTTCTATCGCGCGGCTCTGATGCTGGCGTAGTACGGCTTTTTTGAGCTCGTCGTCCTTGGTGAAGAAGATAATCCAATCGCCAATAAGTTTTAAAAACCGCTCCCGTCCGAAGAATGTCTTTACCTTTTTTTCAAAATTGCCGGGCTCTTCATCTTTCCAGTTAAAGACGCTCTTTCGGTCGAAGTTCCAGGTGGCGGCATAATAAAAATCCAGGATGTGGGTAATGTCAAAGACCTGGGGAGAAGTTATAAGTTCAGGGGTTTCCTTGTGGTACCGGTACACCTGAACAAGCGCATCCTCAATATCTTTTTTAGCGTTTTTAGCCTCAACAATGGCCACTGGGATCCCGTTGACCACAAACATCACATCTGCGCGGTTGCGGCTTTTGCCGTTAGTATATGACCACTCATCCGATATGTTAAAAACGTTGTTGCCGGGGTTCGCGTAATCAACCAGGGTAACGTTCCGCTCCTGTTTTTCGCTCTCGACGTAGACGGAATTCCTGCCGCGCAGCCACTTGAGTATTTCACAGTTGCCTTCAATATTATTGCGGACATTTTCAATCCTGCCGATTATGGCATCCACGTTCGCAATGGTTACGATGCCGGGATTAAGATCAATTAACTTGCGGCGGAGAGTCTCGTATAAGAAAAGCCCGCTCTCGCCCTGGCGCAGCGTCAGGGCTTCGTCCTGGGACAGGTAAACCCAACCGATGTCCACGGCATATCTCACCAAAGGATTCTGCACAGTAGCTTTTTCGTTGTCAAGGTTAGGCATATTTTATTCACTGATCCGCACTTTCCCGGTCATAAGTTGATTAAGAGTTGAAGCGAAGAGTGCTTTTAAATCAGCCAGCCTCTTCTTGCTTCCATCAATGCTTCCATCTAGTTTTCCTAATACGGCCCCAATTTCAGCTTGCTCATCCTTCTGCGGAAAGGCAATCGCAGCAGAATGAACCAAATTCCTATTTAAAGTGGGGACACTAACCCCGCCAGAATATTTTTTAAAGTTAAACTGCTGGAAGAAGTAGTGGATAAATTTTGGATTATTCCCATGGAAGTCTGAAACGAACAATGAGGTGTTTAATGGCCAGTAATCATTACTCATATAAAACGATAGACTGATGGTTCCGCTTCTCCCAGTCATAACGCCAGGGCCTTTGCAGGCTCCAACTTTGTGATATCCAACTATACCGTTTGATCCGATCACCGGAATATTCCCCGATTCACGACTTTGAACAGGCAAATCATAACCCCTTTGAAGTGTTATAAAGTTTCCGAATAGTCCAACATCCCAACTTTTGGGGATTTCTCCGATTTCGCTTTGCTTCAGTGGTTCGCCGCGAAGGCCTTCGTTGAAGATTTTTGATAGCGTGGCGGCTTTAAGTTCGCGCAGGTTCGACACCATTCTTTCCTGGTTCTCCACCGCCTTCTGAATCTTTGAAAGCGCATCGGCAATATGTTTCTGCTCTGATTTTGACGGGCACGGAAGAAGTTGTTCCTTTAAAATTTTAAAATGACGATTATATCCACGATTAGGGATATTCAACCGCTTAAAAACGTAAAAAAGAAATTTCGGGTCAAAAAATTCTTTGTTCGCTTTAATTAATTTTGTTCCATCGGCTCCAGTAGCAAATGGGAAATCTATATACTTAAAAATCCTGGTATGATCCCCGAAAATAATTAACGGGATAGAATCTTTGTAGACTTTCGCCTCATCATTGGTATATCCGGCAATAAGTTCATGCCCTTGGTCGACAATAGGGTATCTCCCCGCAGTTTTATATGCGCTTTTTGCTTCCGAACCTTTTGATTCTGCCCATTTTTTATCTATAGCGACATCGAAAGGCTTAACCCCCCAATCTCCCGGTATTTCTCCGATTTCGGTCTGTTTGAATTCGCCGGTTTTTGTTGTGGTCATAAAGTCAGCCGGTTACGCGCGGCATAAATGGCCTCATGCAATTTTTTTTCAAGCACACTTCGCGGCGGCAGCTCCGTCATATATTCGGCCACCCGGATGCCGCTTTTACCGAGCTGCAAAAGCTCTATCTCCTCGTGCGCGCCGCCGGCGCAGAGGATGAGGCCTATGGGCGTATTTTCACCCGGCTGTTTCTCATACTTTTCCAGCCAGCGCAGATAAAGCTCCATCTGGCCTTTGTATTCAGGTTTGAATTTATCAAGTTTCAACTCAATCGCCACCAGCCGTTTAAGTTTGCGATGAAAAAAGAGCAGATCGACATAATAGTCGTTGCTCCCCAATTGAATTCTTTTTTGACGGGCCACAAAGGTGAATCCTACGCCCAGCTCCAGAATAAACGCCTCCATCTCCCTGAGGATAGCCTCTTCCACATCTTTCTCTTGATAAGCTCCTTTGAGCCCCAGAAAATCAAGAAAATACGGATCCCTGAAAACAAGATCGGGCGTCAGCTTATCCTCATCGCGTAATTTCGCAAGCTCCAGTTGCGCAAGTTGGGCCGGTTTTCTGGACAATGCGGTTCTTTCAAACAACATACCGCTTATTTTCTTTTCCAACGTGCGGGTATTCCAGCCCTCAATGCGGCACATCTCCGCATAAAATTCCCGTTTAAGCGGGTTTTCAATATAAATGAGTCTTTTAAAATGGGTCCAGGTTAATTGTCTCCGCAGCGCGGAGACAATCTTTTCGTCCGGGAACGCTTCCGCGAAGCAAATCATGTGGCGCAGGCTTTTTTCCGAAAATCCCTCCCCATATTCCGCCGACAATTGTCTCCCCGCCGCGGAGACAATCTGTCCGCCGTATTCGGCGCGTTTGCCGCCCAAAACATCCAGACTTACACGTCTACCGATGTTCCAATAAAGGGAAACCATGCCGGCATTAACGACATGCGCCACATATCCACGGGATGCCTCAATAATGGTCTTAACATCCCCTATCAGTTTAAGCACAATCCGCTCTTGCCGGGGATTTGAAGAATTGGGCAAAAGCGCCTTGCTACGAGACAGTTTCATTTTATTTTCCCCCACCCCACCTGTACCCCATTTTTGTGAAGATGCCCTTAAGCTCCTTCTCCGCCTCGATCTGCTCCGCGGTGATTTTAGCAAGGTCGTTAAGGATAAGCTGTATATCCCTGTGCTCCACGGCCTGGCCGGTTTCTATGAAGCGGGACGGAGAGATATTATAATCATGCTTTTCGGCTATCTCGGCGCAGGGCATTACCTTAAGGAACTTTTCAACATCGGCCCCGGAATGGAACGCCGTGGCTATTTTCTCCACGACGGAATCCGGCAGATAGTTCTTGGGTCTGCCCTTTTCAAAATCTTCGCCGGCGTTTATGAGAATTATTTTTCCTTTCCTATCGGCGGACTTGTGCTTGTTTATTACCAGTATAAGTCCGGCGGCGGGGGTGTTGTAGAACAGATTATCCGGCAGCATTATCACCGCCTCAATAAGATCCTTATCCACAAACCATTTACGGAGATTTTTCTCCTTATTGTTGTCGCCCTGGCTGCCGCTGCCGCGGCTGGCGGCGCCGGTATCCAGCACTATCGCAGCCCGGCCTCTGGGTTTTAGCGAAGCGTGTATGTGCTGCGCCCACGCCCAGTCGGCGCTTGAGCCCGGCGCATAGCCTCCGCGCGGGGAAAAACGGTCGTATGGATCGTTTTCATAGAAATTAGGGTCTATATTGTCCTGGTTCCACATGGGGTTTGTTACCACAATATCAAAAGGCTTAAGCCCGCCGGCTTCAAGGAACTTTGGATTGGTCATGGTGTTGCCGCGGACAACCTCGCCTTCCATGTCGTGGACAACCATGTTCATCCGGGCGATAGCAAAGCTGGAGCCGGTCAATTCCTGCCCGCGCAGTTTGAGCGGTTTTTTAACTTTATCTTTCCCCTCACGGCGCAGCAGCTCAAGCTCACACTTTACCAGGAGCCCGCCGGAGCCGGAGCAGGGGTCATAAACTTCTTCGCCCTGCTTAGGGACCATAAGCTTGGCTATAAGCCAGCCAACTTCCTTAGGCGTAAAATATTCCCCGGCGCTCTGCCCCTGATTTTCCGCGAATTTACGCAGAAGATATTCATATGCCCTGCCAAGAAAGTCCGGCTCCACATCATTTATGCCAAGACGGTATTTAGGATCGCTTAATTTTTCGATAAGCTTGGAAAGAGCTTCGTCGCTGATTTCCCGCTCGCCGTTATGGGTGGCGTTAAAATCCTCTCTATCAATAACCCCCTGCAACGATTCGTTTTCTTTGGCTATCAGGCGCAGAGCATTGGTTATTCTTTCTCCGAGCGTTTTCGGAATCTTTGAGGGAGGATATTTAAACTCCTTGCGGCCGCTCAACACGGGCCAGCGGGCTTCCTCCGGGATATAAAAGCGCACCATGCCGTGGTCGGCTTCGATAATTTCCATGGCGGACATCTCATCGCCGTAGTCCTTCACAAGACGGGCGATTTCGTCTTCAAAAACATCCGAAAGGCGTTTTATGAAAAGCAGGGGCAGAATATAGTCTTTGAATTTTGGAGCGTCCTTTTCTCCACGGATTGAGCAGGCGGCCTGCCAAAGCATGGATTCCATGTCCTTTATCCCCATAAAATCAGCACTACCCTCCGGAGTCTCCGCGGTTAGGCTGCCTGGTTTGCGCTTTTGAGCTTCGACTTCACTAAAATACGCCAAGAGATCCGAATAGTCCTTACCAAGGGCCTTTATATAATCCCTTACAACAATGGAAATACGCGGGTTTGGGTCGAACCTGCTGTTTTCCCAACGGTTTATTGTCGGGTATGAAAGCTTAAGCTTTTCGGCAAGTTTTTGTTGGCTTATTCCCGCTCTCTTGCGCAGTTCTTTAATTACCTCTGAAAATTGCATATTTTATACTCCTTTCTGCGTATATCATATGATATATCACACGATTATAAGTTGTCAAGGGCCCTTTGGATAGCACCCTCTACCCTGAACCCTATACCCTATATTTCCGCCGTGGCCCGAAAGGCCTATGACAAAGACGGCAGAAAAACAATGGAATGGGCCGGATGGCCCTTGGTAAGCCCAGCCACATGGGGTAAACTTTGGAAGCGGAGATACCGGTTCCAACTCATGAAAAGAATAATCCTTGCAGCGGCGGCATGGCTTCTCTTCCCCGTCGGGATTTATGCCGGGGACGCGTTTAACCAGGCCCCCGAATTTTCCGGGGACATAAACCAGGTGGTTTCGGCGTGGCGGGAGAAATGCGGAAAAGCCGCCGTTTATTCCAACCCGGACTGCCGCATTCATGAGTGCGACCTGCTGCCGTCCAACTGCCGCCCGGGCCGCCTGCTGCTTTTCCGCGGAGAACCTAAATTAAACGAACACCCAGCCGTTTCCGGACTCTATCGCGCCGCTTTGAGCGGAAGCGATTTTTACGCCGCCGGCAAGGATCCCGTGGGTTTGGCCGAAAAATTAAAAAGCGAACTGGAACCGGTCCGCCCCATGAAAGCGGTTCCCAAAAAAGAACTGGGTGAAAACGAGAACGAAATAGTCCTTGCCGGAGACGCCGCCAAACACGACTGGTACTGGCGTTACGATAAAGACGGAGAAGAAGACCCGTCTCTCAAAAGAGCGTTTCCCGGAAAGTACGCAAAAACGAAGCGGGAAGCCTTTTCGTTCATGGAAACCATTTTCTACTTTCACAAGGACGGGCCTTTTTTGAAATACAAAGATCCCGGGCTTGGCATTATTTCCATCGATCCGTTCGTTTCTTTCAGCCTGAACGCCGAAGTCGCCATCGGCTTTCCGATCTCCGATCTACAGATGGAGAGCGCCCTCTCCCACGCACCTATCTCCGGAACCCCCTATCTTATCATCGCTTCGGTTCCCGAATCCGAAATCGTGAGGCAATGCGGCGAGGAGATCCAGGAGCCAGGCACTATCCTGGATCCGGCCCAAAACTGCCGTGGCTATAACGACTACAATGAACACGAATTATCCGCGTTCGTCTTCACAAAGCCGGAATATATTCTAAGCTCAGTGCCGATGCCTAAAGATTTTATAGAAGCCTGGATCAACCGGGGCGCGCTGAAATAAAGCGGCCGCGTTATTTTCCGCGCAGCAGTTTTGCCGCGGCCTTATTGGCTTTTTCAGCCAGCTTAAATTCATCCACGTTAACAAGCCGCCCGTCTTTCACCACAACCCGGCCGTTCACGATGGTGTATTTAGTCCGATGCGAGGCGCCGCAGAACAGCAGGGAAGCCAGCGGATCGGACTTGGAACCGGCGAAGTCCAGCCCGCTCACGTCGAAGATCGCGATGTCCGCCGCCTTGCCGGGCTCTATCGAACCGAGATCGGTACGGCCCAGCACTTCGGCGCCTCCGCGCGTGGCCAGTTTGAACGCGTCGCGGGCCGGCATGGCCTCCACGCCGGCTTTCACGCGCTGCACCAGCATGGCCTGGCGTATCTCGCCGAGCATATCGGAAGAATCGTTGGAGGCGGAGCCGTCCACCGCCAGGCCCACCGGCACTTTATGCTTCAGGAACATGCGGACAGGCGCGATACCGGAACCGAGGCGCAGATTTGAACAGGGACAATGCGCCACGCCGGTCTTTGTCCCGCCCAGCTTCCGGGCTTCTTTCTCATTTAGATGAACGCAGTGGGCGAACCAGGCATTCCCCCCGGAAACCCAGCCCACGGATTCCATATAGTCCAGCGGCCGCATCTTAAAAAGTTTTTTGCAGAAGTCTTCCTCGTCCAGGGTCTCGGCCAGATGCGTGTGCATCCGCACACCCCACTTGGCGGCCATTTCGGCGGTAAGTTTCAGCAGTTCGGTGGTCACCGAAAAGGGAGAACAAGGCGCCAGCGCCACCTGCGTCATGGCGAACTTTTTTTTGTCGTGGTATTTATGAACCAGGCGCTCGCAGTCCTTCATGATGAAGTCTTCGCTCTGCACCACCTCGTCCGGAGGCAGCCCGCCTTTCGACCGCCCGCGCGACATGGAGCCGCGGGTGGGATGAAACCGCATCCCTATTTCCCGCGCGGCCTCTATCTGGGTATCTATAAAAAAACCGCTGTTCTTTCTGGGGAAAAGATAAAGATGGTCAGTGCTCGTGGTACAGCCGGTCAGCAGCAGTTCGCCCAGGCCGGCCTGTGTGCTGACATAAACGGCTTCCGGGGAGAGATGCCGCCAGATCCCGTATAGATAGGTAAGCCAGTCGAAAAGCTTCGCGTCCTGCACCGCGGGCAAATTGCGGGTCAGGGTCTGGTAAAGATGGTGATGGGTGTTGATAAATCCTGGCAGAACCACGCAGTTTTTGGCGTCGATGACGGTGTCGGCCTTGACTTTGAGGCCTTTGCCGATCTTTTTTATTTCCGGGCCCTCGATATAAACGTCGCCGCCCTTTATCTCCCGGCCCTCACCGTCCATGGTCGCCAGAACCAGCGCGTTTTTGATCAGGATGGTTTTATTCATAATGACGGATCCTTATTAGGCGGTAATCGGTTACAGTGAAACGGCCACGCCGCGCGGCGGAACGGAAAGCGCGGCACTGCGATATTATAGTAAAATATTTTGTACGGAGCCCCTTATGAAAAACAAGACGACTTTCCTCAGCGACGCCCAGCTTAGGGCTGAAATGGACCGCTGCCTTTATTGCGAGGAGAAACCCTGCAAGGCGGCCTGTCCGGCGGACTGCTCCCCGGCCGATTTCATCATGGCGGCGCGCCTGATGGAGAAATCGGACTACAAACGCGCGGCCAAGCTTATCATGGGGCACAACACTTTCGGCGGCGTCTGCGGGGCCGTCTGCCCCGACTGGTTCTGCGTCAAGGCCTGCTCCAGAAAACTTTTCGACAACCCCATAAACATACCCGCCGTCCAGGCCGCCATCGTCCAGAAAGCCAAAGAGCTCGGCGTAATGGACGGCTTTAAAAAAGCGGAACCTAACGGGAAAAAAGCGGCGATCATCGGCGCGGGCCCCGCGGGGCTGGGAGCGGCGGCCGTGCTGGCCCAACTGGGATACAAAGCCGATATTTTTGAAAAAGAAAAACGGGCCGGCGGCGCCTGCAGCCTTATACCGGACAAACGCCTCCCGAAAGAGATCCTGCGCACCGAGCTGGAATTCATCAAAACACTGGGCGACATAAGTATAAAGACCGGGCAGTCCGTCAAAAACCCCGAAGCCCTGCTCAAAAAATATGACGCCGTCATCGTGACCGCGGGCGTAGCCGCCCAGATAAAGCTCAATATCCCCAATGAGAACCTGGGGGTGGAAGGCCTTGAGTTCCTGGCAAACCGCCGCAAATACTCTCTTAAAGGCAAGAATGTCGCCGTGATAGGCGGCGGGGCCGTCGCGGCCGACTGCGCCGCTACGGCGCTGGAAGCCGGCGCCCGCAAAGCCGAGATCTTCACGCGCAAGAATGCCGGCCAGATCCAGCTGCCGGAAAAAGAGCTCCGCGACCTCATTAAAGCCGGCATTGACATCAATGCCAAGTCCCGCCTCACCGGCATTCTGGCCGAAGGGAAAAAAGTTAAAGGCATAACCATTACGCGGCTGGACGAAAAGGGAAACGACATCAAAGGTTCCTGCCAGGTGCGTTCGGACATAGATTTCGTCGTCCTTGCCATAAAAAATCTGCCGGTTTTCAAAGAAAAGAAAATGAGAGGTCTGTTCTACGCCGGCGACGCCAGGAACGGCGCGTCCTCCGTGGTGGAATCCGTGGCCTCGGCAAAGAACGCGGCCCTCGAAGCGGACGCTTTCATCCGCGGCGTCCAGCCCGCGCCCGCCGCCGACAAGAAAAGCACTATCATACTTAAAGGCAGGGAGATGCTGCCCGTGGATCTGACCACCGACTTTTTCGGCCGCAAAATACGTTCCCCTTTCATCATCTCGGCCAGCCCCCACTCCGACGGCTACGCCCAGGTGAAAGCGGCCTACGAGGCCGGCTGGCCCGGCGTGGTAATGAAAACCGCTTTCGACGGACTGGATATTCACATACCTTCAGAGTACATGGTCACGTTCAATGAGTCCACCTACGGCAATTCCGATAATGTTTCCGGCCACCCGCTGGACAGGGTCTGCCGCGAAGTGGAGAAGCTGGTCAGGGAATACCCGGATCGGATGACGGCGGCCTCCACCGGCGGCCCCGTGACCGGGAATGACGAGGCGGATCGCAGGGTCTGGCAGGCCAATACGCTGAAACTCGAACGCGCCGGAGCGATGGCCGTGGAATATTCGCTCTCCTGCCCGCAGGGCGGGGACGGCACAAAAGGCGATATAGTATCCCAGGATCCGGAGCTCTCGGCGAAGATAGTCGGCTGGGTGATGGAAGTTTCCGATCCCGGAATACCTAAACTCTTCAAGCTGACGGGAGCGGTCACCTCCATCTACCAGGTGGTGGACGCCATCCGCAAGGTTTACGAAAAATACCCGCATAAGAAAGCCGGCATCACGCTGGCCAACTCTTTCCCGGCGCTCGCTTTCCGCAAGGGCGGAAAGGGCCCCTGGGAGGAGGGAATGATCGTAGGCATGAGCGGCGAAGGCGTGGCGCCCATCAGCAACCTGACTCTCTCGAAAGCCGCGAAGCTGAACGTTCCGGTCTCCGGGAACGGCGGGCCCATGGATTACAAAGCCGCGGCCCATTTCCTGGCCCTTGGCGCGGGCTCCGTGCAGTTCTGCACTATCGTCATGAAATACGGCTTCGGCATTATAAACGAACTGAACTGGGGCCTAAGCCACCTGCTGGAAGAGAAAGGTCTTGGCTCGGTGAAAGAACTTATCGGCCTCTCGCTCCCGAATCCGGTTACCGGCTTCATGGATCTTTCTTCCGTGAAAGGTATTCCAGAAGCCGACCCGGATCTCTGCATGCACTGCGGGAACTGCCTCCGCTGCGGCTACCTGGCTATCGCCCTGGACAAAAACAAAGTCCCGAAAGCGGACGCCTCCAAGTGTATAGGCTGCTCACTTTGCGTTAAAAAATGCTTCGCCGGGGCGCTGCGCATGAGGAAGCGCACCGCGGCCGAACAGAAAGTGACGCCGGAATAGGGGCCGCAAAACCATGAAAAAAACCATCCTGATAAAAAACGCCCTGATCGCCACGCTGGGGCCGAACAACAAACTGCTTAAAGACCACGCCATCCTGGTGGAAGACGGCCTGATAAAAAAAATCGCTCCCGGGAAGTCTTTCAAAGGAAAATATTCAAAAGTGATAGACGGCGCCGGCAAGCTGGCCATGCCCGGCTTTATCAACGCCCATATGCACTTTTACAGCACCTTCGCCCGGGGGCTCGGCAAGGCCAAACCCTCCAGGAATTTCACCGAGGTGCTGGAAAACCTCTGGTGGCGCCTGGACAAACGGCTGACCGAGCAGGACAACTATTACAGCGCCCTCATTCCACTGATAGACGCCGTGCGGAAAGGCACGACCACGATCTTCGACCACCACGCCAGCCCTTTCTCGGCGCGGGGCTCCCTCAAAACCATAGAAAAAGCCGTAAGGGAAACGGGGCTGCGGGCCTCGCTCTGCTATGAGCTCTCTGACCGGGACGGCAAGGACGCCGCCGCGGCGGGGCTGGAAGAGAACACGGAATTTATAAAATACGCCGCCGGCCTGGACGACAACCGGATAAAAGCGATGTTCGGCCTGCACGCCTCTTTCACCGTTACCGACGCCACGCTTGAGGAAGCCGCCTACCGCGGCCACACGCTTAAGACCGGCTTCCACGTCCACACCGCGGAGTCCCAGGGAGACCAGCTTTACGCCGAGGCGCATCACAAGCTGCGCGTAGTGGAACGCCTGGAAAAATTCGGCATACTGGGCCCCAGATCCATAGCCGCCCACTGCGTACACATCAATGAAAAAGAAATGGACATCCTGGCCCGCACCCATACCGCCGTCGCGCACAATCCCCAGTCCAACGCCAACAACGCGGTCGGCATCGCCGACATCGTAACGATGGCGAACAGGGGCGTCCTGGCGGGCCTCGGCACGGACGCCATGACGCTCAATATGCTGGAGGAAGTCCGCGCCGGGGTCTGGCTGCAGCATCTTAAACACGATCCCTCGCAGGGCTTCGCCGAGCCCGTCCGCGCCCTGCTCTCGAATAACGCCGAGATAGCCGGCCGTCATTTCAGGAACGTGGGAATACTGAAAGAAGGCTGGTGCGCGGATATCGTCCTGCTGGACTACCGTCCCCCCACTCCTTTCGGCGCGGATAATTTCTACGGACACCTGGTTTTCGGCGTCTCCCAAAGCGCCGTGGACACCACCATAGCCTCGGGGCGGATCCTGATGGAGAACAAAAAATTAAAACTGGATCTGGACGAGGAAGAAGTCTCAAGGAAATCATCCGAACTGGCCAAAAAACTCTGGAGCCGGTTTTAGCCGGAGCATCCCCTTCGAACTCAGAACTCTTTTCGACCGCCGGCCCGGAAGATGGAACCGCGCCCGAATCTGCCCCGTATCGCCTCCACTACCTTGTGCACTTCTTCCAGCCTTTTTTCTTCCCCTTCAAAGAGCGACTCCCTCTCCCCGGCCGGCATCAGCCCCGAAACTTTAACGCCCAGAAGGCGTATTTTTCCCCCGCCGCGATCGAAGGCCCCGTAAAGCCGCCTGATCCGCTCATATATAACCTCGGTATAATTAGTGGCAAAAGCGAGAGTTCCGGCGCGGGTAAAAGTTTCAAAGCCTTTCAGACGGATTTTAAGGGTGATGGTGCGGCCTTTTACGCCGCCCTCCCTCAGGCGGGAAGAGACCTTGTCGCACAAGGCCAGAAGCGCTCCGGAAAGATTCCGCTCGTCCGCCGTGTCCTCATCAAAAGTAAATTCGTTGCTCACCGACTTGGCCTCTCCCTCCATTACCAGTTCCCGGTCATCGCGGCCCAACGCCAGCTCCCGCAGTTCGGAACCGCGTCCGCCAAGCAGCGCGTGGAGTTCCTCGACGGAAGTTTCGGCCAGCCGGCCTATGGTATGTATGCCCCGCCCCCTCAGAAGATCCGCCGTCTTGGATCCCAGTCCCCAGAGGCGGCAGATGTCCAGAGGACGTAAGAATTCGCGCACCTGCCCGGCCCGCACCTCCACCAGCCCGTCCGGTTTTTCAAGGTCGGACGCGATTTTAGCGGCCATCTTGGTCGGGGCCAGCCCCACAGAAGCCGTAAGCCCGGTTTCGGCCTTTATGCGCGCTTTTATCAGACGGCAAACATCCAGAGGAGTTCCAAACAGTTTATAGCTGTTGGTAATATCCAGAAACGCCTCATCTATGCTTACAGGCTCTATGTCCGGGGTGAAATCGTAGAAGATCCCGTGTATTATCTCCGCCGCCGCCGAATATTTTTTAAAATCGGGCGGAAGAAACGCGCCTTGTGGACATCTGCGCCAGGCTTCGGATATGGGCATGGCCGACCTGACGCCGAACTTACGGGCTTCGTAAGAGCAGGTCGAGACCACGCCGCGCCCCCTGCCGCCTTTAGGGTCTGCTCCCACTATCACAGGCCTGCCGCGCAGCGACGGCTCGTCGCGCTGCTCTACAGCGGCGAAAAAAGCGTCCATATCCACGTGCGCTATATATTTTTCGGCCATGATTCACCCGCCATACACTATCCTAATAAATCCGCGCCGCCAAGCCAAACCGGAAAAAATTTTAAACGCCCCTTGACAAACCTCCCGGGCGGGGCTAGACTGTAAACAGAAAGGATTGACATGTTAATGAAGCAATAGATTATGAAGAATGCTATGTTGTTGACAATTTCAGCCGCGTTGCTGCACCCGGCCGCTGTCAGTGTGTATGGCCAGTCTTTCGACGAGTTGGCGGAACTGAAAACCGGCAATTCCATTCACACCGCGAACCTCCCCACCCCGGGGGCCGCGTACGGTATTGAAAAAATTGGAAAAAACGAAGAGATCCAGGCTTTGGGGCCTATGCCCGAAGATCTGGCTTTCCTGATGCGCCCCCCCGCCGACTATGATCCGGAAGCGCCTGTTATCGATATTTTCTCCATGGCGCGGTCAAAAGGCTACGCGGATGCGGATATACCTTACCTTCGCATTGCCGCCATGGAATCCGCCATGCAGGGCGTAGACCTTGAACTTGTTCTGGCCATTATGATGAAAGAATCCAGCTTCAATCCAAAAGCCCATAACAAGAAGTACGGCGCCTCCGGACTGATGCAGCTCCTTCCCGGGGTCGCCAAATGGATGGGGCTCAAAAACGCCAGGGAAATCTGGCGGCCCGAAGTGAACATAAAATACGGGGTCAAATACCTCAAGTATTTGTCGGAGCTTTTCGATGATCCCGAATGCGATATCGCAGCTTTAAAAGCGGACGACGTTTCCAAAAACATGGCTCTGCGGAGGATCATAGCGGCCTATAACGCGGGCCCCGGAACGGTCGCCAAGTATATGAAAGGAACTCACGCCGCTAAGTACAGCGGCATTCCGCCGTTCAGAGAAACCCGGAACTATCTCGTAAAAGTAGACGAGTATTTCAGGGAATTTAAAGATCTGAACCTTCAGACCCGTAACTCTTTGCGGCCGCCGGCCCGGTAGATGGCCATTACACGACGCTCCCTCAGCAGACCGATACGTTAAAAGCGCGGCCTGATTTTATATGCTGTAATGACCGGGGGGTACGATATATGCGATATTTATTCTTGATGTTTCTTCTGGCCGCCGCGGTTCCGCAGACGGCGCAGGCGCAGTCCGGAGGCGAGCGCCGCCAAGCCTGGAAATCCCGAAGCGCGGAAGAACTAAACAGGGATATAGCGGCGCTGGAAGAGGCCGTAAAGAGGAACCCGGCCGATATTGAACTGTATATCCGGCTGGGCTTCGCCTACGCAAAACTCGAAAAAGCCGACGACGCGCAAAGGGCCTTTGAAAACGCGGTGCGGCTGGATCCCAAAAAAGCCATCGCCCATTATATGCTGGGCCTCATCTATGAAAAAAAAGGCTTAAGGGAGAAAGCCCTGGCCGCCTGGCAGGCCTGCCTTGAGAACGCCGCGGAGCCCCATCTGCGGGAGACGGCGTTGAAACACCTGCACCATCTAAGGGCTAATTGATGAAGACGATAAGACTTTTTCTTTCGCTGCCCGCCCTGGGTTTCCTGGCCGCCTGCGCCGCCCCCCAGGTGGCCGTAAATCCGCGCGCCGATTTCTCGGCCATCAAACGCGTGGCCGTGCTGCCGTTCAACGGCCCCAGGGGCGACCTGGCCGCCGATATGCTGACCCAGAGCCTGCTGGCGCACGGCGCGGAAGTTATCGAACGCCAGCGTCTGGACGCCGTACTGAAAGAGCAGTCTCTTTCCGCTTCCACCTCTTTCGATTCCGTGACGGCCAAGCAGCTGGGGAAACTCCTGGGGGTGGACGCCATCTTCGTCGGCACCGTGGCCGAAAGTACGCCGCAGACCAGCTACCTGGTCAGCGGGGCCGATAATCCCATTGTGACGAACGTGACGCAGGTCTCCGGAGGCTCCGTCTATTCCGAAGGCTCCGTGCCCGGTATGCCCAACTCGCAGCTCTTCAGCACCACGGCCAACGTCTCGCTGATCTCGCGCATGATCGAGATCCAGACCGGCTCCATAATGTGGTCCGCCTCCATGTCCTACGAAGGCTTCGACGTGACTTCGGCCATGAGGGGCATCTCCGAATCTTTTACCCGCTCCCTGGCCCCCATCTGGCCCGGGCTTTACTAATCCATCAGGCGCTTCTGGCCCTCCAGGCGCCTTATTTCCTCCACGTCCTGCGTGAATTCAAGGCAGCCGATATATTTCTTCTTCTCGTCGCGCAGGGCGTAGAATTCTATAAGTATCTTGTGTTTCGGAGCGCCTTTTTCAACCTCCAGGTCTATCCAGAAACGCGCTTTCTCCCTGGAACCGGCTTTCATCTCCGCTATAAGTTTTTCCACCATGGCCAGGCTTTTTTCCGGATGGCATTGCCGGAAATTCATGCCCATGGACTCCATGGGCCGCCTGAACAGCCTTGTCTCGTGCTTGTTCCAGCCCACCACCTCATCGTTGGCGTCGATGACCGTCACCTCGGCCGGTATACATTCCACCATCGCCTTCACCATGTCCGCGCTCATCTTGTCAAAAAGCATGCTGCCTCCCTGAAATAGCGAAACCGTAAAAAATTATAGCATTCCTCACATAAGGTTCCGCTGCTTAAAACTGGCGAACGCCTCCTTTGTCACTATCACGTGGTCCAGCACCTCTATGCCCAGCAGTTTGCCGGCCTGCACAAGCCGCTTGTTCAGGCTCAGATCCTCGTCGGAGGGTTCAAGGCAGCCCGAGGGATGGTTATGCGCCAGTATTATTCCCGCGGCCAGGTTCCTGACGGCCGGCTCAAAAACCTCGCGCGGGTGCACCAGGTTGTAGTTGAGCGTCCCGATGGAGACTATGTCCCTTTTTATTTCCTGGTTGCGCGTGTCCAGATAAAAAGCGACAAAATGCTCCTTTTTATTTTCCCTGATATCCCGGAGCTCTTCCCAGACGTCGCGCGGCTTCAGGTAGATATTGCACTTCTTGCCGGTGAAGAAGCGCCTGCCCAGTTCGAAAGCGGCCGCTATCTCGCAGGCCTTCACGGGGCCGAGGCCGGGATGCGCCTTAAGGCTTTCAAAACCGGCGTTGGTGATGTTCTCCTGCCGGAATTCCCCCAGGAGATCCCCGGCCAGATCCAGCACCCCGCGCTTTGCCGTGCCGGTCCTTAAAAGTATGGCCAGGAGTTCGGGGGCCGACAGTTTCCCCGGCCCATAGCGCATCAGTTTCTCCCTCGGCCGCTCCAGCTTCTCCATTTCCATTATATCTTTACACATAATCCCTCCTTGCAGGATTCCGGATTTAAGATTGCCGGAATGTCTCTTAATTTTGAATCTTCAATCCGCAATCCGGAATCGTTTTCCCCATATAGTATAGATGACGACCCCGACAGCGTACTGTCGCGCAACTTTTCGTATAATATGGATATGGAAACCGATAAATTCGCGCGATATGCGGCGGTAAGGAACACTATAAACAAGGTTCTCTGCGTGGTAATAAAAACGGCGGGCGACAATGTGACCGTGCTCACCAGGAACGGAGAGAGAATGACTTTCAAGGCCCAGTACCTGGAACCGGCGCCGGAAACCGAAGCGGAATCGCTCAAGCTGATGATAGAGCAGTTGAAAAGGGAGGAGGAGAGCAAAAAAACGGGCGCCGTGAGAACGGCGGATCCAGAACTGATACGCTCCGCCTGCGACAAATTTATCCGGCACATCGCCCTCAGATATCCCAAGTCGGGCGAAGCTTTCAGGGTCTTCTGGTCCGAGATCCTGGCCATAGCCGGGGATCAGCCCGGCAGAACCTGGGAGATGAAGCCCAACACTTCCAGCAATCCCTGCCCGGTACTGAAAGTCCACAACCCGGCCACTCAGAAGCGGGTATACTGCGTGAATCTGCTGGCCGGTTACGGTCTGAGGATGGAGATCAAGAAAGAATTCCTGCCGCCGGGCTGCGAGGCTCTGTTCCCCATAGACCACGCCATGTTCGGCGCGGGCCGGGCCGTGGAGCTGAGTTACAGGGATTTCACCCCGGAAAAACGCAAACCCTACCTGGACTGCATAAAAACCATTTACGAAAAAGACGTCCGCCCGGAACAACCCGCCTGAACCATACGACGGCCGGATTTGCGGCCTCTCTCCTCCAGCCCAAATCTCCCGCTGACAATGGAAAATGGCGGCGGGTTGCAAGTTCGGGGGCCTGCCAGCCATGGGGCCCATCGGGCCTGCGGCCGGCCCGGCGACTTCGCGCCGGTTCCTCCTCGGCCCGATCCGACCCATGGCTGTCACCCCTCCAACTTTACCCCTTATTGGATTGGGGATGATAGTCCCTTGACTTATTCCCGCTTTGGGACAGCCGTGAGCCAAAAGGCTCGGGACGGTATAGGCCCAAAAACTGTTGATTAATAGGCCTCTGTGCTCATGCTTAAGAAGTGCTGGGAAGCCATAATATATTCAAGCGAGTACGAGACGTAGGTTCAAGACGGCAAAATCGGATGAGGAGGGTAAATTTATGAAGAGAGTCATGATAGTTGCGGTTATGATGACTATTTCGGATGCTTCTTATGCTGCCGGGAGTGCCAGAAGCCAGCTTTCAGGCCTATCGGCTGATATTTCTGTTAACGTACCGGCCGAGGTTAACACTACAAAGCAGATTTTCAAAACCAAGCTCCCCCCTACTACTGTCCGGGAATGCGCGGAACAGATACAGGTGCTTTCCAGGCAACTGGACGCCGTCACCGATCATGCCCAGGCCAGTGCCATTCTGACTGAGATGGGGAGAATTGATTCTTTACTGCAGGAACTAAACCGGCCATCCTCTGCTTTGCCACCGTACAATCCTAACCCTGCCACTGTCCGGGAATGCGTGGAGCAGATACAGGTGCTTTCCAGGCAACTGGACGCCGTCACCGATCATGCCCAGGCCAGTGCCATTCTGACTGAGATGGGGAGAATTAATTCTTTACTGCAGGAACTAAACCGGGCATACATGGATAATTCCTTGTAACTGACCTCTCCTTAAATCTGAAAATAACGCTTCCTATCGCAGTCTGTGTTGGCGTCTGGACTGGCAACCCTCCGTCTCCTTAATGTTTTTCTGGACAGGCCGCAGCCCTGGCCGCAACGTCCACCCCGAACTTGCAGCCGCCGGCGCCGGGAGCGCCATTTGCGGTTAAATTTTTGGCGGCGGGGTACAGGGGATAAAGTGACACACAACTTAATTAAGCAGGAATTAAGTTGTGTGTCACCCTTATCCAAAGTTGGTGCGTTTCCAGACTTCCGTGGCCCCCATTAAAATCATCATCTCTTCATTGGAAACCATCTTGCAATTTGGGCGCCTCGCGGGCAAAATAAAGGTTTGTTTTTTAAGCTGTATTTGGAAGGATGGCGGCGGGGTATAATTGGAGGGGTAGCGGCCATGTGGCTCTTCGGGCCGAGGAGGAACCGGCGCGAAGTCGCCGGGCCGGCCGCAGGCCCGAAGAGCCACATGGCTGACAGGCCCCCGAACTTGCAGCCCGCCGCCATTTCTCCATTCCCCCCCCTTGCCGCGCGCGGTTCTGTCTGGTAAGCTATATATATAGGAAAAGCCGATGAGAACTGAATTATTTCTGGCGTTGCTTCTTCTGCCGTTGCGGCCGCTTGTAGCGGCGGGAGCGGGCGAGGGCGTCCCCTGGGGCTCCGAGACGGACGGGCAGTACCGCGCCTGGGACTGGATCTCCGCTTTTACCGAAGAAGACAGGAACACCTGGGACGGCCTTGACGCCGACGGACAGGAAGCGCTCCTGAAACGCGCCGGGGACGCCTGCCTGGCGGCCGACAGAGCGTCGCTGGCCGCGCAAACACGGGGAGAAGCCGGAGTGCTCTCCGCGCTGCCGGACGAAACGCTTGACCAGCTTTCTATCTGCGTTGAAAACGGCAAAACCAGGGCGGGTGCCTTAAGGGAGAAACGGGACAGGCTGAATCAGATAATACTCCGCTCTAAAAACCGACAGCTTTCACGGGCGGACCTGACTTGGCTTGAAGCCAACTCTATACGGCTTAAAGATCCCTCTTTTAACGACGCGGCGGCGGCCGGGGAAATAGAGCGGCAGAATAAGACAGCCCAAAAGAGAAGCCGGAACGCGGAAAAGAAATATTCGAGATTAAAGGAAGGAAAACCGCTGACTTCCGCCGGCCTCGCCTCGATCTATGATGGTTCCGGATCGAAAGGCAAGGATTCGCCGCAGTACCCGGAGACAATCGCCCTTAAAGATAGAACAAATGCGAAGCTTTCCATCCCCGGGCCGGAAACGAGGGGCCCCAGGAAAAAACTGACTTCCTCCGCCCCGCCCGAACTGGCGCTTGCCCCGGACAAGATCCGGAACGGTTCCCCAAAAGCGGGGGAAGAGACGAGAGTAGAAAGGAAGATTGCTTCTCCATTCCCTGAGGAGGATGTGGCGCAGCTTGATAAAGTGGTTCAAAAGTTAAAAAGCAACTGGCTTGAGAAAGGCCACACTTCCGGCAGATGGGGGAATCTCAAGCAGACTCTCCACATGGCAAAAAAACAGGCGGACGGCACCGGTTCCGGCTGCCGCGACTGGAGCGAGGAAGTCTCCATGGCCATAAACCGCGATCCCCAGGCAGGAAAAAAATACGAGGCCGGCGTCCTTTGCGGAGCTAAAGTCCCCTACCTGGCGCAGCATTGCGTCACGGTTTTTTATCCTAAAGGTTCCGACCCGAACGATCCGTCGACCCAAGTCTGGCACTATGACGCCTGGGCGTCGAAAACCAAAAGCGGCCCCGTGGAAGAGCAGCTATGCTCCAATCCGATCCCTATCGAACAGGATTTCACTTCTAAATGGCCTTTCGGGCAGGTTCCGACCGGAACTCATCATATAAGCTTTTACGGCATTAAGAAAACGGGGGATCCCGAAATCATCAGAGAACTAGGCGGGTATCAGACGAACATGGTTTTCAACCGGGAATGCCCCTCCGGCAGGTAGTACCTCTATTCTTTCCGTCCGGCGCTCAATATTTTTATGGCGGAGTTCGCTATCACCAGGCCGAAGATCCCGGTGACGGTCGGCAGGCTGCCCAGCGCGGCCCGCCTGCGGCCTCTCTCGTAAAACTGAGTTTCCGGATCTAGCTGCCGCGCTTTCCTCAATTCCCCCACGGGTTCCAGCGAATAAACGCAGGTGAGATCCAGCGGCGTGCCGTTCTTCCTGAGCAGGTTCCTCAGCGCGGCCGCGAGAGGGCAGCCGCGCACCTCCCCCAGCGGACCGACCCTTATAGCGCCCGGATCGGTGCGCAGGGCGGCGCCCATGGAGGCTATCAGCGGCAGACGGCGCTTCACGGTTTCCGAGATCAGGCCGGCCTTGGGCCCCAGCGAGTCTATGGCGTCTATCACCATGTCCGGAGCGCCCTCAAGTATGGCCTCGAATGTTTCGGGGCCGGCGAAAAGATCCAGCGCTTCCACGCGGCAATCCGGGTTGATGTCGCGCACCCGGCCGGCGGCCAGGGCCGACTTGTGTTTCCCAAGCGTGGAACCCAGCGCGTACAACTGGCGGTTTATATTGCTGGCTCTTATGACGTCAAAATCCACCAGTCGCAGGCGCCCCACTCCGGCCCGGGCCAGCCCCTCCACGGCGTAGCCGCCCACGGCCCCGAGCCCCACCACGGTCACGAACGAGTTCTTCAGGCGGTTTACGCCCTCCTCGCCCAGCATCAGCCTTATGCGCGCCAGTCTGTCTTCGGTCATAATTGAGAAAATAATTCGCCCAGGAACGTTTCGGCGTTGCGCCAGCTCAGTGTGCCCAGCGCCTCGGGGGTCTGCCCCAGGGCCGCGGCCGCCGCGCCGATCACTTCTACCACACCCTGCGGCCCCGGACGCCGGCCGGGTAAGGCCGGTCCGGGGGATTCGGTCTCGAACAGCAGCCTTTCAGGCGGCGCGGCCAGGAGGGCTTTGCGCATTTTCTCCCGTTCAGGGTCCAGTACCGCGCCGCTGAAGGAAAAATAAGCGCCAAGGCCGGCTAATTCACCCGTCATTTCGGGAGGCCCGCCGTAGGCGTGCAGCATAAAAGCCGGCGGCCGTTCCTCTTTGAGGACTTCAAGCAGCCTGCCCCAGGCCCTGACGCAGTGGATCGAGACCGGCCTTTCAAGTTTTTTGGCCAGCCTGAGCTGCGCCCTGAAACTCTCCTCCTGCTCCGCAAAATCGGAAGACGCGGCCTTATCAAGGCCGATTTCGCCCACGCAGGACGGCGAGCGGGAAAGAAAACCCTCAAGGAGTCCAAGCCAGCCGGGCCGGACCTTTCCTACAAACCAGGGATGCAGTCCGAAGCACGGAATAATGCCCTTATGGCCCGCGGCCAGGGCCGAAACCCGCTCCCAGTCGGCGGGACTGGTGCCGTTGCAGAGCATGCCCGCTACTCCGGCCGCCGAAGCCCGCTCCAGAGCGTCCTCCGTTTCAGCCCCGTTCGAATAATTCTGAAGGTGGTTATGCGCGTCGAAAAGGCGTGTTTTCATCGGCTTCTTTTATCAGTTCGCGGGCGTGTTTAAGGCCCAGTTCGGTGGACTTGGTTTTGCCGCCGAGCATACGGGCTATCTCCAGGACTCCGGCTTCCGGCTCCAGCCTGGAAACCTTTACCACAGCCGTGCCGCCGCTTAAATTCTTTTCCACGTAATAGTGCGCCCCCGCGAAAGCCGCGATCTGCGGCATATGGGTAATACAGAAAAGCTGCTTTGTCCCGGACAGGGCCGAGAGTTTTTTCCCGAGGAGGCGGGCTACGGTGCTGCCCACGCCGGTATCCACCTCGTCGAAGACGAGCACCGGAATATTATCGTTTCCGGCCAGCACCGTTTTAAGCCCCAGCATGACGCGCGACATCTCTCCGCCGGAGGCGGTGAGTTTCAGCGGCTTCAGCGGATAGCCCGGATTGGCCGAGAACAGGAACTCCACCGCATCCATGCCGGAAGAAGTGAAATGCCCGTCCTCGGTTTCTACCGCGACGGAGAACCGGACATCCCTGAAACCCAGGCCGGCGATCTCGGAGAGCACGGCGGAAGAGAGTTTTTTGGCGGCGGCCGAGCGCCCGGCATGGAGGGCCTCGCCCAGCTTTGCCAGCCGGCTTTCGGCTTTTTCCAGCGCGGCCGACAGCTCCTTCTTGTCGAAAGAAGAATTCTCAAGCCCGTTTATTTTCTCCCTCAATTCCTCCGCTTTTTTCAGCGTGTCGGAGAGTTCGGGGCCGTATTTTTTTTTCAGCGTGGAGAACTTCTCAAGGCGGGAAAGAACCGCGTCCAGCCCGGCTGGATCCGTGTCCAGGCCCTTGGAGTAGCGATAGAGACTTTCCTCGATATCTTTCAGAGCGAGAACGGCCTGCGCGAGCGCTTCCTTGATGGGCTCTGAAGTCCCGTCCAGCTCCGAAAGTGCTTCCAGATCCTTCAGCGCTTTCTCAAGCCCGGACAAAGCGGGCGCGTCTCCGGCGGAGAGCAGTTCATAGGCCCGGCTGGAAAGGGTGAAAAGTTTCTGGGCGTTCTTCAGGCGGGGATACCGGGCCTGGAGTTCCTCTTCCTCCCCCTCCCTGATCTCCGCCGACTCTATTTCCTTCAACTGGAACCGGTAAAGTTCCAGAAGCCGGGCGCGTTCCTCTTCGGAAAGGGAAACCGAATTAAGCCTCTCAAGCAGCCCGCGCCGCTGGCCGAACGCTTCGCCGTAAGCCGCGGCCTCTTTTTCAAGCCGCCCGTAGCGATCCAGGAGCGCCAGCTGGACTTCGGGCTTCATGAGGCTCTGATGCTCGTTCTGGCCGTGGAAATCCACCAGCGCGTCGCCGAGCCCTGACAGGAAAGCGGCCGTCACGGGACGGCCCTCAAAAAAACCCCTGGTCTTGCCGCCGGCGTCCAACTGCCGGCGCACGGAAAACTCAGCCCCCTTAACGCCGTGGGCCGCCGCCAGTTTTTTCGGCAAAGAAGCGGAACTGAAAACCCCGGAAACCTCCGCCTGGGCGGCGCCCGTCCTGACAAGCTCCGAATTCGCCCGCTCGCCCAGCAGAAAGCCTATGGCTTCCACGATTATGGATTTGCCCGCGCCGGTCTCGCCGGTGAAAACGTTAAGCCCCGGCCCGAACTCCAGGCTGAGCCGGTCAATAACCGCGAAGTTTTTTATCTCAAGCTTTTTCAGCATCCCTTATCTCTCTCCCCATCGCAGTTTCCTGCGCAGAATGTCGAAGTAGGAGAAATCCCGCGGCGCCAGCATCTCGAAGTTCTTCGGATATTTGCGGATAACCACCCGGTCGGCGGGTTGCAGCACGCAATTTTCCTGACCGTCCAGGGAAAGGGAAACGCTGTGGCCCCCGCACCGCAACTTTGCCCGCAGGACGACGCTTTCCGGTCCTCCCGCGCCCAGGTCCGCCTGCTCAAAAGCGCGGGACCGGCCGCCCACCTCTATCGTGATGTCCTCCAGTGAGGACAGCACGATGGGGCGGTGGGTCAGAGTGTGCGGGCAGATGGGCGACAGGAGAAAAACTTCCAGTTCAGGCAGCACAATGGGACCCAGCGCCGCCAGATTGTAGGCCGTGGAGCCGGTCGGGGTGGAAATGATAAGCCCGTCCCCGAAATATTCGCTCAAGAGCTGCCTGCCGAAGAAAGCGCGCAGGGAGAACGCGCGGGCCTCCGTGCTGCGTATGACGCAGTCGTTCAGGGCCGGATACGGGCCGAAGACCCTGCCGCCGCCGCGGAACACTTCCACCGACAGCAGCTGCCTCCTGATCCTCCTGAAACTATTGTTCAGAAAACTGTCCAGATGTTTTTTAAAATTGGAGCGTTCCACACCGCTCAAAAAACCGAGCCCCCCGGCATTGATGCCCAGCACCGGGATGCCGTATTTGATGACGTGCCGGGCGGCGTAAAGCACCGTGCCGTCCCCGCCGACGGTAATGGCGGCGTCGGCCCGCCCGAATTTGCAAACCACGTCGTTGACGCAGACCCTTGAAACCCTGACGCCCCTGGCTTTCAGGGTCCGCTCGATGCCCGCCGCGAAAGTAATGGCTTTCTTCCTCTTGGAATTATAAAAAAGCACCACGCTTTTAACCCGTTTCATAAGGAATATAATACAATAAGGGGACGCCCTTAGTTAATTAGTTTTTTCATGATGTCGCACCGCCCGCTTAATGCCTTTCCTCTTAATCTTGCGGCGCTGGCGGATGGCTCGCTCAAGTTGTCGGCATAGGCCCAAAGACCGGCAAAATTTTCCCTTAAGACCCTTGGTGAAACCCGCGGTTTTCGTTAAACTATGGCTATGGCAAGTATTCAGATGTTGTTGATCCTGAGCAATATCGACATTGGAAAGGAAGCACTTCCAGGTTGGATTCAGCCGTTTTTAACTTGGCGCACATATTAGATATGGGAGGCAATAGTCATGAAGAAAATAATTACAAGTTTGATATTTTTGGCATCTTCGGTAGTTTTTGCGAGGGCCGGAGGAGACGCTTCGAACCAGTTGGGGTTAGTTGCCCAGCTTAACCCGTCAGTTCCTACACCCGCGCCGGCTTTAGTTATCTCCCAGCCGCACGAATTTACGAGGATGTCTTCAGTGCTTCTTCCCTCGGAGACGCATTCAAGCGACTGGTACGTACTTACGGAATCCGGATACCTCAGCAAGAACGGTAAAAGTCTCGGCTATACCGGCCAAGGCAGCCTCGCCGTCGATAGGGACAACTGGTACGTACTTACGGAATCCGGATACCTCAGCAGGAACGGCAAAAGTCTCGGCTATACCGGCCAAGGCAGCCTCGCCGTCGATGGGGACAACTGGTACGTACTTACGGAATCCGGATACCTCAGCAGGAACGATAAAAGTCTCGGCTATACCGGCAAAGGCAGCCTCGCCGTCGACTAACCGAAAGCTACAGTTGCAATTTTCAGGTTAAATTTTCATCTCAACCGGTTCGCCGGGGCGGTTCTCTATCAGGCGCTCGTCTCCGGGGGCGGGGCCGCTTTTCACCGCTATTTTGGAGCCTCCGGCGAGCACGCGGACTTCCAGGCCGGGAGCTTTCAGAATCCAATCCAGGCCCTCCCCGCGGCCCAGGCCGGTGTAGCCGGCCGCCTTGTACCGCAAGTCCGGGCCGGAAACCCAGTCGGGCCGGACCTCCGATCCGCGGAAAAGCACGCTGTCTTCCGGCCAGGCGCGCTCCACCCGCGCGCCGCCGGCCTCAAGTTTAACCAGCTCCGCCGCCAGTTCCGCCGGGCGCGGGCCGTAGGGCAGGATCACTTTCTTTATCCGCACACGTCCGCCGAGCTCCGCCAGGCCGCTCCAGTCGCGGCGGGCCAGCGTGGAAATAAATACGCCCTCCACCTCCCGGAAACCGTAGAAAAGCGCCGCATCGGCGCACTTGCGGCCGCTTGTCCCGGGGTTAAAAAGAAAAAGACCGTTCCCGCGCCGGACGATAACGGAGCGGGTATCGGAGTCGGAAAACGCGGACACAACGCTTCTTTCCGGCAGGAAGCCGGCGGCGAATACAGCGAGGAGCGGCGCAGCCGCCAGGGCGTACAAACGGCGCCTTCTGAAACCCAACAGCGGCGCGTGCAGCAGAACCAGCACGAAAACCGAGAAAGCCGCGAGGGTCAGAGCGGACGGCGGGCTTACCGGAATGGAAGAAAATTTTACGGCCGCGAAAGCTTTCACCAGCCGGATGAACAAAGCCGCGCCAAGGTCGGCCATGGTTTTAACTACGGAGAACAGCGCGGGCGGCCAGGGAACAATTAGAACGGCAAAACCAAGCCCCATGATAACGCCGGAAGCCGGCACCAGGAGCACATTGGAGAAAATGGAGATCAGGGAGATCTTATGGAAATAAAGCGCCATCAGCGGATACAGGCCGGCCTGGGCAAAAAAGCTGACCAGCAGGATGCGGCTGAGGGAAAGCGCGGGGCCTTTCAGACGCAGCAGGCCGTCCCAGAGCGTCATCCCCGCCGTTATCCCGTAGGAAGCGACGAAAGACATCTGGAAACCGGCGTCAAAAAGGGCCGCGGGCTCCGCCAGGAGTATGGCGAAACACGCGATGACCAGACCCTGGAAAACCCCGGAATCTCTGTCAAGCAGATAGCCGGCCAGCGCGGCGGAGAACATCACATAACCGCGGACCAGCGGCGCTTCGAGGCCCGCCGTAAGCACGTAGAAACCGGCGCACGCCAGCGCCGCCAGCCCGGAATACTTTTTCCGGACCCCGAGCCTGGAACACAGGAAATAAACCAGGAAAGTTACAAAACCCACGTTCGAGCCGGACGCCACCAGGAGGTGCATGGCGCCCGAATCCTGGAAAGCGGTTTTAAGTTCCTCGGAAACGCTTTTCTTCTCGCCCAGCACCACGCCGCCGAGGACCGCGGCGCGGTCGGCCTTGAAATTATCCTCGAAAATTTTAAGCGCCCTGGCGCGGAAAGCCGCCGCGAGCCTGATGGGGAGGGGCGCCTTTTTTATTATTTCAGGACGCTCCCCCCTGGCCTCGGCGCTTATGCCCCGCGCGGCGAGATAGTTCCGCCAGTCGAGGCTGCCGGGAACGACGTGATTGAACGGTTCGGATAAAACGGCGGTAAAAGCTATTTTGTCGCCGTAGGAGGCGCCGCCCATGTCGCGAGCATAAGCCATCACCACGGTATCCGCGGGTGCCCCGTCCGCGGAGGTAACTTCCAGCGCGAAGCGCCAGAAACCGCCGCCGCTTACCGGATACCGGGCCACGCGGCCTTCCAGGCGGCTGTCCGGCTCCGGCAGCGGGAAAAGGCCCCCCGGGCCCGCCCGCGGGCCGGCGGCCGTTTTAAAGGTCAGGGATCGCAACACGGCGCCGGCGCGGGTATCCGAGTTAAACACCAATATAACCGCGGCCCAGCACAAAAGCAGGAGGAACAGCGGCCTTTTATAATAGGAAAACCGCATAGGTCAGCGGATAGGGGTCAGGGGATAGGGTAGAGGGTTTAGGGTAAAAACAGAAGATATAGATAACTCCACCCTAAACCCTTTCCCCTATACCCTTCCCTTACACTTTTGTTCTCCCTTTCAGGGCGTGGCCTAAGGTCACTTCATCCATGTAGTCTATATCGCCGCCCAGCGGCACGCCGCAGGCGATGCGCGTGATCCCGGCCACGTAATCCTTTAAAAGCCCGGTGAGATAGATGGCGGTGGTCTCGCCTTCGGTGTCGGGATTGGTGGCGATTATCAGCTCGGTCACCGCGCCGTCGGCCCGGCGAACCCGCTCGACAAGTTCCTTAAGTTTGAGGCCCTCGGAATTGATACCGTCCATCGGAGAAATTACGCCGTGCAGGACGTGGTAGACGCCGTTGAAAGTTTTGGCTTTCTCTATGGCCGCCACATCCTGCGTCTGGGACACCACGCAGATAACGAACCGGTCCCTCGAATGATCCGAACAGATCTCGCAGAGCTCGCCATCCGCGTAGTTGCAGCATTCCCGGCAGTAACCGACCGAATTTTTCACCCCTCTCAGCGCCTCAACCAGCTCTTCTATCTGAATGGCCGGGGTTTTGACGACGTAAAGGGCGAAGCGTTCCGCCTGCTTGGGGCCGACCCCGGGAAACCGCCTGAAAAGGGTGATGACTTTGTCCAGGGCTTTCATTTGATCTTCTGGATCCTGGTTATGCGGCCGTGGAAAACCTTATTCAGGTGTTTAAGTTCGGACTCTTCCTCCGGCGCGTTCCGCCCGCCGGCGTCTTCCCATTTGAGCTCGGCGGCCTGGCCGGGCCCCGGAACTTCCGCCGGCTGAGGTATCGCTCCGGGAGCAAGCCCCGCGTCGGAGTACGCATCAGGCTCATCCGCGTCCTGCTCCAGGACTTCCGCCGTTTCCAACGGCTGCTCCGCGTCCTTATCCGGCGCTGAAGCGGTCCCGGCGTTTTTGTTATGCTCCACCGTCAGGCCTATCCTGCGTCCGGCCGCGCGCTCAAGAATTTCTTCAAGTTCCTTACCGGCCTTTTCTATGATACCGGCTTCGAACTCATTGGCGGCGGCGAGCTTCCAGGTGTTTTCATGGTCAAAGGAGACCCTGACTGAAAGGAGGATATTATAAAGCATGGGTTTTTTGACGGAAACCGCGCCAAGCAGGCGTTTCCAGAGCGCGGAAGAGGGGAGAACGGCGAGGGATGAGGGATGAGGGATGAGGGATGAGGGGTTAAGGGTCAGGGCAGATTTTTCATTTTTTTTTTGCTGGCCGGCTGAATCCGGAGCGGGCCAGGCTGCGTCCGGGGCCGGGGCGCCGGAAGCGAGGCGGCTTTCAAGCGCTTCGAGCCTTTTTACCAGGGCGTCCAGATCCTGCGGCGTTTCGATCAGGGTAAAAAGGGCTATCTCCGCGGCCAGGGCCGGGGAATCGGAAAATTTAACCTCGTCTATGACGGCGTTGAGCTTCCTGGAAAGCCGAGCCAGGGCAAGCGGGGAACAGTCCTTTTCCAGAACCGCCGACAGCGCCGTCGGGACTTTTGAGAATCCCTGGAGATGGAGAAAGGTCTCGGAAAGCGTGTTGCGCAGATCCCGCAGGATCGTTATGGGATCATAACCTTCCCTGGAAATCTTCTCAAAACCGGCGTAAAGGGCGGCCGCGTCCCTTTTGACGAGCGCAAGAGCCGCGTCCCTTATCAGGTCGGGGCCGGCGTGGCCCAGAAGCTCGTTCAGAACGTCCAATTCCACCGAACCCTTGCCGAATGAAGCGGCGCGGTCAAGCAGCGTCAGGGCGTCGCGCATAGCCCCGCCGGCCGACCTGGCGATCACGGCCAGCGCCGAACCGGAAACATTCAATTTTTCTTTCGAAACCACTTCCGCGAGCCGCCCGGCTATCAGATCCTCCGGGATAGGCCGGAAGCGGAAGCACTGCGAGCGGGAAAGTATGGTGACCGGCACTTTGGTCTGTTCGGTGGTGGCCATGATGAACACCACGTGGGCCGGCGGCTCCTCGATGGTCTTCAGAAGGGCGTTGAAAGACTGCTTGGACAGCATATGCACTTCGTCCAGGATATAGATCTTGTATTTATCGCGGGAAGGGGCCAGCCCGACGTTCTCGATGATCACGTTGCGGACATTCTCCACGTCGGTGTGGCTGGCGGCGTCTATCTCTATCACGTCCATGGACTTGCTGTCGGCTATCTCAAGGCAGGAAGAGCATTTGTCGCAGGGTTTGCCGTTTTTGGCTTCCCGGCAGTTGAGGGTTTTGGCCAGGATGCGGGCGATAGTGGTCTTGCCGCAGCCACGGGGGCCGTAAAAAAGGTAGGCATGCGCCAGGCGGCCCAGCTTCACCGAATTGGCCAGCGTGGTTTTGATGGTTTCCTGCCCCATCACCTCTCCGAGGTGCCTGGGCCGGTACTTGGCGGCAAGGTTTTCGTACATGCTTCTAAAATCTCAGACCGGCGCCGACGGAATAGAAACCGTCCTTGGTGGAGCCGTCGTCATAAAGCTCGTAGCTGACATTGACAGCCAACATGCTTATATCTATCGTGGCTCCGGCCATATAAGCTTTGGAGGTCTTCTGGCTCAGCTTGAAAGTGGTCCGGGTGTACGACAGAAATGGCGAAACCATAGGCAGGGACGACCAGGCCAGGCCGAAGTTCCAGCTTGACACGGGGAAACCCTGTATGACGTTATTAAGACCGGTGATGTTTTCAACTTTCGGAACCGAGATTATACTGGCGGCCGAGAGAGTCTTGTCGTAGGAAGACCTGGTGTAAGTTCCGCTGACCCGGGCGGAAAGGATCTTGGCGCCGGCAAACAGCGACAGATCGGTCTGGTTGATGGTCTCGGTCTTTGCCGCCGTGAACCGATCCTTATGCGCGGTCAGTTTCACTGCCGCGCCCACGTCAACCCTTGTAACCCCTTTGCCGCCGCGGCCCGAGGAGCCCGACCGGGGACCGGCCAGCCTGGATCTGCCGCCGCCGTCGGGGGTAAGAGTGAAAGTGATGTCCCCCCCGAAAAAACTGTTCTGGTAGCCGTTCAGTTTGGAGGTGCTGCCGAACTCCGCGCCAACTCCGTAGATGTCGCGGTCGTAACCGCCGCGCAGGGAATAGGTCTTGAAAGTGCCTCCCGTGCCGTCGGCCTTGTAAGAATTGAACATGGGCTTGAGGTAGAAAGGCTCCGAACCCACGACAAGATACAGTTTGGAACCTCTGTAGCCGTGGGCGCCGGAAACCACACCGGCGCCGCCGTCGAAATAAGCCGCCGCGTTAAGTGAAAGACCCGCCAGCATGGACGCGATAATTATTTTTTTCATTACAATTCCCCCTTTTTATTCATCCGTCATTCCTGCGTGCCGTTGGCAGGAATCCATAAATCTTCACTTAATGGATTCCGGCCAACAGATCGCCGGGATGACAGCCGCTATTACCCCACTTTCGCCAGTTCCTTGTTCAGGAAATCGGAATAGCATTTCGCCTTGCGGTTCTTCCACGCGCCCTTGTGATAGCCGTAGCCGGCGATAAGCGGCATGGCCAGCGTGGCTTCGGAGAAGACCATCTGCTCGTAGGTGGTCTCCACCTTGCCCCAGGAGCTGGCTTCTTTCAGCGTGGAGCTGGAGAGCGCGCCGTCGCGCACGTCCGCCACGGTCACCTGGACGGCGTACTTGTGCATGGGGCATTCCTTGCCGAGGATGTCGGCCGCCACCACGGTGTCCTGGGTGAAATTCTTGGGCACGCCGCCGCCTATCATGAAGATGCCGGTGTCCCCCGCCTCTATCTTCACCTTGGTCAGTTCCAGGAAATCCTTAACCGAGTCCATGGACATATGTTTCGCGGGATTCTTCCACTGGTGCTCCACCATGCCGAAGCCGGCGGAACAGTCGGAGAAAGCGGGCACAAAAATGGGGACGCGCTTCTCATAGGCCGCCAGCACCACGGAATCCTTGTTCTTGCCATGCTTCGAGAGGTATCTTCCCATCTCCTCGATGAACTCGCGGGAGGAGTAGGGGCGCGGGTCCAGGGAATCGGCGATCTTCTTCGTGGTTTCGTCGCAGATGCGGAGTTCGTCCTCGTCTATAAAGGTGTCGTAGATCCTGTCGATATGCAGCTCGCGGAGGACATTGTCGTCTATGCCGTAAGGCGTGCCCTTGTAATGCTTGAAGCCGAGGCCCTCGAAGAAATCCTGATCCACGATAATGGCGCCCGTGGAGACGATGGCGTCCACCATGTTATTGCGCACCATGTCCACCACCACTTTTTTAAGGCCGGCCGAGAAAAGCGACCCCGCCAGAGTAAGAATGACCGAACAGCTTTTGTCCGAGAGCATCATGTTATAGATCTGCGCCGCGCGGGCAAGATCCCTGGCGGAAAAAGCCATGTCGTCCATAGCGTCCACCATGGGGATCACATTGTGCCGGGTGATCTCAAAATGTTTCACCGTGTCTTTAAGGTAATCTGATTTTTTGAATTTGGGCATGATTCCTCCGGATAACGCAGATGTAAGGGTAGAGGGTTCAGGGTACAGGGCTTAAACCCTAACCCCTATCCCCTTATCTGGATATATTATACGATTTTTACCCAATTCCGCGTAACAAAAAAACCCCGGGATCTCCCGGGGTTTTTTTGGAAACATTCACCGGCTTATTTGCAGGGTTTGCCTACAAGGGAGCTATAATTCAGCATTTCGCCGTGGTTATACTGCGACCAGGTACGGTCGTAACTTATATCAGCGGTGAGTTTGGCCCCCAGATCCCAGCCGCCCGAGACCCTGCCGCCAAGCCTGCTGGAAATTGAAGCGGTGCCCTTTCTCATACCGGCATATTTTATTACCCAGCCGCTGGCGCCTTTGACGCACCCTATTTTCACCTCCATCTCGTACTCCTGGCGCTTCACAGACGGATCCTGATAATATGCCACGCCGTCGGAGGTGTAGATCGCGTGCGTGCCTTCCACCGGATCCCATTTGGTATGGGCGGCGAGCGGAATATTCTCGCCTTTGGGATTACCATAAGCGAGATAATAGTCGTTGACCTGAACCGTCACCTGTCCCCTTTCTTTTCCTGTGCAGACCGGATCGCCTGTAAAGGTGCTCTTGAGCCCCCAACCCCACTTGACACATTTTTCCCCGTACACCTTATTCCCCTGCTGGTCGTAGGCCGGGATCGTGGTTCTGCCTTTCACAAGCTGGACTCCGTCTATGGTAACCTCAGCTCTCATGCCCGGCTGCAGTTTCGGTTTAGACTCGATCTTGGACTTGGTTGGATCCGCCGGGGCAGGCGCCTGCGCGGGACGCGGGACACGGGGCGCGGTACGCGACGCGGCGGCGGCCGCTGAAGTTTTGGCGAGCCTAGCGGCCTCTTTCATATTGGCATCAAAGAGACGCGGATAAGACTGCGGGTTCTGGGCGTCCATATTCCTGCCTATCTGACTGAGCCGCGCTTCTATCTGGTCCAGCCGCGCCTGGGAAACAGGCTTATTTTTCAACTCCTGCCGCAGGGCCGACATCTCGTCTGCGTTCTGGATCATTATGATCTGGTTGCCCTTGGCCGCGGCCAGGGAGTCCTTGCACGCCCTGCTGACGCATTTGCCGCTGTTGGCGACCGCCTCGTATCTGCCGCCCGCGGACCCCAGTTGCGCGATCATATCCAGATGCGCGGCATACGCCGACTTGGAAAGGCCGTCCGCCCTGACGGAAGCGGCCGCAGGCTGAACGGAGGCCGCTCCCGCGCCAGCCGCCCCTGCGAGATTGCCGGCAACCGGTTTAGCCGATGCCGGGGGCTGGGCAGAGCCGGGTTTGGCTTGTTCTTCGGAAGACGACGGGGACACACCCGGGTCGTCCAGATTTATCTTATACGCGGCCAGCCTGGTTTTTACTTCCGTCATCTTCTCTTTGACGGACGCCAGTCCATACATAGCCGAGGAGAGATTCCCTGAATTAGCATCCACGTCCTTCGGCATCTCCTCTTCACCTCTGATGGCGGCGGCGACGAGGCTTCCACCGGCAAGGTTATTCGTATCCTGTACTTCCGCTATATTCCCGAATTTTTTAAGCGGGGAAACCGCGGCCCACGCCGCCCGTTCGTCGGCCACGGTTTTGGAATCGTTAGCCTTGCCGGCCTTGTCATAGGGATCGGCCTTCGGCAAACCGCGCCAGAGAAAGGCGGAATCCAGCAATGAATTACCGCCGGCAAGGGCTTCCGCGGGATCGACTTTTTCTCCGACGGCATCCCTGTACTCTCCGTCGAATTGCGAGTACATGGCCAGCAATACCGGGTCAGCGGGCTTAGCGCGCGCCGTCTCTCCGGGAACCAGAGCGGGATCTATTCCGGAAATGGTTTTAAAATGCTTCACGATCAGCTCCCGCTGTTCGGGAGTCGGCGTGCCGCCGGCGTCCTTGACAGGCTGAAGCTCTGCTGTGATATCCTGGGCGGACTTGAGAACCCCGGCATACTCTTTCGCTATGGCCTCGGCGGAGGAGGCGATATAACCCGTCTGCTTTACATAAACCTCCGCCGCCTTTTTGTGTTCGGCGATATCTTTCTCAACGGCGGAAAGACGGGCCTCGGCCTCCTTTAACTCGGGGGCGGCCTGATCCAGGTAAGGCAGCACTTCCAGTTTTGTTTCCGCCGACATGGAAACGCCGTTGGACATGACAGCGCCGGACGCGAGCCTGCCCGCCTTAGCGGCTTTCGACACGTTCTCAAATTTGGTTTTAAAGACCCCGTATTCGGACTTAACCGCGGCCGCGGCCGTTTCGGCCTCCTGGACTTTCCGTTCGTAGTCGGCTATTTTGGTCTGCCTGGTCTTAAGAACTCCGTTCTTTAAAGTTTGGACGACATGATCAACCCTCAGGTTGGAGAAACCGCCGACGGCGAGCATGGTATGCTCAAGCAGTTTCGCTGGAGCCTTGGCCTTGGCGCCTTCCTCTACGTCGATGAGTATCTGTTTCAGGATGTCGTCATAATTGCCTACGGTAAGGCCGGCGGCCCCCGCCGCAGACTTGGGCGCCGCCGCCGCACCGCCGCCACCCCCTCCACCGGCTGACGTGTCCGGCTTGAGTGAATCGGTACCAGCGCCGGCAACAGTAGTGGTGGACTTGGGATACGGATTATCATGCTGAGTTCCGCAAGGGCAGTCCAGCACTTGACTGTGCGCGGAATCTTTACCTCCGGATTTAAACACCTTTTCCGTCGCGGTTTCCGCTTCGCACAACTTGAGTACTGAACCCGGAACATCGCCATACCTCCTCAGGGCGATATTATAACAGTCCTTTGTCGTATTACAAATAGACGTAACCCAGCATTTACCCGCTGGAGGGCCGTTCATGCCGAGAGCGCTCTTGGTCATATCACCCACGAACTCGGTCAACACACCGCCGACGCCGGTCAGCGCGGCTTCCAGTATCTTCTTGGGGATCTCGTACTGCTTGTAGAATTCCCATTCCAGCGCTTTCTGCATACGCTGTTTGGCGGCCATCTGTGCCAGCGTTTCGCCGCTGTTGTTTTTGGTGTCGCGGACGCTGGAATTGGAGGGCGCCTTGTTCTTTTCGTCCACGCCGCCCGCGCCAAGGCCGCCCGCGCCTTTGCCGGCGGCTATGGACTCCGCCGCCGCCTTATCCAGCGAACTGATGGCGCTCCCGCCGCTGAAGCTGCCGGCGGCTTTGTCCGCCTGGCCGCGCAGTTTTTCAAAAGCGCCCTTGCTGGCGCTGTTGGGGCTTGAGGACACGCCTTTGTAGCCGGCCGGGGCCACCGGCCCCACCATGGAGCGCGAAGCCGCCTTGCCGGACGCGTTTTTGGCGTCTTCAAGTATTTTGCCGCCACTCAGGGAAGCGGTGGTCCTGGTGCCTTCGCCGCCGCCGAAGAAAGAACTCATCCCCCTGAGCGCCGCCTGCATCTTGGGAATGACGGTGGGAACCCCCGCCGATTTTGACGCCGCGGAGAAAGCGTTTTGCGCCGAGTCTTTCATGGAATCCCTGAAGCTCGTGCTGGGCGCGCTATTCATCATGGGCGCAGCCGGAGGCTGGGCAGGCTGCGCGCCTACGATAAGGGAAGCCGGATCCCTTGAACTCAGAGGCGTGATGACTTCCCCGGAACCGTCGGAAGAACCCTGGCTCAAAGCGTTTATGCCCGGCTCATAGAGCGGAGCGCCGCCGTCCGCGCGCGAACCGAAACCCGGCGTAAGCTGGTCGGCGCCGGAGGGCTTGGACATCATATACTCGGCCACGGGGGCCATGACCAGAACGCTCATACCCACCGCGACAAAGGCCATATCTTTTTTGGAAAGATTTTTAAGCCGTTCCATTATGCTTCCGGCGGCTTTGGAAAAAGCGGGCGGGCGGCCAAAAACGGAAGTTTTCTTGAAAGAGCCCCCGGGCTTGCCGAAGACAGGCGGCGCCCCGTCGTTTTTCTCATCTTCGTTGTTGAAACTCATAAAATCCTCCCGACAAGCTCGATTGAAGATTCCGGAATCTATAGAATCTCCCTTATACTTTACCTAATATCGCCGGACAAGCCAAGTGCCGATGGGCCCTGCCGCCCCTGGGCCTTTGTACCCTGGATCAGCTTGTGGAAGGCAAAGCAATTCAGGAAAATATCGGTTTGGAGGCGGACTGCTTACTCATCCTTTTTGAATCCGGATCTGGCATCCTTGTTCGCCGTTGTTACCGACCTGTACAGCGCTTCGGCCTGGGCCAGGGCGGCGGCCATGGCGGCGGCGATCCTGCTCATGATGTAGTTGTACATCAGGTATCCGACGATGGCGGCCGCCACGAACGCTATCAGCGGGCCGAGGATCATCGCGACGACGGCAAAAACGGCGAGAACGATCATCAGCAGCATCATGAAGATATTGAACCTGCCGCTTGGCCTGCGGCATCTGCTTATGACCATGCCGCCGCTTCTGGTGTCCCTGAAATAGATGCCGCAGTCCATCGGGGTATTCGAGGTCTGGCACGCGTTCGCGAGTTCGGTCTGATTGGCGTTAAAATCCCGGCACAGCTCCCCCTGCCGGGCGACGCCCGCGTTCCACGGGCCGATATCCCCGTAGCACGGCGGCGGCGAACTTCTCTGCGAGATCCGATCCATCTCGGCCGCGTCTTCCGACATTCTCGCGCCCTGCACGGACTGGGCGTTAGCACAGTTCTCGGCCTGCCGCTGGAGGCCGGTGACGTCGTTAAGACTGTCGGTAAAACCGCCCTCGGGAACGACCGGCGGATTGTCGTCGGTCTGTATGACGTCGAGGTTCACGTCGTTGCCGTCATAAGTGGAACCGGTATACGCGGCCTGGTACTCGTAAGCTGAATCCTGCGATCTTGAGGCCGAGCCGGTGGCGGAGTAGGTCTCCGCCAGTTGGAACAGGGGCCGCCTGCTGCCGACCTGTTTATCAACGGCCGCGCTCCTGGTTCTGTAGCCCACGTTCTTCCAGGAAAACCCGGAAACTCTGCCCATTCTCCTGGCGTTTACCCTCCGCGGCCCCCCGGGTATGGGCACCCTGGCGCCGGACTGATTCATGGCGGTGGAATATATACCCTCTTGCCGGCTGCCGGCGCCGGGCCCGGAAAGGGCGCTTCTATCCGCGTAAGGAGCGCTCCCTCCGGAGGAATAGCGATCCGCCAGGTTCTGTCCCATGGTATCGCCGTAAAGGCCGCTTTCAGGACTGACAGGGATCCCGGCCAGATCCACCGCTCCGCCGTCCTCTCCGCGTGCCCGTTCCTCGGCGTTGACCACACCCATCACCTGGCCGGAGCCGGCGCGTTTCCCGCCCGCCTTGCGGGAGACGGGCATACTTAGCTCGGCCCCGCCCGTTACCATGGCAATAGAAGAAACGTTAGAGCAGCCCTCTCCCCGGCACGGCAGCGCGGAGCTGACGGCGCTCATCAGCCTGTTCCAGTAGGAAGTCCGCGCGCTTTCCAGCGCCGCCCGGTCTATGGCGGCTTTCACGAATTCGCCGGAATACTTAGGATTAAAAGAAGCGGCAAGACCGCCCAGGCCCGCCATCCTCAGCGCCGCGGCCACCGGCGGCATTTCGAACAGCCTGCTGAGAGTTTCGCCGGATATTACAAAAGGCAGGGACGCGGCCGCCACAAGCAGCGCGATAGTGACGTACCTGGCCCGGCCCCTGACGATCAGCAGCAACAGGGTAAGCAGGGATTTACGTCTATGCTTGTCTACGAACTCGCTTCCCATACGTTCTCCAGCTTATTTCCCGCCGGCCATGCTGCCCAGCAGGCCGAGTATGCCGGCTATTCCCGCCATCCACATAGGAGTTATAGGGCCGACGCTCTTGCCGGCCATCGCCATACCGGCCGCGGCCATGGCTACGCCGCCGCCGATAGTGTAAATAGTGCCCAGCATACCCTGGCCGAACGAACTCATCAATTTGATACCGATCATAAGAGCCATCGCGCCAAGCGCCAGCGCGGCCGCGCACAACGCCATACCTATCGCATAGAGTATCATACCGATGTAAGGTACGCTTCTCATACCGATAAGGATGCCGCCTATCATGGAAAGAACGGCCGACAGCATTATGTACATCATTGCCTGCTGCGGCAGTCCCTGCCAGGGGCTGACATCGACAGGAGCGCCCACATCGGGTATAACCGGATCATCAACCGTCCCGCCGCCACCGCCGGTGGAGGTGTTATCCAGAGAGGGAGACGTGACAATGCCGGAACCGCCTTCCCCGGGCGAGACGCCCGCGCCGGCGGAGGAAGCCGACCCGTCGCCGGTGGAGCCTTCCCACGCCCTATCCTGCGTGGAACGGTTGGAGTCCACGTCCCTTCCGGTGTTGCTTCTCTGCGTGGCCCTTACGCCCTTGGCCTGGCCGTACGATCCCCTGCCTATGGGACTGCTGCCCAGGCCCCTGCTCCTTGAGAACACCGGCCGGGAGGAACCTTTCATGGCCAGGAGTTTTTTCCTCTGGTCGAACCTGGGGCTGCTCTGGAAACCGCCTCCCAGGCTGCTGAGCCCGGCCTTGGGGCCGACCGCGCCGGAATTGAACTTATTCCAGAAGCCGCCCATACCGCTGAATTTGCCGTCGCCGCCGCCCATGGAACTGGAAAGCCCGCCGCCGAAATTGCCCGCGGCAAGCTTGCCCGTCAGTTCCTGGGCCATACTGTTCTGCTCGGGCGCGGAGGCGGTGGCCTCCGGGGCCTGCCCGTCAGCCGCGTCCTGGTCTTTGGAACCGGCCTTGCCCTCGTTTTCCTTATTCAGATTTTCATCCATGCCCGCCGCGCCCTTGTTGGTTTCCCTCAACAAGTCCAACGAAGAGGCCTGGTTCCTGGTGTCGCGCAGAATAGCGGGCACATAATTGTCCGCCGGGGCCTTGTCGGAACTGAAAGCCCCGGTACTCACTCCGGGCGCCGGCTGGTTGTTCATATAAACGCCGGTACCGAGAGCCGCGGCGACTACGGCGGCGGTCAGCACAAGCCCCGCCTTTCCGGCCAGCAGGCCGCCTATGCCGGAAGAAGCGCCGAACTTCCCGGCGCCCAGGGACGCCCGCCCGAGATTGGCCGCGCCCGGCAATTCGCCGCCTATGGCGCTGCGTCCGCCGAAGCCCAGGCGGGACCGGAACCAGGGAAGAAACCCTTTCTTCTCTTTTTTCTCCTTGAAATTTATCTCAGGTAGATCACTCATATAGCCTCCCCGAATTCATTTTTAAAATCGCCGCCGGTTTCAACTTATTCCTTGCCGATCTTGGCCCCCTCGCCTATGCACATCTCACTGTCCGGGTTTTTTTTGATCGTATTCTGCGTCGGCGCCGAGGGAGCGGCGGCGTCCAACGCTCCATTCCCGGTGTCTTTGTTGATATCCGCCGCGCTGCCCGCCTCCGCCCCGGCGAAAGCCGAGTAGGCTTTCCATATAAGCAGGCCGCCGGCGGCCAGATATATGACGCCGGTCCACTTCTGACCGAATTCGCCCATCAGCTTCATGCCGGCAAAGAGAACCAGCGCTGCCGCGGCGATAGCCAGGCCGGCCACGATTTTGGCGGCCATGAACAAAGCGGCATTCGCCGGCGCCGGAGTCGCTTTCGCCTTATTGGACAGCATATTGGCGATGAAAATAAGCACGGCGGCGGCCAGCATGGCGTACATGGCCATATCAGTGTACTTCTTCCAGGGAGACACGTTCTCAGGATTGGGCACCTTGGGAGGAGCGGACTCGTTCAGGTTCATGCTGGGATCGCTGGTTTTAAGTTTAGCCCCGTTTGCGATGCCGGAACCACCCAGTCCCGCGCCGCCTTCCGGAACGCCGACATCACCGCCACCGGAGGTCTCGCCGGAAAACGCTTCCACCGCGCTGGTTCTGGCGCCGGAGGCGGACGCCGAATAAGCCGCCTGCCTGCCGACGTTGCCGGCGAACTTGGCCTGCCCGAACGAGCCCTTTCTGTTAAAGCCGGGAACGGAGTTCTTAGGCGAATGCCTTACCGCTGAGGCCAGGGAACCTTTCATGGCCGAGGACTTACCGGCGCTCTGGCCGGCCGGCGGCCTGTAAACGGGCGAAAACTTGCCGTTGATGCCGGAGAACATCCCGCCGCCGCCGGAAAGTTTGGGCGTAACCGAAGCTGAGGCTGAGCCCTTGGATCCGCCGAAACCGGCGGAAGCCTGCAGCTTAGCGCCGCCGCCCGCCGGTGCCCCTGACGCGGCATCCGCCGACGCCCCCCCGCCATAGTTATCATCGCCGGGGACTTCTCCCGCGGCGGCGTCCGCAGCCTTACCATCCGCGGCCGCGGCGGAATCCGCTCCACCGGCGGCAAGGCCGTCTTTTTTGGCCTGCTCCCTGAGAAGATCAAGCGTGGAGGCCGAGGCTGCCGACGCGCCGGTTTTAGCGCTGGAGCGCTCCAGGCCGGCGTTACCGGCCTGCTCCTCGTAGTAGGTGTCCTGGAAAAGCTGGGGGCTGTAAACGGGTTTGGAGGACGGGCCTATGAAATTATAGACTACGCCGACTCCGGCGGCTATCGTGGCTCCCCCCAGTACCATGCCCAGCATACCGGCCTTAGTGGCGAAAAGCCCTCCGAAGCCGCCCAGGCCCGCCCCGGTCGAGCCTAAACCGGAAGCGCCGCCCGCCGCGGACGTCCCTCCGCCGAAAAGGCTTGAAAGGAACGCCAGGATACCGCCTTTCTTTTCCTCTTTTTTAAATCCGTTCATATGTGTATCCTCCACCCGTTTATTTGGCCGCCGGAAGACCGAACACGGAACCGAACATGGGGCCAAGCACGTTGCTTATGAGCATCTGTATTATCATCTTCTTCATCTCTTCGTCGCCCTTATCTTCCTTTACCGGCTTGGGCTCCGGCAGGTTCACTTTCTTTTTACTTAACTGAGGATCGTTGCGCTTCAGATCCTGCGCCGCCGCGCCCAAAGCCAGACCGGATACGGCCGCCCCTTTTTCCAGCCCCGAATTCAGCTCCTGGGAGCCGGCCTTGGCCGTCTTTTCAAAAGCCGCCGAGGAGCCGCCTCTCGACGCATCCGCGTTGAAAGATCCGGCCGCCTGCGCGCTCTTCTCTTCGGCTTTCTCCAGCATGGCCAGCATGGCGCCGCGCTTATCCGCGGCCGCCGGCTTTTTGGACGTCTGATCCGAAAGCGGGGCCAGCTCCGGCCTGGAAGCGGCCGCGCCGCTCCCGAAGAACTTATTATGCGCGCCGCCGGTGGTCATGGAGTTGGAATTGCCCGCGGTGATGGAAGGCACGGAACTCAGTTTGCCTTTCGGACCCTGTAGACCGGGGGCTTCGGCCGAAGCGTAGGCGCCGGAAAGAGGCGCGGAATTACCGGAAGCCGCGGCCGGGGCTTCCGGCGCCGTTTCCTCGTCCGGCTCCGCCCGGAAAAGAGATGAAGCGATCTCCTCGCCGGAAGTAGCGGGGTTATTGAGCATCTCTCCGCTGAGAGCGTACCCGGGCGCGCCGTTTTCCGAAGGCAGGTCGTTATGCAGGGAACTGACATTCGCGGTTCTCGTTTTAAAAAAATTGCCCGGATCCACCGAGGAATCCAGGGACGAGTTATGCATCAGCGGGATCGAGATCCAGGCAAAAAGCACGATCACGGCCACAGCGCCGCCTACGAGATACTGCGTGGACTTCGTTCTTCTCCCCATTATGTTCGTCATAGCCGTTCCGCCTGTCCAGCGACAAAATAACTTTAGACCTCCCCTGACACGATCTTACTAAAGTTCAGAGCGAAGCCGATTTTTCTATCAATGTTATAGCAGATAACCCTTGACTTGTCAAGACCCAGGAGTCATTTTTACCGCTATAAGCGCGGCCAGATCGTCTATCCGCGCCAGATCGGCCTCCGTGGGCATACCTTTGACCATGACGGGGCTCAGAACCTCCGCCTTAAGGTTCGGGATCATGCCGGCTATGGTCTCAAGCGCCTTGCCGCCCCAGCCGTAAGAGCCGATGACCGAAACGAACCTGGCTTTAGGCCTCAGTGCGTTAGCCAGATACGCCGCGTACACCGCCTTGGGGTGCGGCCCTGTGAGCACGGTAGGCGTGCCTATAACTATGGTCGCGGCATCCACCAGGGCCATGGCCACCCGGCCCTCGTCCAACTGCTCCAGATTCAGTTTTTCCACGGAAATGCCGCTTTCCTGAAGGCGGCTTACCAGCCGGTTCACCAGCGCCAGGGTGCTGCCGTGCATGGAAACATAGACCACCAGCACGTTATTTTTGACAGGCCCGGCGGCCCAGTCCTGGTAAAGACCCGTAACAAAAGCGACGTTCTTATGCACGGGCCCGTGGCTGGGGGCGATCATGGCCAGATCGAGACCTTTGAGTTTCTCCAGATTGCCCCTGATATTGGCGCTGAACGGCATCATGATCTCGGCATAATAGCGTTTCATCGGATCGTGAACCACATTCTCCTCGGAAAAAACGGCGCCGGTCGCCAGGTGCGAGCCGAAAAAATCGCAGGAAAACAGTATTTTATCCTCTTTGAGGTAAGTAACCATGGTTTCCGGCCAGTGCACCCAGGGGGTGTAGATGAACTGGAGGGTTTTGCCGCCCAGATCCAGCGTGCCGCCATCCCTGGCCTCGATGAATTTTTCCGCCGGGATATGCAGATGGCTCATCAGAAATTCTTTGCACTTGGGATTAGCAACCACCCTGGCCATGGGATATTTTTCCAGCACGAACGGGATCGAGCCGGAATGATCCTGCTCGGCGTGATGCGAGATCACGTAATCAATGGTTTTCACGTCTTTAAGAAAATCGAAGAGCGTTTCTTTTTTCTCCGGGTCGGCGGTGTCCATCAGGGCCGTTTTGGACGAACCTTTTACCAGGTAGGCGTTATAACTGGTGCCCGCCGGCAGCGGAATGAGCGAATCGAAAAGCTTCCTGTTGAAGTGATTGATCTGCAGAAAGAACACGCCGTCCGAAAGTTTAACCGGTTTCATTTTTCTTCTCCCTTATTCCGCGCTAACCACTGGCCACTAACCACTGACCACTTTCTGCCTACCCTCCCGAAACCGGCGGGAAGACGTGGAGAATGTCGCCGGCTTTCACTTTTACTTTTTTTGTTTTCCTATTGTCAAGCAACTCCGAATTAAGGGTGAGCACAAAATGGTTGCGCACCGCGCCGTCGTCTTCGAACAACATTTTCGAGATATCGGTCATTCCGGAGACCGCGAGCTTCAAAAGAAGCTCGTGCACCGTCCCCCCCTCCAGCTCCGTCCTTGAAAACCCCAGCCGTGCCCGCAAAGTAGTATAAACCATCACGGTTATCTTAACCATACATCCCTCATCCCTCATCCCTCATCCCTCATCCCTCATCCCTCATCCCTCATCCCTCATCCCTCATCCCTCATCCCTCATCCCTCATCCCTCATCCCTCTTACCGCACACCCCACATGCCCGCCGCCTTTTAAGCCGCACGGAATGGGCTGCGCCGTGAGCGAAATCGTATATGACCAGCCGGCCCCGCAGATGCGGCAGTCCGCATATGATTTTTATCACTTCCGCGGCCTGCATCGCCCCGATGGCGCCGGGCGCCGGTCCGGGCGCGGGGGTATATCCTTTCAACCGCGGCGGCATATGCGGGAAGACGCACTTAAGGCACGGCCCCCCTCGCGGCGCTATAACCGCAAGCTGCCCCTCAAAACCGTAAACCGCGCCATGAACCAGGGTACGCCCGGCCCTCACGCAGGCCTTGTTAAGCTCGAAGCGGGCCTCAAAATTATCCGTGCAGTCCGCCACCAGGCCGTACTTCTTCAAAAGCGGCGCCAGGTTCTCCGAGTCCAGTTTCAGGCGCAGCGGTTCCAGCCGGACGCGCGGGTTAAGATCTTTAAGGAAAGACGCGAGCAGACGCACCTTGGCGCGGCCCAGATCCCGCGTCTTATAGAATATCTGCCGGTTAAGATTGGAAAGTTCCAGCAGCCCCGGATCAGCGAAGCCGAGCCGCCCCACGCCGGCCGCGGCCAGGTAGGCCAAAACCACGCCGCCAAGCCCTCCGGCGCCGGCCACCAGCACCGAAGCGTTCTTAAGCTTCGCCTGACCCCTGAGGCCGATGCCGGGGACTATCAACTGGCGCGAATATCTCTCGCTCTCCTGTCTGGATAGAGGCATACAAGTCACAAGACACACGTCACAAGTACAAAATCTCAGACTTTCTTTTTTATTTCCGCAAAAAGCTCTTTGGCGAAATCGGAAAGAGTCCAGTCCCGCGCGCCCATCACTATGAAAATATCCCCTGGGGCGGCCAGTTCGATGGCTTTGCCGAGGATCTCACCGCGCTGTTTAAAATAAAAAGCGGTCCGGCCCCGGGCTGAGATCTCCTCCACCAGGTCTTTGGACGAGATATCCCTGGCCACCGTGCCTCCGGCGTAGTAGATCTCCGGCATCAGCAGGATATCTCTGGCGGCCAGATCTTTGACAAAGGTTGCCGCAAGCTCGCGCCGCAGATGGCGCGTGGGCGAGTAGCCGTGCGGCTGGTAAATCACTATCACCCGCCTGTCCGCCTTAGGCGGATGCAGGGCCCCGAGCACCGCGGAGATCTTGGCCGGGTTATGAGCGTAATCGTCCACCACAGTGATGCCGCCGGCCTCCCCGGCCAGCTCGAAGCGCCGGTGGATGCCGCGGAATTTTTTAAGCCCCCCGGCGCAGCCGGCAAGCGTCACACCCAGATCCAGCGCGACGCGGACGGCGGCCAGGGCGTTCTCAATATTGTAAAGCCCCGGCGCCGGCAGAATAAAATCCACGCCGTTCAGCCTGAAACTGGAGTTAAACATCCCCAGTCTTAAATTTTCAATCTTGAATCCGAAATCGTTTTTTCCGAACAGCTCCGCCCCATCCCTGAAACCGGCGAGTTCGGGATCGTCGGCGTTGACATAAAGTTTTTTGACGTTTTTGGCGAACTGCCTGAAGATGGCCTTGATCTCCTCCACATCCTTGTGATCCTTGCTGATATTGAGTATCAGGCCGGCCGTCGGATGATATTTAGCGATAGTGCCGTCCGATTCGTCCGCCTCTATTACCAGGATCCCGCCCGTGCCGCGCCAGGCGTTGCCTATGAGCCCGCGCTCCCTGAGCGCCACGAGGGGGCCGCCGGTGATGACACCCGGGCCAAAGCCTGCCTCCTCCAATATGGTGAAAAGCATGCCGACCACCGTGGATTTTCCGCTGGTGCCCCCGACCGCCACGGTCTTGTAACCGTCCACGTACGAAGCAAGAAGCTCCGACCGGTGGAGAAGCCGCGCTCCGACGGACTTTGCCGCGGAGATCTCCGGGTTGGCTTCCTCGATGGCGGTGGAAACTACCACTTCTTCGGTGGCCGCGTCTATCCCGGAACCGTCCTGGCGGAAGATCTTTATCCCCAGCCGCTCAAGCGCCTCTTTGAAAACCAGGTTTTTCCCGTTATCGAAATCCCGATCCGAGCCGGTCACGCCGCGGCCCGCCATGGCCGCCATCTGCGACAAAGCGCTCATCCCGGACCCCCCGATCCCGGTAAAATGTATCTTTCCAGTTGTCCCCATAATTTAAAGAGGAGCCAGCCTCCTTTTGACCCCCAAAAGGAGGCTGGCTCCTTTTTGTGTAAACTTTTTTTACTTCTTTCCGGCGCGCTGTCCCCGTTTCCCGGCGCGATTCCGCATACGCTCGCCCTGGTTCTGCATCCTCTCGCCCTTTTTCTCCAGCATTTCGCCCCTGCGTTCTTTGTTTTCGGCCGCGTTTTCCAGCCTTTCGGCGGCCACGGGATGTCCCTGCTCTCTCAATTCCTCAGCCTTCTGTTCCATTTTCTGCGCGTTCTCCTGCATCCGTTCGCCCCTATTTTCCAGCCTCTCGCCCCTGCGCTCCCGGATCACGCCTCTGCGCCCGACACGCCGCCCGGGTCTTACCCTGGGTTTCCGCGCGCCCGCCCCGGGTTTCTGCTCATTTACTTCCGGCTTCCGCTCATTCGCCCCTGGCCCCTGCTCGTTCACTTCGGGTTTCTGCTCATTCGCTTCGGGCTGCTGCTCTTTAATTTCGGACTGCTGCTCTTTGACTTCGGGCTTCAGATCTTTCAATTCAGGAATGTTCTCCTGCGCGACAGCCGGGGCCTCGGACTGCGCCGCGGCCTGATTCTCCTGCGCAATGGCCGCCCCCGAAAAAAACGCCGCCGCCACAATTACGATCAAAGACTTGTTCATGCCAATTCCCTCCCAACGATAGTTTTACTCCTGAAACATCTTAGCAAAAAAGCCGTTATTTCTTAAAAATCGGCCGCCGCAAAAGCAAAAAGGAGCCAGCCTCTTTTTTAGCCTATTTTCCCCTGGATGACTTCGTATTTTGAAAGTATGATTTTTTTAAAGCTCTCATCGGTATCGCACCAATCCACAATATCCACCGCAAAAGGCAGGTCGGAATCCGAAAACGCTTCCCGCAGATTGCCGATCTCTTGTAGCGAAAGTCCGTTATCCGAGATTACGGCCAGATCAAAGTCCGAATGCTCTTTGACTTTTTGCGGCGCGCGGTCGGCGCTGTTTTCCGGCGGACGGGAAACCCTTGAACCGAAAGCCAATACAGCGGCGGCGGGCACAAACCGCCCAAGTATAGCCTTGATGACCGCAAGTTGTCCGGGTTTAAGTTCCAGCATTTTTGCGGAGCCTCAATTCCGCCAGCAGTTCTTTGGCACGGATTAAAAATTTCCCCGCCTCTCCATATACCTCTTCGGCCTTGCCCTCGTTATACGTATGAGCGGTCTCATTTCTGGCCTTGTGAAAATCGAACCACTCCAGGGGGTCGGCGATAAGGCCTGTTTCCGCGCCTTTTCTATAAAGGTCTTTAATGCCCAGTCTGTCGGCACCGGCATAGCCGGACTCGGTTTCCAGCCACCGCTTGATAAATTTCCAGCACAGTTCATATGTGTATTCAAAGCGCTGGATAGCGGCATCCCTTATAAACACCGTTTTTTTCTGCCTTAAAACTTCATCCAAAGAGGCCACCGCTTTTTCAAGAGAGGTAAGATCTAATTCCATAGTTTACGCTCCTGCTTATTTTCCTGCCGTAATCAGCATCACATATGCCGCGACTACGGAAATAGGGCGCTGTCCCCATTTCCATCCATGCCCTGTAATTAAACGATATTACCGCCCGCAGGTTCAATGAACCCGCCAACTTTAAAAAGGTAGACGCTACCTTTTGCTCTTACGGGTATTTGCGGACGGCTCTTATGCCTTCGGGGGTCATTATGCGCCAGCGGGAGGCTTTCGGCTTGGCCGGATCGATCAGGATAACGCCGAAGTTTATGCCTTTGTTGAAGATCCTGAACCTTGAAGTCATGACCCCCGGATATTCGCAGGCGTTTATCACGTTTTGCGTCCCGTCAAAAAACCTCAGGCCGCAGTCCCAGGTTTGGGTTTCGGTAGACCCGGCTATATTGTAATTGGCCAGCCCGCCCCAGTTGCGGCTGCCCAAACGCGCATAATACTCAACCCCGCAGCCCAGGCCAATAACGGTCAAAGTGCTCAAGTTGACGTTGACCGTTACGCTTGAAAAAACCGCCCCGGTAAAATCAGCGGCGGTGGACAACTCGACTTTATACCCTTCGCAGGTCGTGCTTGACGGCGAAACCGGACGCGGCAGCCAGTTAAAGGTAACGCTGGTATAGAAAACCCGGTAGATCTGCTCCCCGGAAACCGGCAGGGCCAGCGTGGAAACGGAGCCGAACAGAATGTATGTGGCAGTGGAAGCTCCGGCGGAAGGCGCGCCGGCCGCGAAATAGGTGGTATTCGGCGTCAGGTTCTGGAAGGTTGCCCAAAGATTTACCGTGTCCGAGGATAGAACGGCCCCGGTAAAATTAGAAGCCGTGGAAAGCTTGGTATAGTAAACAGTGTCCGGCGGCGAAGTGGAGTCCCAGTTCACCGTCAGGCTTGAAACCCACACAGGGTTGAACCAGCCGCCTGGGATCCTGAACATGGTGTCCGCGCAGTAGGAGCCGGTATTGCCGCCCTCGTCCCTGGCGCGCACGCGCCAGTAGTAAGTGGTGCCTCCCGAAAGCGACTCAGCCCCGCTCACCTGATACTGGTTGGTGGTTGTTGTTATCAGGTCGCCGGATTTTATTAATTTGGAAAGCGTAAGCGGGTCGGTCAACGGCGTGGTGAGATCCAGCTCCAGCGTGTAGCTTATCCGGTTCTGCGTCACCGTGAATGAGAACGTCGAGCTGGTCAGCGTTGTGCCCGCGTCGTCCATCGTCTTCACACGCCAGTAATAGGTCGAGCCGCGCGTAAGCGCTTCGCCGCCGCCCAGCGTATAATAACCGGTCGTCAGCCCGGACGCGGACGCCGCGCCGCTCATGTTCTGGTTTACGCTCCACTCGGCTGTGAATAAAATGTCCGTCAGGCTCGCCGGGATTGACCATTGCAAGGTCGGCGTCTTGTCCGCGATGATATCACGGTCGGCAGGGAACATAAGCGCGGCCGTTGAGATAGTGTTTATATAGAACATGCTCACGCTGGAGATACTTACATCCGACCCGGCCAATGCACGCACCCGCCAGTAATAGGTGGTCAGATCCGCAAGCGCGTCCGCAGTCTTCACCTGGTAGCGCGACAGCGTGATGGCCGCCGACGAGATCTTCAGCGGCTGGAAATCAAGCGACGTGGAAACATACAATGTGTAACTCGACCCGGCCACGTCCGTCCAGTCCAGCAGCGGCACGCCCGACAGCAGCCGCTTGCCGTTGGCCGGCGGGCCCAGGATAGGCGCGGCCAGCGGATTGGCCGTAACGAACTTCGTGTCCGTGCAGTACGGCCCGATATTACCACCCTCGTCCACGGCGCGCACGCGCCAATAATAAGTCGTCGCGTCCAGGAGCGACTCGGGCATCAGCGTCTGGTACTGGTTCGTCGTTGACGATATCAGGTCCACCGACTTCAGGAACCTGCTGAAATTAAGCGGCAAAGCCAGCGGCGTGGTCGTGTCCAGCTCCAGCGTGTAGCTTATGCGGTTCTGCGTCACCGTGAACGAGAATGTCGAAGAAAATACGCTGTCGCCTGTGGCGTCGCTGGCGCGCACGCGCCAGTAATAAGTGGAACCGCGCGCCAGCTCTTCGGCGCCGGCCAGTGTATAGGAAGAGAAATAAATGGCGGCGGAGGAAACGGTCACCGTGGCAAAATCGGCGGCGGTGGCGACTTGCACGGTGTAAGTGGAACCCGCCACATCGCTCCAGTCCAGTGCCGGAGTTTTATCGGAAATTATGTCCCGGTCGGCGGGAAACGCGGGTGCGGGCGCGGCGGGCGCGGCGGACAAAGGTGCGGCCCAGCCCATAAAAAACAGGGCCGCAGCCATTATGCCGGGAACTAATTTTCGCATGGCGCTCGCCTTTTTATTGACAGCCCTCCACTATTTACTCGCTGCCCGAGGTCACCGGGCTCCAGTTGAACAGCGGTGTCTGGGTCGGAATGGTGGAATCGGCGGCCGGCTGATTAGGCGTCGGCGCCGGAGGCGAACTGGTGTCCACAGTGAAAGTTGTGGGGATGCTCCACCTTTCCCCGTAAGTTCCACCGCGGGGTTTAAGCCGGGCATAATAACTTCCCCCATTAGTCAAAAGTTCCGGCGGAGTTCCATTCAGTGTGTAATTGAGCACGCTACCGGTTATAGTTTTATCTATTAGAGCGCCTGAATTGAAGAACGGCACCTCGTCTATCTGTAGCTGATACGAGGTGGAGCCGGTCAGCGCCGCCCAACTGATAGCCGGCGTAAGGCTATTGGTAAATCCGCCATGGCTGGGAGTGCTGAGCACAACCGGCGTATATTCCATTTCCAATATGAATAATACTTGTGAGATACCTCCAACCGTCTGATATTTGATTTGGTTATACATGCTGCTCGGGTAATTTGTCGCCGATATGGTATTCGTCACGCCGGGAAGATACCAACTGATGGTAGGAAACTTTGTAAATGGCTGGCCTGCATAAACGCAACTTGGGTTTGACACGACATTGGACTGTCCTAGACTATTCCCGTTAAAAGATATAAACGCCGATGCATTTTCGGACTGAGCATATAACCAAGTGTAATTCAAAACAAGCGAGGTTATATTAGCCGGAAGCACCATATCCCCGATGAAACTGCACGTCATGACCACGTTTGCGGTATACATCCCGCGGCCGCCGGCGCACGGATAATTGGCAGTCCACCCCGAGCAGGCACTTTCGGGAATGTAATACGTTTTCCTGGCGGCCACCGCGCTTTCGCTCATAAACGCCAGGCACAACAGCACCGTCCCCAAAATCCGCCCCGCCTCAACAACATAACCTTTATTCATTCGCATAATTCATTCTCCTTCAAAAAGGTAGCGTCTACCTTTTGCCCGGTCATTCCTGCGTGCCGTCAGCAGGAATCCATAATTTTCTCTCAAGACCTCTTTAAAAGCCACTTCCAGACCGGGGTTACCGCTATCCCTATTCCCTGCTCGGGAAAAGCTTCTTCCTGATCCATGGTAAGGATAAGCCCTTCACTCAGGCCCAATTCCTTGCAGGCGGCAACAAGACCGGCTGTTTCCCTCTTGCGGTTGCCCATGTTCAAATCGTAACAAACCTGGCAGGCAAGAACAAACTTACGGCCCCTGCGGCACACAAAGTCGCATTCGACGCTGTTGTTTTCCCAGTAGAAGAATGAGAAATCCCCGGCGGCGGCGCGCCGCCGCAATTCAATTGCCACGAGATTTTCCAGAAGCTTCCCCTTGTCCGGAGAGCCGCCAAGGGATAACGCCTTAATAAGCCCGTTGTCCGCCACATAGACTTTACGGAACGTGGAAAGTTGCTCCTTGACCTTGTAAGAGAACCGGTTAAGCGTGAAAAGCAGGAACGTGTTTTCCAGATATCCGAGGTATTCCCTCGCCGTGTTGGAACTTTTAATCGCCAGCGCGGCGCTGATCTTGCGTAGCGACAGTTTGCCGGTAAAATAGTTCACGACGAGCAGGGCAAATTCCTCCAGCGCGGCGGTATGCCTGACGGCGTACCGGATGGCGATATCTTTTGTGATAATGGAGTTAAACAGGCTTCTGGCAAATTCGTCTCCGAATTTGTGGCATTCAAAAATGCCGCCGCTCAGCAGATATCCGGAGAACAGCCCATGCAGCCCGGCTTTGGCCCTGCTTGAACGCAAAGAGTCCCCTGTTACCCTGAATGAATTGAAACGGGCATATTCGCCAAAACTCAATGGGAACAGTGTGTGCGCCACAAACCTGCCGGTCAGCCGGCTGGCCAGTTCGGAACTAAGCAGGTTGGCGTTGGAGCCTGTGACGATAAGCCTGTGATTTTCGCGCAGGCGGCTGACAAAGAGCTCCCAGTTCTTAATGTTCTGAATTTCGTCCAGAATGAGAATCTCCCAGCCGGAGTAAAGCTCGTGACAGCACTCCAGGAGCATATTAAAATCTTCCGTTTTGAACCCCGCCAGGCGCTCATCATCGAAGTTCACAAAAGCATAGCGGCTTTTTCCGGCCAGCAAATGCGCGAAAACGGATTTACCGGCCCGCCGCATCCCTGTCACCAGAAGCACGTTGGGATGGCTGATGTATTTCGCCGCGGCGTTAAGCCCGTCCCGGCGGATAATATGCTCCGCCTTCAGTTTCTGCGCGAAGGTTTCGCGCTGGTCGGATAGGACAGTTTTTAGAGTATCCTTATTCATAATATATATAATATCATATTATATGCATTGGTAATACATATAATTAAAACACCGGCGCCGCTTGCCGAAAAGGAGCCAGCCTCCTTTTGGCCTCAAAAAGGAGGCTGGCTCCTTTTCGGGCTCCTTTTCGCTGTCAGTCTGTCCTTATCCATGCCTGGCCCACTGCCGGAGCGGGCGGGTCGCCTGTCCTGTTTTCTATGACCAGGTTGCGGATATTGGTTACTCCTGAAGATGAAATCGAGAGGATCTGCTGGCCTGGGTCGGATCCGGTGGAAACGATGAGGGCATAGGCCGACGCCGGGGAGCTTTGAGCGTGCAAAACGGCCGCCGGGGACGAGGCGCCAACCCCGAGACTGCCCGTCACAAAAACATTGGTGCTGAATGTGACACCGACACCAACGCTGGTTATCGAACTGACCGTGATCGTAGACACGCTGGTTATGTCGAAGTTGTACATATTGAGCGTGGTCGTGGCGACATGATTACCCAGGTTGTCGCCCGCAGGCGCAGCCACGGTTCCCCAAGCGGCAAGCCCCGCCGCGTCAGAGGTAAGCACTTTGCCGGCGCCGGGATCGCCGCCGGTTATCTTTACCTGACCGGCGACTTCCAACTTCGCGTCCGGCGCTACCGTGCCTACGCCAACATTGCCTTCGGTGGAAACAAATAAATGAGGAGTTACCGTGGAAGTGGAGGCCCAGAGGCTTGCGGACTGCGTAACCGGCGCTATGATGGTAGCGGAACTTAAAAGCGTAGTCGCGCCGTTAACTACCAGCTTATCCATCACTTCAAATTCTACGGCGCACCCGGGCCGCGCCGCCAGCAAAAGCGTAAAAACCAGGATTTTATTCAGAAGTCGCATAATCCTACTCTTTCCCGAACTGGATATATTATATACAACGGCGCAGCGCCAATCCCGAAGAAATTACGAAGTTTTGAAAATACCCGTAAAATGGGTTTTTTGTTGAAGTATACTGACAACCCACCCTCTCCTCCATTAAGATACCGCTCGCGGATCTGTTTTCCGACGTGCTCAGGGCGGGGATCTCCGCAGTTTCCGCCGCCGGTGAAAAGACCGCGGTGTATATTCATGTGGAAAAGGACCATGATCTGCTCTCCCTTATCAAAGCCATCCGCAACAACTCCCCGAAAGACCGCAAACGCATCATCCAGATAGCAAAATCCCTCAGCGCCAGTCTCAAAAAGTAAAAAGACAGGACTGGTTTGGTCAGCGGGGGACAAATTTTATACCATATGTTATATGTTAAAAGGAGCCAGCCTCCTTTTGAAGGTGACATATGGACTGCAAGAAAAACGTCGACATTAAAGACTGTTCGTGCACTTATGAACCGTGCCCGCGAAAGGGGGTGTGCTGCGACTGCGTGGCTTACCACCGTGACAGCGGAGAACTTCCCGGCTGTTTCTTTACCAAAGAAGCCGAAAAGACCTACGACCGTTCCATCAGGAATTTCATAGCCTCCAGCAAAGGAAAATATTCATGAAAACCATCATCTCTACGCCCGGCGCTCCGGCCGCCATCGGGCCGTATTCCCAGGCGGTGGAGGCCGGCCCTTTTATTTTCATCTCAGGCCAGCTCCCCGTAGACCCCGCCACCGGTAATATCGCCGGGGCGGATACCGCCGCGCAGACCGAAGCCGTCATCAAAAACATAGCCGCTATCCTCGGCTCACGCGGCCTGACCCTTGAGAACGTGGTCAAGACCACCGTCTTCATGGCCGACCTCAGGGAATTTCAGAAAATGAACGAAGTTTACGCCCGTTTTTTCGCCAAAAATCCGCCGGCCAGGGCCACTATCGAGGTTAAGGCGCTGCCCAAGGCCGCGCTGGTGGAGATAGAGGCGATAGCAGTAAAGCAGTAACCGGTATCCGGTAATCGGTAACCGGTTTACAGAACATCCGAGGCCTTTTACCGGTTACTGGTCACTGGTTACCGGATACTGTTTTTTTATGCATCCTTTACTTGAAAAGAAACATACGGGCGCGCTGCTGCCGCTTTTCGCCATGCGCTCCAAAAAGGACTGGGGCATCGGAGATATCTCAAGCCTGGGCCTGTGGATAGACGCCCTCGCGGCGCTTAACCTGGATCTTGTCCAGTTCCTGCCGCTCAACGAGATGCCCCCCGGCGTCTCCTGCCCCTATACGGCCCTCAGCGCTTTCGCGCTGGACCCGCTCTTCATCGCCATAGAGGAGATTCCCGAACTGGCCGAGTGTCCGGAACTCAAAGAAGAGATCTCCTCAAAAAGATTCCAGACGGTCCTGCGCCATCTGCGCGGCTCGAAAACTATCTATTACAACGACGTCAAGCAGTTGAAGTTCGACATCCTCTGGAAACTTTACTGCCGCTTCCATGAAAACCACATTCTCAAAGGCACCGCCCAGGCCGCCGGGTTCTTCGCTTTCGCGGACAAAAACGATTACTGGCTGCGCGACTACTCGCTCTTCCGGCGCCTCAAAGACACGCATAGCTGGACCTCCTGGACGCACTGGGAAGAACCGCTGCGCCGCCGCGACCCGAAAGCCCTTAAAGAATTCGAAGCCGCCAATGAGAACCAGGTGAGGTTCTTCAAGTACCTCCAATGGGTGATAGACCGGCAGTGGCGCGCCGCGAAAGAAAAAGCCGCGGCGAAAGGCGTCCGGTTTATAGGCGATCTGCCTTTCATGGTGAACCAGGAAAGTTCGGACGTCTGGGCCCGCCAGGGAGAGTTCGATATTCACAAGGAGATCGGCGCTCCGCCGGACGCTTTCAGCGAGACCGGCCAGAGGTGGGGCCTGCCCGCTTACCGCTGGGAAGAGGCGGAAAAGAACGATTTTGAATGGTGGCGGCTGAAAGTCAAAAAAGCGGAGGAACTCTACGACCTTTTCCGCATAGACCACATGGTCGGTTTTTTCAGAACCTGGCTCATCCCGCATGACGCGGCGCTGAAGCCGGATTTCGACATCAGGGATGAGAAAGCCCAGCGCGAGCGGGGCAAACGTTTTCTTGAAGCCATCCTCCGCGCGAGCCGCATGCTGCCGGTGGCGGAAGACCTGGGGCTGATCCCGCCTTTCGTCTACGAAGTCCTGGCGGAACTGAACATCCCGGGCTACAAAGTCATGCGCTGGGAAAAAAAGGCCGGTAAATATACCGAGCCGGAAAACTATCCGCGCGTCTCGCTGGCGACTTCTTCCACCCATGATAACGAACCCCTGGCCGACTGGTGGGCCGCGGTGGAGTACGGGGAGAAAAAACTTTTCTGGGCCATGGTCTCCGGCCAAAGCGGCAAGCCCCCCGTTTTTTCAAAAGCGAGGGAGGCTGTGCTCCGGAAACTGCTCAGATCCGCCTCCAGCCTTGTCATCCTGCCGATCCAGGACATCTTCGGCTCGCGCGACAGAATAAACGTCCCCGGCACCGTGGGCGGCCACAACTGGACATACAAGTTCCCGACCCCGGTGGAGGATTTTTTCAGGAAACACGACGGGCTGCTTAAAAATTTCGCCGCGCTGGTCAAAGAGGAGAGAAAGTGAGACAAGTCACAGGTCACAAGACACAGGACACAAGACACAGGGCACAAGACACAGGGCACAAGACACGGGTTTTTTCACTGCCGGCGACCCTACGCTCGCTGCATCCGGAAGCTCTCACCCGTTCTATTCTCTGCTCGCTATTCCCCATTTTATCGCTTATACTTTCCGGCTGTTCCGTCAACCGGATGGCGGTCAGGGCCACGGCCTCGGTCATAGATACGGGGCTGCCGGCGGTCTACAGAGAAAGAGATCCGCAGTTCGCGCGGGAAGCGCTGCCGGCCAATCTTAAACTCATGGAGATCCTGCTGGAAAGCGACCCCGGCAACCAGACCCTGCTAGTGGACGCGGCCATGGGCTTCTGCGGTTACGGCTTCATGTTCATAGAGGACGAGAGCGAAACCCGGGCCTCCGCCCTGTATGAAAAAGGCGGCGCCTACGCCCTCAAAGCTCTCGCGCTCAGAGGAGTGGTTGAGGACGGCCTGGTCTCGCCCCGCGCGCTGGATAAGAATTCCGCGCCGGCCGCTTTCTGGCATACTTTCTGCCGCGCCGCCTACGTGAACCTGAACCGCGACGATCCCGACGCGCTGGCCGAACTCCCTAAGATCATGCCGGTGGCTGAAAGGGTGGCGGAACTTACCCCCTCCTACTATTACAACGGGGCATACGCCATGCTGGGAACCTACTACGCCCTGAGGCCGAAGATACTCGGCGGCGATCCGGTGAAAGCGAAGCTGAATTTCGACAAAGCCCTGGAAGGCGCGGGCTCTGATTTTCTCCTGAACAGTTACATGGCGGCGAAGATGTACGGAGTGGCCGCGCAGGACCAGGATTTTTTCGAGAACGCGCTGAACGCCATACTCGCCGCCGAACTGAAAGACGACGGCGCCAGGCTGCCCAACGAAGTTGCCAGGATCAAAGCCCGGAAACTGCTGGAGAAAAAAAATGAATTGTTTTAAAAAAAGTCACAAGCCGGCAATTTTAATAACGCTGTTCGCTGCTTACTGTTTACTGTTTACTGTATGCGACCTTCAGGCGCAGACCATAGTTAAATTCGCCACGCTGGCGCCGGAAGGGACGGCCTGGATGAAGACTATGCGCCGCTTCAACGACGACATAGAAGCGAAGACCAAAGGGCGGGTCAAGTTCAAGATCTACGCCGGCGGCGTGAGCGGCGACGAGAAAGACGTCGCCAGGAAAATACGGCTGGGCCAATTGCAGGCGGCGGGCTTCACCGGCTTCGGCCTGGGAGAAATAGCCCCGGAGACGCGCATTCTGGATACGCCGTTCCTTTTCAAGAACACGGCCGAGATAGACCATATTTACAAACTGCTGGACGCGGATTTCCGTAAGATCTTCGAGGCCAGGGGCTATATCCTGCTCGGCTGGACCGAGGTCGGCAATGTCTACCTCTTCGCCAACGTTCCGGTGGCCGCGCCGGCGGATCTGCAGAAAGTGAAGATGTGGATCTGGGAGGGCGACCCCATAGCCGAAGCCACTTTCGCCGCCATGAAGATAAAGCCCATACCGCTTTCCATCACCGACGTCATGACTTCCCTGCAGACCGGCATGATAAACGCGGTCTACAGCGCTCCGGCGACCGTAATCCCGCTTCAATGGTATACCAAGATGAAATACGTCATGACCCTGCCCATCGCCACCGCCTCCGGCGCCGTGGTCATTTCCAGGAAGAGCTTCGATTCGCTTTCCAAAGAGGATCGGAAGATCCTGCTGGCGGCCGGCGACAAACATTTCAGGGAACTGACGGCCGTCAGCCGCGGCGACAACGAACGTTCGTTAGCCACGCTAAAAAAAGAAAAAGTCGTTTTCACAGAACCGGCCGGAGCGGACACGATCGCGGCTTTTGAGCGGATGGGCGAGGAGGCCCGGCGTTCGCTGGTCGGCAAACTTTACTCCGCTGAACTGCTTGAAAAAATAGAAAAAGCTTTGAAACAGTTCAGAACGAAGAAAAACTGACATATTGGAAGCTGTCATCCCGGCGATCTGTCAGCCGGGATCCATTAAGAAAGAATTTATGGATTCCCGCTAACAACCCGCGGGAATGACGATAATGAGCCTGAATTTCATGAAACTTATCTTTAAAATTGAAAGCTATCTCGTCAGGGCTGAAAAAGCCCTGGTCGTGTCTTTTATCTTCCTGATGATAGCGTTTTCCTTTCTGCAACTCGTGCTCCGGCTCGTTTTCCATTCCGGCATAGTCTGGCTGGATCCCGCGCTCCGGCACATGGTGCTGTGGACCGGACTCACCGGCGCCGTGCTGGCCTCCAGATACGCCGGGCACTTCGCCCTGGACGCCCTGGTCAAATTCCTGCCGGAGCGCTTTCACCGGCCGCTTGCCGTTTTCACCGACATTTTCACTATAGCGGTGGCCGGCGCGCTGTTCCGCGCGGCCTGGAAATTCATCCGGGACGAATTCGCCTCCGGTTCGGTGGCTTTCTATATCGGGAACCTGGGGATAAAAGGCGGCTGGGCCGGCATGATCCTCCCGGCGGTCTTTCTATTGATAGCTTTCCATACCGCGATCAACATTTTCCGCACGGCAGCAGCGCAGAGAAACAGTGACTCGTGACTCGTGGTTAGTGGCTCGATGTAATGATACACTTATGGTCTCATTGTAAATTTTCTCGCGAGTCACCAGTCACGAGCCACCAGTCGCTAGTCATTAACCGCTTATGGCTTTACTCCTCACTTTAATCATCCTGGCCCTGGCCTTCCTGGGCGCGCCAGTCTTCTCGCTTATCGGCGCGGGCGCGCTTTATCTTTTCGGCGCGGCGGACATAGACTCGTCGGCCGTCATCGTGGAGATGCTGCGGCTGGCAAGCCTTCCCGCCCTGATCGCCATTCCGCTTTTCACTTTCGCCGGCTATGTGATGGCGGAAAGCGGCTCGCCCAGACGCATGCTCCGGCTCGGCACGGCGATGTTCGGCTCGCTGCCCGGGGGGCTCGCCATAGCCGCGCTCTGCGCCACGGCCATTTTCACCGCTTTTACGGGGGCCTCCGGCGTGACCATCATCGCCCTCGGCGGCCTGCTCTATCCGATGCTGATCAAGAACGGCTACCCCGAAAAATTCACGCTTGGCCTGCTCACCACCACGGGCAGCCTGGGGCTGCTGTTCCCCCCCAGCCTGCCGATCATACTTTACGGACTCATCGCGAAGATAAGCATAGACGCGCTCTTTAAGGCGGCGCTGCCGCCCGGCATCTTCCTGCTGGCGGTGCTGTCGGTTTACGCGCTGATAACGGCGAAGCGGGCCGGGATACAAAAACAGCATTTCTCCCTGGCGGAGCTGAAAAGCGCCGTAAGGGAGAACGCCTGGGAACTGCCGCTCCCTTTCCTTATAATAGGCGGCATTTACATGGGTTTCTTTACCGCCAGCGAAGCCGCCTCCATCATGGCTTTTTACGTGCTGATAACGGAGGTTCTGATCCACCGGGAATTGAATCTGTTCCGGGACATACCTAAGATCGCGGTAAAGAGCATGATGCTGGTGGGGGCTATCTTCGTGGTGCTGGGAACCGCGCTGGGATTCACTAATTATCTGGTGGACGCGCAGATCCCGGACCGGATCTTCGCCTGGCTGCATTCTTTCGTGGCCAGCAAGGTGGTCTTCCTGATCCTGCTGAACGCTTTCCTGCTGGTGATAAATATGGTGGAAATTTTTTCGGCGATCATTATCGTGGTGCCGATAATAGTGCCTGTGGCGATGAATTACGGCATAGACCCGATACACCTGGGGGTTATTTTTCTCCTGAATCTTGAGATAGGGTACATGACGCCGCCGCTGGGCCTGAATCTGTTCCTCTCAAGTTCGCGCTTCAATAAAAAGCTGCCGGCGCTCTACGCCGCCTCTTTCAATTTCTGGCTGATCCTGCTGGGCGTCCTGGCCCTGGTGACCTATTTCCCCGCCCTGTTCCTGATAAACCCGTAACCCCGCTGGGGCTATAGCGGCGCTTCCCTCGGCGACCTGCGGGACGAAAAGGCTTGGCCCCGGCACCCCTCTACTTACTTACGCGGAAAGAGCCGGTTAGGCCGCCTTCCGACGAGGTGGATATCCAGACGGTCAACTCACCCGGTTCAACCTTAAAGCGGAACTTTTCGTCCAGAAATCCAAGCTCTTTGTGACCAAGTTTGAACTCGATCCTGCGTTTCTCGCCGGGGAGGAGCGTCACCCTGGTGAAACCGCGCAATTCCCTGACCGGCCTGGTGCTGGAGGCCGCTTTCCGCCGTATATACAACTGCACGACTTCGTCCCCGGCGCGGGAAGAAACATTTTCCAGCAGCGCGGAGGCAATCAGCGAGCCTTTCGCCGGAATGACGGACGCGCTGAGCTCAAAACCGGAAAGCGTAAAACTTGAATAACTGAGCCCGTAACCGAAAGGGAACTGGGGCGTGATCGCGAGATCCAGGTACCTGGAACTGTACTTGGCATCCGGGTTGGCGGGCCGCCCGGTGTTGCGGTGGTTGTAGTAGAACGGAACCTGCCCGGTGGCCCGCGGCCAGGAGAACGGCAGTTTTCCGCCGGGAGACGCGTCTCCGAAGAGTACGTCGGCGACCGCGCCGCCCGCCATCGTGCCGGGATGCCAGATCTCCAGCACGGCGGAAAGATTGTCGGCAAGCCAGCCTATTTCAAGCGGACGGCCGTTCATAAGGACGGCTATGACCGGTTTTCCGGCGGCACGGAGGGCTTTGAGCAGTTCAAGCTGATTGCCGGGCAGGGCAAGCGAGGAGCGTGAGGACGCTTCGCCGCTCATCTCCTGGTTCTCCCCCACCACAGCTATAACGGCATCCGCGCCCCTTGCCGCTTCCAGGGCGCCGCTGAAATCCGTTGACTTATCCAGCGGCCCGCCCACGGGCGAATACGAAACTTTTATACCGGCGCCGGCGCGCTCGCGCAGGCCGCGCAGAATGTCCACCGTATCCCGGGCGCGCCCGTCCCCGACCCAGGGGCCGAGAGGGGCTTCCTTGTCCGCTGCCAGGGCGCCTATAACGGCTATGGAGGACAGGGCTCCGGAAAGCGGCAGCGCTCCGTCGTTTTTCAGGAGGACGAACGAGCGCACGGCCGCGTTACGGGCCGCTTTCAGATGCGCGGGCGCCAGAAGAACGTCCGCCTCTTCCTTCTCATCGGCCAGCGGCGAATCGAAGATGCCAGCGCGGAATTTAACGCGCAGGACGCGCCGTACCGCTTCATCAAGCTGTGCGGGCGAAATGCGCTTCTCTTTGAGCAGACGCGCACCTTCCGAGTTATAACTGCGGCTGACCATCTCCATGTCCACCCCGGCGGTAAGGGCCTTGGCGGCGGCTTCCGCGCCGTCCGCGGCTATTCCGTGGTTTATGAGCTCATCCACCGCGGTATAATCGCTTACGACAAAACCCTGGAAACCCCACTCTTTGCGCAAAATGTCGGTCATCAGCCAGCGGTTGGCGGTGGCCGGGACGCCGTTCAGATCGTTGAACGCGCTCATGAAAGTGGCCACGCCTTCTTCCAGGGCGGCCTTAAAAGGCGGGAAATAAATCTCGCGCAGAGTACGTTCCGACACATCGGTGGAGTTGTAGTCCCGCCCGCCTTCGGCCGCTCCGTAGGCGGCCCAGTGCTTGGCGCAGGCGGCTATCTTCCCCGGAGCGGAGTAGTCCGCGCCCTGGAAGCCGTTCACGCGGGCGCGGGCCATGGCGGAACCGAGCCAGGTGTCCTCACCGGAGCCCTCCACTATTCTGCCCCAGCGCGGATCCCTCGCTATGTCCACCATGGGAGCGAAAGTCCACCGGATACCCGCGGCGCGGGACTCCGCCGCCGCCACGGAAGCCGCTTCCCGGACGATGTCCGTGTCCCAGGAAGCCGTTTCAGCGAGCGGAACCGGGAAAATAGTGCGGTAGCCGTGAATAACGTCAAAGGAAAAAAGAAGCGGTATTTTAAGGCGGGACGCGAGCGCCGCTTTCTGCAGTTCGTTGACCCGGGCCGCGCCGCGCACGTGGAGCGTGGAACCCAGGGCGCCTTTTTTCGCCAGGACAAGATGCTCCGGGTGCAGATCCCCGTTGGCCTCTCCCGCAAGCTGCTGGAGCTGGCCGAGCTTTTCCTCCAGGGTCATCCGCGAAAGAAGGGCGTTGACCCGGCGCTCTATCCCGGCCTGATCCACGGCCCCGGCCGGGGCGCAAAAAACGGCCGCTGCAAGAACGGCAATGATGATTTTCATAAGTTTAACCTCTGTATATTCCAAACCCTGTATGACTTTAGTAAAACGCATATCGCGCTGTTTTCAGTTTAGCATAGTCCCATTTCAGTCTTCAAATGCGCACGAAAATTGCCCTTGAAAATACACGAACGGTCAGGTAGACTATAGAAACAAAGGGAACACCAGGAGGCGGCGTTATGCGACACCGGATATCTCGTTTTTTGCTGACCGTGTTTGTGATGTCGGCCGCCTCCTTTCACCGGGCGGAAGCGGCCGATCCGGACGACCGTTCTGCCGGCGAAGGCTGGCGTCTTACCTGGTCGGACGAATTTAACGGCGAGGCGCTGGATCTGAAGAACTGGTCATACGAACTGGGCGGCGGAGGCTGGGGCAACCAGGAATTGCAGATATATACCGCGAACCCGGAAAACATCCGCGTGGAGAACGGCAGCCTGGTCTTACAGGCCTTATACAACGGCGGAGGGGCGGACGGCTATAATTACACGTCCTCGCGGATACTCTCCCTGGGAAAATCGGCGGTACAGTACGGAAAAATAGCCGCGCGCATCAAACTGCCGCGGGGGCAGGGCCCCTGGCCCGCGTTCTGGCTGCTGGGAGAAAATATCCAGACCGTCGGCTGGCCGGAGTGCGGCGAAATAGACATAATGGAAAGCGGGGGCTACGGCGGCCGCGATCTTATCACCGGCGCGATCCATTTCAAGGGGGAAACCGGATACCATTCCTATTTTTCGAAAAGGGCAAGCCCCTCCAGCGGGACATCGTACGACAGTTATCACACCTACGAGATCGAATGGGATAATAAGCGGGTTTCCTGGTTTATGGACGGGGAAAAATACTTCGAGCGGCCCATTACGGGGCCTTATATGCGGGCGTTCCACAAACCGTTCTTTCTGCTCCTGAACCTGGCCGTTGGAGGCCCGGACACGCCCTACACCGGCCGCAAATCCCCGGACACAACCGTCTTCCCTCAAAGTATGTATGTGGACTGGATCAGGGTCTACGAAAAATATCCGGAAGATAAATAAGCCCGGGGCTACGACAACAATTTTTAATCAAAGCGAAAAAAGTTCGGAATGGATCCTGGTTCTGGAAACGCCAAGACCGGTGAGCGCGGCGGAGACGGCGGCGACCATGGGCGGCGGGCCGCACAGGAAAGCGTCCCTCTCCGCGAAGTCCGGAACCAGGCGTTTTATCATCCCCGCGTCAATACGGCCTTTCTCCCCCTGCCAGTCCGGCTCGCCGCTCAGGACATGGTGCACCCTGAAACCGCCCTCCTGTTCCAGTTCCGCCAGTTCCCGCCTGAAAACTATATCTTTCTGCGCGCGGTTCGCGTAAAGCAGAACGCAATCCTTGCCGGAAGACAGCAGACTTTCACCCAGCGCGCGCAGGGGCGTTATCCCTATGCCGCCGGCTATCAGCAGCGCCTTGTCGCCAAGACATTTCTTTTCCGTAAAAACGCCGTGAGGCCCGTCAATGATGACCGGCGTGCCGGGCTTCAAGGAATTATGCACCGCGCTGGTGAAGTCGCCCGACTTCTTTATAGTGAAGCGCAGATACCGGCCGTCCGGCGGCCTTGAAACGGAAAAAGGATGGGCCTGGGTCCTGAAACCCGGCGCCCAGAAACGCAGCAGGGCGAACTGTCCGGCCTCCGCCGGCACGGAAGCCATGCCGCGCCCCGTTATCCAGATGGACTCCGCCTCCGTGGTCTCCGGCACGATCTTTTCCACCACAAATTTATTGGCGCGGTAAAGCCAGAGCGGTTTTAAAACCCGGCCCCAGGCCAGATTAGCCAGGACAAAAGCATACAGCGCATACCAGATCCGGGCAAAATACGGCGGCTCAGAGGAGAGGTCGCCCCCCAATCCGAACTGATGGCCTATGGAAAACGCCAGGCCGAGATAAGCGCCCAGGTGGGCGCTATGCCAGGCCTCGTAACTGAGCCGGCGGCGGGCGAACGGAAGCGAAAGTATCACGGCGGTGATTATAAGGAGCCCCCCGCAGGCGGCCGGCAGCGCTCCCTCCCAGCCGAGCACCGTCAAATACTGGGCCAGAAAGCCGTTCCCTGTCCGCAAGGCATGGCTCCAGACGACCAGCGGCGGGTGCGCCAGGAGGGCCAAAGGGATAATGAGCCCCGCCAGGTGGTGAAAGCGCGTAAGGCGATCCAGGCCGAAAAGCGGCTCAAGCCACCTGGCCCGGGAGATCAGCAGCAGCTGCCCCATGACGCCCAAAGCCGCCATAATCCCGGCCAGCCGGCCGAAAGCCAGGACAAGGCCGGCCTTGCCGGCAAAGAAAGCGCCGCCTGTAGTATTATCGAAATACCACAGATAAAGTACCGCGGCGCCGCCGACTGGAAAAACGTAAAGTAAAATCTTTTTCATAACCAGGTTTCTCTCGACCGATATTATATAATTTCCCGGCCCCGATGTTGAAAACCCATTCCAAAAAAGGCAAAATATAGCCATGAAAATCGCGGCTGTCCCCGGACTTATCGCTTTTTCAGTCTTGCTTGCCGCCGCGGCCTGCTCCAACAACAAGCAGGAACCGGCTCCGGCCGCGGGAATACCCGCCGCCGCAACCCAGGCTGCGGGCCAGCCGGACAACCTCACACCGTCGAAGATCGCACAGGAGACAAAAACCGATATGCAGGCACTTTTAAACCCTTCAAAAGCCAACGAAAAAGCCCCCGCCGCGTTCAAGGCGAAGTTTAAGACTACCAAAGGCGACTTCACTATCGAAGTAACCCGCGCGTGGGCCCCGCTCGGAGCGGATCGGTTCTACAACCTGGTCAAGGCCGGGTATTTCACGGATCTCGCTTTCTTCCGCGTCATCTCCGGCTTTATGGTGCAGTTCGGCATTCACGGAGATCCCGCCGTCAGCGCCAAATGGCGCGAGGCGGCCATCAAGGACGACGAAACGGCGCAATCCAATCTTAAAGGTTACATCACCTACGCCATGGCCGGCCCCAACACCCGCACCACCCAGCTGTTCATAAATTACGGGGATAATTCCCGCCTGGACGACATGGGCTTCGCGCCTTTCGGCAAAGTGACGGACGGCATGAAAACGGTGGAGAGCATTTATTCCGGTTACGGCGAGGGCGCCCCGGGCGGCATGGGCCCGGATCAGCGCCGCGCCCAGATGGAAGGCAACGCCTACTTTAAGAAAGATTTCCCCAGGCTGGATTACATTATAAGCGCCACGCTGGAATAACCCCGGCGCGGTCTCAGGGCAAGCGGTTAAGCCTGTTCTTGTGCAGGTAGTTGGCGGTCTGGTAAAAGGCGATCCCCTCGTCTTTTAAGCCGGCGGTTTCCGGCCCTTCGGACAGGGTTTCAGCCCTCCCCTCGATGCGGTAAGTCTTTACATATTTCATCGGGCCGAGCACGGCCAGAAAATCCCCCTTTAAAAACCCCAGCTTCTGGTAGGTGGAGACAAAAGCCCGGCCCGCGGCCGGGCCGCCTTTCATGGCGTCCCGCCCCAGGAAGATGCTCTCATAACTGAAATTCAACAAACCGAGAACCGTGGGCGCCACATCCGGCTGGCCGGCCAGGACTTCCGACACGCCCGGCTTCACATGGGCCGGTGAGTAGATCAGCAGGGGAATATGGTAATTCCGGACCGGCATTTCGGTCCGGTCGGCCGAGTTGGCGCAGTGGTCGGCGGTAATGATGAAAACCGTGTCCCTGAACCAGGGCCTGTTTTTTGCGTCCTTAAGAAATTTGCCTATGGCGTAATCCGCGTATTTTATCGCGCCGCGCCGGCTTTGGGAAGACGGCGGGATATCTATGCGCCCTTCCGGATAAGTGAAAGGCCTATGGTTGGAAGTGGTCATGACCAGGCTGAAAAACCGCTTGCCGGCCTTGTAGGACTTGTCCGCTTCCGTTATGGTCCTGTTCAGGAGATCCTCATCGGACACGCCCCAGACATTGGCGAACGCTATTTCGCTTTTAGCGAAATCGGCCCGGTCCACGATATCAAAGCCGTTTCCCGCGAAAAACGAATTCATGTTATCAAAATATCCATAACCGGCGTAGATGAATTTATTATCGTAGCCGCGTTCCCGCATCAGGCCGCCCCAAGAAAAAAAACCGCCGTTATCGGGCCGCTTTATGATGGACGTGCCGGGGAGCGGCGGCATGGAAAGGTTGAGCGCCTCAAGGCCGCGCACCGTCCTGGTGCCGGAGGCGTAGAATTTTTTGAAGAAGAGGGATTTCGGCGCGAGGGAGTCCAGATTCGGCGTGACGCCCTTGTTCCCGCCCAGTGCCTTGAGGTATTCCCCGCTCAGACTTTCTTCCACTATCAGGACGAGATTCAGTTTTTTTTCCGGCCCTGAAGCGGTTATCTTCCTTTTTATATTCCGGAGCTCCGGGCCGAGGAAGCGGACACCGGAACCTTTAAGATCATCACGCAGCAGCCTGAACGCCGCGTCCGCGTCCATGGAGGCGTAAAACTTATCATAAGGCAGCTCATTGTTCCTCAGGGCGGAAAAGAAAGAATAGACGCCGTTGGAGGAAAGTTCGTTGGCGTATTCGTTACGGCTTATCCGCGCCCAGTTCAGGGTGACGAAAGCGAAACCCAGGACGGGAACCGCCAGCATAACGGCCGCCGGCAGGAGACGTTTTCTGAAAGGCCCGGCCGCGGCGAGCGCCCGGTCAAGGGGTTTTTTAGCCAGGGCCAGTACCCCGGCGGAAAGCACAAAGAGCGCCGGCAGGATCAGCGCCAGGTTGTAGGACTCCCTGATATTCCCCCACACCTCGTTCGTATAGACCAGATAATCCACGGCGATAAAGTTGAACCTCACGCCGAACTCATAGAAAAACAGATACTCAGCGGTTCCGTTGAACGCCAGGGCGTAAGCGGACAGGAAAAATACGGCCCGGACGGCGTAACGGTGCCATTTGGACGAATACACCCCCGCTGGAGCCAGAAGCGTCCAGAACACCAGCGGCAGGGCCGCGTAGGAGAACGTGAGGATGTCAAAAAAAAGACCGACGGTGAAAATCTTGGCGAGGAGAGGGATGCCGTGTTCCAGTTCCGGCCAGGCGTAAACGGCAAGCGCGGCCCTTGTCAGGAACGAAGCCGCCAGGAACAGAATCAGGAACACGTTGACCAGGGAAAACCTGTTTTTATCCATGACTCAGGGCTGGAGAGGCTTTAAGGAGCCGTGACAGAATAATTTGAGCATTTGGCTGACCGATTTTGGGCTGCAACAAGGAACGAGGAGCGCGGCGTACTAATTGGTACGTAAGCGACGAATGACGCAGTTGCAGCCCAAAAGCGGTCAGCCCCCCGGGGGAGGCGCATCTTTGGCCGGCTGCTGCGTTGCTCCTCCTCTATGCAGCCCAGCTGCACCATCGTCGTCGCGCCTTGCATCCGACTCAAAGCTGTGCCTCCAAATGCTCAAATTATTCTGTCACGGCTCCTAAGCATTCCGGGGAATTATTCTCCGGGGAATTGACCACGGCCGACACCTTGTAGCCGTGCATAAGGGCGGAATCGAAGGCGCGCAGGATGGGCAGCAGTTCCTCGGTATTGCTGGAGCGCAGATCCAGCCAGAGCTTTTCCCGCTCTCCGTCCAGAATGACAGGCATCCGGTGATGCACCGTTTTGACCAGGGCGTTGGCCAGGCAGGTCACCACGGCGTAAGTTCCGGTGGCCTCGTCATAGACGCCGGCCATGGCGAAAAGGCCCTTGTCCCTCAGTTCGAATCTGTACGGCACTTTCTCACCCGCGGTATGGGCCCACTCATAGAAACCGTCCGCCGGCACTACGCAGCGTTTGTTGTAAAAAGCGTTTTTGAAAGTCGGCCTGGAAGCTATCCCCTCCGCGCGGGCGTTTATGAACCCTTCCCGCCCGCCGCTTCCCGCCCAGCCGGGGATAAACCCCCATCTCAGCATCTTGATTACGCCTCCTGCTATAACAGGGGCTTCCTGCCCGGCCGAGATATTATAACTCGGGCGCACAGGCATGCTCGGCGGTTTCACATGGAAACGCTTCACAAGTTCGCCGGCTTCAAAAGTTTGGGAATATCTTACGCACATTAAAGTTTCGCCGCTATTTTATTCACTTCCGCCGTCAGCCTGTCAAAATCCACCGGTTTAGGCATTATAAGCACGTCTTTCGGAATCCCCGCGTCCGCCAGTTCGTTCCTGTCGGCGCCCGTGATCATGATGACGGGGATGCCGGCAAGCGGCGGGTACATATCTATCATGGCGATCATAGAATTGCCGGTCATCTCGGGCATATGCATATCCGTGACAATGAGATCCGGCCTTTCATCCAGAGCCAGTTTCACCAGTTCGGTACCGTTCTCGCTGGTCCGGATCGCGTGACCCAGCTCCGTTAAAAAGGCCTCCAGCATTTCCCGCACGAGAGCGTCGTCTTCAGCGATAAGTATTCTCATGATGTCCACCTTCCGGCGATCCGGCAGACTGCCCGGCCCCGTCAAGCCGGCAGTACCATTGTATCATTATCTTATTAAAAAACCGGGGCTGAAATAAACCCCGTCTGCGGGCATGGCTCCGCCCAGGAACCCAAGGCGGATAATTCCAACCGCAATTTCCGGAAGGTTAGACTGTTACACCAACTGCACCGCTTCGGCGCCCAGCATCCCCCTGAGGATGGCGTCGCCGCCGAACTGGAAAGGCGTCAACTTAAAAATGTTCACCCTGCGCCCGATATCGGCCTGGGCCGTAAGGAGCCTCTGTTCCACGGCGCCGCCGGCGGCGTCGCCCACCACCACCAGATCCACGTCCCCGCGCATATTCATATAACCGCCGAAAGCGTAACAACTCTGTACGCCTTTCATGTTTATAAGCGCCCGCTCAAGCCGTTCCTCGATGCGGGCCCTTTTCATGAATATGGTCTTGTAGTGATGATAGAACAGCGTATCGGCCGCGGCGGAAAAATACCGTTGTTTTCCGCGGCGCCGGCTTTTGAGTACCCGCTCGCGCTCCAGTTTTAGAAAAACACGTTCCACGTTCCGCGGTTTCTCCCTGAGAAGCTTGATGCATCTTTCCAGGGTCAATTCCCGGTCTTCGTTGGAAACGAACCAGGCAAACACTTTTCTGAGTGTCTTGGATCTTAAACTTATCATTCTACCCCCCCAGGTCCTTAATAAGTCAGGATAATTGTACCACATGCGGAACGCGGCGGGGTATGACGGAGGTCAACCGGCGGCGTCAGAATGTCAGGGTGACCTTTTTCAGGCCTTTGGGGTTGTCGGGGTTCAGGCCTTTGTCGGCGGCCAGGTGCAGGGCTGTCAGCTTCATCTCTATGTCGGCCAGCAGGCAGTTGAAAGGGAACTTGCCCTTCGCCGGAGCTATCACGCGGTAAGGGGTTTTTCTCTCCTTCAGCGCAAGCCTCACCTTTTCCATGTCCTCCGGCAGTTCCCTGGAGGGGCTGAAGAGAAAAACGAAATCCTTTGAAGTATAGGCGCCGACCGGCCCGTGCAGGAATTCCGCCGCGGAATAACCCAGGGCATGGGCCTTTGCCATTTCCCTGAACTTTAAAGCCGAATCGTCGGCCACCGCGTTATACGGCCCGCGTCCGACGAAACCTATGACGCCGGCGTTCCTGAGCCCGGGCCAGAAACCGGCTCCGGACGGATCGAACCCGGAAGCCAGGAACTCCCTGATAAGCGATACCGTCCCGCTGAACTCCTTGGCCCTGAAACAGCCGCTCCAGTACCGCGCCGTCCACAAAACGGCCCAGAGCTGAAGGATAAAGCTCTTCGTGGCGGCCACGGGCACCTCTTTCGAACCGGAGAGCAGGATATGCGTATCGGCCAGACGGGCGAGCGGATTATTCCTCAGGTCCGCCTCATTGGTCACGGCCACGCTTTTGGCGCCCCACCCCATCAGTTTTTTAACGCAGGCAGCCACGTCCGGACTTCTGCCGGACTGCGAGAAAGCCCACACGACCTGATCCCTGAAACGCAGGGGCACGCGGGCTTCGAAGATGGAATGCGGATGTATGAAATTAGTAATGACTCCGGAGTAACCTTCCCAGATATACTTGGCGAACAACGTGGCGTTGCCGGAAGAACCCCGGCCCACAAGATAGACCGCCCTGTCTTTGGATCTCAGCGCGCCGGCCTTGAGCGCGGAAGCGCGCCGGGAGAAATCCTCCAGCAGGGCCGGTATCTCCATTATGTCCTTATAGGTGAGAGTGTCAGAAGGTTTCATTATTCCCCTACGGCCTTACGCTTCATTTCCCTGAGCGCCAGGATCCCGTCGTCAATGTCTTTCACATCCATCCCCGTGCGGCCGTAATGAGCGTGTTCTATCGGCGAGTCGGGGCAGATATAAGTGCCCCGCCGCACGCCCTTAGAGTCCTTTTCAAGCCCCAGCCAGATGAGCCAGGGATAGAGATCGCCAAAATTCCTGACGATAAGCTCGGCGCCGCTGCGCGAGACCAGTCTCTCGTCTCCGAAGCCGTCCAGGACGGCCGCGGAATGATAGCCGGCGTCCTTGGCCGCGGCTACATCCAGGTGGGTATCGCCCACGACATAGACGTCGGCCGGGCGGATCTTCGCCTTCAGAAGTTTCTCCGCCCTCTCAACGGCTTTCATCAGCACTTTGCTCCTGATATGGGAATCGCAGCCGTAGCCTCCGAAAGCGAAGTATTTATTAAAACCGGAGGGCTCAAGTTTTACCAGCGCGCCCTCTTTCAGATTCCCGGTTCCAAGACCGACCATCACGTCTTTCCTTTTCGAAAGCATGACCAGGAGTTTTTCCACGCCGTTCAGCTTGGAATAATTCCCCGACTTCAGCGACCGCTTCACTTCCGCCGGGAGGAAGCCCAGGTATTTAAGCTCCAGTTCCCTGAACTGTTTCACGGTCGGCTTTTTGCCGCAGGCGTGTTTAAAGGCGACGGCGAAATTTTCCTTGTCCGTGGCGCCCTGCAGTGAAAACTTATCGCAGATCTTATCCACGCCGCACATTTCTTTTACCGCTTTATTAAGCCCCCGCGCCCCCGCCCCCCCCGCCTTAATAAGCGTCCCGTCGATATCAAAAAGCACTATCTTCATGGTGTAATCTCCCGGAGTATTAAGCGTATACTAAAACTTCTTTTTGAGGGTGATTTTCTGGGCGTCGCCCAGGACGCCGAAAGGGGTCACCGAATAATCCACCTGCGTGCCCAGCAGATTCACGCCCGCGCCTACGCTGAAACCCCTGTTCCTGGTATCGATGACGGCGTTATTCATCATGTAACCGGTTCTTAAGGCGAAACCGGGTATAAAGCTGTATTCCGTGCCTACGCTTACATCCGTCTGTTTATCGTATATCAGCCGCTTGACGTCCAAAGCCATGTTGAAGCCCGGCACGATGTTAAACAGAAGCCCGGCGGCGAACGTTAGAGGCAGCGGATCTTTCTGGCTTATATATTTCATCGGGGTACCCAGATTCTGGACCGACAGGCCGGCGCTGACCGGCAGCTTGCCTAAGCCACTGGTCATACCCAGATCCACAGCCACCGCCGAAGCCTTTTCACCGGCGATAGCCCCTTCAACATATTTGACCGCCATGCCCAGCCTGGATACGCCCATTGATCTTGCCAGGGCGATGGAAACGGACTGGTCATAAGCGCTGAAACTGCCCGAAGCGCGCCTGTCCGCCCCGCGGGTCTCCATGGAACCGCTGGTCAGCCGCGTAACGCCCAATCCGATAGCCAACCCCGCGCCCCGCAGCCCGCTTCCCGTCCCCAACCCCATCGGCAGCCCAATGCCGATGAAGTCATGTTTGGAATCCAGCAGCCAGTTGGTATGGCTGAAGCCGAATTCCACGCCCCTTAAGGAGGCCAGCCCCGCCGGGTTATAAGAGATCGCGTTGACGCCGTCGGCCGCCGCGGTATAAGCCGACCCCATGGAAACGGCCCGGGCGTCGGTATCTATTCTAAGAAATTCCGCGCCGGATTCCAAAGCCTCGCTCATTTTGGCGGCGGGCATGAAGACAAAAAACAAGGCCAGGATCAGGAACCAGGGCCGGGACGCGATATAAATCGCTTCATTCAACCAGTTCTTTTTTGGGTTCGGTATATTCATAAGATTTCCCTTACCTCACCACGGCGAATTTGCCCGTCTTCTTTAACTTCTGCCCCGCTTTTTCGGCTTTGACAGCGTAATAGTAGACGCCGCTCGGGATATGCCCGTCCCAGGTATATTCATAGGCGTAAGCCAGGCCGTTTCCGTCGTCCAGGACGGCCGGCGCGGCGGTCAGTGCGCGCTCATGCGCCAGCCTGCCGGAAACCGTGTATACAGTTATGTCCACACTGTCGGCTATACCGACCTCAATATGAAACACCGGCTTCGCCCCGCCCTTGGCCGGGTTCGGGAACACATACACCTCGCCCAGCCTGAACGCCGGATCCGCCGCCGGCACGCTCCCCGCCACCCGCATCCCGCTGCCCGCCTCCCGCGGATCGTCCACGGCTGAAACGACCGCCTGGTACTGCGAGAAATGCCGCACGGCCGCTTTAACCACTTGTCCGGCCGAGTCCACGCTGGATTCAAGCGGCTCCCATTCCTTTTGGGACGGGTTCCAGTAAGCCACGCCTATTTTCTCAACGGACTGGTCATACGGCTCGTACGGCAGGCTTATGACCACTGATCCGCGGAAAATCGCGCCCTCGGGGCCGAAGTCATACGCCGCGCCGCGCCTTTTGAGGCCTTTCGCGGACAGGGCCCGCTCCTTAATACTCTCTTCCTCTTCGGACGAACCGGCGTCCTCTATGGTGACGGCGAGGTCGCCGGCCAGCGCGCCGCCGGAGATCTCAGCGGAAGCGCCCTTGTCATGCCGCACCGCGCCGCCTTTCCGCGACGCTATCGTCTTCTTGACCACCACGCCCCATTCACCGCGCTCACGCGCCAGTTCCTCGTCAAACGGCGTGAATCCGGGCGTAAAAGAGGATGGGCTTATACTGTATCTGACTATCCGGTTATGGAAAGTGTCCGCGACCCACAGGTCTTTCCCCGGGGAAAAGTCCAGGGCGGACGGCGCGAAGATCCGCTTCCACCCGCGCGCCTCCGTAGTCCCGCCGAAGTTCAGAAGCGTTTGTCCGTCCGGCGCGAATTTAAAGATGCCGCCGCCGCCCAGATCCGCCGCGTAAACCGCGCCTTGTGAATCGGTTCCGATGCCGCCGGGCCGCTTCAGGCCCGCATCACCGGCTGAGATCGTCCGCAGCAACACGCCCTCGCCGCTGAATTCGATCAGCATTCCGCGGTTTATATCGCTCACCCATAAATTGCCGCCGGCGGCCAGCGCCAGCCCGTACGGCCTGCCGGAGTTATTATAGAACCGCTTATACTCCGCCCAGCCGCACTCACGCGCCTCGTCCTCGCCGGGCTCCGCGCCGTCCCAATCCCTGGAGGCTTCCATGACCCCCGTGGCGAATGATCTGATAAAATCGCCCTCAGGGCCGAATATCTGCACCCGGCCGTTGTTCTTGTCGGCCGCGTAGATCAACCCCGCGCTAGACACAGCCACGTCGGTGGGCTGGATGAATTCCCCGCGCCGCCGGCCGGGGCCGGACTGATCCCGGCGCCCTGTCTTTTTTCCGATCTCAAGAACTATCCGGCCGTCGCCCGACAATTTCAGCACTCTGTGGTTATCCGTGTCCGCGACATAAAGATAGCCTGTTGCGTCCACGGCCAGGCCGTGCGGCTTTGAGAAGTCGGCGTCGTCGTCGGCTTCCCATTTCCCGCGCCCGCTGCCCGCTTTCCAGTGACGCCGCCACTTCTTCCGGCCGCCCAGCTCAGCCAGCACGTCCCCCTCTTCGCTCAACTGGAGCAGACGGTTATTGCCGGTGTCCGAAACCCAGATCGTCCCGTCGGACGCGACGGCTATGCCGCGCGGGTGGTTAAGATCCACTTTCAGTTTCTCCCACCGGCCTATGGCCTGCGTCAGGTACGGCTTACCTATAAACACGCCGGATCTGACCAGCGCCGCGTTGCCCACCCTGTCCACGGCTTTCAGCCGCAGCGTATACCCGCTGGAAAGGCCGGCGGTGTTCCAGGGCGACAGAACTCCGGAGGCGGCCGCCGCGCCCGACGCTATGAAGACATAGCCGGAAGCGGCGCTCTCACCGGCCGCGTATTCAAGCGTCCAGGATGAAAGGACAAGATCGGAAACGCTCCCCTGCACGGCGAGAACGCCTTCCACCGCCTTTTCAAGCCCCACCGCGCCCGAGGCCGGGAAGTCAAGCGCCAGCAGCGGAACCGTCGCGTCCGCCGTAAACATCGCAGTACGCGCCGGTTCGCGGTTACCGGCTTTATCAACACTGTAATACGCCACGCTCTGCGCCCCTTCCGAGGAAACGTACACCGGCCCCGAAACAGCCGCGAACGGCGCGCCGTTTAACGAAACATAGGCAGCCGCCGCGCCCGTGCCCGCGCCATCGCCGCTTATCAGCAGATCGTCGGACGCGCTGAACGACAACGGGGTATTGAAATTGATGAAAGTCATTCCTCCGGCGGAGTAACTCGGCGCGCCCACGGCAAGCAGTGTTACCGGCGGCACGGTGTCGTGTATTACCTCGAACGCGCCGGACACCGCGTAAACCGGATTGTCGGCGAAATCCGTGGCCGAAACCGTAAGTTCCCAGATACCGTCGTCCAGTCCTGCCGGATCCACATTCTGACCGACGGCAACGGCAACAACGTCCGGCATGCTCCCGCCGGGCACGCCTCTGTCTTCGATACGCGCCAGATACGCCGCTGTCCCGCGTACGCCCGATAAGCCGTCCGTCACGCTGAAATTTATACCCACGCCGTCTATTCCCGCCGTATATCTGCCGCCCGCCGACGGGCTGGAGATCGAGATAAGAGGCGCGTGTTTGTCTATATTGATATCCGGCACGGTCACTACGGACACATTGCCGGCCAGATCCACGGCTTCGCCGCGCGCGGAAAGCCCGGCTTCCTCCACGGTCAATGCCAGGCCGCCGGGACAGCGCTCCACGCCGGACAGATTATCGGAGCAGTTGAAATTTACCGCCACATCGGTATTGTTCCAGCCCGCCGCGTTCGGCGGCGTCCTTGAATACGCCAGCCGCGGCGCGGTGGTGTCTATACTGACAATTAAGGAAGCGCCGGCCGATAGACCCGCGTAGTCCATACAATGTCCGACGATGATCCGGCTTGAAACCTCCACGCCGATCGTTTCGGCCGGGGTGCAATAGGCTATGCCCGATACGGTGTCGGTTCCGGAGAATATCACCGAGACTGGAGTGTTGTTCCAGCCATAAGCGTTGCGCTCAGGCGTCCGCGAAACAGATACTACCGGATTTGTAAAATCCATTTTCAACGCGGAGCTGGAGCAGGCCGTATTACCCAGACCGTCCGAAGCGTCGTACTTCAGGGTATGGACGCCCTCGGAAGGCCCGGCAAAGGGCGATGAGTAAACCGTAAAAGTATCGGTATCCAGCGCGTAATGAACGGCTTGTACGCCCGACAGCGCGTCGGTGGAAACAAGCGCCACCGCGCCGGGGGACACATACCAGCCATTGGCGCCCGCGGTACCGGCCGGCGCCATAGATATTTCAGGAGGGGTGTTATCCAAGGCGATCGTGCTTCTGCCAACCGCCGCGATATTGCCCAATACATCCCCGGCATTGTAATCCATGTAGTAAAATCCGTCCGCCGCGCCCCAGGCGGAAAAAGAGAAAGTGGAGACAAACGCCTCTCCCTGCTTCGGCTCCGGATTCTCAAAAGTCAGCTCTTTAACTATCGCACCGCCGGCTTTCAAACTTATAACCTGTCTTCTTACGCCCAGGCCTATCCCGTCGCCGGACAGCGCCAGATCGTCCAGGCTTGCGAGCTTCAGCTCCGTCTCTTTCCTTATATACGTGCTCCCGCCGCCCTCGTACCGCGGCCCGCTCACCGTCAGTTCCGTCACCGGCGCCAGAACATCGTGCACCACCTCGAACGTCCCGCCGGACAGCGCGCTTGAATTATCAGCGAAATCCGTCGCCGAAACCATAAGTTTCCAGACACCATCGTCTATGTCCAGCGGCTCTATGACTTGCCCGTCTGCCACGGCCACGCGCGCCGGCCGGCCGCCGCGAGGACTGCCCCTATCACCGGTCTGCTCAAGCCAGGCGGTAAACCCCGGCGCCGGGTCAAAATTATCTCTCACCGCGAATCCGACCCCGATCCCGCCGCGCGTCGCCACAAAAACGCTTCCCGCAGCGGGCGAAGAAATAGTTATAACCGGCGCGGAGCCGTCCGCATTCACCGGCGACGATTTGACCGCTTCCAGATTACCAGCTCCGTCCGTGCTTCGGAATTCAATGATATGCGTGCCCTCCGTGAGTGCGAACGGGCCGGAATAAAGCCGAAAAGGCGTGGAACTGCCGGCGTCAATACGATATTCCGTGAACGCAACCCCGCTGGATGTGGCGTAAACGACAGGATCCTGCGCTCTTAAAATGATACTTGATGCCGCGTTTACATACAGTCCGCCGTCAGGCGAATGATGGGATAGGCTGGAGAATTCCAATGCTGTGGACGGCGGGACATTATCAGTGCTCTCGCCGAAAATGCCGAAGACAGAGGCCAGCAGCGTTATCTCGACCCGGATCTCTTTTCTGTAGAAATCGCGGATTTGGCCGGGCACCTTCGCCAGCGTGCCGTCCGCCTCATAATGATATAGATAAATATCGCTTTCTGCGATATTGAACTGCGCCAGCGTAGAAGTGGAATACCGGAAAGTCAGCATGAGCGGCGGAGAAAAAGACACATTTTCAGGGCCCACCTGATATATCCCGCTGACCGGGTAAATCCCTTCCGCCTCCGCTGCGCCCAGAATGACGGCGCCCGCGCCGGACGACGTCTCCACGGCGGCCAGTTCAATCGGCAGGCTCGCGTTGGCAAAAACTTCCGGCTGTTCGGAAATCATGGAAGCGCTGGCCGCATAATACGCCCCTACCGTGCCATATGCGCCGGCCTGGGCAAACCCTCCCCCTATGCCCCCGCGCACGGTAATGGATCCGCCGAAATTTCCGTACAAACCGACACGCCCGCCGGATCCCCCGCCGCCGCCGCGCTGATTTCCCGCGCCGCCCGCGCCGCCGTCTACGTCTACCAGACCCGCACCGTTCAGAATACCGGCCCTTATATTTATGCCGCCGCCGGATCCCCCGCCAGCGCCGTAATCCCCGTTTGTCGAACCAGCCCCGCCTTTGGAGATCAAGCCGCCATTAACTGTGAGCATCCTGCCCACGACAAGATTTATCGTGCCGCCGCCCGCGCCGCCGATAACACCATTTCCGCCCCCGCCGCCCGAACCCGCATCCTCGGGCCAGCTTATGGAACCGTAACTTATCCCCCCCAAAGCGCCGCCGTGGCCTTTCCCGCCGGAACCGCCGTAGCCTGCTCCCCCGCCGCCGGCCGACAAAGAACCGGCCCCGCCGCCAGCACCGGATCCGCCTATTCCGGACAAACCGCCCGTGTAACCCAGACCGCTCACATCCACGCTGCCGCCGGCCTCCACTACCATGTCATTTATTACCCTTATGTTAACCGCATATGACTTTTGCGCGCCGTTGGCCCGATGCGTAACCTTGCTGCCACTTTTCACTAAAAGATTGCCTATCGTCCACTGCGATAGTCCCGTTTGTTCCAGCACGGAACCGCGCCCGCTGCCGCTTTCAAGCACCACGCTGCCGAGCGCCGTCAGGCTCGATATCCGCAGCGTCGCGCCAGAAAGCGTAAGCGTGGATACAGACGGGAATGTCATCGTTGCGATACTGATATCATTTAACCCGGGCAGTAGCACGCTCCCGCCGGGGAAATTGCTTTCACCAGTTAAGTTCTCAAGACGGTTCACACCGCTGAATTCCGCAGTGCCCATAATGTTGATGCGCTCCACTCCGCTAAACCGCGTTTCGGAGTTCCCGAACATAACCGCGTCCACCGTAATAGTTGACGCGCCCAACATAGCCGACGTAATAACGGTCACACCGGATAAACCCGCGCTGCCGGCCGATGTACGCGATACCACCAGCCTGGACTTAGCACCGCTGTGTACATAAATTGTCCCGGCGCCGCCAACACTACCCTGACCACTATACCCCCCGTCTGCGCTCATTATCAGGTTTGAATTGTCGGATTCTGAAGCGACCACGACTATCCGCCCGCCGGCGCCGCCGCCAGCCCAACCGCCATAACCTCCGTCGGCGTTCAACCGCCCGTTCCCAATTAGATTCCCGGTTTTTATATTTATGCTGCCGCCGCCGCCAGCGCCAGAGCTGTTATCTCCATCGTTTCCCCGCACGTCTATGAAACCATTCAATGCTACGCTGCCCGCCTCAAGGATAAATGCGCCGCCGCCGCTGCTGCCGATGGATTGGTTCTGTCCATGCCCGCCGCCGCTGCCCAGATCCATGGGATCTATAAGCGACCCGTAGCCGCGCCCGCCAACACCGGCATTATAAGATGCCGCCGTGCCGCCATCGCCACCATGCCCGCCACCACCTCCGCGGCCCCAACCACGGTAGGACTCGCCTCCGCCGCCGGGGCCATACCCGCCCCTGTGCACGTACGGATCGCCACCCGAATAGCCAAGCCCCCTCAAACTCACCGACGCGCCTTCTTCCATGACAAACTCGCCCGATACTTTCAAACTCACGACGTAAGAACGCGTTGTGGTATTGCCCGTGTGCTCCAATCGCGAGCCCGAACGCAGCGTCAACGCGGATAAATCTATCTTGTAGCCGGTATTCTGCGCCAGCACCGCGTTGCGATGCACAACAACGCTGCCCGCTGATAATGTCCCGGTTGAAAGCAACAGGGTCGGCGACTTTGTCCCATCGTTCCCGCCCAGCGCAAGCGAACCGAATGAAATGGCAGGGTTCGTGGAATAAGTCACAACCCTGACGTTTTCATTAATGATTACAGGTTCGCCAGCTGCTGGAACCGCGCCGTTATCCCAGTTCGCAGCATTGTTCCAGTCACCGCCGCTCGCGCCTACCCAGGTCTCACCCGGATTACGCGGTGTGCGTGTGGAATCCAGAACTGTAAATTCGGATGCTACCATTCCATTGTTCATAACGGCAACGCGCGCGTAATATGTGGTATTCCCGGATAAGCCGGTGAATGCCACGCTCGTGCCGACCGTTGCCGATGATATGATCCCAGAACTAAAATCAGAC
>Ga0154311_126_pt1 | contig 119204 bp, 97 predicted proteins | sample RifGroA2_FD_105605 | JGI IMG/M metagenome (GOLD analysis project Ga0154311, IMG submission 105605) | Elusimicrobia bacterium GWA2_56_46
CTTCCGAGTTGCCCTAAAATTTGCCAGCTCTCTCGACGAGAGCCTCTTGGCTTTTGGGTGTCCCATTGGTAAAATAAGGGGATGTTCGTAAGGAAAAAACGCAACAAAAGCGGTTCGATCAGCGTACAGGTAATCAACAAAGATAATGGCTATAAAGTTGTTGCAACCATTGGAGCCTCCCACGACGCTAACGAGATAGAACGCCTTGTCATACGGGGGCGGCAGTTCATCAAATCCCTCCAGCCGCCGCAACCTTATCTGTTTCCCAACGTCAGCCACGAAGACCAGGTGATAAATGCTTTTGTTGACTCTTTAAGCAGCTCACAGATTCATACAATCGGGCCGGAGTTGATTTTCGGGACACTGTTCGACCGGATTGGCTTCAATGCCATTCCCGATGAGATGTTCCGCCATATCACGATGGCCCGCCTTGCGTATCCCGTGAGCAAATTAAAGACGGTGGATTATCTATCTCGCTACCGTGGCATACAAAAATCCGTAGACGAGATTTATCTGTTCCTTGATCGGTTGGCCGGCAGGCATAAGGGGCAGGCTGAAACCGTCGCTTATGAATACACCAAACGACGGCTTGGAAAGGTCAGCATAGTGTTTTATGACATGACCACGCTTTATTTTGAAGCCGAAGATGAGGACGACTTCCGCAAGATCGGTTTCAGTAAGGACGGCAAGTTTCAGCATCCGCAGATTATGCTTGGCCTGCTGGTGGGTGAGCGTGGCCTGCCAATCGGCTACGATATTTACGAGGGAAACACCTTTGAGGGAAAGACGTTATTGCCGTTTTTGGAAAACATCCAGCGCAAGCACGGTTTTGAAAAGCCAGTGGTAGTGGCTGACGCCGGTCTTTTATCAAAGCGGAACCTGCAGAATTTATCTTCGGAACAATATAAGTTTATAATCGGAGCGCGTCTGAAGAATGAGGATGCCGGGATTCAGCAGAAAGTTCTGGGGAAACGGTCTGGCATGAAAGACGGCGATACTTTTGTTATTCAGAAAGCGGGCGGCGTGCGTCTGGTAGTGGGATATTCTACTTCGCGCGCCAAAAAGGATGCGGCCAACCGCGAGAAAGGGTTGCGGAAACTTAGAACGCAGCTTAAAACCGATCGCCTTACCAAGGAACATATCAACAAGCGCGGTTACAATAAATTCTTGACTATAACCGGCAATGCGACGGTTGCGTTGGATGAGGAGAAAGTAAAAGAGGATGAACGATGGGACGGACTGAAGGGGTATTTGACCAACACCTTGATGCCATCGGCTGCAATAATTGAGAACTACAAGCACCTCTGGCAAATTGAACGCGCCTTTCGAATTTCTAAAACCGACTTACGGGTAAGGCCGGTCTTTCACCGCTTGCGGCGGAGAATAGAGGCGCACATTTGCGTGGCGTTTGTAGCTTATACGATTTACAAAGAGCTGGAACTGCTACTGGCCGCCATTAACAGCGGGATGAGTTCAAAACGCGCGGCCGAACTTACACACACGATGTATTCATTAACTTATAGGGTGCCTGATTCGGGAGAGGAAAAACAGGTAACGCTTAAGATGTCGGATGAGCAACAAATAGTCTATCGGGCAGTGTTTGGCGGTTAGGGTGTCCCAAATCGGAAGTCAGGAGAAAGCGGAATTTATAATGTCTCCGCAGGATGTTCGGCAAAGTAGTGTCGAACTTTAAACCTGAAGCTCCGAAGATTTTCACTTGTTAAAAATTCTGCCGAAAAATTATTATTTTTTGCGCGCGCAGAATTAAAATTAAGCAGGAATTCCCAAGGTTTTTTGAATTCAACCGAAAGCCTTCTCCTGCCCCTACGGAAGTTGCAGGGCTGGCGCCCTGCGGAAACGTGGCCGTTTCCCGAACCAATCTTCTTCCTCAAGCGCCGCCAGTAAGGCCGTCTTCGTTTTGCTAAACCAAGCCGGCCTTACGCGCGGCGGAGAATTGATAGTAGGCCCTTTCTGCCGGTTTCGCTTTGCTAAGCCAAACCGGCAGAAAGCGCAAGGTAACGGAGGGCTTATGCAAAACCAGACAATGCGGTATTTCCTTTATGCCAGAAAATCAACGGACGAACCTGACAGGCAAATCTTATCCATAGAGGGGCAGCTTGCCGAGTTGCGCGAGTACGCCAAGAAAGAGAACCTCATAATCGTAAAAGAGTTCATCGAGAGCAAGACCGCCAAGGAACCGGGCCGAGAAATCTTTAATGATATGATCGCCTCAATAGAGGACGGCAAGGCCCAAGGCATTATTGCCTGGCACCCCGACCGCCTGGCTCGTAATAGTATTGATGGTGGCAGGGTTATATATTTGGTGGACACCGGCAAGATAACCGCCTTGAAGTTCCCTACCTTTTGGTTTGACCCTACGCCGCAGGGCAAGTTTATGCTTTCAATAGCGTTCGGCCAGTCCAAATACTACGTTGATAACTTATCGGAAAATATCCGGCGCGGCTTTCGTCAAAAACTGCGTAACGGTATTTGGCCCTGTTGCGCCCCGCTCGGCTACTTGAACGACAAAAACACCCGGACTATCTTGCCGGATAAAGACCGGGCGGTCTTTATCCGCAAGACCTTTGAGTTATACGCCAGCGGCGACTATCCATTAGCCGAGGTCCGCCGCATAATGAACGGCGTAGGGTTGAAAGGGCGGCACACCGCCCTTTCAACCTCCAACTACCAGTATATGCTCAAGAACCCGGTCTACTACGGTGTTATAAGGTATAAGGGCGAGATCTACGAGGGCAAGCACGAGCCGATTATCACCAAGGCGCTGTTCGACCACTGCCAGGCTGTAATGACGCGTAAGAGCAAGCCCAAGGGGCCTAAATTGAAGGCTTATACCTACCGGGGCGTGTTTCATTGTAAGGAATGCGGTTGCTTTATAACCACCGAAACCCAGAAGAGCCATAACTACCTGCGCTGTACTAAGCGCAAGGGGCCTTGCGCCGAGCCTTATGTCCGAGAGGAACTGATTACTGCCCAGATAAAAGGTGAATTAAAATCGGTTTCCTTACCCCCGGCCCTGGCCAATGGGCTCATCCTTATGGCGGAAAAGGAAAGAGCCGCATCGGCCCAGGCCGTGGGCGATACCGTCCAAAAGCTGCGATTTAAAATGGATTCCCTTACCTGTAATTTAAATCTTCTTTTGGACATGGTGCTAGGCGGGAAGCTGACGCAGGATGAATATGTCCAAAAGAAGTTTGTAATTATCAACGACAAAAAGGTAATTCAGGATAAATTAGCAGCTTTTGCACGGCAGAGTGTAAATCGGTTCGAACCTGAAATTAATTTTTACACGGAGGCGGCGCACGTCGGAGAAATTGCGGAGAGCGGAAAACCTGAGGAAAACCGGGAAATATTGAAAAAGATCGGTTCGAACTTCCGTATAGGCAGGAGAAGGCTTTCGGTTGAATTCAAAAAACCTTGGGAATTCCTGCTTAATTTTAATTCTGCGCGCGCAAAAAATAATAATTTTTCGGCAGAATTTTTAACAAGTGAAAATCTTCGGAGAGGGAGGGATTCGAACCCTCGAAGGCTTGCGCCTTACAGGTTTTCGAGACCTGCTGTTTCAACCGCTCACACACCTCTCCAGGTATCGTGCCCCGCGCTTTAACGTGCGGTCGGGACGGGCTTCTGGACGACCGACTGTAATATAATATAAAATTAAAATCATAGCGGGCAAAAATATGGGTAAATTATTCGGTACCGACGGCATCAGGGGCATTCCCTGGAATTATCCTTTCACGGGGGAATTTATCAGCAAGATCGGTTATGCCGCCACGCTGGTTCTGGCGAATTATAACAGGCGTCCTGGCAGGAAACCGGTGGTGCTTATCGGCATGGATCCCCGGGAATCGGGGAAACGTATCAAGAAGGCCCTGGTGGAGGGCATCTGGGCCAATAAATTCAAGGTGCTGGATCTCGGCATCGTTCCGACTCCGGCCGTGGCCTATCTGGTCAAGCGCGAAAAGGCGGATTTCGGCGTTATGATCTCCGCCAGCCACAATCCGCCGGAGTTCAACGGGATAAAATTTTTTTCAAGCGACGGGCTCAAGCTGAACGAAGCGATAGAGAACAAAATAGAAGCCCTGCTTTTAAGCGGCAAGCCGCTGGCTTTTAAACATATAACGCACGCCATACGGAAGAAAGACTATTCCAAAGACTATATCGATTTCATAAAAGGGACGCTGCCCCCGGGCTTTTCCCTTAAAGGGGTCAGGCTTGTCCTGGACTGCGCCAACGGGGCGGCCTATAAGATCGCGCCGAGGATCTTCAGGGAACTTGGCGCGGAGATAACTGTGATCGGAGCGAAACCGGACGGAAAAAATATTAATATCGGCTGCGGGGCGCTTCATACCGAAGCCATGCAGAAAGAGACCGTTCGCTCCAAAGCCTATTGCGGCATCAGTCTGGACGGCGACGCCGACCGCTGTATGTTCTCGGACGAAAAGGGCCGGCTTCTGGACGGCGACGATCTTGTTTCCATAGCCGCGCCGTATATGCGCGGTGAGGAAAGGCTGACCAACAGCCGGGCCGTCCTGACTTTTATGTCCAATTACGGGCTTATCAAGCATCTTAACGACAAAGGCATCAAGGTCATCCAGGTGCCCGTGGGGGATAAGAACGTCACAGACGCCATGGAGAAAGGGGACCTGAAGATAGGCGGCGAGTCCAGCGGGCATATAATTTTCAGGGAATTCGCGCCAACCGGGGACGGGGTGCTTACGGCGGTGCAGATCCTGGCCGCCGTGCGGGACATGGGCCGGCCTTTCAGCTATTTCAAGCGCCTCTGGAAGCGCTATCCCCAGATAGTCGGATCGCTTAAGGTCGCGCACAAGCCGCCGCTTGAGAAAGTGCATGGTTTCAGGGATAAGATCCTGAAGTTTGAGGGTGAACTCAGGGGCAACGGCCGCATTTTTATACGCTATTCCGGCACCGAGCCGCTGCTGCGCATTCTTGTGGAAGGCGAGTCAAAGGCCGTCATCAGGAATATCGCCGACGATCTGATGGCGCATTATAAAAAGCATTCAGGCGCATTTTAAACGGAGGGTTCATGAGAAATATAAAACTGGGCGTTAATATAGACCATATCGCCACTTTGAGGAACGCGCGGAACGAGAAGAATCCGGATACGGTGGAAGCCGCCCGCGTGGTGCTCAGTTCCGGCGGGGATCTGGCGGTGATGCATCTGCGCGGCGACCGCCGCCATATCAAGGATTCCGATCTGGAGCGGGTCCGGCGGGAAGTGAAGGGGATGCTGCATCTTGAGATAGCGGCGACCCCGGAAATGGAGAAGATCGCGCTTAAGGTCAGGCCGGATTCCGTCTGCATAGTGCCCGAGCCGGCCGGGGGGGCGTCCGCGCAGGGCGGCCTGAAGATGACCGGTAAGCTAGCCGAGCTGGAAAAGATGATCGGTAATATTTCCAAGGCCGGCATCGACGTGGGCCTTTTCGTGGACCCGGAGCCGCAGCCTATACGCGCGGCGCACAATATCGGCGCGGACAGCATAGAACTCTGCGCCGTCAAGTATTCCGAATCCTGGGGCAAAAAACTGCAGATCAAAGAACTGGAGCAGCTCCAGCTGGCGTCTTTCCTGGTAAAAGAGCTTAAGATGAATCTGTCCGCCGGACACGGGCTGGATTATTACAACGTCGTGCCCGTGGCCAGGATCGAGGGTATGGATTGCCTCAATATCGGGTACTCGATAATTTCCAGGGCCATGTTCGTGGGCCTTAAGACCGCGGTAGCGGAAATGAAAAGGCTGATGCAGTAATTTATGTGCGGAATAACCGGTTATATCGGCGAAAAGACGGCCACGGACATACTCGTGGACGGGCTCAAACGTCTTGAGTACCGCGGGTATGATTCCTGCGGAGTCGCGGGAATAAACCCGGAAAAAGGGCTTTACCTCAAACGCGTCAGCGGCCGGGTGGACGCGCTGGACGCCCTTATAGCCAAAGATCCGCTCAAGAAGGGGACAGTCGGCATCGGTCACACCCGCTGGGCCACCCACGGCGTCCCTTCCGAGGACAACGCTCATCCGCATACGGACTGCAAAAACGAGGTGGTCCTGGTCCATAACGGGATCATAGAAAATTATCTGGAGATAAAGGAGCAGCTTCTCAGGACCGGACATAAGTTCAAGTCCGAAACCGATACGGAGGCGGTAGTCCATCTTATAGAGGAAAAGATCAAAGGACTTAACGTGTCCGGGGCCGCCGCCCGCAGCGATGTGCTTGAACCCATGTTCTTCGAAGCCGTGCGCCGCGCCATCGCGGAGTTGAAAGGCTCTTTCGCCATGGCCGTTTTATGGGCCAGGTGCCCCGGTATGCTTTTGGCCGCCCGTCAGCACAGCCCGCTGGTCATAGGCCTGGGCGGCGGGGAGAACTTCATCGCCTCGGACGTTTCCGCTTTCCTCAAATACACCAAAAAAGCCGTGTTCCTGAACGACGGAGAGATGGCGGCGGTGAAAAAAGACTCGGTGCTTTATTTTAATTTCCAGGGCAAGAAAGTGGAGCACAGCCCCGTCACCATCCAGTGGGATTCCACCATGGCCGAGAAGGGCGGCTACAAGCACTTTATGCTCAAGGAGATCCACGAGCAGCCGGAATCCGTGGAGAATACTTTAAGGGGGCGCCTGCTGCCGCTAAAAGGCGATATCCTCCAGCGGGAAATAAACCTGCCGTCGGAATTGATCAGGAACATCAAGGGCGTGCAGATCATAGCCTGTGGCACCGCGTATCACGCGGGGCTGGTCGGCCGTTACGTGTTTGAGAATTTCGGTCTGCCCACTTCGGTGGACTTCGCTTCCGAATTCTCCGACCGCGCCAAAATAGTCAACAAGGATATTCTTATCATCGCCGTTTCCCAGTCCGGCGAGACCGCCGATACCCTTTACGCCGTGCGCGAGGCCAAAGCTTCCGGCGCAAAAGTGCTGGCGATTACCAATACCCTCGGTTCCACCCTGACCCGGGAAGCGGACTATGTGCTTTACACGCACTGTGGTCCGGAGATAGGCGTGGCGTCCACCAAGGCTTTTATAGGCCAGCTGGCGGCCATGTACGTGCTGGCCATTCACTTCGCCGTGATCCGCAAGAATATTTTCGACGCCGACGCCAGGGAATACGCCAACGAACTCCTCAAGATCCCCCGCCTGATAGAGGCGGCGCTGGAGGGTTCGGACGCCGTCCTGAAAATAGCCGAACATTTCGCGAAAAGCGAACATTTTCTTTTCATCGCGCGGCACATCAATTTCCCCATAGCCCTGGAAGGCGCCCTGAAGATAAAAGAGATCTCCTATGTGCACGCGGAGGGCTACGCCGCCGGCGAGATGAAGCACGGTCCGATCGCCATTATTTACAAGGGTATGCCGGTGCTGGCCGTCGCCACGACCTCGAAGATGCTTTCCCTGGTCGCTAACAATATCGAGGAAGCCAAGGCCCGCGGCGCCGAAGTGACGGCTATCGTGGACGAGGATTCCAGAAAGCTCATAAAAGCGTCCCACTATATAACGGTTCCCAGAACCGCGGAGATACTTTCTCCGCTGCTTACCGTTATTCCCCTTCAGCTCTTCGCGTACTTTATCGCGCTTGCCAAAAAATGCGACATAGACAAACCCAGGAACCTGGCCAAAAGCGTTACGGTCCGATAAAATGAAAAAGCACAGCGCGGCCGCGGTCTGCGGCATCGGCGTGGACATAACCGAAGTCGCCCGCATCCGGCGGCTGTACGAAAAAAATCCGGCTTTCCTCAAAAGATTTTTTACGCGGGAAGAGATCGCCTATTGCCTGAAAGGCAGGAATATTTACGAGCGCATCGCGGCGCGTTTCTCCGCCAAGGAAGCGGTCATCAAGGCGCTGGACAGGAAAGACCTGCCTCTGAAAGCCATAGCGGTTTCTAAAACCGGGACCGGCCGGCCCGCGGTCGCGCTGAAGGGGCCGGGCCTCGGGGGGATTTCGGTCATGCTTTCCCTCTCGCATACGGAGAATTACGCCTGCGCGTCCGCCGTGGCGTTTAAGGTCTGAAAAACTTCTGGTTAATTCCGCATACGGCGTATGGCCTAATGGCTTATAGCGAACGAATAGCTTTATCATGGATTTAATAAACATCACCGCGAAATATTTACGGCCTTTCCTGCCGGAGAGAAACAGGGACAGCCATAAGGGGGATTACGGCAAAGTTCTTATAGTCGCCGGTTCCAGGGGGATGACCGGGGCCGCGATCCTGTCGGCCCGCGCGGCCCTGAAAGCCGGGGCGGGACTCGTGACCGTGGCGTGCCCGGATTCGGAACAGCCGGTACTGGCCTGCGCTCTGGCCGAAGCCATGACGCTGCCGCTGCCTTCAAAGGACGGCGCGGCGGCCCTGAAAGCGGCCGGAAAGATCCTGGCTTTCCAGAGAGAAAAAAAATACGATGTGTGCCTTCTCGGCCCCGGCCTGTCGCTGAAAGGTTCGGCGCCGGAGTTCGTCCGTACCCTTTTGAAAAAACTGGAGATGCCCGCCGTCGTTGACGCCGACGCGCTCAACGCGCTGCCTCCGGGCGGCGGTCCGTCTTTCCTCAAGTCCGGGCCGGTCAGGATCTTCACCCCGCACGAGGGAGAGGCTTTGAGATTACTGCGCTCCGCTCTACGCTTTCCGCGCCCCGTCCCGAACCGGCGAGCCCTGCTTGCGGCGCTGCACGCGGGCCTGGGCGGGATCTGCCTGCTTAAAGGCGGCGGTACGCTTATTACCGACGGACGTAAATTTTTACGCAACACTACGGGCGGCCCCGCTCTGGCCAAAGGCGGGGCGGGCGACGTGCTGGCCGGGCTCATAGCCGGCCTTTGGGCGCAGGCCGGCAGAAAGAACGGTTTTACCCAGAACACCGCGCTTGAAAGCGCGGCGCTGGGCGTATATCTCCACGGCCTGTGCGGAGACCTGGCAGCCGTAAGCCTGACCGAACGGTGCGTGCTGGCGGGGGAGCTTCTGAAATTCCTGCCCGCGGCGTTCAGAAAAGTAAAGAATATATGAAACTTCCGCGAAAAGGGGAGGCGGGCCTCTTAACTTATATTGAGAAGCAGCTGCGGTTTCCCGGAGACAGGCGCCTTATCCTGGGGCCCGGAGACGATTGCGCCGTGCTGAAGACGGCGCCAGGTAAAGCGTTGGTTATTACCACCGACGAACTGGTGGAGCATACCCATTTTCTGAGGCGCTTTTCAACGCCGGAAGCCCTGGCGCGCAAGCTGCTGCGGGTGAATTTGAGCGACCTGGCCGCCATGGGCCGTGTCAGGCCGGTGTCCTGCGTGGTCGGTTCCGGCCTTCCGAAAGATCTACCGGCCGGTTTCGCCGGGCGGTTTCTCAGGGCGCTTAAAAAAGAAGCGGTTAAGTTCGGTCTCACGGTAGCCGGCGGGAACCTCTCCGGCGCGCGGGAAATGCATTTTTATATGACGGTCTGGGGCGAAGCGGACCAAAAAGAGATCGTGACCCGCTACGGCGCCCGGCCCGGGGACATACTCTTCAGCCTCGGCCCGCTGGGCGAGGCGAAAGCCGGGCTGGAAATACTTAAAAACGGCCAGGTTCCGGAAAAACGGCGTTTCCGGCGGCTTGTGCGCGCTTTTCTGGAGCCCGCGCCTTTACTGAAAGAGGGCGCGTTAATAGGCGCGCGCGGGCTTGCTTCGGCCATGCTGGATAATTCCGACGGACTTTTGCGCAGCGCCCGGATCCTGTCGGAGCTTTCCAGGTGCCGCGTCCTGCTTGAGGCCGGCCCGGAGGCGGTTTCCCCGGCCCTGGCGGCTTACGCAAAAGCCAAAGGCCGGCCCTGGCGGGAATATGTGTTTTCCGGCGGCGAGGATTACGGCCTGCTGTTCACCGTCCGGCCGGCCAAAGCGGGGCTGGTGAAAAAACTGCTGCCCGCCGCGAAAGCCGTGGGGCGGATAGAAAAAGGATCCGGCGCGGTCATGAGAGGCTATGAAGGCAAAGCGCAAAGTTTCAGTCATTTTTAAAAGCCGGAGTCCGGCCGACACGCTCAGGCTCGCACGCGCGCTGGCCGGCCTGCTTAAAGGCGGCGAGGTTCTTTCGCTCAAGGGGATGATAGGCGCGGGAAAGACGTTTTTCGTGAAAGGTCTGGCGGAAGCGCTCGGTTCAAAAACCTCGCCGGTGAGCGCCAGTTTCAACCTGATGCGCACCTACAAGGGCGGGCTGAAGATCTATCATTTCGATCTGTTCAGGGTGTCTCCGGAAGAGATGGCCAATATCGGGCTGGAGGATTACCTTGGAATGAAAGACGGCTTAGCCGCGATAGAATGGGCGCAGTCCGCCGAATACCTTTACGGCCGCGGGGACTTTCTGGAACTAGATTTCGAACTGGCCGGGGGCGACGCCCGCGAGATCAGGGCTTGCGCCGCCGGCGCCGGTCCGGAAAAGATGCTGGCGGGATTGAAAAAAAGATGGCTGAAAAATTTAAAAAAAACGGCGGCGTAACCGCCGGTATCTGCACCTCCGGCTCAAGGGTCAAGCTCGCCGTTCTGGCGGGAGGCGGATTTTCTTCCGCCTCAAAAAAATCGCTGAACCAGGAGAAGCTGCTGTTTCCCATGCTTGACCGGCTTCTGGGCCGCCGCAGCGCCCGGTTGAAAGATCTTTCCGCGCTGTGCGTCATAACGGGGCCGGGGCGGTTTACGGGCCTGAGGGTGGGGCTGACGCTGGCCGGCGTTCTTAAGACCCTGGCGGGGATCCGGGTTTACTCGTCCACGTTGTTCGAAGTTCTGGCCGGACAGGCCGCGGCCTCGAAAGAATTCGGGGCGTGGGCCGCCGTAAGGAAATGTCCGCGCGTGGCCGCGCTGACGCACGCTTTTAAGGACGAATATTTCTGCCAGCTGTTCGATGTTAGTGGACAGTGGCCAGTGGTCAGTGATCAGCGGCCAGGGGCTGCGGGAAGCAAGTCGCGAGCCACGAGTCACGAGCCCCGATCCACTGATCCCAAGTGCACGCCTGTCGGGCCGCCGCGCTGGCTTAAAGATGTGGAAATGGCGGAGTACCTCAAGGCGGCGGGGCGTGACTTGTATGTGATCGCCGATTCGGAAGAAAAGCCGGAGATCTACGCGCTGGTTCCGTCCGGGTGCGGGAAAGCGCCGCCCCGGATTTCAAAAATACTGCCGGAGTTCGTGATAAAGACCGGCCTCGCTCTGAGGAACAGGGATCTTTCCCCGCTCTATCTGAAACCGGCGAAGTACGAGTTGGGGAATCATGCTGATACGGCGCGCGCGTAAAGAGGATCTGCCGGCCCTGGCGGCCCTGGAGGCTGAGCATCCAGGCTATCCCGCCTGGGGTGAGAAGGGCCTTGCCGCGGAGGAGGAAAAGAAATTTTCCGTCACGCTCGCGGCCTGGTCGGACGGCGTCGCGCTGGGGTTTATAAATTTCTGGATACTGAAGCCGCAGGTTCAGCTCAATTCGGTGGTGGTCTCGGTCAAAGCGCTGCGGACCGGTGTGGCCTCGGCCCTCATCGGGAAGCTGGACGAGTACGCCAAAAAAAACGCCTGTTCCGAAGTGGACCTGGAAGTCAACGAACATAACGCTCCGGCCCTGGCGCTTTACGCCGGACTGGGTTTTAAAGTGGCCGGCCGGAGGCCAAAATTCTATAATAACACGGACGCCGCGGTGCTGATGAAAAAAACAATAGCGGCGTGACAGCCGGCCGGCGGGCCGGGATCTGGAGAATGATATGGGCAAAAAAATCACTTCGTCGGTCTTACTGCTTTTAAGCCTGGGTCACGCCGCCGCGCGGGCTTCGGACAAAGCTTCTTATCTGCATTTCATGAACGGCCTGGTGCTGGAGCGCAAGGGCAGTTACGATTCCGCTTTGCAGGAATACAAGGCCACCATGCTGCTGGATCCGCAGTCTGTCTTCGTCCATAAACAGGCCCTGAATCTGGCCCTGCACCTCGGCAAGGTGGGCGACGCCGAGGAATGGGCTAAGTATGTGGTGAGGGTGGATTCCGGTTCCGCGGAGAATTGGGTGCTTTACGGCAATGTGCAGTGGGCGAAAGGCGATCTTGAAGCCGCGCGCTCCGCTTTTGAAAAAGCCTCGGTTCTGGACAAGGAAAACGCGGACGCGGTCTATCAGCTGGCCAGCCTCTGGAGCGCCAAAAATCCCGACAAGTCCATCGAGTACCTGAAAAAATATCTGCGCCTCAAGCCGGACGAAGAGGCGGAGGTGCAGTATCAGCTGGCCCTGCTTTACAACGCCAAAAAAGATTACGAAACGATGAAAGCCCGCCTGCTTAAAGCCAAAGAAGCGGATCCGATGTACACCCAGCCCCGGTATCTGCTGGCCAATTACTACGAAACCATTAAGGCCACGGCCGCGGCCCTGGGCGAATACGTGGAACTACTCGCTGTCGAGGGAAAGAATGCCGAACTGCTGAACCATATCGGGGAGCTGTACACTTCCCCGGACGTCTCTAACCTCCCCGAGGCGGAAAAGTATTTCGTTAAATCCCACGAACTGGACAAGACAGACCCCACCGCCTGCTTCTGGCTGTCCGTGATCAGCGAGACCCGGCGGGATTTCGCGGCCGCCGCCGGCTACCTCGAAACCTCAAAGAGCCTGAAGTCAAATCCCGGAACGGCGCTGAGGCTGAGTTACTATTACACCCAGAGCGGGCGTTACGACAGGGCCATAGCACTGCTGGAGGACTCGCGCGACAGATGGCCGGACAACCCGGAGATAGCCTATTTTCTGGCCCTGGGCTACGACGACACGCGCAAGACCGCCAAAGCCGTGGAACTGCTCAAGGCCATAATCGCCAAAAATCCGGATTACCCCGAAGCACGGCTCCAGTACGCCGTCATAAGCGAGCGCGAGGGCGATATGCCGGCGGCTGAGGAAAACTTCCGGTATCTGCTGGTCAAGGATCCCGGTAACGCCAACATCCTCAATTATCTGGGCTACGCGCTGGCGGATCGCGGGCTCAAGCTGGCGGAGGCGGAGGAGCTCATCGCAAAGGCGGTAAAAGCCGATCCCGCCAACGGGGCATACCGGGATTCCATCGCCTGGGTTCACTTTAAACAGGGCAAATATCCCGCCGCGCTGGCGGAGATAAAAGAAGCCCTCAAACTTATATATAACGACGCCGTATTGTGGGAGCACGCGGGCGATATTTATTCCGCCTCCGCGGACTGGAAAGGCGCCTGGCGCGCCTACGGCAATGCCGCGCTGATGGAGCGCGGGGACAAAAGAAAGGCCGTCCTTGGCAAGATGAAAGACGTCCGCGGGCAGATCCCGGATTCCGAAGCTTCGGAACTGACCGGCGGGCTGCTGAAAGCTTTCAACCTCAACGGAAAAGAGTTTTCCGCGTTCGCCAAGGTCTACGCCTCTTTCAAGGGTAAAAAAATAAAACTGGACGGCGTGCTGCGTTTTTCCGCGCCGGAGAATTTCGCGTTCACGCTGGTGGGGCCGCTGATGGCTCCGATGTGGAAGATAAGAATAGAGGGGAACGAAGTGGCGATGGACGCGGCCTCGCTTAAGGGCCTGGACGAGGAGACTTTCGGCTATTGGGCCGCCCTGATGGGCGCGGAACTTAAAGACTACCTGTCCGGGGAGTTTCTCTCCGGCGCCCGTCTGGAAAACGGGTGGGGTTCTGACCGGCTCCTGAGCGGCGTCCGCAATGTGTATCTGGACGGGGATCTCAACGTGGAAAAACTGGTTCCGTTGAAAGAAAAAAAGCTGTCGGTGCGGTTCGGCGATTATTTTCTTAAAAACCTCTACCTGATCCCGCAGACGATCGAGTTCAAACTCCCTTTTTTCTCGCTTAAAGTGGTGCTGGACAAAAACCAGATAAATCTGAAAGATTTCAATACGCTGGCGCCGTAAGGGCGCAGTGGCCAGTGTTCAGTGGTCAGTGGACGGCAGAGAGTAAATAATTTTCAAAAAAGTTATGGTCCGCAAAATCCGCGTCAAGGCGCCGGCAAAGATAAACCTCTTTCTTGAGGTTACGGGCAAAAGGCCGGACGGCTACCACGACCTGGCGACGCTGTTCGCCGGTATCTCCCTGGCCGACGAACTGACCCTCGCTAAAACGGAAAAACCGGGCATAAGACTGAAGGTGGTGAATCAGGCCGACCTGGCCGGGTTAAGGGCCGAGGACAATATCGTCTACAAGGCCGCCGCGGCTTTTTTTCCGGCTTTTAAGATAAATCCGGCCGTAGAGATAAAACTTGTGAAAAAAGTGCCGGCCGGCGCGGGCCTGGGCGGCGGCTCTTCCGACGCGGCGGCGGCCCTGAAAGGCTTATGCAAGCTTTACGGAGTGGATCCGGCGCTTAATCGTAAAAAACTTAAAGCTATAGCGCTTTCACTGGGTTCCGACGTGCCGTTCTTCCTGACCGGAGACGCTTTCTCTTTTGGAACCGGGAGGGGCGAGATCCTGAAGCCCGTTAAAGCGAAAGGCCGCTTTCCCTTTATTGTGCTGGTCTATCCCGGCGTGCCGGTGGCTACGGGCCCCGTTTACAGGGCGCTGAGCCCGTCTACGCGCCGCGAGGTTTCTTCCAATCTCAAAAAACTCCGCCTCCTTATAAAGGCGCTTGAGGCCGGGAGGCCGCTCAAGGACTGGGGAGTCCTGCTCTTCAACCGTCTGGAGGAACCTGTCCTTTCAGGCCATGCGGCCGTAAGACTCGCCAAAGAACGGCTTATGGAAGCCGGAGCGTCCGCCGCGCTGATGTCGGGATCGGGCGCCTCGGTTTTCGCCCTGGCGGAAACCCGTTTTGCCGCCTCTAAAATCCTAAAAATCTTAAAAAAACCGGGTTACAGGGTTTTTTTACTGAATTTTTGCTAAAATTACAGTGTTGGGCTCAGGCTGCTTACCGGTGTGTCCGCCTTGAGCGGACAAACGCCGGCTGGTGGGGGGCGTTATAAACACGGGGGGATCATCATGGAGATAACAGAGGTCAGGATACATCTGAGAAACGAGGACAGACTGAAAGCGTTCGCCACGATAACGTTCGACGGCGTGTTCGTGGTGCATAACATGAAAGTGGTCAACGGCAATAAGGGGCTTATCGTGTGCATGCCTTCCAGGAAGATCAAGGACGGGTCTTATAAGGATATCGCCCATCCCATCACCAACGACTTCCGGCATACGCTTGAGCAGCTCGTCCTGAAGACTTATAACGAGGAGCTGGCGAAAGGCGGCGCTCCGGCCGCGCAGTCCGCCTACGCCGGAGAAGAATAAGCCGGACATCGCGGCGATTTCCGGAAGGCTGAAGGATGAGGGCTGAAAGGCAAAAAAACCCTCAAGTCTTTAGTGTCTGTTTTTTTCATCCTTCGGACTTCGTCTTTCTGAAACTTACGGTGTATGTTTTCATCGCCGGCTTGCCGGTCAAAGCCGATTTTAACCGCGGTTTCAGGGTCAACCCTTTTCCAAATAAGGTAAAATAATCCCACATATTCGGTTTTCTGAGGCGCGTATTGCGCACAGAGTCGGCCGAGCCGGTTTTATTCCCGGATGGTGTAATGGTAACACAGCGCCCTTTGGAGGCGTTATTCATGGTTCGAATCCATGTCCGGGAGGATTTTTAGGCAGTCATACGTCCGCGTGTTTCTCGGGACGCGGTTCGTGCCCATTCGCTAACCTGAATCCTGCAGTTGGAAGCGGTTTCCATAGGGAAATCAGGCGGACAGAATTATTCTGCAGGATTCCCCGCGAAGCGGGCGTCGGGCCCAGCGCTATGCGCGCCTGGCCCGACGAGGTGTATGCCTCCCGGAGGGCGCCCGCTATGCGGGCGGAAAACTTCAACTGAAGTTTTCAGGCTAAGATATCCAAGTTGGGACAAGGGGGAAATCAGTAATCGATCATTTGGTTATCAGCGTCCCCCGAACCGGCAAAAGGAGATTATGAACTTAATAAAAACGCTCGCAATATTCTGCACTTTGGCTTTACCGCTTGGGCCAGCGCTGGCCCAGGAGCCGAAAAAAACCGAATCTCCTGAAATCCGTGCAATCAGGAGCCGGATAGCCGATATGGAGAAACAGCTTAGGGAACTGAGGGAAGAAGCGGCTCTGATTAAAGCCAGTAATGAAAAAAACGCGATAGAACTCCGGAAGAACATTGATTCCGCCCGGACCACACTGGTTAAAGATTATGGACGGAAAGTCTTGGCCAATACCCAAATGACTATTATTCGCGCCGCGTTGCAGATGTATTATGCCGACACGGAAGGCAGAGCCCCCTCCGCTTTGGAGGAATTGGTTCCGGATTATCTGAAAGATATCCCGAGCCTGGAAATTCCGGGCTATGCAAAAACCCGTAAAAGCGTGGTTATAAAGAAGATGAAAGCGGATGACATTTCATCTTTTGTCCACGATACCGGAGGCTGGCTTTATGTGACTGATGCCAGCTCCAAATTATACGGAAAGGTTTTCATAGACGCCCGTGCTAAGTACAAAGGTCAGCCTTTTTTTAAATATTGAAAGGATGTAGAGTGCCCCAAGGAGCCTGGCTCCTTTTGGCCTCAATATAGGAGGTTGGCGCCGAAATCTGGCGTTTGGCCGGCCTCGACCTGCTTTGTCCATTCGCCCAGCTCCCCGTGGCTTCCTTTCCAAAAACGGGAACATTTTTTGAAATATTGCAGAACGGCCTCCCGCTCGCCCTTTTCGAGAAGTTCTTTGGCAAGGATCATGTTTGGGCCGAATGAATTCATCTGGGGCGAGCCGTCGCTGTCGGCTGATTTAAGGAGAAACTTTTTCGCGTCTTCCGTTCTTCCTTCCGACAGCGCGATGCGGCCCAGAACGCTGTTGATGTCATGGACGGCGTTCCCGTAATTCCAGTTTTTCCTGTATTTGGGCAGCAACCCGGCCTGTTCCGCGGCGTATCGCCCGGCCTCGTCTTTTTTGCCCGCGTTGTACGCTTCCGTTTCCGCGGCATTGAGAGCGCAGAAACGGTCTTCTTCCGTTTTGGCCTGCGAGAGTTTCGTAATGGCCTCGGCATATTTGTCTTTTTTGGCCAATTCCTCCGCCCATGGGGCGCGCTTTTCGCATGAAACCGCGAATAAAGCGAACGTCAGTATTGAAATAAAGATCTTCATATTCTCCTCCTGATTTTTCCGTCCGAGAAAATTATAGTATAAAGCCCCCGCGTGTTAAAGGGGGTGTCGGCTCTTTGAAAACGCGCTTCGGTTAAATTGCTAGAATCTCTATCGGCGGTGATATCCATATAGATAACGACGAGGACGGCAATATGATGGGAGCTAGGCGCATATGGACGCTTTAAATTTATGCCGGTTTACCGATGTCGATTCTACGGCCCTCGCGGAATTATCTAAAAGCGTAGGCTGGACTACTACTATTGAAACTTGGCGGGATCTTCTTCGCCTGGGCAATGGCGCTGTTTACGGCTATCGCTGCAGAACCGGAGAAATTGTCGCCAGCGCGACGATCCTCCGGTATGGTTCCGCTTTGGCATCGCTTGGAATGGTGATAACCAAGCCGTCTTATCAAAGGCGCGGCCTCGCTAAAAATTTAGTCAGCCATGTGGCGCATAGTTCTAACGGTGGAACGATAGCGTTGATCGCCACGAAAGAAGGACTGCCGCTTTATTCCAAAATCGGTTTCAAAGTTACGGGCGGGGTCACTCGTCTGGCGGCGGATAGTTTCTCTATGAAAACGTCCGCTCTGACGACAAGATATAAAGTTGAGCCTTTTAACAAGTCTGACCTTGAAGTTGTTCATGCGCTGGACTCAATGACAATGGGGGGCGCAAGGCGGGACGTCCTGGATCTTTGCCTGAAACGTGCCAGCCGGTGTTGTACCCTGACAGAAGATAAGAAGATCGTTGGGTTTGGCCTGGTAAAGCATGGCTTGAAAACCAGCCAGATCGGACCCATTGTCGCCGCTACGGCCGATGGCGCGGCGCTGCTGGTCAAGCATTTAGCGGCTAACAATAACCGGAGGATGGTAGTGGATGTTCCATCCGCACGGACGAAGTTGTTGCGCACGCTTATTAGTTGTGGTTTTACCCGCGAATCCGAGGCTTCGCTGATGAGTTTGAACCCGGAAAATTTGCCGGGCCGCAGAGAGCAGCTCTTCGCCATCGCATCGCGGGTCTATCTTTGAATGCAAGCTAAAACCTGGGCCGTTTATATGGTTCGCTGCGCCAACGGCGCTTTGTATACCGGCATAACCAACAGATTGAAAGATCGTATCGCCGACCACAACTCCGGCAGGGGCGCTAAGTATACCGCCTCTTTCGGCCCCGTGAAGCTGGTCTGGCATAAAAAGAGCAGGACCCGCTCCAGCGCCTCGAAACTCGAGGCCAAAATAAAAAAATTTTCCCGTGCTGAAAAAAGCAAGTTGATAGATTCCTTTCTTCCCGTCCCGCCTATTTTGTAAAATATACCCAGGTCGTTTCGGTATCCCATCCGCTTGTTTTGAGATTTTATTTTTCCAAATCGCTTATGCCCGAAAATGAAAGCCTTTGCGTTCTAATACTTGCCGCCGGACTCGGTACGCGGATGAAGTCGGAACTGCCTAAAGTTCTCCACGTCCTGGGCGATCTGCCGCTGGCGGCGCGCGTGATAAAGAAAGTGTCGGCCCTTAAACCCTCCAAAATAGTCGTGGTCGTGGGGCATAAGGCCGGGCTGGTAAGGGAAGTCCTCGGGAAACACCTGGAGAAGGATCCCGTTGCCGCCAGGGTTGTTTTCGTCACCCAGAAACTGCTGAAAGGCAGCGGCCGCGCCGCGCAGGAGGCCCTGCCGGAGATCAGAAAGTCCGGGCATACTCTGGTTCTCTGCGGCGACGCGCCGCTTTTTAAGACGGAGACCCTTAAAAAGATGCGGACAGCTTATTTGAAGAAACGCCCCGGCTGCATGATCCTGACGGCGGATTTGGCCGACCCGGGCAGTTATGGTAGAATTAAAAGGGATCAGGCCGGCGCCGTTGAGTCCATCGTGGAAGCCTCGGACGCTTCCCCCGCGGAACTGGCCCTGAAAGAAGTCAATTCCGGAACCTATTTTTTTAAAACTTCCGCGCTGGTAAAAGCCGTTAAAACTCTCGGAAAAAAAGGCCCCAAAGGGGAATACTACCTGACCGATTCGGTGGAGAATATCCTCGCGGCGGGCGGGAAAGTCCTGGCGTTCAAGGCCTCCGACGAAACCGAGATAACCGGCATCAATTCCAGGAAAGACCTGGCCGGAGCCTACAAAATGATCAACAAAAGAGTCCTCCAGCGGCTTATGGAAAACGGCGTCACCATCGTGGATCCGGATAATACTTATATCGAGGAAGGCGTCAGGATAGGCAGGGACACCGTGATCCAGCCCGGCATGCATATAAAGGGCGCGACGGTGATAGGCGGGAACTGTCGTCTTGGCCCTTACGGGGTCATCGAGGACTGCCGGATAGAGGACGGAGTGGAAATAAAATTTTCGTGCTGCCTGACTTCAAGCCGGGTCAGAACCGGCTCCATTATAGGGCCGTTCGCCCGCCTGCGCCCCGCCTCGGATGTGGGGCCGGATGCCGAGGTCGGAAATTTCGCCGAGGTTAAAAAATCGCGCATAGGCCGCGGCTCCAAGATGCACCACCACAGCTATGTGGGCGATACCAGGATGGGGGAAAAGGTCAACATCGGCGCCGGCGTCATAACCTGCAACTACGACGGGGTCAGAAAAAACAAGACCATAATAGGCGCCGGCGCCTTTATAGGCTCAAATACGAATCTGGTGGCCCCGGTAAAGATCGGCGCCGGCGCGTATACCGCCGCCGGCTCCACCATAACGGAAAACGTCCCGGGCGGAACGCTCGCCATAGCGCGCGCCCGGCAGGTGGTCAAACGGCTGAAAAAGAGGTAACACTCATATGAGCGATTCATGGAAGACCGGGGCGCTTAAGGTGATCAGCGGCAGCGCTAATCCGGAACTGTCGCGGAAGATCTGCGCTATTCTCGGCGTTCCGCTTTCGGAAGCCAGAGTAGGACGCTTTGCCGACGGCGAGATAGACGTCCATATTCTGGAGAACGTGCGCGGCAACGATTGTTACGTTATCCAGCCCACCTGCCCTCCGGTGAACGAGAACGTCATGGAACTGCTGGTCATGATGGACGCCCTGAGGCGGGCTTCGGCCGGCCGCATTACGGCCGTCCTGCCTTATTACGGCTACGCCAGGGCGGACCGTAAGCCCGCGCCCCGCGTAGCCATCACGGCCAAGCTGGTGGCCAACCTCATCACTTCCGCCGGCGCCAACCGCGTGATCACCATAGACCTGCACGCGGCCCAGATCCAGGGTTTCTTCGACATTCCGCTGGACCACCTGTACGCCAGGCCCGTGGTCCTGGAACACATCAAGAACAGGGACCTGACGAATATGGTCGTGGTATCCCCGGACGTGGGCAGCGTGGAGCGCGCCCGGTCTTTTGCCAAGCGCCTTAACGCCGGCCTGGTCATTATAGACAAAAGGCGGCCCCGCCCCAACGAGGCGACGATTTATAATATCATCGGCGACGTCAAAGGGATGAACTGCTTCATTTTCGACGACTTGGTGGATACGGCCGGAACGCTGGTGCAGACGGCTTACGCCATAAAAGAGCACGGCGCGGCCAGTATCACGGCCGCCTGCACCCACGGGGTGCTGTCGCGGGACGCCATCGAAAAGATCCATAATTCCCCCATAGAAGAACTGATAATTACGGACACGATCCCCGCAAACGCCTCAAAAAGTGCTAAAATTAAGGTGATATCCGTGGCCGCGCTTCTGGCGGAAGCCATAAAGCGCAATCATGTGGGCCAATCTATAAGCGAACTTTTCAAGTAATCAGGAGGAAGTATGGAACAGTTAAAATTGGCGGCGCAGCTCAGGGAAAAAGCCGGGGTAAGGGGCGTTCTGAGTAAATTCAGGCTGGAGGGGATAATCCCCGCCGTAGTCTACGGGCTGAAGAAACCGCCGGAGCAGATCGCTGTTCCCGAAAAGGAAATGCTCAGCCTCCTCAAGCACGGGGCCAACGCCGTTCTCAAGCTGCAGTATACGGGCAAGGAAGACAACGTCATCATCAAGGAAGTCCAGCGCCATGTCGTAAGCGACAAGGTCATACACGTGGATTTTCACAGGATCTCGCTGACCGAGAAGATCACGGTCAAAGTCCATGTCAAGATCGTGGGAGAGGCTTTCGGAGTGAAAACCGAGGGCGGTCTGCTTGAACACGCGATGAGGGATTTCACCGTCCTCTGTCTGCCGACCGATATCCCCAAAGAGATAGAAGTCGGGATCGCCGATCTGAAGCTCGGCGAGGCGATACGCGTCAAAGATATAAAGCACGATAAGGTGGAGATCCTGGACGACCCGAATCATATTATCGTCAGCATCGTGGCGCCGAAAGAAGAAGTGGTTGAAACGCCCGTCGCCGCGGCCGGGGCCGCGGCCGGAGCCGCCGCCGCGGAGCCGGAGATCGTGGCGGGGAAAGGCAAGAAAGAAGAGGAAGGCGCCGAGGGCGCGGCCAAGCCCGGGGCTAAACCCGCGGCCGGGGCCGCCGCGAAGTCCGGAGAGAAGAAAGCCGAACCCAAGAAGTAAGCTTTCCGGGGCGGGAGCGGGTCATACACTGGCCGGCTCCCGCTCTTTGCTTTTATGATGGAAGAAAAGGTCTATATAGTCGCGGCTCTGGGCAATCCGGGCCGGGAATACGAACGCACCAGGCATAATATGGGTTTCCTGCTCGCGGACCGGGCCGTCCGCGCGGATCCACAGGGGCGCTGGCGGGCCTGGAAAGATCTGGGGCAGTGTTTTGAGTCCAGACTGGGGGGAGCCAGGATCTTTTTTTTAAAACCCGCGACCTACATGAATAATTCCGGCCTGGCTGTCAGGAGCCTGGCGGATTTTTATAAAGTGCGGGCTTCGGGGATTGTGGCCGTCTATGACGATATGTCCATCCCGTTCGGCGCGATAAAAATACGGCGCGGCGGTTCGGCGGGCGGACATAACGGAATGCTCTCGGTCGTGTCGGCCATGGGCACTCAGGAGATCGGCAGGATCAAGCTTGGCATCGGTCCCAGGCCGCCCGGAATGGACGCGAAAAATTTTGTGCTGGGGCATTTCTCCAAAGAAGAAGAAGCCGGGCTGGCGCCGGCGCTGGAACGCGGATTTGAGGCCCTGTTGACGGTCATTGAAAAAGGGCTGGACGAAGCGATGAACCGCTTTAATTTTTGAACGGCCGCCGGCGCGCAGCGCGCCGGGCCGCGGATTATGATAGTGATCAACCCGTATCTTAAACTGTTCTTCGGACTTCTGATACTGCTGCTGGGGCTGGGTTATATCTACAGGCCTGATGTGATAGAACGCGTCAACAGGGTGCTCAAAGAGACCCTGCTTAACGATTCCTATGTCTCCCTGCACCGCAGGAACTGGGGATTCCTGCTGACCCTGGTAGGCGCCACGCTCATCTATATGGGCGTCAGCAGATTAGGGGGCTGGTAAAAGCGGCGGTGGTCAGTGGATAGTGATTAGCAGACTGTTAGTCCGCTAATCGCTGTCCGCTTTTTTTTTGGCCGGATTTTCCGCCGCCGGACATGGCGAACAGCCAGACCAGTTTATCGGTGGAACGTACCAGTCTGCCCCAATCTGTTTCAAGCGCGGGCGCCCGTTCGAACAACGGGATGCTGCGCTTTTCTTTGTCGTATTTTTTATCTATTTCTTCCCAGGTCATATCTCCCCCCCTGCGCTCCTTTCATAGTGTACAATAATCCAGCGGGGAGACAGGGGCCCAATGGCCCCGCGTCAGGCGGGTCTTAGGACCCATCAGCCCGAAAATTGCGATTGAAGTCGTATCGTATGGAAAAAATCCGTGGATAAAAATATCCATGGCAATTTTCGGAAGGAGAAAGGCTAAAGGTTTAAGGATGAGGGAAAAAATGCGGAAAGCATGAGGTTTTTTTCCGCCCTTTAGCCTTTATCCCTCATCCTTCGTCCTTTACTTTGCGGGAGTGTCTATTGTGATCACGGCTTTTTTGCCGAAGACGAAGAGAGGGCTCTTTAGGGAACCCATCAAATCTCCATGCCTGAACACGCCAAGTTTGCCGTGATTATTAACGAAAGCTTCCAGGTAGATTTTCTTGGTGAGGACGTCCGGGAGTATGAGGTTGGAGGGCGTCATCTGGAAATTTACGGGGAAAACCGGATTAATGATCTTTTTTACCGCCACGGGCACTCCACCCTCGTTTCTAGCCACCAGAAAAAGCATCGTGTTGGGCCTGGCCGCGCGGTCGGCAAGTTCGGAAGTTATCTCCGCAGTGCCTTTGACGAGGAAGAAAGTCCTGAGGGCAAGAGGATAGAGCAAATAAGCTGACAGTACGAAAAAACCGAGGAAAAAAAGCAGAAAAAGCGTTTTCTTCATAACTCCGGGGTGCGCAGTAAATTCTATAAAATTAACGCGGCGTATGCCATTTCTCCCGGTTCTCTAAATCCTCTGATAAGCGATAATTCCGCCGGCACGACCCCGTCCGCAATGTTCTTCTCATCAATGACCACAACAAAACAGGAACACAAAAGCCCGCCTTTCAGCGGGCTTTTGTGTTTTGAACAAACAGGCTAAGTATAGGCTCAGTTGCTCAATTCGTCTATCTTGTTCTGAATGAACCGTGAATGATGCACGTTGTCATTATCCTGAAGTTCCTTAAACAACATTTTTTTCAACATGGCCTTTATATCCGATGAAGCCCCTTTGGCTATTCTCACGGCTGAGCTTATACATCTTTCGCTATAGTCAATATTATCTTTCGTGCGCTCGCGCATTACACCCGATACCGCGAGGTTTTTAATGAAAGCAAATGGCGAATTGGAAGCGATATCTTCCATATGTCCGACCAGAACCAGACTATAACTGATATTATCGGTGCCACCGAGTTCTTCAAGCAGCCCTAAGGCGATAGAAAACTGGAGTTCTTCATCTTTCCTGTTGTCCTGGGCCATAGTGCGCAAGCGGCCTGCCGTTATATAACGGTAATTATTATCGGTCTTGGAGTGAAGATCCCTGAGTAATTTTCTGGCTATGGCCGTATTGTCGTTAGCAGAAGGAGCGGCTTTGGGAACCGGGACGGTTACACCACCCTTTTCCGTGGCGGCAAACCGGGAATCCAGCGCCTCGTTATCAAGCGGCGTGTCCCTGAGATCCGTCGGTATATGTCCGCGTGAATTGTTAATGTAAGCGAACCCCGCCGCCGTCACGACCACGGCCGTGAGTGTGTATGTCCTCCAGTTTTTCATAACCCCTCCATAACCCTGATTTCGGATTCCAGATTCCGGATTAGACCGGATTCCGGATTGAAGATTGCGGATTCAAGATCGCCGGAATGTCTCTTAATCTCGGATTCTTCAAACTTAAATCCTGAATGGTATTTCCTCCATAGTGTAGCCCCCCTCCCGCGTTTTGTCAAGGGCCTGTAGAGGGCCTGTAGAGCCCGAATTGAATCGGCTAAAATGTTACCGGAGCCCGAATTCATTTGTCGAATTTTTTTAAAATGTCATGGTTCCGTTCCCGGCGCAACAATCTGTTAACAATCATTTAACATTCCATTTATTGACTGCCGGGGGTTTGTGTATTACACTTGATTAGAAGATATATAAGGGGCCGTTTGAGGGCCAGAGGCCTTTGAGACGGCACCTCCAGAGGAATGGAAAACTATGGCAAACGAATACAATGAACTTGAGCAGCTGGTGAACGACGTCACTAATATCGACACGGCCAGAATGACTCTCCGCTGGGCGCTGGAGCGCCTGAACGCCATAGAAAAAGAAAAAGCCGAATTGAAAAAAAACCTCGACATCACCGAGGGAACCAGGAAAGGACTGGAAATCAAAGTCCAGTCGCTTGAGGATACGTTCAAAAGCCGCGGGAAGAGCCTGGAGGAAAAAGAAAGTTTCTACGCCAAGCTTGAAGCCACCATGGCCCTGCTCGGCGACGGCAAACTTGATATCCAGCAGCTGCTCAAAAAAGAAGCCCGGCTCGACCACCTGCGCCTGGAGCTTGAGAACGAATACCAGGACAAATTCGAGGAACTGGATAAAAACCAGAATTCGGTCATAGAAAGGTGGAATCAGCGTCTGCTGGACGTGGAGGGGCAGTACGCCAAGAGGCTGTCGGAAGCGCAGGCGCGTTATGACGCGCTGCGGCAGGAACTGGAAGCCGATTACCAGTCCCGCCTCGGCACGCTGGACACGTCCTACCAGCGCAAGGAAAAAGAGCTTACGGAGCGGATAAAAACCCTGGAGATTTCGGTGAAAGCCGGCGAGGCCGGGCTGGAGGGCCGCCGCAAAGAGCTGGAAACCGATTTTTTAGGCAAAAAGAACGAAATAGAAGCCAATTACCTCAAATTGAAAAGCCTCCTGGAGAGCGGCTTTCAGGAGCGCATCCGTTCCGCGGAAAACGATCATTGCGCCCAGGTCAAGTCGCTTGAGCGGACCTGGAACGCGGAGCGCGAACGCCTTATGGCCGAGCAGCACGCGCGCGACGAGCAGTTTAAAAAATCCCAGGAGGAGATGGCCAGGCTGGAAGGGCAGCTCTCCGCGCAGCAGGAGCGCCACCATTCGGAACTAATAGACATTATAAGCAGGAAAGAAGAGGCTTTCAGGGCCAAAGTGGAAGACCTGGAAAAGGAAAAAGCGGCCTACGAATCGGCCGTGGAGAAACTGAGGCTTCAGCTTGAAGCCAAGGAAAAGGACTGGCTGACCCAGAAAGAACAGGTGTATGCCGAATTCGCCCAGCGCTGCTCCGATATGGATGCTTCCGTCAGAGAGCGCACTGCCGCGCTCGAAAGAGATTACTCGGGCCGCAAAGACGAGCTGGAAAGCATTATTTCAGCCGCCAAGGAAAAATTTGAAAAAGACGCGTCCGCGCGCGTGGAAGTGGAACGCCGGGCCATGGAAGAGGAGAAAGCAAGGCTGGTTGAGGACGGCCGGCTCAAGGACTCGGCCCTCGGCCGCGCCGACGCTTCGATCAAAGAACTGGAAAAAACGTTCTCGGCCTCCAGGGAAGAGCATCACAGGGAGTTGATGGCGAAGATCCGCGTCAATGAAGAGGCTTTCAGGGCCAAGCTGGCCGAATTCGAGGCTGAAAAGGAAGAGTATAAGACCGTAATAGCCCGGCTGGTGGGGGAGGCCGGGGCCAAAGACGGCGTTTTTATAGAGGAAAAAAAGCGCCTGCAGAACGAATTTAACGAGAAGTACGCTTCTCTTGAGGCGGAACTCTCGGCCAGGGACGCGAAAGCGGGCGAAACAGAGGAGACTTATGAGGCCCGGTTGTCGGCTTTGGGCGACTCTTTCAAGGAAAAAGAGAAAGCCTGGGTGCTGGAAAGGGAAAGGCTGACCAACGAACTTACGGTTATTTCAAATGACGCCCAGGCGCTGGCCGCCGAGCGGGTGGAAAAGATCAAGGCGGCTTACGAAACCAGAAAGGCCGAGTTGGAAACGCAATTTGAGGAGAAACTGGCCTCGGCTTCCGCCGCGCTGGAATTTGAAAAAGAGCGGATCAACGGGGAACTGGCCGCTGTCAGGACGGAACTCGGTGAAATGGCCGCACGCGCCAAAGAGCTGGGGGATGAGCTTTCCGCGGACCGCCGCGCGCATCACGAGGAACTGATGGCGAAGCTGGCGGACAAAGAGGCGGCGCTGAAGGCGCAGGCCGGAAGTTTTGATAAAGAGCTGGCGCTGAAAGACGAGGCGGCCGGGAAGCAGGCCCGTGAGTTCGCCGCCAGGGAGAAGCAATGGGCCGGAGAGAAAGAGGCGCTTAGCGCCGATTTCGCGGCAAGATTCCAGCTGCTGGAAAAAGGTCTTGCGGAGAGGGAAAGCGCGCTGGAGCTCCAGTACCGGGTGAAGACCGGGGAAATGGAGAAGAACGCGGCGGAAGTGCGCTCGCTGCTTGAAACCGATTTTAAACAAAAGTTAGCCGTTGAGAAACGGGCTTTTGAAGACGCTAAAGCGAGTTTGATCGAAGAAAACAGGCTTAAGGAGGAGCGGCTTTCCGAGACCCGCGCGCTGGCGGCCGAGCGTGTGGAAAAGATAAAGTCGGCGTACGAGTCGCGCAAAGCGGAGCTTGAAAAACAGTACGAGGATAAACTGGCTTCCGCTTCCGCCGCGCTGGCTTTTGAAAAGGCGCGCCTGGTGGCGGATCTTAAGACCGCGAGCGACGAACATACCAGGCTTACCGAAGAGTTTAAAGAACTTGAGAGGACCATCGCGTCGGACCGCCGCGCGCATCACGCGGAACTTATGGAGAAGCTGGCGGACAAAGAGGCGGCGCTGAAAGCGCAGGCCGGGAATTTCGTTAAAGAGCTGGCGCTGAAAGACGAGGCGGCCGGGAAGCAGGCCCATGAATTCGCCGCCAGGGAGAAGCAGTGGTCCAAAGAGAAACAGGAATTGAGCGCCGATTTCGCGGCAAGGTTCCAACTGCTGGAAAAAGGCCTTGCGGAAAGGGAAAGCGCGCTGGAGCTTCAGTACCGGGTGAAAGCCGGGGAAATGGACAAGAACGCGGCGGAAGTGCGCTCGCTGCTGGAAGCGGATTTCAGGCAGAGGCTGGACGTAGAGAAACAGGCCTTTGAAGACGCGAAGGCGAGCCTGATCGAAGAAAACAGGCTTAAGGAACGGCAGCTTTCCGAGACGCGCGCGCTGGCCGCCGAGCGTGTGGAAAAGATAAAGTCGGCATATGAGTCGCGCAAAGCGGAGATTGAGAAGCAATTTGACGACAAGCTGGCTTCCGCGTCGGCCGCGCTGGCTTTTGAAAAAGCGCGCATGGTGGCGGATCTTAAGACCGCGAGCGTGGAATACACCAAGCTCAGCGGACAGTTTAAGGAGCTTGAGGAGACTATCGCGTCCGACCGCCGGGCGCATCACGCCGAACTGATGGCGAAGCTGGCGGAAAAAGAGGACGCGCTGAAAGCGCAGGCCGACGGCTTTACCAAAGAACTGAATAAACAAAGAAGCGATTTCAACGCGAGGGAAGCGGCTTTGTCGCGCGAAAAGGAAGCAGCTTTAAAGACGCAGTCCGACACCGCCGGCGGGGAAATTCTCAAGCTGCGCGATCGTCTCAGCTCCCAGGCCGCCGCGTGGGCCATGGAAAGGGAGAAGATGCAGGCCGCTATGGCGGAGGCCGCGGCCCGCGCTGAGCGGGAGACAAAGGAGCGCGTGTCCCGCCTGGCTTCGGACTATGAGGCCAAAAAAGCCGAGCTGACGCGGATCCTGAACGAGCGTCTGGCGGAGAAGGAAACGGTGCTGCGCCTTGAGACGGCCAAGGTGATAGAGGAGAGCCGGTTGAAGGATGCGCAGCTGTCTGCGACGCATGAGCGGGTGAAAGAGCTTGAGAACAAAGTCAATGCGATGAGCGGAACGCATCACGAGGAACTGATGGCGCGTCTGGCCGAGAAAGAAGAGGCGCTGAAAGTCCAGGCGGATGAATTGAACCGCGAGAAGGCCTCGGCGCTGGAGGCGCAGGCCGCTGATTTTGACAAGGAACTGGATAAGCTGCGCGAGAGCTCGGGCGTCAGGGAAAGCGCGCTGGCGGATAAAAACGAAAAACTGGGTCTGGCGCTGAAAGAAGCCGCCGCCCGTGCGGAGCGCGAGATCGCCGAGACCGCCGCCAGGCTGAAAGCGGTTTATGAAAGCAGAAAGACGGAGCTTGAAAAGCAGTATGAAGAGAAGCTGGCTTCCGCGACCGCCGCGCTGGCCTTTGAAAAAGCGCGGATGGTCTCGGATCTTAAGACCGCGAGCGTGGAATATACCAAGCTCAGCGAACAGTTTAAGGATCTTGAGGGGACTATCGCGTCCGACCGTCGGGCGCATCACGCGGAACTGATGGCGAAGCTGGCGGACAAAGAGTCGGCGCTGAAAACTCAGGCCGGGAATTTCAATAAGGAACTGGCCGGTCTTCGCGACGCTTTCGGTGTTCAGGCCGCGGCGTGGGCGGCTGAGAAAGAAAAGCTTAATTCGATGATGGCGGAGACGTCTGCCCGCGCCGAGCGCGAGATAAAAGAGCGTGCGATGCGCACGGCGGCGGAGTACGAGAACAAGAAAGCGGAGCTGGAGCGGATCCTGAACGAGCGCCTGGCGATGAGCGGGGAACATCACGAAGAGCTGATGGCGCGCCTGGCGGAGAAGGAAGCGGCGCTGAAAGCGCAGGCTGATGAACTGAACCGCGAGAAAGCGTCCGCCCTGCAGATACAGGCCGGCGCCTTTGAGAAAGAGCTGGCGGCGCGCGAGTCTGCGCTGAACAAGCAGGCGCAGGAACTGTCCGCTAAAGAGAAATACTGGTCAGGCGAGAAAGAAGCGCTGGCCGCCGATTTCGCGGCGCGGTTCCAGTTGTTCGCCAGGGATATGGCTGAAAGGGAAAAAGCGCTTGAGCTCCAGTACCGCGCTAAAGAGGCGGAGGTGAACAGGACCGCGGCGCAGGCGCGCGCGCAGGCCGAGATGAACTTCGCGGAGCGTCTGGCCGCTGAGAAGGATAATTTTGAAAAAGCGAAAGCGCGTCAAGCGGAGGAAGCGGGTCTTAAAGACGCGCAGTTGTCGGCCACGCATAACAAGCTCAAAGAGCTTGAAAAGCGGATGGGCGAGCTGAAAGACGTTCATCATGCCGAAGCGATGGCGCGTCAGGCCGAGAAGGAAGCGGCGCTGAAAGCGCAGGCTGAGAATTTCGGCAAAGAGCTGGCCGGTATGCAGGAGTCGTTCAAAGCGAAGCTGGCCGCTCTGGCCCGTGAGCAGGAAGAGGCGCTGAAAGCGCAGGCCGGTAATTCCAGCAGCGAGATCCTTAAGCTGCGCGAGCGTCTTAACGCCCAGGCCTCGGCGTGGACAGCTGAGAAAGAAAAGCTTAATTCGATGATGGCGGAGACGTCTGTCCGCGCCGAGCGCGAGATAAAAGAGCGTGCGATGCGCACGGCGGCGGAGTACGAGAACAAGAAAGCGGAGCTGGAGCGGATCCTGAACGAGCGCCTGGCGGAGAAAGAGTCGGTGCTACGCCTTGAGACGGCCAAAGTGATGGAAGAAAGCCGTCTGAAAGACGGTCAGTTGTCCGCGACGCATGAGCGGGTGAAAGAGCTTGAGAACAAAGTCAACGCGATGAGCGGGGAACATCACGAAGAGCTGATGGCGCGCCTGGCGGAGAAGGAAGCGGCGCTGAAAGCGCAGGCTGATGAACTGAACCGCGAGAAAGCGTCCGCCCTGCAGATACAGGCCGGCGCCTTTGAGAAAGAGCTGGCGGCGCGCGAGTCTGCGCTGAACAAGCAGGCGCAGGAACTGTCCGCTAAAGAGAAATACTGGTCAGGCGAGAAAGAAGCGCTGGCCGCCGATTTCGCGGCGCGGTTCCAGTTGTTCGCCAGGGATATGGCTGAAAGGGAAAAAGCGCTTGAGCTCCAGTACCGCGCTAAAGAGGCGGAGGTGAACAGGACCGCGGCGCAGGCGCGCGCGCAGGCCGAGATGAACTTCGCGGAGCGTCTGGCCGCTGAGAAGGATAATTTTGAAAAAGCGAAAGCGCGTCAAGCGGAGGAAGCGGGTCTTAAAGACGCGCAGTTGTCGGCCACGCATAACAAGCTCAAAGAGCTTGAAAAGCGGATGGGCGAGCTGAAAGACGTTCATCATGCCGAAGCGATGGCGCGTCAGGCCGAGAAGGAAGCGGCGCTGAAAGCGCAGGCTGAGAATTTCGGCAAAGAGCTGGCCGGTATGCAGGAGTCGTTCAAAGCGAAGCTGGCCGCTCTGGCCCGTGAGCAGGAAGAGGCGCTGAAAGCGCAGATTGATCGGTTGAACAGTGAAAAGGCGGCCGCGCTGGAAGCGCAGGCCGGCGGCTTCAATAAGGAATTAGCCGATCTGCGCGCCGGCTCCGGCGCCAGGGAAAACGCGCTGGCTCATGAGAACGGCAAGCTGGTGCTGGCGTTGAAAGAAGCCGTTTCCCGCGCGGAGCGCGAGATCGCTGAGAACGCCGCCAGGCTGAAAGCGGTTTATGAAAACAGGAAAGCGGAGCTTGAAAAGCAGTACGAGGACAAGCTGGCTTCCGCGTCCGCCGCGCTGGCCTTTGAAAAGGCGCGGATGATCTCGGATCTTAAGACCGCGAGCGTGGAATACACCAAGCTCAGCGAGCAGTTTAAGGAGCTTGAGAAGACTATCGCGTCCGACCGCAGGGCGCATCACGCCGAACTGATGGCGAAGCTGGCGGATAAAGAGGCCGCGCTGAAAGCGCAGGCGGAGAATTCCGGCAAGGAGCTGGCCGGCCTGAGGGAATCGTTCAAAGCGAAGCTGGCCGCCCTGGCCCGTGAGCAGGAAGAGGCGCTGAAAGCGCAGGCCGGTAATTCCAACGGCGAGATCCTTAAACTGCGCGAGCGTCTTAACGCCGGTGAAGCGGCGTGGGGCGCCGAAAAAGAAAAATTGAATTCCGCTCTGTCGGAGACGTCGGCCCGGGCGGAGCGGGAGATAAAAGAGCGGGCGGCGCGCATTTCCGCCGAGTACGAGAATAAGAAAGCCGAGCTGGAGCGTATCCTGAACGAGCGTCTGGCTGAGAAAGAGTCGGTGCTGCGCCTTGAGACGGCCAAAGTGATGGAAGAAAGCCGTCTGAAAGACGCCCAGCTGGCGGAGACGCACGAGCGGGTGAAAGAGCTTGAAAATAAAGTCAACGCGATGAGCGGCGCGCACCATAAGGAACTGATGGCTCGGCTGGCTGAGAAGGAAGCCGTGCTGAAAGCCCAGGTTGAGAATTCCAACGCGGAATTGAACAAGGCGCGCGAGGCGTTCAACGAGAAACTTGACTCCCTGAACCGGGAAAAGGCCGCCGCTCTGAAAGCGCAGACCGAAACTTTCGAGAAGGAACTGGCGGTGAAAGAGGCGGCGTTCCGCAAGCAGGCGCAGGAGCTGGCGACGCGGGAGAAATACTGGGCCGGCGAAAAGGAGGCCCTCAACTCCGATTCCGCCGCGCGGTTCCAGCTGTTCGCCAAGGAGACGGCGGACAGAGAGAGCGCGATGGAAAATCACTACAGGCTCAGGGAAGCGGAGCTTGCCAGGAACGCGGCGCAGGCGCGCGAACGTCTGGAAACGGACTTTGTCCGGAGGCAGGCCGCGGAAAGGGACGCTTTCGCGAAAGAGAGAGCCCGGCTGACGGAAGAGAACCTCTTCAAGGACGGGCGGGTCTCCGAGGCGCAGGAAAAATTAAAAGCCATGGAGACGCGCCTGGAGGAACTTAAGACCGCTCACCAGGCCGAACTGTCGGCGAAAGCCGCGGCTCTTGAAGCCGATTACGCCGCGCGGCGGGAAGCGCTTGACGCGGAACTGGCCGCCAAGGAAGAGGCCCTCAACAGGGAAACCGCGGCCCGCATGGAATTCGAACGGACCACCTGGCAGGCGCAGAGCGGGCGGCTTGAGACCATGCTCTCCAGAACCGGCGAGGACTTTAAGAACGCCCAAAAGGAGATCGAAGCGCTGTCGGCTTCGGTTTCCTCCAGGGAAGAGGAGATAAGCCGGCTGAAAGCGGAGCTGTCCGAACAGGCCCGGCAGGCCGCCGAGGCCCTGAGGCACGCCGAAAGCGGGGCGCTGGCCGGGAAAGCGGCCGCGCTGGATGCCGCTTACAGGGAGCGCAAAAAACGCCTCGAAGCCGAGACGGACGCCCTGAGGGAAAATCTTGAAAAAGATTACAAGAACAGCTGCGAAGCCATGGAGAAGAACTACGGGATCAAGAATCGCCAGACCGCCGTTGAAAATGAAGAGCTGAGAAGAACCATGGAAAAAATGCGCGAAGAACTGGCTGCGGCGCAGAGTACGGCGGGCGGCTACCTTAATGAAATGATGGAGAAAGTCCACGCTCATAAGGCGGAAATGCTCAAACTCAAAGAAGAGCATGCGGCGGAACTGAACTCCATAATATCCGAGGCGGTGGCGCGGGCGGTCTCGCCGCTCCAGGAAAGGGTCCGGCTCGCGGAGAGCGGGATGCTTGAGCTTCAGCGGAACAACAGGGAAGAGCTGCTGGTGATGGAAGAAACGTTCCGGAAAGAGAAAGAAAGGCTTATGGAAGAACTGGGCCGCAGGCAAAGTTACATAGAGGCCGCGGACTTAAAGGCGCAGGAAATGCAGAACGAACTTATGAACAGCCGCCAGGATTCCGCGGCGGTTTTCCTGGGGCAGATGGCCGGGCAGGAAGACAAGTTCAAAGCCCTTATAAAAAGTTACGAGATCCGGCAGGAAAAGCTTGAAAAAGAATCCGCCGGCCGCCTGGAAGCGGTCAGAAGCGAGTACGCGGACAGGATAAGGGATCTGGAAGAGACGCTGAAAGCCAAGGAAAATCTGGTGCGCCAGGGAGGGGAATTCTGGCGCCAGAAGCAATCGGAACTGGACGCCCAGCATGCCGCCCTCAATATGAAGATCCACAGCTTCAACGAGGAGCTGTTCGCCCAGAAACAGGAACTTTCCGGACGGGAGAACTCCCTTAACGCGCAGCGGCTGGCGCTTGAAAAGGAGCACGCCGCCCGGATGGCCGAGATAGAGAAGCTGAAAGTGGAGCTTAGCAAGGCCATCGTGGAGTACAAGAACAGGAAATGATAATATGAACAAAGAAAGGCTCATACAATGCGTGCCGATAGAGCTTATGGATCGTCTTAAGAACCTTCTCGCCCGCCTCTGGGACGATAAGAATCCGGCGGCCGTGCATCTGGGGGCCATCATGGACGAGTTCGAAACGGACGTGAAATCCCTCAGCGGGGTGGTCGCGGAATACGAGACCGACTGCGCCGTCCGGCTTAAACTGGCGGAAGAGGAATACAGGGAAAAGGCGCGGGCGTTCGAGAACGACCGGGCCGAATACAAGGCGCGCATGTCCGGGCTGGACAAGGCCTGCGGAGAAAATACCGGGAAAGTGGCGGAGCTCAACGGGATTCTTAAGAGCAAGGAAGCGGAACTTGAGGCTTTCAGGGCGCAGTTCGCCGAAAAGGAATTGCAGCTCAACTCAAAATACGTGAACAAAATGTCGGAGCTGTATGACAAGGTGAGCCGTAAGGAGATGGAAATCCTCTCCCGGTGGGAGGAAAAAAACAAGGCGATGGAGGCGAAATACGGCGCCCTTGAGGCGGAGCACGCGGAGAAGGCCCGCCAGATAAAACTGCGGGAAAAAGCGCTGGAAGAAGAGTTCAATGCCAGGAAAGAGGAACTTGTAAAGGCTTTTGACAGGGTAAGGCTCGACCTTGAAGCCAGGGAGACGGCGCTCTCCGGCAGGGAAAAAAATCTCGCCGCTTTGGACAAAGCGCTTTCCGCCAGGGAGGAGAAACTGGCCGCGCTGGAGAAGAAAAGACGCACGGTCACGGACGATCTATGAGTAAAGAAAACGAGCTTAAAAATCTCCTTGACCGCCTGAAAGGAGAGATCCGCTTTCCGGCCGCGGCCGCCGCTCCCAAGCCGGAATCTTTCCGTGAAGTTATAGCGCCGGCGCCGCCGGAATTTTCCGGGGCTCCCGCGCCGGGCCCGCGCGCGCCGCGGCCGGAAAAATCCCCGTCTCCGGTGCGGCCGGAATTTCAGCGGGGAGGGGAAAGGATTTCGGCGCCGGCGGGCGCCAATATCGTCTGGAGCGAGAATAAGGAGGCGCTGCTGTTCGGAGTGCTGGCTTCGCTTGTCGCCATACTCGGCGGTATGCTGGCCGGGCTTGATTACGTCATACTCATAGGCTCCGTTTCTTTCATGCTTTTTTCTTTCATAATGGTACTGACGCTGTTCGGTTATTATCTGAACTTCGGTAAGAAAAATTCGGAAGAGGGGCTTCTGGGAGAGCGGGTTGACCGGCTTTCCAGGAGGCTGGAGGCTATCGCGGGGAGGGGGCCGGTAAATCAGCCGCAGGGAGAGCCGGGCGCGCGGGTCAGGGACAGGGAAATGGAGCAAAAAGTGGATGAATTGAGGACGCTCGTTAAGTCGCTTGCCAGGGCGCTGGAAGAGAAGGATAAAGGCTAAAGGATAAAGGCCAAAGGGCGAAAAAGCTTTTACATATTTTCTATGTTTTCCCTTAATCCTTTAGCCTTAAGCCTTTATCCTTTGTAATTTCCAGGGCCCGCTATGTTCAGGGGCTTTAAAATATATATATAATTAACTATTATGAAAATGAAATCGGCGGCGGCGGCTTTTATCCTTTTCCTTAACTCTTTTCCGGTAGTTATTTTTGCCCAGCTGATTCCGGGCGAAAAGGACTATTTCATCGAAGCGGGGGACGTGCTCAACGTGGAAGTTTTTCCGGCGGGGGAATTCTCCAAGGAAGTCACCGTTCAGCCCGACGGTACTATAGATATGCCGCTGGTGGGCCCGATCAAAGTGGGGGGCGCGCGGAGCGCAGACCTTGAAAAGACCCTGACCGCCCGGTTTTCCAAATACGTGGCCAATCCGCGTATAACCATCAATGTCCGTAAATTCTCGGCCAACAGAATAGCGATCATCGGGGAGATCCGCTCCGGCGGCTATTTCGAATACCGGGAAGGCATGAAGCTTCTGGATCTGGTGGCGCAGGCGGGCGGCCTGGGCGATTACCCCAGGGCCGGCCAGGTCAGGATCTACAGGCGCGTCAAAGGCGCGGACGGCAGGACAAAAGAGGAAGTGATAAAAGCGGACGTTTCCGCCGTCATGGCCGGACACATGGATAAGAATTTCGCCCTGGCCGCCGGCGATATAGTCTATGTTCCGAGAAAAAGAGTTTATAAGGCCGCCAAATGGATAAGCGACAACTTCGTTCCCTGGGCCACGTTGGGCACTTTTGCGATTACTATCGGCCTCGTCACAAGAAAATAAGATGAATGCGGAACTCACCCTTTACGACTATTGGCGCATCGTCAACCGGCGTAAATGGATCGCCCTGCTTGTTTTCAGCCTGACGGTATTCTCCACCATCTTTTACACCCGCCTCCAGCCGGTAATTTACCGCAGCCAGGCCATCATCAAATTCCAGCCCCCGGCCGCCTACGCCAAGATCCCCGGCTCGGATCTTACGGAATTCGACCCCTGGAACGCCGTAGCCACGGAAATCAGGGTCATCACTTCGGCCGAGATAGCAGACCGGGCGGCCAAAAAACTGGGCTGGCTGGATGAAAACGCCGCGCCGGCGCATAACAACAGTATCGTAAATTCGATCCTGGCCTCCTATAAGGCCGAGCGTCTGCAGGACTCCAACCTCATAAATATTTCGGCAAGCAACTCCGACCCGCTGAAAGCCAGCGATATCGTCAACGCCGTAATAGAAGCCTACCGGGACTACGACCTGGAGCAGAAAAGCAAGCAGGGCCGTAAAACGCTTGAGGATATCGCCTCCAGAAAGGCCGAAGTTGAGGAAAATCTCCGCTCCCTTGAGCGTTCCAAACAGAACTTCATGGAGAAAAATCCGAAAACGGGCCTGGGCGCGGCTTTAGCCAATCAACTGGCGGATCTGGAGATCCGCAAGCGCCAGCTGCAGGATAAATACACGCCCAACCATCCCGAAGTCATAGAACTCAACCAGCGCATCCAGGTCGTGGAGGGGAAATTGGGCGAGATCCCGGCGCAGGAGCTGGATCTTGCCCGCATCAGCCGCGAACTGCGCATGCAGGAAGACCTGTATACCACGCTGAATAAACAGTACGAAGAGGCCAAGCTGGGCCTGTCGTCGGTGGTTTCGTTCGTGAGCATCGTAAACCCCGCCGTTCCCAGCGAGTCGCCCGTGTCGCCCAATAAGCAGCTCAATCTTCTGGTGGGCGGAATTTTGGGTTTTTTTCTGGCCATAGCGCTGGTATTCCTGCTGGAAAACCTGGACGTTTCGATAAGCACCATTGAAGACATAGAATCGTTCCTGAAACTGCCGGTTTTAGGCATCATTCCCCATATCATGAGCGAAAAATACCTGGATAACTGGCTCATCCAGATCTTCAAAAAAGAGCGTTACACGGTGGACGCTTTCAGGAGCGTGCTTATTCTTAACCGGCGGTACGCTTCCGGAGTGATAGAGGCTTATCATACGCTGCGGACGAATATAATCTCCAATTTGAATACGCGCGAGAGTATTTCGGTGGTTTTCAGCTCCGCCGGCGCGGCCGAAGGCAAAACCCTTACCGCCGTCAATTTCGCCCTTGCCAGCGCGCATTCCGGACTTAAGACGCTTTTGATAGACGCCGATATGCGCCGCCCCACCATCTATCAGATCTTCGGTTCAAAAAGGAACCCCGGTTTCAGCGACGTGCTGACCGGCAAAGCGCAGTGGCGGGACACGGTGCTTGAGAGCGCGGATTTTATGATGGGCGGGCTTGATTTTGACAGCCTGACGCGCTTCCAGGGCATAGAGAACCTTAAGATCCTGAACTCCGGCACCCCGCCCGGCGGCATCATCGATATAATAGACTCCTGCAACTGGAAAGATCTGGTGGCGGATCTGAAAAGCGAATTCGACGTCATCGTATTCGACACTCCGCCGGTTCTTTTGTTCGTAGATCCCATAATGCTGGCCAGGCACTCGGACGGAGTGGTACTGGTCTACAAAGCCGGCAAGATAGCGAGAGGCGGGCTTAAGCGGGCGAAAGATCAGATAGTGGGGGGCAACGCACGTATGATCGGCGTACTGCTGAACGGCATTCACGCGTCGGAAATGGGGCCTCAGTACGGTTATTACTCCTATTCCGACGACTACACCAAATATTCCAGGCGCTAACATGCCTATCCTCCCGCTTATTCTCGCCGCCGCCGCCGCGATAGCGGCCGGCTTCCTGGCCGTTACGGCGCAGCCCGAGTACCTGCTGCTTTTCACCGGCGGGCTGCTGGTGTCCGTTTTCGCTTTCGCGTCGCCCAAACTCAGTCTGGTTCTGCTTATTTTCTCCATGCTGCTTTCGCCCGAAATGAGTTTAGGGGGCGTGTCCGCCTCCAGGAGCGCGGTTCTGCGTTATGACGATATTCTGCTGGTCATTGTCTTCTTTTCGTGGCTGGCGCGGGCCGCCGTATTGAAAAACAAGCCTTTCCTTACCGAGACCCCGGTTCAGACCCCGATGCTTATTTATACGCTGCTCGCGGTGGCCTCCACCGCTCTGGGCGTATTAAGGGGAGAGGTGCGTTTTGAGGTCTCGGTGTTCTATGTCCTGAAGTACGTGGAATATTTCCTGCTTTATTTTATGACGGTCAATATCCTGGATTCACGGGAGGAGATGAAAAAGTACCTGAAGTATGCCTTTGTGGTGGCCCTGCTGGTCACGGTTTACGCCTATTACTATTATTACAGTTCCGGATCCGACGCCAGGGCCAGCGCGCCGTTCGAGGCGGCGGTCGGCCGTCCCCAGGAATCGGAACCGGCGGCCCTGGGCGGCTATTATCTGCTGGTCTTCGGATTTATCCTGGCCGCGCTGACTGAATATTCCGGCGCCGTATTCATCCTGGCGGCCGCCGTCATGATCTTCATGTTCCCGGCATTTCTGCTGACCTTTTCACGGGCGTCTTATATAGGGTTCGCGGCCATGGTTCCGGTCCTTGTGGCCATCTCCCGCAAAAGGAAACTCATGATGACCTCCTTTTTCGGCATAGGGCTGGCGGCGCTCTCGCTGGCGCCCGGCATCGCGGGCAAGGTGCAGAACCGGATCATGATGACTTACACCGGGCAATACGCCACCAATATCGTGGACATCGGATCGGCCGGCCAGGTGAAGCTGGAAGATTCCGCCGCGACCAGGGTGCGCGCGCTTAAGTGGGTGCTTTATGAGAAACTGCCGCAGCATCCGATACTCGGTTCCGGCGTCACGGGCATAGGCCTCGGCGACACGCAGTACGCCCTTGTATTGGGAGAGCTGGGGCTGGCCGGATTGTGCGTGTTTATCTGGATGATCTATCGCGTCTTTTCCACGGCGCGGAAAGTGTACCGCGCTTACGAGGAGCCGTGGATAAAAGCCCTGAGCCTGGGCCTTATGGCGTCCATAACCGGGCTTTTATTCCAGGCGGTCGGGGTCAACACTTTTATCCTGGTCAGGGTAATGGAACCGTTCTGGTTCCTGACCGCCCTGGTCATGGCGCTGTATAAAGACATCCCGGCGGCCGGAAAAGCGGAAGCGGCAGGCGCGGACATATAAGAATGACGCAGAGCCTTTCACATAAAATAGTGAAAAATACGCTCTTTAACGCGATAGGGCGTTTTTGGGGCATCCTGGTCGCCGTTGTTCTGACGCCCTATATAATAAGCCGCATCGGTCTGGACAGATACGGTATCTGGACGCTCGTGGGGGTGGCTACCAGCTATTTCGGCCTGTTAGATCTCGGTATCGGAACCTCGTTCGTAAAGTATATTTCGGAATTCCACGCCAAAGGCGATCGGGAGAAAATAAACCGGCTCATTAATACCGGGGTTATCTTTTATTCGTTGTTCGCGGTTCTGCTTATCGGGCTGGGGGTGGGTTTTATCGAGCCCCTGCTCTCCATCCTCAAGATCCCGCGGCGGCTGCATGATGAGGCCGCTATAGTCTTTCTGATGGGGATCGTGCTGTTCGCGATGTCAAATATTGTAAGTGTTTTCGGCGCGATCCAGGGCGCTTTGCAGCGTATGGATATATCCAATAAGCTTTCGCTTGTCTTTTCGATCCCCGCCGTTATAGGCACGGTCTTGTTTTTGAAGTATGGCTTCGGACTGGTAGGGCTGATGGCCAATAACTTTATCGTGCTGATGCTGAGTTCCCTCGCCAATATCCTGATCGCTTTCAGGCTTTTTCCCGAACTAAAATTAAGCCCGTTTTTGTTCGATAAAGAGATGCTTCGCAGGCTGATCGGGTTCGGGTATAAGCTGCAACTTTCAAATATCACCAACATCTTCGCTTTTCAAAGCGATAAAGTGATAATCGCGTACTTTTTGAACGTGGAACTGGTAAGCTTGTACCAATTGGGCAAAACCGTCGTGGATAAAGCGAGGGAGTTGCCGCTTTTGCTGGTTTCCGCGATCGTGCCCGCCGCATCCGAGATCTCCGCGAACGGCGACGACAGGAAGCTGAGAGAGCTGTATACGCGCGGGATGAGGTATCTCGCGCTGACCGGCATCCCGCTGCTGGTGTTCGTTTTTTTTACGGCGCCGTTGATCATGTCCGCCTGGATCGGGCCCGGCTGCGACAAGGCGGTTCTGGTCATTCGGTTGTTAGTCCCGGCGTATATGGCCAATTACCTGACGGGAATGGGGAGCGCGATGGCGCTTGGGATGGGGAAGCCTCAGTTTCAACTGAAAGCTTCGCTGGTGAATTTGTTCGTGGGCCTTCCTTTGAGTATTTTGCTGGCCGTTAATTTCGGTTTTACCGGCATTGTTTTCGCCACGTTCGTTTCTTTGTCCACCGGTTCGTTATATTTCCTGGTCTTGTTCCACAGGCATTTGAACTATTCCCTGGCGGAGCTTGTGAGAAAAGCGGTTGTCCGGCCCGCGGTCGTTTCCTCGCTTTTGGGCGCGGCGGTCTTTCTGACAAACGCCGCGCTGTTCGCCGGGCCGTCGGGCCGCATGGTTTATCTGGGCGTCCTTTCCGCGGAGGCTTTTGTTTTTTTCGCGGGTTACGCGGCCGCCTTAACGGCCGGAGGCTATCTGGACGCTTACGATAAGGAGCTGATAAGGGAAAAGATAAGCGGCATTAAAAGAACGGCGTTTTCCGGTTGAAACCCGCGCGGACATTGTTTACGCGGGCCCCGGTAAAAGAAGGAGCTTATGCGAAAAATGTTGTTTGTTAACCCGGCAGCGGATGTGTGCGGCGTCCCGCACGCGGGGCTCGCCTCCCTGGCCGCCGTATTGAGGCAGCACGGGCATACGGTGAAAGTGGCGGACTATCATTTTTCTTCCAAAACGCCGGCTCTTGAAAGCATCTTGGAAGATTTCAGGCCCGACGTGGCGGGCATTTCGCTGTTTTCCTGCATGGCCGGGAAAGCGGACAGGATGATCGAGACAATAAAGAAAACAAAGATCCCGCTGTTATGCGGCGGGCCGCATGCGGCTTCCTATTTTGAAGAACTTTCCAAAGATGCGCGTTTCGACTATGTCGTTGTCGGAGAGGCGGAAAATGTCATCTCCGAACTGGTGGAGAACGCCGTCGTCAACGCGGCTCCGCGCCTGATCCGCCCCGCGCTGCCGGACGTGCCGAATCTGCCTTTTCCGGACTATAGTCCGTTCTACGACCATGAAGGCATTCGTGTCTATCCGTTGATCACCAGCCGCGGCTGCCCGTTTAACTGTTCTTTTTGCTGCGTGAAACTTTCAAATTCAAAAGCGTGGCGGCCCAGATCTCCGGCCGCGTGTATAGATGAGCTGAAAAAAGCGGGGGCCCGGCTGCCTTTGCTCAGGGAAGTGATGATCTGGGACGACAATTTCTCGCTGGATATACGCCGCGCCAAGGATTTTCTGCGGCTTTATATCGCGGAAGGGTTCAAATATAAGCTGAGCTCGGCCAATCTGCGGGCTGATAAAATAGACAAGGAATTTTTATTGCTCCTTAAGGATGCCGGCTGCGATGAGGTTCAGTTCGGCGTCGAACACGGGGATGCGGAAGTGTTCGGGCATATCGGTAAAGGGGAGACGCTTGCCGATATCGAGCGCGGGGCCGGGTTGGTAAACGAATGCGGAATGAAACTAGGGTGTTCATTTATTATCGGGCTGCCGTATGATACTCCGGAAAAGACTTTGGTTTCCATCAGGTTCGCCGAAAAGCTGAAACCGGATCATGTGCACTGGAATATTCTTGTTCCGTACAAGGGAACGAAAGCCTATGAGTATTTTAAAAAGAACGGGCGTATTGACGACGGACGCATTCCCTTTACCCTCCAGGAGGACGGCCTGCTGTTCGAGCCGAACGCCGATACTCCGGAGTTTACCTCGGAAGAAAGAAAAAAAGCATATTTGACCGCCTTGCTGTCTTCGAAAGACGCCGCGCTCCTGCGGAACTTGGCGAGGACTTTTAGTAAAGCGCGGGAGTATGGGCTTGCCACGGAATTTGTGCGGTGGCTTCTTGCTCCGAAGATTCTGAGAGGGCTCCTCCGCCAGCTCATAAAAAGTATGTTAGGAACCGTCAAACAATAAATGACACATTTGGCTGACCAATTTTGTGGCGAAACAAGGAACGAGGAGCGCGGCATACCATTGGTATGTAAGCGACGAATGACGCAGTTGCAGCCCAAAATTGGTCAGCCCCCCGGGGGAGGCGCATCTTTGGCCGGCTGCTGCGTTGCTCCTCCTCAATGTAGCCCAGCTACACCATCGTCGTCGCGCCTTGCATCCAGCTCAAAGCTGCGCCTCCAAATGTGTCATTTATTGTTTGACGGTTCCTTAGGACGCTGAAATGAATGTTTTGATCACGGGAGCGACAGGCTTTATCGGCAAGGAACTGGTTCGCCGCCTGACCGGAGAAAATAACAGCGTGGCGGTCTTGGTCAGGGACAAGAGAAAAGCCGAAGAACGCCTCCCGGAAGCGAGCGGCATCTTTGCTGCGGATCTGACCGATAGAGGCAAGCTTGAGGTTTTGGCGCCGTTGATAAAAAATGCCGACGTGGTGATCCACCTGGCGGCGTGCATAGATTATAACGCGGGTAAAGAGGCGCTTTTCGGGGTAAATGTGGCCGGGACGGCCAACATCCTTGAACTCGCCGGGAAACTGGGGGCGAAAAAATTCGTTTATATCAGCAGCATAGAGGCGATCGGCCCGGTAAGCGCGAAGGAAGTCCCCGCCGGGGAAACTCAGCCCTGCCGGCCGGCGAACTTATACGGGGAATCAAAATTAGAGGCGGAAAAACTTGCGCTCAGGGCCGGTGCCGGATTGAAAATGGAAGTAGTGATCCTGCGCCTGGGCAATGTATACGGACCCGGAAGCCCGTCGTTCGTCCGGCCCGTGGCCGAAGCCGTGCTTGCCGCCAATAAAGCGTGGCTTTACTTAAACTGGAAGCTGCATCGCTGGCATCCCGTTTATATCGATGATGCCGTCGCCGGGATTGCCGGCGCCGCGGCGCCGAATGTACGCGGCGGCGTTTATATTATGGCCGGCGGTGAAATCCCCACGGTGGGCCGCCTCGCCGAAGCGATAGCGCGGGAATTGGGGGTTGATCTTGAAACGCGGAAAGAATCCGGCTTGTCCGGGATTTTTATACGGTTCAGTGAAACATGGGCCAGGTTGAAAGCCGGGTTCGGATCTGTCCTGCGCCCCCGCAATAATTGGGCCTACTCCATTGAAAAGGCGCGGCGCGAATTGGGTTACGCTCCGCAAGTGAGCCTTGAGGACGGCGTGCGCCGGACCATAGAATGGGCAAAAAAGGAAGGACTACCGCTCAAATGAGAATTAAAGCGTTTATCCGCGGCCGGCTGCTGAAACTTATAGGCGGCATAAGCAGACAGACCATAGCCCACGAATACCTGAGAGGGGAAGGCCTGGAGATCGGCGCGCTCAGCCTTCCGCTGGAGCTCCCCTGCGGAGCCAGCGCGAAATATGTGGACAGGCTGACGGTGACGGAACTCAGGAAGCATTACCCCGAACTGGCCGGAGTTCCGCTTGTAAACGTCGATATTCAGGACGATGGCGAGTCCCTGGCCTCGGTAGCGGACGGTTCGCAGGATTTCGTGATAGCCAATCATTTTCTTGAACACTGCGAAAACCCCGTCCTGGCGCTTAAAAATATGTTCCGCGTCCTGAGGATCGGCGGCATCGCCTATTTCGCGCTTCCGGATAAAAGGTTTACTTTTGACAAGGAGCGTCCGGAAACCGCGCTGGAGCATCTTTGGAAAGACTATACCGACGGACCCGGGGGTTCCAGAAAAGGCCATTTTGAGGAGTGGGCGGAAAAAGTTGAAAAGCTGAAGGATGGGGAAGCGGCGCGCAAAAGAGCGGCCCGGTTGATGGAGACGGGTTACAGCATCCATTTTCATGTCTTTACGCAGGACGGAATGTTAAAGTTCCTTTCATTCCTCAGAGAGCGCGCGGGACTGGAGTTCGGGCTCAAGCTCTGCATGGCCGCCGGCAACGAAATCGTTTTTGTCTTGCAAAAGAGGGAGGGATAGATGAAAGTTCTGCTTGTCAATTCTCCAAGCGCGGACCGCCCCGTGGTCCGCGATATGGCCGGCGGACTCGGCTTTGACGGCGGAAACGCCGTCGTTCTGCCGCCGCTGGATCTCGCGTATCTGGCCGCCGGGCTGCTCGGCAAGGGACATCAGGCGGAAATCATAGACGCCGGCGCGGCGGGCCTTACCCGCGGGGCGGCGCACGAACTTATACGCGCCAAACAAGCCGACGCGGTGATAGCCACGGTCTCTTTGCCGGTTCTTTACAGCGACTGCGCTTTTTTAAAAGAAGTGGGCGCGTATTTCAAAGGGAAGATAATCGCCAAAACCGGCATAGCCTATCCGCCTATTCTGCAAGAGATCCTGGAAAAAAGTTCGGCCGGCCTCTGTATTTACGGCGAATGCGAACTGGAGATAGATAAGGTGATCTCCGGGGAAGAGAAACGCGGGACGGCGTATATGGAGGCCGGCGGCTTCCGGATGGAAGCCAATCTGCTGGTGGAGGATCTGGACGCGCTTCCTCTGCCGGCGCGTTCCCTGCTGGACAACGGCAGATACAGATATGTGCTTCTGGGCGGGAATACCACCGTAATGCAGACCAGCCGCGGCTGTCCGTTCCCCTGCGCGTATTACTGCGCCTATCCCCTGGTCCAGGGCCGGAAATGGCGGCACCGGAGCCCCGGGCACGTGCTGAGGGAAATAGAGGAGATCGTCAACAACCACGGGATCCGCAGCATACTTTTCCGCGACGCCACCTTTACCATGGATAAAGACAGGACGCACGCCATTTGCGACCTCATAATAGCCGGAAAGCTGGGCATAAAATGGTGGTGCGAAACCAGGGTGGATCGTCTGGATGAGCCCCTGATGCGGAAAATGAAGGCGGCGGGCTGCGCCGGGATCAACATAGGAGTGGAAAGCGGCGATACCGAGGTCATGGAAACCCAGGCGAAAATAGGGATGACTTTTGATAAACTTAAGGCTGTCAGGGACGCGGCGCGGACGCTTGGACTGAGGCTGCATTTTCTTCTGATGGTGGGGCTGCCGAGGGAAAGCAGGAAATCCATCTATGAGACATACAAATTGATGACCGCGCTGAAGCCGGAAACCATAGGGGTCACGATCCTGACCCCCTACCCGGGAACGCCGTTCTACCATGAAGCCAAAAGCAAAGGCTTCATAGAGACCGAGAACTGGTCCGATTTCGGAGGACACAGGCCGGTGATGCATACGCCCGCGCTCAGCTCCGAGGATCTTTCTTACGCGCAACGGATGCTGAACGACATTTTTTATCTGCGTAAAGCGGGCTTGTACGGGCGCCTCAAGGCGGCGCTGCTTGCCGGCCGGCTGAAAAAGTGGGCGATGAAAGACAAGTGATGGAAAATAAAAAACTGACGGTCGTAATTCCGACCCATAACAGGGTGGACACCTTAAAAAAGTGCCTTAAGGCCCTTTGCGGGCAGACTTACAGCGCGGCGGATTACGGGATCATCGTAGTGGACGACGGTTCCACCGACGGGACAGCCGCCTACGCTGAGGCCCTGAAAAAAGATTTCCCCGTGGAGCTGGCATGCCTGCGCCAGGAGAACAAGGGGCCGGCCGCCGCCAGGAATTTGGGGATAAAGGCCGCGCGGGGGGAAATAATCCTTTTCATAGGCGACGATATCATAGCCGATTCCCGGCTGCTGGAGGAGCACGCCGCCTGGCACGCCGCGCATCCCGGCGACGAGGCCGCCATGCTCGGCTACACCACCTGGTCAGGCGAAATAACGATAACGCCTTTCATGAAATGGCTTGAATCAAGCGGCTTGCAGTTCGGCTATGGCGCGCTGGAGGATGGGAGCGGCGCGGATCCGGCCCGGTTCTTTTACACCAGCAATCTTTCGGTGAAGCGGGCTTTTCTGACGGCGAACGGCCTGTTCGACGAGGATTTCCCGTACGCGGCCTTTGAGGACATGGAACTGGGGCTGCGGCTGGGGGGAAAAGGCCTGTCGCTGTTTTTCAACAGAGCCGCCGTCGGGCTGCATTACCATTACACAAGCCTGGAAGACGCCTGCGCGAGAATGATAAAAGTCGGAGAGGCCGGAGAGCTGCTGAAAGAGAAAACGGGAAAGCCGCGCAACGCCCCGGGAGCCCGCGCGCCCCTCGCGCTGCAAATTCTGCGGGCGTTAAAATTCAGGCTGTATTACCGTCTCGCTGAGTTCTTTGAAAAAAGGGCGGTGAAAGCGCCGGTTTTCGGCTATGTCATGGACTACTGCTGCCGCACGGGCGCCGGGCGTTACAGGGGGAAAGGCGCATGAATCCCCCGGCTTTCTCCGTAATCTGCGTGTATAACGACGAGAAGATCCTGAATGACTGGCTTTTGAAGAGTCTGGAAAAGCAGACGCCCGGTTTTGAACTGATAAAGGTGGATAATACCGGCGGCGCGTTCAGGTCGGCGGCTGAGGCGCTTGCTCACGGGGCCGCGCGCGCCCGGGGCGAATATCTGCTGTTCGTGCACCAGGATGTCCGCTTTCTGTCCGATGACTGGCTGGAGAAGGCCGCGGCTTTTCTTAAAAAACTTCCGGATCTGGGGATCGCCGGGGTGGGCGGGATGCGTAAAATACCGGCCGCGGAACTCTTACGCCTCATCGGTACGAGTCCTTTTCGCAGCGGCACGGGAATGGTCTATGGCGGCCCGGAGAAGGAGCCGATCCTGGGCAGGATGGATTTTAAGGAACCGGCCGCGGTTCAGACCGTAGATGAGTTGCTGCTGATAATTCCCGCAAGCGTTTATAAAAACGCCGGGTTTGACGCCGATACCTGCCGCGGCTGGCATTTATACGGGACGGACTACGCTTTGTCGGCGGCGGCCAGGGGGCTGAAAGCCTATGTTCTGCCGCTGCCTGTGTGGCACCGCTCGGGCGGGACGCTGGGCCGCGAATACTTCGCGACGCTCAGGGAGATCTTTAAAAAACACCGCGGTCAGAAAGTGATCTTCACCACCTGCGGCTTCTGGTTCGCGTCCGATCTTTTAAACTGCCTGAATCTGCTGGCGCTGGCGCTCAGGAGCGGGCTCGGGCGGCTGCTGGGAAGGCCCAATGCCGGGGCGGGACCGTATCTCCGGCGTATTAAACTACTGCTGGGCCGGGAGAAATAAATGCAGGCCATTTCCATTCTTATACCCTCCTATAACGGCCGGGCGCTGCTGGAGGCGAACCTGCCTTTCCTGGTCTCGGAGTGCGGGCGCTATCCCGGCGAGACCGAGATTATCGTAGTGGAGGACGGGGGGAACGACGGCACTCCGGAATTCCTCGCGGCCGCCTGGCCGAAGATCTCGCTGGTCAAAAAAATCGGGAACGACGGTTTCGCGAGGTCGGTCAATCTCGGCATGATGCATTGCCGGCATCCCCTGGTGTTCCTGGTCAACAACGACGTGGAACTGGTTCCAGGCGCCCTGGGTCTGCTCGCCGGCTGCTTCGACCGGGACGACGTCTTCGCGGTTCAGGCCAAAATGATAACCGTCCCGGAAGACGAGGAGCTGGATTATCTGAGCGTGACTTTTACAAAATTCGGTTTTTTCGTTTACCGGCGCGAGAAGTCGGCGAAACCGCTGGACTCCCCGGTCGAGGCGGATTTTTTCTCGGGCGGAGCGGCCCTGCTGTCGCGGAAGAAATTCCTGGAACTGGGGCTTTTCGACGAGAGGTTCTCCCCCGTATATTTCGAGGATCTGGATCTTTCGCTCAGGGCGAAGTGGAACGGCTGGAAAATACTTTATCATCCCGCGGCGAAAGTTTACCACCGGCATCTGGGGAGCACGGTCAGGGCGAAGTATTCCCGGTTCAGGTGGAAGCTTATCCACAAAAGGAATTATTTTCTTTTTCTTTTCAAGCACGCCGCCCGGCTGGGAATAGTGCCGGCGTGTTTTTTTACGATCCCGCTTTACATAATTTACAAGGCTTTGACCGGCGATGTATTCTTTGTGCCCGGTTTCCTGGCCGCCGTCTGGTCTACGATAAGGATGACGAGAAAAAAGTCATGATCCCGATCCTGTTTTTCAGCTCGTACGGCTCCCTCACCAGGGGGGGGCAGAAAAGCCTGTGGTATATCCTCAGGGATCTGGACCGGACCCTGTACAGGCCCGTCCTTCTCTGCCAGGAGGAGGGAGAACTCACGCGGAAAGCCGCCGAGCTGAAGATCCCGGTGGAAATACTGCGGGTTCCGCCCCTAAGACCCGTAAACTTTTTTACGATCCTGTCTTTCGCCGCGCGGCTTTTCGCCTTAGCGCGCAAATACGGGATAAAAATAGTCCATTCGGAGGAGTTGAAGATAAATCTGTTTCTGGGGCCGCTCCGGCTTTTCGGCGGCCTTAAAACCATCTGGCATGTAAGGGTTCTCTGGGATACGCCTTTTCAGAAGAGGCTTTCGCTTCTGATCTGCGACCGGGTCGTGTGCGTTTCCGGGGCGGTGGCGGCAAGCTTTTCGGGTTTTTTATGGGGCCATAAGATCGTCGTTATCCCCAACGGGATAGATGCCTGGGAATTTTATCCCTCGGCGGGCGGTTTTTCTTTTCCGGGCGAGGACAAGACTCCCCTGGTCGGCTGTATCGGAAGCCTCCTTGAACACAAGGGGCTCCACGTCCTGATAGAGGCCGCCGCTATGGCGCTGCAAAAAGGGCCGCCCTTTAAACTTATTCTTGTCGGCGGCGGAGAAAAGGCGTATGTAGACCGTCTGAAAGCTCTGGCCGCGGATCTTGAAATAGGCGGCCGTGTCGTTTTCTGGGGAGAAGAAGCCGATCCCAGGGGCTTGATGGGCAGAATGGCCGTTATAGCGATGCCCTCCCTGAGCGGCGAAGGCCTTTCCCGCAGCCTGCTTGAAGCCATGGCGATGGCCAAGCCGATAGTCGCCTCCGGATTGCCGCAGAACGCCGAACTTATCACCGACGGCGAGACCGGGCTGCTTTCCGAAACCGGCAGCGCCGCGGATCTGTCCCGGCAGCTGCTCCGGCTTCTGGAAAACAGGGAATTGGGGGAAAAGCTGGGGCAAAACGCCAGGAAATATGTTATGGAGCATCACGGCCTGGCCGCGACCATGGCCGCCATACATTCGCTTTTCGCCGAGTTCGCTAAAAAGTAGAATAGTCTCAGGTGGGACGGAACAGGAGGCCGCAATGTCTGACAAAATACTGGTAACCGGCGGGGCGGGGTTTATCGGCTCGCACGTGGCGGAAGAGCTGGTGGCGAGAGGCGCGGAAGTGGTCGTCCTGGACGACCTGAGCGGCGGTTACGCGGGGAATGTCCCGCAAGGCGCCCGGTTCATCAAGGGCAGCGTCCTGGACACGGCGCTGATAAAGCGGATCTTTCAAAAACACAAGTTCAAATATGTGTTCCATCTGGCGGCCTATGCGGCCGAAGGCCTGAGCCACTTCATCAAGAAATTCAATTACGAGAACAACCTCATCGGCAGCGTCAACCTTATCAACGCCTCGGTGAACCATAACGTGAAATGTTTCGCTTTCACCTCCTCCATAGCTGTGTACGGCGAGAACCAGCTTCCCATGACCGAAGCGCTGACGCCGTGCCCGGAAGATTCCTACGGGATCTCCAAGCTGGCCGTGGAGCAGGAACTGAAAGCGTCCAAAAGGCTGTTCGGCCTGGATTACATCGTCTTCCGTCCGCACAATGTCTACGGGGAAAGGCAGAACATAAGGGACAAATACAGAAACGTCATCGGCATCTTCATGAACCAGATCATGACGGGCAAGCCGCTGACCGTCTTCGGTGACGGAAAACAGAAAAGAGCGTTCACTTATATCAAGGACATCGCCCCGGTAATGGCGGGCTCCGTTTTTAACCGCAGGGCTTACGGCCAGGTGTTCAATATCGGCGCTGATAAGCCGTATTCGGTCAACGAGCTGATCGGCAAGGTCTGCAAGGCCATGGGCGCCCCGTCGTGCGAAGTGCGGCATCTGCAGGCCCGGCTGGAAGTGAAATACGCGTTTTCTTCCCACGAGAAAGTGCGGAAATTCTTCTCTTACAGGCCCCGGTACAGCCTGGAAGAGGGGCTGGCCGCGATGGCTCTGTGGGCCAGAACCTCCAAATGCGGCCCGACCAAAAAATTCAGGAACATAGAGATCATGAAAAATCTGCCCAAGGGCTGGCTGTGATGGGTTATCTGCTCTTACTGATCCCGGTCTATCTGGCGCTCATCTACGGTTCCTTTCATCTGCCGCTTGTCGCGGACGATGTCGCCTTTTCGGTCGCGGCTTCCGGGCTCTGGGAAGGACAGGTGTTTTTATGCCATCCTCCTTTATATACGTTCCTCATCGGACTTCTGCACAAAGCCGGGTTTGTAAGGGAAAATCTGAGGCTCTTCGGCGCGGCCTGTTTTATCGCGAACCTGTATCTGATCTACGCGGCCTGCAGGGCCGCCGTCAGGGATCCGGGGAAAGCCTGGCGGACGGGTTTTCTGGCCGCTTTTTTATTTCTGATAAATCCGATGGCGGTCAGAGGATCTCTGATCCTGGACATAGACAACACCATCCTGTCCTCGATCACTTTATTATTCGTCCTGGCTTTCGCGAAGCTGCACGAACGGCCCGAGTTGAAAACTTATCTGATCCTGGGCGGCCTCCTTGCGCTGGGTTTCTGGTCCAAGCTGTCCACGCCGCTCATGCTTATCGCCGCCGTTTTCATATTTTACTGGCTTAAAGACGGGTTCGGAAAAAGCGCCGTCAGAACCGCCGCTACGGCCTCGATCGGGTTCGGGGCGTTTTTAATTACCTGGTACGTTCTTGCGCGGCTGTTCGATCTTCAGTTTTTCCTGATCTTTGACAGGGCCGCCACTGTCCTGCGGACGGGCTATGACCAGCGGGCTTTTTCCTTAATGGCCGAGCTGGCGGACAGGATCGCGCGGACGGCGCTCTGGGCCGGGCCTTTTTTCCTGCTGCTCGGGGCTTTGCCCGGGCTTTCCCGGATAACCGGATTTTTCTCCGGAAACCGCTCCGCGGCGGGGATCATGGATTTTATATCCATACTTTTCGCGGTTATTTTTTTCGGCTATATCGCGGTCGGAGGCGTGATCTACGGCTTCCCGAAGTATCATTATCCCATGCTCGCTCTTGCCGCCATCCTGGCCGCTTTCCATATAGAGAACCTGGGGCTGGGTTTTGATAAAAAAACCTGGCCGCTTTATGCCGGAATTATCGCCGCCTGGGGGCTCTATAATATCAAAGTGCCGGGAGATCTCATTTACCTCGTCAATCATGAGCTGCGCCGGCTGGCCATACTTGAGCCCCTGAATCTGGCCGCCGGCATAAAAAATTTCGCGGCGCGCGCCGGACTTTACCTGGCCCCGGCTTTTATAGCCGGCGTCTTTTTAAGGCTTCGCTATAAACATTCTTTCGCCGGGACGGCCGCTTTGACGCTGCTGCTGGGGTCGCTGGCCGCTGCCGGCGCTTTGAACCTGACGCAGGCCCGCGCGGACTATTCCACAACTTATCTATACGGCAGGGATATCGGTAATACAGAGCGGCTGGCGGCGCTTCTGATGAAAGTCAAAGCCGATGCTCCGGAAGGCCTGATAATCGCTCCCGAGGACGTTTTGTACCGGGCCGGAATAGCCGAGACCTATCCATATTGCGATTGGGGAAAAACCAGGGAACTGTTCATCCAGGCCGTTTCCGATAAAAATGTGTCCTGCGTGGTTTATGGCCTTACCTGGAACAGTATTTTTCAGTACCGGACCATTTTCTCCGATCCTTCCACGCTGAAAGTCCTCAGGAAAAGCTACAATGAGAGCGCTCTGGGCGAATACACCGTATGGCTGAGAAAATAAAGGAAAACGGTTTTGACAGCCTTGCCTGTAACTACGACAAGACCATTCCGGCCCATGTCGCGCGCCACTATCTGGAAAAGCGCGTGGACTTCATAAAAGGCGTGCTGAAGAGCGGTTCGATCCTGGATGTGGGCTGCGGGACCGGCGCTCTCGCCCTCCGTCTGGCCGGGGAAGGTTATGAGGTTTCCGGGGTGGACGCTTCACTGGGTATGCTCCGGGAATGCGTAAAAAAAGGTTTCAGCAGGGTTTCACACGCCGAGTCCGGCAAGATGCCGTTCGCTCCCGGTTCGTTCGACCTGGTGATGAGCGTGGCCGCGTTCCATCATCTTGGTTCCAGGGAAAACGTCGCCGCGGCCATAGCCGAGATGTTCAGGGTCTGCCGGCCCGGCGGCAAAATACTTGTCTGGGACAATAATCCGCTGAACCCTTACTGGAAAATATTCATGAAGCGTCTGCCCTGGGACGACGGCGTGGAGCGGCTTGTTCCCGCCAGGGAGATCTGCGCGGCCCTGCGCTCGGCCGGCGGGGAGAATATCCGCTTATACAGGCTGGGGTTTGTCGCCGACTTTATTCCGCGGGCCCTGCTGCCCGTGATGAAGTCCGTGGAAGAGGCCCTGGAAAGGCTGCCCGGCGCGAGGAATCTGGCGGCCCATAACGTCATTCTGGCGGATAAATTGTAGGGAGGAGAAATGTGGAACGGTAAAACGGTGTCCGTGGTGTTTCCGGCTTATAACGAGCAGGAGAACGTCCGCGCGGCCATAGAAGATTTTTTTGCTTCCGGCTACGTGGATTCCGTGCTGGTGGTGAACAATAACTCCAGAGACAACACGGTGGAGGAGATAAAAAAGACCAGAGCCTCTTTCGTGAACGAAGAGAAACAGGGTTACGGGCACGCCGTGCGCAGATGTCTTAAAGAAGGCTCCGGGGATTATATAATCCTGGCCGAGCCGGACGGCACTTTCAGCGGGAAAGACGTCCTTAAACTTCTGGCTTATTGCGACGATTTCGACATGGTGATCGGCACGCGCACGGCCAAAGATCTCATCTGGAGCGGCGCTAATATGGGGGTTTTTCTCAGGTGGGGCAACTGGGCCGTGGCCAAGATGCTGGAGGCGCTTTTCAGCGGCCCGTCGCTGACCGATGTCGGCTGCACCATGCGGCTTATAAAGAAAGAAGCGCTGGCCAGGATCCAGGGGCAGTTCACGGTCACAGGCTCGCATTTCCTGCCCGAGATGACCACGCTGGCCATACTAAATAAACTTAAGGTGGTGGAGATCCCGCTTAATTACAAAGAGCGCGTGGGAACTTCCAAGATCACGGGCGAGAAGATAAAAGCGTTCCGGCTGGGAATGACCATGATCTTCCTTATATTAGGTTACAGGCTCAGGAGCTGGTTTAAATGAGAATAGGCGTCGATGCCAGGGAATTGAGGCGCTCCCGGATGACGGGCATAGGCAGGTTCCTGACCAATCTGCTTTGCGGCCTGACCAAAATAGACGCCATAAACGAGTATATTCTGTTCGGTTATCCGGATCTGGAGCCGGGCTGCGACGCGAAAAACCTGACGAGGGTGCTTAGAAGCGAAACCTCCACGGTTCTCTGGGATCAGTTTTATCTTCCGTCGGCCGTCAGAAAATACAAGATAGACCTGTTCTTCTCTCCTTACTCCAAGATCCCTTTTTTCGCGGACTGCGGCCTGATCCTGACGCACCACGATTTTACTTTTTTTTCCTATCCGGAATATAAAAAACGGTTTCTTTATAATCTGTACCTGAAAGCCGCGATGGGCGTCTTTAACAAAAGGGCTGAAAAGATAATCTGCGTATCGGAATTCACGAAGCTGGAACTGGCGAAGTATTTTGACGCGCCGCCGGAGAAAACGGCCGTAATGCCGGAGTCGCCCTGGCCCGGGTTCTCGCCGCGCGGCGCGGATCTCGTGGACCGCGCCAGGAAGAAATATTCCCTGGACAAGCCGTATCTCCTGTGCATGGGGAACGCCAATCCGCATAAAAATATAAACGGCCTGGTTTCCGCTTACGAGGCCCTGCCCCTGAGCGTAAAGGAAAAATACAGCCTGGCTCTCGGCGGCGGCGCGCAGTCCGCTGCCGCCGGCGTGAAGAACCTGCGTTATGTTCCCGACGACGAGCTGGCCGCGCTCTATTCCGGGGCCGAACTTTTTGTTTTCCCGTCTTTTTGGGAGGGCTTCGGCCTGCCGCCCCTGGAGGCGATGGCCTGCGGCTGTCCGGTGATAAGCTCGAACGCCTCCTGTATGCCGGAAGTCCTTGGCGGCGCCTGCCTTTATTTTGATCCTTACAAAACAGAGGAGATCAGCGCGAAGATTCTCGAGGTTCTGGGCAATCCCGGGCTCCGGGAGGAGTTGAGGCGGAAGGGCCTGGAAAGGGCCAAATCCTACACCCCGGAAAAAATGGCGGCCCGGTTCCTGGAAATTGTGACCGGTAAGGCTAAGGGCTGAAGGCTAAAGGCTGAGGGCTAAAGCCGGAATCCAGGTCTGGACACCGGCGTTCGCCGGTGTGACGAATGGTTTTAAAAGGAAACTAAGATGTGCGGCATCTGCGGTTTTTCAAATTACAAGAACGAGCCCCTGCTCAGGGCCATGACGGCGCGGCTGATCCATCGCGGGCCCGACGAGGACGGCTTTTTCATGTCCGGCGGCAAAGTGTCGCTCGGAATGCGCCGGCTTAAGATCATAGATCTTGCCACCGGCTCCCAGCCCATAGCCAACGAAGACGGAACCGTTACCGTGGTTTTCAACGGCGAGATCTACAATTTTAAGGAGCTGCGCGCGGAACTGGAAGCCAAAGGACACCGTTTCCGCACCAGCAGCGACACCGAGGTCCTGGTCCATCTGTACGAGGAATATGGCGAAAGTTTCCCCGTCCGCCTGCGCGGCATGTTCGCTTTCGCCATCTGGGACGCCCGGACGGAAACGCTGCTGCTGGCGCGTGACCAGTTCGGTATAAAGCCTCTTTTTTACGCCGTTGCCGGAGAAAAACTTTTTTTCGCTTCTGAAATAAAGTCGTTACTGCTGTGCGCCGAGATCCCCGACGAGCTGGATCTGACCGCGCTGGACGCCTACTTCACGCGCCTGTATATTCCCTCCCCGCTGACGGCCTACAAGCATATCAAAAAGCTGGAGCCGGCCCGGACGCTGGTTTTCCGGGGCGGCGCGGCCCGGATAGCGGCTTACTGGAGTCTGCCGGAATACGGCCTCTCCCCGGCCGGAAGCGAGCGGGAATATCTGGAGGGCATAGACGACCTGTTGGGCAAAAGCGTCTCCGAACAGCTGGTCTCCGACGTGCCGCTGGGGCTGCTGCTGTCCGGCGGCATGGATTCCTCTTCCGCGCTGTATTATATGAGCCGGGCGGCGAAAGAGCCGATAAAGACGTTTACCGTCGGCTACGGGGCCAAGGACGCCAGTTTCAACGAAACGGCCAAGGCCCGGATACTCTCCGCTCATTTTAAGACCGAACACCATGAAACTTTCCTGGAGCCGGACCCGCGCGCCGTGATGGAAAAGCTGGCGGAGCAGTTCGACGAGCCGTTCGCGGACGCTTCGGCCATCCCGACGTACCTGGTGACCGCGGAGGCCAGGAAAAAAGTGACCGTCGCCCTGACCGGCATCGGCGGGGACGAGATGTTCGGCGGTTATCCCAGGCATCTTGGGGCAAGGCTGCTGCCGGCCTACCTTAAGCTGCCGGGGCTGGTGAGGGAAGGCCTGTGGGCGGGGGTCAGTCATATTCCGGAGTCTACCGGCTCCAAAAATCTGCCCGGACGTTTCAAAAGATTCATAAGCGGAGGGCGGGGTGATTTCCGCGCGGCCTACAAGTCGTGGCTTTCCTATTTCACAAGGGAGGAGCGGGTAAAGCTTTACGCTTCGGGGCTGGCGCCCGGGCTTGGCGTACCGGAGTATGCGCTGCCGGGGCGGCTTGAGAGCCCGGACGATATCTTCGCTTTCGAGGTCCGTAATTATCTGTCCGACGACCTGCTGTGCCTGGCCGACCGGACCTCCATGGCCAATTCGCTGGAACTGCGGGTGCCGTTCCTGGACGTTCGCCTGGCGGAATTAATGGCCGGCGCTCCGCTGGCGCTCAAGACCCGCGGCTTCCGGCTCAAATACCTGCTGAAAAAAGTCATGGCAGGCCGCCTGCCGGCGGAGATCAGCAAGGGCGGAAAACGCGGCTTCCAGGTGCCGCTGGCCCGCTGGTATAAAGAGGAGATGAACGATTTCGCGCGGGAAGTTCTTGGCCCGGCGGCTTTGAAGAAAAGCGGCTATCTTTCTCCGGTTTATGTCTCCGCCCTCCTGAAAGAGCATGAAAGCGGCCGCTGGAACCTGAACGACCAGATCCATGCCGCCATGATGTTCGAGCTGTGGCTGCAAAAAAGAAAGACGGCGTCCGGGGCCGGGATCTCCGGCCCCTCCGTGGTTTCGGCGGGTTCCGGAAAGCGGATACTTCTGCTGAATATGGCGGGTCTGGGCGACATAGTCATGATGACGCCGCTTTTGCGCTCTCTCAAGGCCGCTTACCCGGCTTCAAGGATCTCACTGCTGACGATAGACCGTTCGGCGGATCTGGCCTCGCGTCTGCCCGGGCTGGACGAAGTGTTTTCCATCCCCGTGCATTACAGGCTGCCGGATCCGGCCGGCCTGTGGCGGCTGCTGAAAACCCTTTTCGCCCTGCGGAACAAAAATTTTGACGTTCTTTTGAACGTGAAGCTGGTATCCTCGGAAGCGGGCGCCTGGAAGATCCGCCTGATAAACGCTTTTATCCGCCCGGGTTTTTCAGCCGGGCGCTGTCTTTACGGCGGCCCGGATGTTTACGACGCCACTCTGCGCGAGGGTGTTATAGAGAAGAAAAGCCAGGTGGAACTTGCGGCCGGGTTGCTTAAACCTCTTGGCATAGAAACCGTAGATTTTAACATCCGTCTGGATGTGCGCGAAGAGGACGCCGCGTTCGCCGGTAAAGAACTGGAGAGGCTCGGTCTTTCCGGGGCGCGGCTCATAGGCTTTAACCCCGGCGCTTTCAGGCCTTCCCGGCGCTGGCCGCTTGAAAACTGGAAAGCGCTGGCCGGCCTGCTGCTCGCGAAATATCCGGACGCCCGCGTGGCGGTGAGCGGCTCTCGTGAGGAAGCCGAAGCCTACGCCGGCCTTGCGGCCGGCGGGCGCGTAGTGATCCTTGACGGAACTTATGATATGGGCAAACTCGCCGCCCTGTTCAAAAAAATGGATTTGTTTATAACCAACGATACAGGCCCCATGCACATCGCCGCCGCCGTGGGGACGAAAGTGGCGGCGATCTTCGGCCCCGGCGATGCCGACCGGTTCGCCCCCTCGGTTCCGGAAAAGCAATATCGTGTCATCAGGAAAGATGCGCCGGGCTGCGAGCGTCCCTGTTATAAATTTAACTGTCCGGATCCCGTATGCCTGACCTCCATAACTCCGGCTGAAGTTTTTGAAAAAGCCGCGGAGCTGCTGGATGAATAATCTCCCCATCCGCGAAAAACTGACGATCCTGGCCGGCACGGATATAGTGCCGGAGGACGACGAGGGGGGCTCAGGCCGGGTCGCATGGGAAACCGCCAGGCGGCTCGCGGCGAAAGGACACAGGCTGAGCGTGCTTACCAAGGGAACGGCCGGAAAAACTGATTTTGAGACCGTTGACGGGGTAGAACTTTACCGTTACCGCGGCAGCCCCGTAAAATTTCTCGCCGCCGTAAAAAGAATAATTCAAAGGCATGGGAAGATAGATGTCCTTGACTTGCACCACCCCTACACCGCTTTCCTGGCCCAGCGCGCGCTTGGGGGCGTGCCGGCGCTCTATAATTTTCATTCGCCGTGGGCGGAAGAATACGCCATACGGGCCGGAGACCTGGGGTTCGGCCCCGGCCGCAAAATCCTCGGATGTTTTTTCAGAAAGCTGCTGGAACGTTCGGCACTGAAGTCGTCAAAGGTCATTCTGAACGCCAGCCGCTTCATGGCGGACAGGCTGATGGCCGCCCATGGCCTGGCTTCCAGGATCATACCTCTCGGAGTGGATACCGGGAAATTTTTCCCGGCCTCCGATGCCGCCGCCCTGAGGAAAAAGCTGGGCATCCCCGGGGACAGCTTCGTGGTTTTCACCGTGCGCAACCTGGTGACGCGCATGGGGCTTGAAAACCTGGTGGAAGCCGCGGTTTCCGTGGCGAAAAAAGAGCCGAAAGCGCTTTTCATTATAGGCGGCCGGGGATATCTCCGGGAAAAACTGGAGCGCATGGCCGCCGCGGCCGGGCTTTCGGGCCGGGTCAGGTTTACGGGTTATATCCCCGACGACGAGCTGCCGCTTTACTATCAGAGCGCCGATCTCTTCGTTCTTCCGACCAGGCTGCTGGAGGGTTTCGGACTGGTCACGCTTGAGGCGCTGTCCTGCGGAACCCCCGTCCTGGCCACGCCCGTGGCGGCCAATCTCGAAGTCCTGGGCGCTTTCGGCAAAGAGTTTCTGCTGAAAAACGAAAGTCCGGAGGCCATTGCGGAGGGCATAACTGACTTTATGTCCGCCTATCCCGGCCGGAAAGACAAGCTCCGGGCCGGCTGCCGCGCTTTCATCGAACTGAATTATTCCTGGGAAAAGTACGCGGATGAAGTGGAAAAAGTGATGTATGAGATCCGGAGGCCCGACCATGCGTGATACAAACTGCCCTTCCTGCGGGGCCGGCCAGACGGCCGTTTTCAGGCCCAATATGAACCGGTGCGCGGCTTGCGGACTGGTCTGGCTGGATGAGAAATATTCCGGCGCGCCCGTTTACGAAGAAGGAATGGAAAAGAATATTTACGGCGGGGGAAAGACCGCGCTGTTCCGGCGGTGCCTGAAGACGCTGGCGGAACGGTTTCCTTCCCGCGGAAAGCTCCTGGACGTTGGTTCGGCTTACGGCGCGTTCCTCGGCCTGGCCGCGGCCGGCGGCTGGAGGGCGGAAGGCGTTGAGATAGACGCCAGAATGTCCTCGGCGGCCGCCGCGGCCGGCTTTAAAGTTTACAACAGGCCGCTTGAAGAACTGGGACTGCCGGCCGCTTCGTATGACGTCGTGACGGTCTTCGAAGTTTTATGTCTGATGGGCGACCCGTTCAGGGCGGTAAAGGAGATCCACCGCGCGCTTAAACCCGGCGGCCTGGTATATATCAGGGAATTTAACGGCGCGTTCCACCTGGCGCTCGACGGCAGCCGGATCTTCGGCGCGCTGGGGCTGAGGCCGTCCGTGATCCATAATTTCAATTTTACGGCTGAAAGCCTGCGCCGTATGCTGGCCGCCGCCGGATTCAGGAATATTAAGCTGAGAAATTCCCCGCCCACCACCGGCGATCCGTACGGCACCGGCGGCCGCCTTGGCGCTGCGCTCACCGGCCTTGCCAAGGTCGGTTACTATTGCGCCGCGCAGCTCCTGTATTTCGCGAGCGCCGGCCGGCTGCTGGCGGGCTCGTCGTTTATAATCGAGGCGGAAAAATGATTCTGGCCGCGCATCAATTGCAGTATATGCCGGGCCTGCGCTTCTTCGCAAAAATGAGGACCGCCGGCCTGTTCGTCTACATGGACGACGTGCAGTACGAAAAACGCGAGTTCCAGAACAGGAACAAGATCCGCACCGCGGCCGGCTGGCAGTATCTGACCGTGCCTGTCATGGTTAAAGGCCGTTTCTCCCAGAACATAAAGGACGTGGAGATAAATTCCACCTGCGCGTGGCTGAAAGAGCATTTCATGGCGATAAAGACAAATTACGCCCGCGCTGAATATTTCAAGGAATATCTGCCGGAGCTGGAAAGGCTTTATTCCGGGAAATATTCCCTGCTCGGGGAACTGGCGCTGGCTACGATCGGTTTTCTAAGGGACGGTTTCGGCATAAAAACCCCGGTGAGGCTCTCCTCGGAGTTTAAGCTTGCGTCCGCGTCCAGCCAGCGGCTGGTGGATCTGTCAAAAGCCGCCGGGGCGGACGAATACCATTCCGGCGCGGGCGCCAGGGATTACCTGGATGAAAAGCTTTTCGCCGAAAGCAAGATCAGGCTTTCCTGGCAGAATTTTAAAGTTAAGCCATATCCGCAGGCCTTTCCCGGCTTTGAACCGGATCTGTCCGCCCTGGATCTCCTCCTCAACTGCGGCCCGGAATCAGCCAATTATCTTTAAGGGCAGCGGGGTAGGGAATTCCTTATTGCTGTTCACTAATCACTATCCACTAACCACTTTCTTTTCTGGGTCTTTTGCCCGGTTTTCCGGGCCCTTATGGCCCTGCCGGTTTTCGCCGTTTTCCATTAAACTATTGGCATGGAAGACATAAAGCGGATCATTCTTGGCGCGGCGCTGGCCCTGTCGGCGGCTTCCTGCGCTTTTGCATCGGATCTTCCCGAATTTTCCAAACTTGAAAATTTCGCCTCAGCCGGTCCGGCCGCCTTTGAGAACGGGGCGCGGCTGTTTGACGGCGCCGTGGACCGGGGTCCGGCGCCGGAAACGGTGTCCGCCGGAGCTGCGGGCGCCGGCAATGTTCCCTCGTCAAAAGAGCGTGTTCCGGCCGCCGCCCGGCCCCTTGCCGCCGGAGTACCCGCTTTAAACGGGGCCGCCGTTCCGGAGCCTCCAATGCCTTCCATCGAAGATGACGGCCGGGCCGGCCAGGCGCTCAAGTTCTGGCAGGCTATGCGCAAAGAAAGTTACCGGGCCGTCAAAAAGGGCGATTTGACCACGCTGGAAAAAGTGAAAGAAGCCGTCAGACTGGCCGGCGGCACTTTTTTCGGCGGGCTGCTCATGTACAGCAATCTGCCCCAGGTGGAGAAGGCTGCCGCCCGGCTGGGCCGGGACAGCGGGCTTGGCGCCGGAATAAAAGTGATCTCCGCGGACGCTGCCAAACTCGGCTTTCATTCCGCCATGTTTGTGATAGTGTTTCTGCCTATTTCGAGCATAGTGAAAGGCGTGGCAAGGCTGGAACCCTGGGCTGTCGGTCTGGTAGGCCTCAAAGCCGGCAGGTACATCAACAGCTATATCCTCTTCCGCAGCAAGTTCAGGATAGAAGACCTGGACGAGTACAGTTCCGTAGAAATGATCCGGATCCCCAAGTAAACCCGTAAACACCTGGTGACATTCCCTTTATCCTTCCTGAAAAATTCAACTGAATTTTTCAGGTTAGTCCACGGGTTCGGGGTGTATGTCGGTTTTGACTTCGGGTATGGCCGCGTCTTTTACTCCGAAAGCTTCGGGCAGGCTGTCCAGGCTTTGGAAGACCGGGGCTGACGGCGCCGGCGCGGCCCGCCTCGCGTAAGGAACGCGGGGCTACAGGCTGGGTTTGACGGACATGAACTGCTCCCAGGGGGTGAGCGGCCAGCCCAGGCCGCTTTCGAAAGAATTGTCGGTGGGATTCGGCCCCGCCTGCTCGTAGAGGTATTCGGTATAGCCGACGCAGTCGAATTCCAGCGGGCCTTTCTGCGAGAGATGGCTGTTGTTGTATTTGAGCCCCAGTTTCCCGAGCGCGAGGCCGGTTTTTACGATCAGGTCGCGCTGAGCCGCCGTGGGTCTAGGCCTGGTGGTGCGGTTGCCGTAGTAGGGGAATTTGAAGTAATGTGTAAAATTCTTCCAGGAGTAGATATTGCGCACGCCGCCGTACGGCTTTAAGATGTTCTGCACGCAGTCAAGTATGACCACGTTTATCCTCCCGTTCTTTATTTCAGTGCCCGCGAAAATTCCGGTGTGGCCTACAGGCATATGGCCGCTGCCCCAGCCGGTTATGGTGCCCAGTACTCCGCCGGTGTAAATAAGGTCGGCTTTTTCGATGCCGGGTCTCCTTGAGGCCGAGAGGTTCGCATTCGGGGCGGGCTGGCCCAGTTCATCCAGCATTTCAAAGGCCGCGGCGCGCACCGCTTCGGATTCCTCGCCGGAAGCCGCTATGGCGGTGAGATTAGGGGCGGCCTTTCCCCTGAGTTTGCCCATGCTGATTATCAGATTGATCCTCAGTACGTCGTCCGATTCGCGATAAAATTTGGAAAGCTTGTTCATGAGTCTGGCGTCGCCCGTTTCACCCAGCGCCCAGATAGAGTCTATGGCTTTGAGGCGCGCCTGGAGATCTTCCTCATAATCGCCTCTGTTTCCGGCGGACTTCAGGTAGGTTTCGATGCCGGAGAGCAGTGCGTCAACAGCTTTCGGATCTCCGGATCTGCCGGCCGCCCGGACGGCGCAGGCCTGCACCGCGGGGTCGGGATCGTTGAGGGCCTGGAGCAGGCTCTCTCTCGCGGCTTCATTTCCGCTGGCGCCCAGGGCTTCCATAGCGGCGCAGCCGGCCTCAGGCTCATCGGGCCCCTGGGGCGGTTCCTGCGCCCCAACCGAGGTATGGGTTGATAGAAAAAACGATAAGAAAGCCGACATAAGACTAAGGTTTTTGAAAGCGCGGGTCATTATACATCCTCCTTCAGGATCCGTGTCCGTGGCTCATCTATAGTTTACCACAGCGTTCGAAAATAGCAAGGTTCCGCGGGCCCAGCCGCGCCGTGTTAAATAGACCACCCGGGGATAGGCCCTTTGGGTCGGGGCTTTTCATATTTGGGCTGCAACTGCGCCGCCCGTTCGCTTCAGCCGGGGAAAGCTCAGTAAAAGTTCATTCCCGCGGAGATGCGGTGGACGGCGCCGAGCTCGCCGAAAGGGGAGAAAGAATAGTCTATCGAATAGGCGTCATATCTGAAGCCGGAGCCGAAAGTGAGATTGCGCAAGCCGCCCAGATCCGTGAGCGCCCGCGTGTTGAAGCCGGAGCGCAGAAAAAGATCCGCGGACTTCCCGAGGCCCGCTCTGAACTCCCCGCCCATGGCCAGAAAGGGGTAGTTATCGCGTACCGCCACGGCGTCCGCGGTAAGCAGAAAGTAGTCGCTTATGCGCGTTACGCTCCCGAGTCTCAGGATGAGCGGCAGGGGATCTTCGAATTTGTCGTAGCGGAGCGTGCCCATTACGTTCTGGGCTGTCATGGCCAACTGGAAGCGGTTGTCGAATAAATAAGGAAAAAGTATTCCCACATCGGCCGAGACGGTATTGTCGGAAGAGAGCAGTTTTGACCGTACCAGCTTGCCCGTGGCGCCCAGCGTGAAGCGTTCTTCCGGATCCTTGTTGAAACCGGTGATATAGGTGGCGAAGCCCACGGCTGCGGCCATGTCGTAAGGTGTGAAATCGCCCATTCCCACCCCGGCCGCATCGGTTCTTTTTACCTCGCCGTAATTCATGTACTTCAGGGCCATGCCCCAGGAACCGATTTCTCCCGCGTTTTTCGCGTAGGCGAAAAAATCGGCGCAGGAGCCGGCCAGGTAGGGGGAATGCATGAGAACCAGCGATTGGTTTTTTATCTTTATCAGACCGGCCGGGTTCCAGTCCATCGCGGCCGCGTCGTCGACCGCGGCCGAGAAAGCCTCTCCCAGCGCCGCGCCGCGCGCGCCGGACGCCACTTTCAGAAACTGGGCCGTGGCGGTGCCGGCGGAACTCCTGTCGAAGCCGGCGGCGTAACAGCAGTGGTCAGTGGACAGTGACCAGTGAACAGCCAGAACAAGACAATAAAAAAACTTCCGCAAAACCGGACGGTTTTTGCGGTCAAGTCCCGTGATCTTAAATCTTAAATCTTGAATCATGAGTTGTTAATCTTGAATCCGGAATCTTCAATCCGGAATCGCGCTTACCTTTCCAGCACCACTTTCACCATTTTGGCGGAACCTTTGTCCCTGGTTTTCAGCAGCGCTATGTAAACCCCGCTGGCCGCCTTGCGTCCGCTTGAATTTTTCCCGTCCCAGGAAGCCATGCCGTTGACGTCCGCGGAGAATTCTTTCACAAGCTCTCCCAGAAAAGTGTAGATCTTTACCCTGGCGTAAGGCGGCATATTGTCGAAGTGCATGACGCCGCTTACGCTCGACGGGGCGTAGGGGTTCGGGTAGATCTTTACCGCGTCCAGGGTCGCCGGAGACGCGGATTCCATCAACTGGAAAGTGGAAAGATGCCAGGTGCGCGCGGTCACTTTATTTCCGGCCTGATCCGAAACGGACTGGAGCGGAACCCATACGCGGCTGCTCTCGTCGTAAAGGGCGAGCACGAGCCTGGTTCTGTCCACGCCCGCGGGCAGGTCGGCCGGCCTGTACGGCAGAACGATGGTTACGGGATTGAGAACCAGGACGGAAGGGCGGCAGGTGATCACAAGCCCTATGCCCGTGGGGCGCAGCGCGGAGACCGCGGAAACCGGGGGCATGAAAGCGTCCGCCGGCGTTATCGTTCTCAGTGACAGCTGGGTGGAGCCGCCCAGCGAACCGGCCGGCAGGAACACGGAGAAAAGGCCGTAGGACGCCTGCAGCGTAACTAGATTGTCTTTCCCGATCGTGGCGCTGGTCTGATTCGAGAGCAGGGTTCTGGCGTATCCGGCCCCGGCGAAATCCGAGGCCAGGCCGGTTTGTCCCCTGGATCGTATTCTCGCCCAGTAAGTCGTGTCCGTAAGGAGAGCCGTAAAGGTATAGTCCAGGCCCCGCACGGACGCGGTGCTGCCCGCGGCCGAGGCGTTAAAATCCCCGGCGGTGGAGATTTCCAGTTCATAAATGGTGTGGGAAGAGTTGCCGTTGCCGGCCCAGTGCAGGGTAAAGCCATCCGTCATCAGGTCCGAAAAAGTCCCGCCCGGCGGAAGTATGTAGGCCGTCGCGGGCAGGGTGAGAGCCTCCGGGGGCGCGAGCGGCACCGGCTGCGTCCCCACTCCTGTGCGGTTCAGCGCGGAAACCCGCAGGTAATAGGTGGCGTTAGAGACCAGGCCGCTGAAAGCGGCGCTGACGGCCAGGGTCGCGGAGGAGAGAACCGCGCCCGAGAACCCCGGGCTTGAGGAGATCTCGGCCCGGTAGTAAGTGTCTCCCGGAGGGTTGTCGCCCCTGCCCCAGTTCAGCGTGATCGAAGAAACTCCCAGGCCGGAGTAGGCCCCCGGCACGGGATCGAAAGCCAGCGTGGCCATGGCGTCGAAGAGATAGGGGCCTTCCGGCACATTCAGGCGGTTCAGGGCCGTCACCTCGGGATAGTAAGTGGTGTTCGGCTGCAGATCCGCGAAAGAGGCGTAAGAGTTGACGGTGACGGAAGAGTATACCGGGGCCGAAAAACCGGAACCGGAGGAAAATCTGACCACGTAAACCGTGTCAGGCGGGTTCTGGGCGGCCAGCCAGTTCACGGTCATGGCCGAGGTGGTCTGTCCTGTGAAAGCCTGCTGGATCGGGGGAGCGGCGAGAGTGGAGGTGGCCGGCGTATAGACGTAATTTTCCGCTCCGTCCCAGTTCACCGCGGCGGCCCTGAAATAGTAACTTGTGTTGGGGATCAGAGCCAGCGCGGTCAGGCGGTCGGCGCCCGGATCTCCGGTGGCGGCGGTATGAGCCAGCGGAATAAAATCCGGCGAAGTGGAAGTGTCCAGACGGTAGGATTCGGCGGTGTCCTTTTGCGGCGACTCGGCCAGCGGCGTCCAGGAGACGGTGGCGCTTGTGTGGAATACGCCGGCTATCACCGGCGAGCCGAGAGGCTTGGCCAGGGTGGAGAGCGCCGGCGGAACCGTAAGCGTGTAGACGGTGGCTCCGTTATAAAGCGCGCCGGCCCTGAAATAGTAGATCGTGTTTTCGTCCAGACCCGGAACGGCAAGCCCGGAGGCGGCGGGGTTCGTTGTGGAAGAGGAGGCCGTTATCGCGTTGAAATTGCCGGTCAGCGAAGCTTCCAGCGTATAACCGTCCGAATCCAGGGGCGCGAAAGTGACGGCGGCGCTTGACCGCCAGATGCCGGAAACAGGAACTGAAACCAGGGCGTTTCCGACCGATGTTATCGCGGGGGGGAGATTCGTGAAATTAGGCGTCCTTGTCCAGTTCAGAGTCGCCATGCGCAGGTAATAAGTGGTGTTGGGCCTCAGATTGTCCAGTGTCAGGGAACCGGTGTTATTCGCGTAGGAAAACGAAGAATAAACCACGCTTCCGGAACCGAATGCCCGGGACGAGCCCTCCAGCAGGTAGCCCTCGCAGGAGGCGCTCTGCGGGGCGGCGGGCAGGCGGGTTATGCTTACCGTGAGGCTGTCCGGAGTTATGCCGACGGGCAGCAGATCCGCGGAAAGGGGTAGTGTCAGGGTTATGGTGGAAAGCCGCGCCGAGTAGTTGGGCATTAAAGCCTGATTCAAAGTACCCACGCGGAAATAATAAGTGGTGTTGGCTTCCAGGTTCCGCAGGGTAAGAGTGCTTTCCAGGATATCGTAAGTGACGGTGGATAAATAGACGCCGGCGCCGTTAAAGCCGGTGGAGGAGGCCTCCAGCCGGTAGCCCAGCGCCGTGGCCGAGGACGGGGCCGCCGGCAGGGCCGTCCAGCCGAGCCTCGCGGTCTGCGTTCCGGCGCTTATCAGCGTGAAGCCGTCGGCGGAGGAGGTCAGCGTGGTGAAGCTCCGGGGATGATCGGAGTTCATCGCGCCGTACCAGTTAAGTGCGCCGACTTTGTAGTAATAGGCGGTGTTGCGCTCCAGGCCGGTCAGGGACGCGGAGGAGGAATTGTGGTCGGAAGTGCTCCAGCCCGGCAGCGGGGCGTCGAAATTTTCCGAGCGGGAGAGGATGAGTCTGTAGCCCTCGGAATCCTGGGCCTGAATCCCCCCGTTCACCGGCGTCCAGGAAATAGTCGAACTGGTCTCATAAACCGCGGCGGAGATGCCCGGCAGGGAGAGGGCCAGGGTGGCGGAGGAGGCGATGCCGGAGGGCGCTGACTGATTCCCTCCGAGGTTCACGGCCTTTACGCGGAAATAATAAGTGGTATTGGCTTTCAGCGCGCCGAGGCTTACCGGGGGATAGTATTCCGAGATCTCCGGGGCGCCGGCAAGGCCGCTGTCCTCGGAATACTCAAGCAGATATTCCGTCCACTCCGGATTGCCGTTGATGTTCCAGCCCAGCCGGGCCTCGGCGGCGTCGGACGAATCCGCCGCGAAACCCTGGGTTTCAAAATATATGCCCGACGGCGCGGCGGCGTAGGTGATGCTGGGCGAAGCGGCCTGGGTTTCATAGTCCGAATCCGGCGCCGCGGCCCTTTTTATCCGGAAAAAATAAGTTTCGTTCAGCGCAAGGTTCAGGTAAGTGGTTGCCGCGCCCGACAACGAACCGGTGGCCGTCAGCGCGGAAAAATCGCTCATGGTCGAGAGGGCCATCGTGCAGGACTCGCCCGGATCTGTCCAGGTGAAAGTCAGGGAACTGGTCCCGATATCGCTGTTCACGGGATTAAGAAGGCTCTGGGCGTGCAAAGGCGTTAAGGCGGCAAAGAACAGGCCGGCGGCCGCGAGGAGCGGGATACCGGAGCGGGCTTTAATCTTGCGGCGGAAAGAGGTCATAATGCACGGCTCAGCTTTTTTCATTGCGCGAAGTTGAAACGCGCCTTGATTCTATTATATGATAAATCCGGAATCACTGACTCACGGTTCCCTGTCCGCCGCTTACCGGGTTGCAGGCCATTGTTTATGCAGATCCAAGCCGGGAAATACGTTTTTTTATCCGTTCTCCTGCCAGTCTTCCACGGCGGGCTCACGGCCGCGGGCCTCCCGGCGGAGAAGTCCACCGCCGCCGTCTCCGGTTTCGAAATAATTTCAGTGAAAGCGGCGGGGCCGCTGCTTATTCCGGGGAGGTCGTCCTCCCCCGTGGTCGGCCAGGGCGGCAATTATTCCGCGCCGCTCGGGTACGGCAGGACGCTCTGGTTCCTTAACAATGTCTGGACTGGAGAGCTTAAAGACACCGGAGAAGTCTCGCTCTGGGGCATAGTGGACGGGGCGGTGGCGGTGCTTGAGGCCACTTCGCCCTATTCCGCCGCTGGGGCGTTCTCCTACACCGTGGATGAGAACAAATGGCCGCTGCCGGTCTCTCCGGCTGATTTTTCGGAGTATTCTTCGGTCCGTAAGTTCTGGCCCAGGGCCGGGTTGAAAGCCGGCGCCGGCTATTATTTTTACTATTCGCTGATGAATAATTTCGGCCCCGGCGCCTACGAATATTTCAGGGTGGGGCAGGGCCTGGCCGCGTCCGAGAAGCCTTCCGGCCCGTATAAATTGCTCAGGAGCGGCGGAAGACGCGCTTTCTGGAACGATACGGAGCCCGCTTTCGGCTCCGCGCTCTGGGCCGACAACGACGGCTGGCTTTACGTCTATGGCCGTTACGCGACGGAGCCGGGCAAGTACGCGGCGGCCCTGGCCAGGGTCAAACCGGAAAAGCTCGCCGAACCGTCCGCCTATTATTACTACAGCCTGGATCCGGCTCCCGGCGTCTGGACCCGGGACGTTTCCGAAGTCTCGCCGGTGCTGGAAAATATGCCTGAAGAATTTTCCGTGGCCTATAACGACTACCTCAGGGAATATCTCGCGCTTTACTTCGACCAGGAGGCGGGTGAAGTCTCGGTCAGGTCGGCCCAGTATCCCTGGGGTCCGTGGGGTCCGCGTAAAAGCGCTCTTTCCTGCGGGAAAGAAGAATATTGCTTCGGCGCCAAGGAACAGCCGGCTTTCTCCGCCGAAGGCGGAAAGAGGATCTTCTTCACGCTGGAAAAAAAGAATATGCCGTATTTTTACGAATTGACTCTTAAATAGGGAAAAATTATGCCCGAATTCAACATCCTCGTTATTAATCCCGGATCCACTTCCGACGAGGTCAGTTTTTACCGCGGTGAAACGCTGGTGTTCCACAAAGTGGCGCGCTACAGTCCCGAGACCCTCAGGCCTTATGAGAAACAGAAAGTCACCGCCCAGTACGCTTTCAGAAAGGACATGGTGCTCAACGCGCTTAAAGAGAACAACGTGGAGTTAAAAGACGTGCACGCCGTTATCGGCAGGGGGGGCCTGCTCCGGCCCATAGAGAGCGGCACTTACGCGGTAAACGAAAAAATGATGTCGGATCTCAAAGACGGCCTTATGGGGGATCACCCCTCCAATCTGGGCGGCATCCTCGCCAAAAATATCGCCGACACGTGCGGCGCCAGGTCTTTCATAGCGGATCCGGTGGTGGTGGACGAGCTGGACGCGCCGGCCCGCTATTCCGGAATGCCGGAGAACCCCCGCGTCTCCATTTTCCACGCCCTTAACCAGAAGCGGGTGGGCAGGCACGCCGCCCGCAGCCTCGGCAAGCCGTACGAGGAATGCAATTTTATAATCATGCACGGCGGCGGCGGCGTTTCCGTGGGCGCCCATAAACAGGGCCGCGTCGTGGACGTGAACAACGCCCTGGACGGGGACGGACCTTTCACACCGCAGAGAAGCGGCGGCGTGCCGGCCGGCGGGCTGGTGAAAATGTGCTTCTCCGGAAAATACACTTTGGCGGACATGAAACTTAAGCTGAAAGGGCGCGGCGGCATGATAGCGTACACGGGAACCTCCGATATGCTGGCCCTTGAAAAGTATATTCTCAATGGCGAGGTTGTTCCCGGCTGCGGGCTTGATCCGGCTCTGGTTACCAGGGAAAAAGCCGGGGAAGCCGTGCTGGCCATGGCCTACCAGATGGCGAAAGAGATAGCGGCCATGACCGCGGTGCTGGAGGGTAAAGTGGACGCCGTGGTCCTAACCGGCGGACTTGCCTACGATAAGATCATCGTGCCGGAGCTTAAGCGCAGGATAGGCTGGATCGCGCCCGTCATCGTTTTTCCCGGCGGCGACGAGATGAGCGCGCTCCGGAACGCGGCGGCGGCGTGTCTGAGGCATCCCAAAAAGGTCAGGGAGTATTAGATTCCGGATTCAAGATTTAAGATTTGGAATTTGAGTGTGAAATTAACATCATGAGAGGCGCTGCATTATGAAATTCAGGAACTTCGACGAACTTTTAAAAATGGTGAAAGGCAGGACTAACCGCATAGTCGTGCCCGGCGCGAACAATGACGAGGTGCTTGAAGCCTGCAAGATGGGCGTGGAGCACGGCATCATTTCAGGCGGCATCCTTATAGGGCCTGAAAGCCAGGTGAAGGCCATGGCCGCCAGGGTCGGGCTGCCGCTCAAAAGCTTTGAGCTCATCGATATGGACGATTATGCCGGGATGTGCAACAGGGCCGTGGATCTGGTCAAGGCCGGCAAAGGCGATTTCCTGGTGAAAGGCCTGGTTGACACCAAGTTCTACATGAAAGCGATCCTGCGCAAAGAGGTCGGCGCGGTGGAGGAGGGAACGGTTCTCAGTCACTTCGTTCTCTTCGAGCTTTCGAACTACCATAAACTGTTCGCCATCACCGACGCCGCGATCATGATAAAACCGACCCTGGAGGAAAAAGCCAAGATCGTCCGCAACGCGGTGAGCATGATGCGCCAGTTGGGCGTGGACGTGCCGAAGGTTTCGGTCGTCTGCCCGGTGGAGAAGCCTAATCCCAAGATCCCCAGCACGCTGGACGCCGTGGAACTGGTCAGGATGTCTTCGGACGGCAGGATAAAGAACGCGGTCATAGAAGGGCCTTACGACGTCTATATAACTTTTTCCAAAAAACTGGCCGCGGAAAAAGGGATCAGCGGCCAGGTGCCCGGCGAAACGGATATCGCGCTGCTGCCGGATCTGGATTCCGCCAATCCCATGTATAAGACGCTCTCTTTCTTCGGCGCGGGCATGAAATCCGCCACGCTGCTGGCGGGTTCCAATATCCCCGTCATTCTGCCGTCCCGGACCGATTCTCCCATGACCAAACTGCATTCGATCGCTCTGGCCTGTTTCCTGAAAGACGCGGCGGTAAAAGCGGAACACTAACCACTAAACGAATCACTGAAGGAGAAAAATTATGTGGGATTTTATCAAGAAGCTGACAAAAAAAACATCTCAGACTGCCGCGCCCCTCGCTCCGCACCCCGCGGCTCCGCTCCAGGCGCAGCAGTCCGCGCCGGTGATCCCGCCCGCGCCCCGCGAACCGCAACCTGTGCCCAGCGCCCCGCAGCCCGCGCCCCCGGCCCCGCCCCTTGTAGAAAAGCCGCACGCGCAGAAAACGGACGACGAACTCGCGGAAGAGCTTAACAGGATCTCGCCCGGGATCCTGTCCCAGGCCAAGAACCCGCAGATGCGCAAACTTGTGATCGACATCTACCGAAAGATGCTGATAGAAGGCGTGGATGTCAACGATGAAAAAGAAGTCAAAAAATGGCTTAAGCGGAACCCCGCCGCGGCCGGCGGCGCGGCCGGGCCGAAAGTGGAGACCGTTAAGAGGGATGCTCCCAAAGTGGGCCGCAACGACCCTTGCGTCTGCGGCAGCGGCAAAAAATACAAAAAATGCTGCGGGCACGCCCCCTAACTCAAAAAGGTGCCAGGCACCTTTTTAAAAACCGTTAGGCCCTTGACAAAGGCCGCCTTTCCCCTTATTCTATCAATATAGAGATCGTTGACTAACGGGGAACCCATATGGGCGGTATATTCTTCGCGCTGCGCTTTTTCCCTTTTGTCCTGGTTTTGGCCGGGAGTTCGCTCTTTTGCGCGGACGTCTCCGCGGATCAGGGCAACACCGGTGCCGCTATAACGGGGCGCCCGGCGTTGCCTCTTCCGCCGCGGCCTGCCGCCGGAGTCCCAGTCCCCGCGGAAGCGGAGCCGCGGCCGCCCAGGGCGGGCGGAGATTACGTGACTTTCAGGGACAATGTCCGCGACCATCCGGATATTTCGGCCCTGGCGCTTATCAGCCTGCTCGGCAGGCTTCCCCCAGACAGGACGGACGTATTCGTCACCCGGCATTATTCCAGGATCGCGGAGCTGGTGGTGCGGCTGGATGAGGCGTCCGGCGCCGGCGGGCTTCCCCCGGAATCCTACGCGGCCATTACTTCCGGCCTTTCCCGTTTCCAGATAAACACCAAAGGCGCGGCCGCGGCCGGAAAAAACAATCCGCTTGATGAGGTCATAAATCTCCACCGGACGCGCAAATCCGAAGACCGGCGGCAGATGGAAGCCGATGCCGGGGCTTTAAGGAAAAGGTATCCCGGCCATCCCGGCGTGCAGGCCGCGGTCGCCCAATATTACAGCGACATGAAAAATTACGAGATGGCCGCCAGGACCGCTACCGACGGCCTCGGTCTGGATCCGGGCAACCCCGACCTCTATAAGACCAGGGCGCTGGCCAGGTCGGCGCTTCAGGATCGCAGGGGAGCCATAGAGGACATCCGGAAGGCCATGGAGATGGATCCCCAGGATGAGTCCGCCAGGATCCTTTCGGCGCTCGTGAACGGTGTCAGGGAACCGGCCGGCCTGAAAACCATTTCCTCGCTGGATGAACTGAGAGGCACACTGGACCGCTCCGGCGTCCCCGGCGCGGTGAAGTCCGGCGAGGGAGTCCGGGCCGGAGTTCCGGATGGAACGGACGTTTCCGGCGCGTTGGTAAGCGCCCGGGATCACGCGCGCTACTCCGGCTATCTTAAAACAGCTTCTTCAAAAAACCAACTGGGAGATTACGAAGAGGCCGCGAAGTACGCCGGCCTGGCTATTGAGAAGAATCCGGAGGGTCAGGAGGGATATCTTGAGCGGGCCAACGCCTATAATTTCCTGGGACGTTACGAAGAAGCCGTGAAAGACACGACCCGGGTGATCGATCGGGATCCCTCCAATGCCCAGGCCCTGAATATGCGCGCCTGGGCGTTAAACAGGCTGGGAATGGCGAAGGACGCGGAAACCGACGCCGGTAGAGCCATAGGCATTAATCCCGGGTTCGCGGACGCCTGGTTCAACCGGGCGCTGGCCTATGAAAAGCAGGGCGATTACAAGCGGATGCTGGAGGATTTCCGCCAGGCCGCCTCGCTTAACGGCGCTTACGGCGCACGTTTTCAGGATGCCGTGGCGCAATACTCGGATCGTGTCCCCGATTTTTCCTACGGCCCGGCCGGACCGCTCCGGGGCGGCCGCGATACGGGGAGGACGCGTTTTCTTGTTTTACTGGGCTTCACCCTGACCGGCGGCCTGCTGGTGGCCATGGGTCTTCTGCATGTCGCGACTTCCGCCGGGGGAGCCGCGGCGGCTTCCGGGTCAGGAAAGGCTCTTGCGGGAGGGAAACGCACCCACCCTGATACGCTTTCGCCGTCCGTCTTCTATGAGGGCGTCGCCACCGGCAAGTACAAGATAGACCGTAAAATAGGCGAGGGGGGGATGGGCGTCGTTTACGAAGCCGTGGATCAGTCGCTGGACAGGAAAGTGGCCATTAAAAAAATGCATGACGAGATCAAGTCCAGCGCGCGTGAAAAACAGCGTTTTCTGGACGAGGCCCGCACCGTTGCCCTGCTTCATCATCCGAATATCGTGGGGATCCATACTATTTTCGAGGAGGGGGACAATATCTATCTGGTCTTCGAACACGTGGCCGGCGTTACGCTGGATATGATGCTGGAGAGGGCGATCCGGCTGCCATTCGGCAAAGCGCGGAAGATCTTCGAGGAAGCGGCCGGGGCGCTGTCCTACGCGCACTCCAAGGGCGTGGTTCACAGGGATCTGAAGCTGTCTAATATCATGGTCTCTGACGAGGACGAGATCAAGATCATGGACTTCGGCCTGGCCGGGCCGGCGGCCCGCGTACCGTCCGGCCGGGAGGTTGTGGGCAGCCCCGCCTATATGCCGCCGGAGCAGGATCTGGGCCTTTCCACAAAGGAATCCGATATCTACTCGCTCGGCGTCTGCCTCTACGAGACCCTGACCGGCAGCCTGCCGTTCAAGGGCCCTGATTTCCATTTCCAGAAAGAGCACGGCCTCTACCAGCCCGCCGGCGCCGCCGTTCCCGGCCTGCCCGGCGCCGTGGACGAACTCCTCGCCAGGGCATTGGCGCCGAACCCGGCCGACAGGTTCCAGACGGCCGCCGATTTCCGCAAAGCCCTGCTTGATATCTCCGCCTGAGTAACGTAAAATGAAGAGCATGAGGGAACGACTCTTTTCCGTCCCGCGCGCGGTGGTCGTCTGTTATCTGGCGTTAGCAGTCTGGGTCTGTCTCGCCGCCCCGGGAGCCGCCGCTCAATCTCCCGCCGTCAGTTCCCAAACCCTGACCCCTGAACCCCCTGCCTTATCCCCTGCCGCCGTCTCCACTTCCGTTTTTTCCCTCGGCCCCCTGGTGGACGCGAAATACGACCGCGGCATAGCCCTTATGTACCGCCTGGAGTTCGACAAGGCCGAGGAACAGTTCAGGGATATTATCCGGGTGGATACCGCCAACCCCGCCGGATATTTCGCGCTGGCGGCCCTTTCCTGGTGGCGCTATTCCCAGAATTTCGACGTGCAGGCTGATTTCAAGGATCTTGAGGCGGAGTTCATGCGGAACGTGGAGTCCGCTATAAAGGTCTGCGAAGAACGCCTGGATAAAAAAGAAGCCCTGGATCAGACCTATTTTTTTATGGGCAGCGCTTACGGGCTCAGAGGGCGCTGGTACGCGGTGCAGCGGCGCTGGTTCAAGGCCTATACCAACGGCAACAAGGGCAGGAAACTGCTGAATAAGGCCGTAAAAATAACCCCGGAATTTTACGACGCTTATCTGGGCCTGGGCATCTTTGATTATTTCGCCGACACCCTGCCCGGAATACTAAAGATCCCCGCTCTGCTGTTTATAAGCGGCGACAAGGCCCGCGGCATTTCGGAGGTCCGCCTGGCGCTTGAAAAAGGGCGCTTCTTTTCCACGGAGGCCCGGCTTTTCCTCGTGGAGATCATGACGCGCCACGAGAAAAATTATAAGGCCGCGTTCGAAGAGCTGGCCGCGCTCAAGGCCGGAGATCCGTCCAATCTTTTCTTCAGGCTGGCGGAGATCCTTACGCTTATCCATGCGCAGGACTGGCGGAAAGCGCTGGATGAATGCATCAGCTTCCTGGCGGACTATAAAAAAGACCCCTCCCCCGGCATAGCCCAGCAGCTTTCGCTGATCTACCTTTCCGCCGGCGATGCTTATCTGGGCCTGAACAAGCCGCTGGAGGCCGCCGCCTGGTTTACCGGCGGGACGGCGCAGACGGCCTTCCCCAAGAAAGGCTGGGTGACTTACTGCTATCTCAGGCGCGGCCAGGCCATGGATCTGCTGGGCAAGAGGGAGGAAGCCGTCATGGATTACAGAACGGTTCTGGCGCGCGATAACTTCTGGGATTCCCGGAAATACGCCGGCCTCGCCCTCAAAAAGGCCCCCGATTTCAGCGAGGTTTCCCGCCAGTTGACGGAAGACTGACCGAAAAATACGGAAATCCGGCCAAAACCGGCTTTTTGGCGTATTTTCATATTTTAACGATTTCTTCGGAATTTCTTCGGGATTGTCCATAGCCGGTGTGCTACAATATATATAATAATGGGGTATAGTCGTTGTGTCCCAGGGGCGGGGATTACTTTGGTGTCGGGGTGAATTTATGCGATATGGGGATAAAACTCCGTTTCCCAGCCGTTCGAAGGCCAGAGGTCTTTGTCACGGGATATGCGCAGGTATCGCGTTTTTGGTGGCGGCGCGCCCGGTATACGCCGTTGAATTCGAAGTGATAGACAAACTGGTCGCGAACGGAGCGACCACCCTTTTCAGTTCTGCCACTATTTTGGTTCCCGTTACGCAGTCCGCCAGCCTCTGGGCCTCCACTTCCACGGTAACTCCACACTTATTCGTTTCCACCGCCGGCAATGTAGGCCTGGGTACGTCCGTTCCCGGCGCGAAGCTGGAAGTAGCCGGCCAGGTAAAGATAACCGGCGGCGCGCCAGGAGCCGGCAAAGTGCTGACCTCGGACGCGGCCGGCCTCGCCGCCTGGGGGATCTCCGTGGGCGATAATTTAGGCAATCATGTGGCAACCATCACGCTGAACATGGACGGCAACAGTATCGTGAACGCGGCATCGGCCGCGTTCACGGGCGGCATAACGGCGTCATCGTTCACTGCGACCGGCGCGGGGCTTATAGCCGCGCAACTGCGGCTGACCGATAATGTGCTGGTGTCGTCGGCCCCCGGGATCCAGTACGGCGGGGTGTACGTGTCCACGCATATCTATACTCCCGGCAATATCTACGCCGGCAAATTTTACGGCGACGGCTCAAGCATTACCGGCCTCGCCGCGCGGACCTATGTCACGGCGACGCTGCCTGTAACGCAGAACAATTATGTCCAGATAGGGAATTTCACCGTGGCGAACGGCGCCCACAACCTTTACGTTTCAATAACCGTTTCCGACGCCGGCTTCTCGGTGGCCAAGCAGTATTCGCTGCCGATCTATAACGACATGACCGGCGGCTCCTGGCGCGACGCCCTGCCTGTTTCCAATACCGGCCCCGACGGCGGCAACGATTTCGTTCTTGAGGTGAATGTCAATTCTACCGTGGTTTTCCTGCGCCTGCGCAGGACGTCCGGTTCCACCGCCGGTACGGCGATGGTGGGCATCGAGACGGTAGGCCCTTCCGGGGACATCTTTACGCCCGCTTCCGGCACAGGCGCTTCCGTGCCCAACCAGCTTCTGGCGGTCACGGCTCTTACCCAGCTCGGCGGCAAGGTTGGCATAAGCACCGGGACGCCCGAGGCGCGGCTTGACGTGCTGTCCGCGGGCTCCGCGCAGACCGATATGGCGCAGATCTGGCGCAACTCCGCCGGAACCGTGGTGTCCTCGGTCAGCGCCACTGGCGTGATAATGGCCACCCGGTTCGTGGGCAACGGTTCCGGCCTGACCGGCGTAAGCGGCAGCGACAACCTGGGCAATCACATCGCCACTCAGAATCTTGATATGTCCACTTTCAGCATTGTGAACATAAGTTCCATAAGCTACGCCTCAAACGTGTTCATATCCTCCGCCGCCAAAGCGCAGAACGGCGGCCTGTATATTTCGAGCCATGTTTATATAGCCGGGCAGGTGCAGATAGCCGGCGGCGTGCCCGGGGCCGGAAAACTCCTCACTTCGGACGCCAACGGCCTTGCTGTCTGGTCCAACGCGGGCTCCCTGGGCGATGATCTGGGCTCGCATCTGGCGACAACCACTTTAAATATGGCCGGTTTCCCGGTTGTAGGTGTTTCAAGCATAAGCGCCTCCGGCATTTATATAAGCACCTACGGCGAGGTTCAGACCGCCGGGGTCGGCAGGGGTACTGTGGCCGGCAATGCGCGTGGGGCGGGAGCGGTAGATCTCCAGGTCAACCGCAGCAACGTCACTGAGGTCGCAAGCGGGGCCTACTCCGTTATAAGCGGCGGCCAGCAGAATACCGGTTCCGGTTTGTACGCCGTGATTGCGGGAGGTTCCCAAAACACCGCGATAGACCAATACTCGACCGTTGGCGGCGGAGTTGGCAACAGCGCTTTAGGCGACACCTCCACCGTTCCGGGCGGACGGCAGAACAACGCCGCCGGGGCCTATTCGTTCGCCGCCGGTTTTGCCTCCACTTCTACGTCGGCCGGCGCGTTTACCTGGTCCGATTCGCAGGGCGTTGGAGTCAATAATAACGTCCAGGATCGCGCCTGGTTCAAGACCCGCGGCGGTTTCCTGGTCACCGGCAGCACGAATCCTTACATGAGCGGCACGCTTGACCGCGGCGTGTTCATAACCGGCGACGGCCTTGTGGGTATTTCCACCGATATGCCGCGCGCCGCGCTGGACATAGTTTCCACCGGCACCCTGATCACCCAGTACGCGCAGATCTGGCGCAATTCCGACGGCGCGGTAGTGGCGTCCATGACGGCCACGGGCGTGCTCTATCCTCCGCAGACGGCGGCCGGCGGGGGCGGCGACAATCTTGGCGACCATATCGCCACCATGGCGCTTGATATGACCAACCATCAGATAATGAATGTGTCTTCCATGACCATCACCGGAAGCGATTTCTCCGTAGGCGCGTCCACTTTTGTCGTAGTTGGCGGTAACGTCGGCATCGGGACTTTGTCCCCCGGGGCCAAGCTGGACGTTCAGGGCGGGCTCATAAAGGCTTCCGGCGGCCTGGTGATAGAAACAAGAGCCGCCGATCCAGGCACGCCCGTGACCGGCCAGATCTGGGTCGTAGTCCCGTAACCCTAAAAAGGTAACAGGTACCTTTTCGCTCTCCGAAATGAGTAGAGGCGGTTTTGTGAAGAAGATGCGATTTTACGGATGGATCGCGGCGCTCGCGCTATTTTGCCTGCCCCGGCCGGCCGCCGCCGCCGTCACCCTGACGGTCAAGGCGAGCGGCGGAGCGACGTACACCACTATCCAGGCCGCAGTGAACGATGTCCCAGGCAGCCTGTCCGACGACTACTACATCCTGGTCCAGGATACCTGGACATACAACGAAAGCGTCACGGTGCAGGGAAAGGCCACAAACGGCTACCGCATCGTTATCTCAAGCGACGGCGCGCTCACCGACAGGCCTTTTGTTTCAACCACGACCGCCAACGCGTTCACCATAAAGAACTCTTCCGTTACCATTAACGGCTTCAGGGTAACCAATACCGGCACCTATGCCGTTTATGTCTCGTCGCTCGATTTCAGCCTCACCAATTCCAGCGTTACGGCCGGAACCTACGGCGTTTATGTCGTGCCGTCGGCGTCCGGGGGGTCGGTGTTCGTGTCGTCGAACGCGCTGTCTGGCGCCGGCACCGGCGGCTACGGTTTTTATTTGAACGGCGGCGGCACCGCCAACAGCGTCACCGTGTCGTCGAACGCTGTTTCCACCGCCAATGGCGTTTATATCGCCAGCAACGGTAACGGCGCGGTGGTGGTGTCCGGTAATGTGATAATTACGCCTGTGAATGCTACGCGCTACGGTATCAATCTGAATTACCTCTACAACGGCGCCACGGTTCAGTATAACGATATCCGCTTCACCGCGGCCGCCGCCGGCTATAATTTTTACGGTATATATCCCACTTACGTCTTCCGTGCTGCCATCCACCACAACACGATCAACGCGCCGGTTCCCACCAATAACCCGCTGTTTAAAGGCATTTACCTGGTCAGTTCGCCGGACAGCGACATAACGTTTAATGACATCTCGGCCAATCCGGGTTCGGGCCAATCGTCCTGGCTCTATTTTTCCGGAACCACGGTGTTCTCGACCGGGACGTATATAGCGCATAATATCCTGTCGGCGCTGGGCACGAACACTACCGGGCTCTATTTCGTGGATGCGAGCCAGACGGCGGGTACGGTGTCCAATTATAACGACCTGTTCGGTTTCAAGCAAACCGGCGTCATCGCCGCCGTTAAATACGCGGCGCTTTCCAATTGGCAGGGCGCCGGTTATGACGCGCAGTCGGTGTCGCTGGATCCGCTGTGGGTGTCTACTACGACCGCGACGCCCGATTTTCATCTGAAGTCGCCGGCGGGCCGGTATTCTAACGGTTCCTGGGTGACGACGGACACGTCCACCTCGTCCGTTATAGACAGGGGCGATCCGACTTGGGATTATTCGCTGGAGCCGACGCCCAACGGCGGGCGCGTTAATATGGGCCGGTACGGTAACACGCCTGAGGCGTCGAAGTCGCCGAGTTCCGGCAGCGTGGCCATCCTTGAAACCGGGGAATGGTACCCGACGTTATCGCAGGCGCTTACCTCGCTTTCGACTAACACCATTACAGGCGACCGTACCGTTGAGATCTCGGCCGGCACATATCTTGAATCGGCCTCGCCGTTACAGACCATAGAAACGAACAGCTATACGCTTACGATACGCAACGCTTCTGGCGTGAACAATGTGGTGTTTGACGGCGCGCTGTTCGCCAGAACGATCGGTCTGGATCTGAAGCTTACGGACACGTCGACGGCGGTGGTTTCGGGCATAACGTTTAAGAATTACACGACCTACGGTATTAAGGTGACCAATGGCAGCAGCGTGACCATAGATTCTGTGACAGTCAGTAATTCTGGTACGGCTTGTATATACGAGGCCGGTGTAAAGAACAGTTTTGATGTCGTCCGGTCAAGCGCCGCCGGCTGCACCTATGCAGTACAGGCCGCGCCGTCGGTGTCGGGCGGCTCGGTGTTTGTATCGTCTAACGCGCTGTCGTCCACGAACTACGGATTTTATTTAAACGGGAGCTATGCCAACAGCGTGACCGTTTCCTCGAATACTATCTATAACGCGAACGGCGTTTCGATCAATAATAACCAGGGTAACACAGTGGTGTCTGGTAACCTTATAAAGGTGCCGGTGACTACGACGCGTTACGGCATCTATCTGCAAAACCTGTCCAACGGCGCCACCGTGCAGTACAACGATATCCGCTTCACGGCCGGTGCCGCAGCCTCTGTTTTTGGCATGTATTTACAGAGCGTTTATCATCCCGCCATCCACCATAACACGATCAATTCGCCGGATCCGACGTACAGTATATACTTTAACGGCGTTTATCTGGTCAGCTCGCCGGACGCGGATATCATGTTTAACGATGTTTCGGCCAATCCGGGGAACAATTATTATTCGGCGTGGCTGACGTTCAGCGGGGCCACGGTGTATTCCACGGGGGCGTATATAGCGCATAATATCCTGTCCGCGCTGGGCACGAACACTACCGGGCTCTATTTCGTGGATGCGAGCCAGACGGCGGGTACGGTGTCCAATTATAACGACCTGTTCGGTTTCAAGCAAACCGGCGTCATCGCCGCCGTTAAATACGCGGCGCTTTCCAATTGGCAGGGCGCCGGTTATGACGCGCAGTCGGTGTCGCTGGATCCGCTGTGGGTGTCTACTACGACCGCGACGCCCGATTTTCATCTGAAGTCGCCGGCGGGCCGGTATTCTAACGGTTCCTGGGTGACGACGGACACGTCCACCTCGTCCGTTATAGACAAAGGGGATCCGACTCAGGCTTATTCACGGGAGCCGCAGCCTAATGGGTGCCGGGTGAATATGGGTAGGTACGGCAATACCGCTGAAGCGTCAAAATCCACCAGTACTATCGGCGGCATAGCGGCTTGCGGTCTCAAGTATTATGACGGTACACAGATAGTGACTTTGGCCTGCGAAAGCGCCTGCGACGCGCCGACTTCCAAGTTGAGATTCTTTAAGGAGGGCGTGATCTACGGCCTGCCGCTGGTGGATATAGCCGATCCCAACGCCTCCACGCTAAGGATAAACGTTCCCGCCGGCATAAAAGCCATCCGTAAGTTCCCGTAAGCCCAAAAAGCCGTTGTGTGCGGTATTCGGAAAAACTCTTGACACTGAGTAAAATTACTCAGTAAAGTGAGTAATTATGCAGGCTGAGAAGGTACCTGTTACCTTTGCGTGCGGAAAGGGGCCAAAGGTAACAGGTACCTTTTGGTGGACTAAACCTTAATATAGGTTCAAGCGTCGATATTAGTGTGGAAACAATTGAAATGGCGGAAAATCCGGATATAGCTGGGATGCCCTACGGGGATGCGGAAGACGGGTTTTCCCGGCTGATCGAAGAGCATCAGCGGCAGGTGTATTCCATGGCCTTGCGCCTTACCGGCAATGCCGCCGCGGCGGACGATATAACGCAGGAGACGTTCATATCCGCCTGGAAGCATCTTAAAGGTTTCCGCGGCGAGAGCTCTTTTAAAACCTGGCTTTTCCGCATAGCCGCCAACAAGGTTCGCTCCTACTGGCGCTGGAAAAAACTCCGCTCCTGGGCGGGGCTGGGGCGGGGAGATGGGGAAGAGGATTCCCCGGCGCTTGAGGACACGCTCCCGGACCGGCCGGAGGGGCGTCCGGAGCAGACCGCACTTGCGGCGGATCTGGAGCGCAGGGTGCAGGAGGCCATAAATACCCTGCCGCCGCGCCAGCGCGAAGTGGCGGTGCTGCGGGCGCAGGAACTGGGTATGGCCGAAATAGCGGCCGCGCTAGGCATGGCGGAGGGGACGGTCAAGGCCCACTGGTTCGAGGCCAGGAAGAAACTCGAAGCCTCGCTGGGGGAATATTTATGAAAGACGACGAGAAAGATGGAAAACTGCTCTCATTGATGGAGGTGCGCCGTCCGGAGGCGTTCTGGCAGAGGCAAAGGAATGCCATAATCGGCGCTGCCGCCGAAAAACGCGGGCCGTCCAGGGCCTGGCTGCTGGCGCCGGCAGCGGTCGCCGCGCTGGTGTTCTTCCTGGCCAGGCTGCCCGGGCCGGCGCCCGAGCCTGATGCCCAGATTGTCAGCACGGCTTTCCTGGAACATCTGGATCTTCTGGACGATATGGACGTTCTGGAGGCGGTGCCGGAGAACGAACTATGAGGAAGAAGACGCTTACGGTCTATATAACACTCGCGCTGGCCGCTGGGGCCATGGCGGCCGCGGTTACGGCCCCGGCGGAGGTCATAGATAACCTGGATTTTTTCAGCGATTTTGAGCTGGTCTCGAACCTTGAGATACTTGAGGAAGAGCCGGGGGAGGAGGGCGGGCCGGTTGTTTCCACGTCCGCCGCTTCCGCTCCGGCCTCGACGGAGACGGTGAAGGCTTCGACGGTTGCGGTGGAGGGATTATGAAAACTCTTAAATATATTTTAGTTTCCGTGATGTTGGGCGCCCCGGCCGCTTTCCAGGCCGCCGCGGCCGAAGAAAGCCCCGCCGTGAAGAACGCGGCCTGGGAGAAGCTTCCGGAGAGCGAAAAAAACCGCGTGCTGGCCAATTATGAAAAGTGGAAAAATCTGGCGCCGGAAAAAAAAGCGGAGATTAAAGTTAAGTTCGAGCGTTTCAAATCCATGTCCCGGGAGAACCAGGCCGAATTGCGCGCCCGCTGGAGCCGCTTCCAGGCTATGCCGGAAGCCGGCAGGGAAAAACTGCTGAAAAAATTCCAGAAGTGGCAGAAACTTTCCAGGGAGCGCCGCGAAGAACTGCGTCATGAATACCGCCGCCAGGAAAGAAAGGGCGAGAGGCGCTCCGGTTCCGGTTCAGGCGGAGGCAGGGGGCGCCGGTGATATAACTTCCGAAAATTGCGGCAATTTTCGGACTAAACTTTCACGGAGGCCGGTGCGTCAGGGTATAGAGCGGCGCAAGGCCGACACACTAAGGAGGAGTTATGAAAACGATGATAATGATAGCGGCGGTGTTCTCCCTGGCGGCTTCTCTCTCGATGCCGGTTGGTGTCAGGGCGGAGGACGTGGTGAAAGAACAGGATAAACTGCAGACTCAGGACAAGCTGCAGATCCAGGACAAACTGCAGACCCAGGATAAAGTCCAGAGCCAGGATAAGCTGCAAACCGGGGAAAAATTACAGGCCCGGGAACAGCTCCGGCTTAAAACCGGTAAAGACGATGAAAAGTCCGCCGTGGGCGAAAAAAAAGAAATAAAAGAACAGACCCGGACGCGCGACATGGAGGGAGCTGATAAAGCAAAGGGCGAGGCCGTAAGGGAAAGGACGCGGAACGCGGGTGAGGAGAAAGCCCTTGAAAAGCAGGAGCGCAAGCAGGACAGGCAGTCCGTCAGGGAACAGCGCCGCGCCGATAAAGCCGAACGCCGCGCGGCCCGTTCCGAGAACAGAAAAATGAGCGGGAAGCATAAGTAAAATCAGGCGGTTCTACGCCGCCCCATCGGGGGCGGCGGCGGATCGGGAGAAAATATGAAAAACAAACTGATCGTTCTCGGTTTTTTTGTGCTTTTTACCGGCCGGGCCGGGGCCTACTTTGACGCCGGTTCCCGCTATACGGCCGGGCCCGGGGGCTACGGCGGCGTGAATATTTTCGGGGAACTGGGAAATGACGATTATTATCTGCGCCCGGCCCTTAACACGTATAAAAGCGACGGCACGGATCGGTATTCAACTTACTCGCTTGGCGCGGGCCTGGACAGGCCGCTTTGGCGCGGCAGCGCCGAGGTTTCGGTGATGCCGGAGACCGGCGGTTATAAAAATTCATCCATTTACGCGGATCTGGCCTTTAATCTTCTGGGTAAACCGGCGGACGGCGCGGTTCTGGAAGACCTGAGCCTGGGCTGTTTTGCGGGTGTCACTTCGCATGAGGACAGTTTTTCGCTCTCGACAACCACGGTCAGCTCCGGTTCCGGGAGGAAAGCCGCTTCTTCTTCGCTGACAACCGCCTTTAAACTTAATCAGACTGATTATGGTTTGTCCGCCTCGGCGCGGGCTTACGGAGTGAGGCTGAGCGGGCGGTTCACGAAGACGGCCTATGATCAGGATGTGACTTCGCAGGACAGGCAGCTTCCCCTGAATATAGGGAGCATAGGCGCCAGCGGTTTTCAGGACAAGGCCGTCAGCGCCAGGGTGCGGTTTTCTGCGCTGCCGCTCTCTCCTGAAGCGGGCTACTCCAAGACCTATTATCTGCTGGATCAGCCCGATTCGGAGTCCGTTAATGTCGGACTTTCGCGGAAGCTCGGCGCGGCCGAGCTATCTGTCGGCTGGGAAAACTTCAACCCCGGCGGCGGCGCCGCCAAAAGCGACTATTACTCCCTGGGCCTGATGTTTTCGTTTTAAAAAGGTACCTGTTACCTTTTGCTATTTCAGAAGCCCGGCCATGGTATTGTTTACGGCCGCCGCGTAGTCTTTGAAACCATTCTGAAGATCCGCCGCCGTGCGGGCGTATGTAACGTCGGGCGTTATCCCCAGGTTCTCTATGGGATTGCCGTCCACGCGGCGCGCGATGCTCCCGGTCAGGGAAAAACCGCTTATCCCGAGCTGATTGGGATACGTTATGGATTTCACCACCCCGCCGGCGCCGGAGGTTCTGGTTCCGAAAATTACGGCGCGTTTGTTGTCCTGCAGGATAGCCGGAAAGAAGTCTCCTCCCGAAAAATCCAGCTCGTTTACCAGCACCATAACAGGCTTTTTATACTGAACCACGTTGGAGGGATTGATGTAATCTACCCCGTGCAGGTAGGTGAGATCGGTGAATCTCTTCCCGCTGTTCCACTGCTTTATAACGAAGCGCGAGAATTCTATCATGTGCCTGAAAACTTCGTAGGAGACGGGATAGCCGGACAAAGAGTCTCCGAGAACCTTTTTGGCGTCTTCATCCGTTTTTACCTGGGGCTCCAGTTTTAAGTATTCCAGCGCGTTGACGAGGTCGTCCTGAGTGAGGGCGATCTGGTGCCTGGGCGTGGCCATGACCTGATCCGTGAGCATGGAAACCAGGGTGTACAGATAAAATACGGAGCCGCCCGGATTATTGACCTCGTCTATAACCAGTCCGTCGGTGCCGGCGTTGAATTTTGTCATAACCGCGGCGAATTCGGCGACCGCAGCGTCAGTATCGTCGGGGCTGTAGGAAGGGATGCGGATATAGCCTATCAGTTTCCCGTTTACCGGGGAACGGTAAATATAAGCCCGGAAGATGGCATCCGCCGCGGATTCCCACGTCAGTTCTCCGAGGGCTGGCACGAAGCTTTCCCTCGCGCCGATCTTGAACGGATCCCCGCCCGCGGCCTGAAGCCCGTCCGCTCCGTGCCAGCTCGCGTCGTCCAGCCAGGCGAGGGGGATGGGGAGAGGCTTGCGTTTTGCGGGCGATTTGGATCCGGTTTTGTATAGTATCTGTTCCGGAGTGTAATCCCAGATAAGCTGGCGGGTCGTAGTCGATTCCGAACCGGCCGGTTTCACCGTCAATATAACGGGGCCTTGCGTCACATTCATGGCCGCGCCGGCGCGTCTGCGCGTTAAATACATGGAGGCCAGGGCGCTGTCAGTGAGCGCGGAACTTTCACCCAGTTGGCTCTTTAGTTCCTGTATTATGGACGCGGCGGGTTTCCCGTCCATGGCGACCAGTTCATCTCCGGCCTTGAAAGGGAAAGAGCTTAACGGCAGTTTGGCGCGGTTTACCCAGGTTATAAGGTAACGTCCGTCGGCTTCCATCACGGCAAAGGGGAGGGAGGCCGCCTCGGTCCGGGTGAACTGCACGTTTACGTGATAATCCCGCGTGGAGGAAAGGAGGCGTTTTACTATTTTGTGATATTCCTCGACCGTGATATTTCCAGCCGCGACGCTGTTCCTGGCTTTTTGCATTTCCGCGTCAAGATCCCAGTTATATTGCTCTTTTTTCCAGCCGGCCGGGGCATACTGAACCCGGATCATGTTTTCTATGAAGTCCAGATTTTTGAGCATCATTTGTCTCAGGTCCTGCTGGTTACGGGAGCCGGGCTGTCCGCCCGTGCCCGGTATGGACAGGCCGGCCGCGGCCGGCCGGGGGCTGCCGTCAAAGACCTGCCCGTAATTTTCGGAGGAAAGGCCGCCGAGGGACTCAAGCTGGTTCAGCGAGCCGGCCGCCCCGGCGTTCGCCGACGGAACCGAACTTAAAATCAGCCAGACGCCGAACCGCATCCATTTTGTGTGTGTCACGATGGTCTCCTTACAAGCAAAACTTAAATATCTGACGCCGCAAAATAGCGGGCCGTATATCATAAGTATACCATCGGTATAAGCTCCCGTCATGCGGCATAAGTCCCGGATCCAAGAGGTCTTTTGCCGGTTTAGTGCTAGGTCAAAAGACCCACGGCTGTCCCAAGAAAACAATAAGGAAACGGCGGGTTGCCGGTTCGGGGGCCTGCCAGCCATGGGGCGCCTCGGGCCTGCGGCCGGCCCGGCGACTTCGCGCCGGTTCCTCCTCGGCCCGCCGCGTCCCATGGCTGGCACCCCTCCAGTTATCCCCCGCCGCTATCCTCTTAAATACAGCCTTAATTTTACTAAGGAGTGACGATGGACAGCCTTTTTGTCCCGCAGGCCGCCGAGTGGACTACACTGCCGTTAAGTTTTGCTACGGACACTGGGCTCGTGAACGCACAAAGGCTGTCCATCGGCAGGCCCCCGTTTTTACTATCCTGCGGTTCGTTAACCCAAAGCCGCTAGGATTACCGCTTATCGGAGGATTTTGGTGGTTTCCGGCGCTTGACATATTTGTTATACGGATGTATAATTATACAGCAGTATAAGAACCGGAGGGCGTATGGCGAGACCAGCTTCGGGCGCGGATCTGAAACTTAAAGCCGCGGGACGCGAACTCCTGCGGAAAAAAGGAATAACCGGGTTGAGCGTGCGCGAGGCCTGCCGCCTGGCCGGGGTTAATACGGGCACGTTCCACTATTACTTCGGCTCAAAGGACGAATTCCTGAAAGCCATCCTTAAGGAAATGTACGCCGAATTTATGCTTAAATTGCGGTTAGGGGCCGCGGTGGAGGGGGGGGCGCGGGCCCGGCTTAAGGGCGCTCTGGCGGAACTGGGCAGGTTCGCCCGTGAAATGCGCAAAATCGCGCCCATGTTCCTGGCGGATCTGGCGTGCGGCAATAAAAAAGCTTTTCTATTCCTGCGCGGCAATTTTACCGGGCATATGGGGCACATAGCGGCGCTGGCGGAAGAATGCCGCCCCGGGAGCGCCCTGAAAAACCATTCCATTCCTTATATAGTGGGCGCATTGATGCCGGTTATGGTTTTCCCGGTTATAATGGGCGGCATCCTGGAGCGCAACGGGGTCGCCGAACTTGGCGGTATCGCGTTGAAGAAACTCGGCGATGAGTTCCTCTCGGATCAGGGCATCTCCGACCGGGCCGAAATAGCTTTGAGGGGTATAGGTTTATGAAGACATTCATGTTATCGCTTTTGCTGTCCGCGCAGGCCCTTGCGGCCGGCGCCGGAGTATTGGGCGAGGAGTTAAGCGTTACGCTGAAGGCCGCGGAGGAGGGAGCTCTTGCGGCGTCAAACCAGTATAAAAGCGCCAAATTTTCAGAAGCGGCCGCGCGCGCGGCGGCCGCCGCTTCGGGGACGCTGCTGTACCCGCGCCTCAGTCTGGATGGCAGCCTGCGTTATAACGAGGTCGTCGCCGCCATAGCCATGCCGCCGGCTCTGGGCGGCGGGAGGCCGCTCGGGGACAACTGGAATTATTCGCTCGGCCCCTCGGCGTCCTGGACATTGTTCGACGGGGGCGCGCTGCGCTGCGGCTATAAAAGCGCCGGGGCCGCCGCTTCCTCCCGCTCCGCGGAGGCCGAGAACGCCAGGCGCCAGGCTGTCCTCAAAGCCCGCACCGCCTATTTCCAGCTGCAACTGGCGTTGGAACGGGTTTACCTTATAGGCGAAAATCTCCAGGTTTCACTGAGCCAGCTTAAGGATATTTCACTGGGTGCCAGAGCCGGTTCCCGCAGCCGCCTGGACGAAATCCGCGCGGGCCAGGAGACACTGGCCCGGAAAAGGGATCTCCTGAGATCCAGGGCGAACCTTTCCGGCGCGCTGCGCGACTTCAGCTTTATCACCGGCCTGGAACTGCCGGGAACCGCCGACCTGCCGATGGACTCCCGTATGGCCGGACGGGATTACGGCGGGGCCGAGCCGGCTTCGCTGTTCGTAAAGGCTGAGCCTTACGAGGCTATTCTGGAGCGTCTGCTGCCGGCGTCGCGGTCCGCGCTTGAGCCGGAGCCGCCGTCCGTGAAAGCTTTTGGAGAGGCCGGGCGGGCCTATCAGGCGCAGGCCGGCGCCTACAAGGCCGAAAGGTTCCCGCGCCTGACCCTGGGCGCGCGAAGTTCCGTGGATTATCCGAACGGCCCCAACCTGTATTCTTTCGTGCAGAATTCCGCCTCGCTGGCTTTGAGCCTGCCTCTTTTCGAGAGCGGACGTTCCTCCGAAAAAGAAAAAGAGAGCGCGCTGAACGCCGCGGCCGCCCTGGAAAAAAGGGACGAGGCGGCTCTCGCCGCTCAAAGGGATTTTGACAAGACCCGTGACGCCTGGAAAGCGCTGACCGCTGAGCAGGCGATAAACAGCGGGGCTGTGGACGCCGCCGTAGAGGCGGCCGGGCTGGCCTACGAGGCTTACAGGGCCGGCGGCGGCACCTGGCTGGACGTGGAAAGCGCCAATCTCAAGGCGCTGCAGGCTAAAACCACGGCCGCCGAAACCAACGCGGAAATACTTTTAAAACTGGCCGTGCTGGACAATCTGACCGGGAGCGTGAGATAAATATGAAAAAGAAAATAATACCTGTATTGATAATCGCGGTCGCGGCGGGCGCCGTTCTGATAAAGGCGCGCGGCGGCCGGGATTTCCGCTACAGCGGGACGGTGGAAGCCACCGAGATAGACCTCTCCGCGCGTATTTCCGGCGTGGTGGAATCCTATGGCGCGCGGGAGGGGGATCCGGTAAAAAAGGGCGCCGTCGTGGCGGCGCTGGACTGCGCCGATCTGCTTCTGGCCTCAGGCATAGCCGCCGAAGACTTCAAACGCGCCGCGGAACTTTATAAAGGCGGTTCGGTTTCCAAAGAGAATTACGACCGCCTGAAATACAAACGCGACGATTCAGCCCTGAAAGTGGAATGGTGTTCGGTAAAGTCTCCGGTCCAGGGCCGTCTGCTCTATGCCTACCGGGAAAAAGGGGAGCTGGTGTCCCCGGGAACAAAACTTGCCACCGTGGCCGATCTCACCGAGGTGTGGGCCTATGTTTACGTGCCGCACGATATGCTGGCCGGGCTTCAACCGGGCATGGAGGTCAAAGGTTTTTTGCCCGAGGCCGGCGACAGGGATTTCCCCGGCCGGATCTCCGTGATCTATTCCGAGGCCGAATTTACGCCCAAGAACGTGCAGACCCGCAAGGAGCGCACCCGGCTGGTCTTCGCCGTCAAGGTCAGTTTCCCCAATCCGGATGAAACGCTCAAGCCGGGTATGACGATAGAAGTTAAACTGCCGGAATAGGAAAAGGATTAAGGATAAAGGCTAAAGGATAAGGGGCGGAACAGTGATTTTTTCTATACGGACGGAAAATTTAAAAAAATCATTCGGCGCGACCGCCGCGCTGGACGGGGTTTCGTTTGATTTTTCAGCGGGTCTGCTGCACGGACTGATAGGCTCCGACGGGGCCGGGAAAACCACCACGCTGCGCCTGCTGGCGGGCCTGCTTAAGCCGTCGGCGGGCGGCATTCATTATTACAGGGACGGCAGGCCCGCCGCTTTCAGCGAACTGCGGCCGAGCCTGGCTTATATGCCGCAGCAGGCCAGCCTCTATCCCGACCTTTCGATAGACGAGCATCTGGAGTTCTTCCGGGAACTGTACCGGCTTGACGCGGCGGTTTATGCCAGGCGTTCGGCCGAACTTCTGGAGCTCACCCGCCTGGCTAAGTTCAGGGATCGCCGCGCGGGCCAGCTTTCCGGCGGAATGTACAAGAAACTCGGCCTTATGTGCGCGCTGCTCCAGTCTCCGTCGGTGCTGCTGCTGGACGAGCCCACCAACGGAGTGGATCCGATAAGCCGCAGGGAATTCTGGGAACTGCTTTACAGCCTGGCCGCGGACAGGATACTTATAATAGTCTCCACGGCCTATATGGACGAGGCTGAGCGCTGCGCCAGGGTGTATCTGCTGGATTCGGGGCTTCTGCTGGCTTCCGGCGAGCCCCGCGCGGTGCTTAAAGAGACCGGCGCCTCCAATTTCGAGGAGATCTTTATCAGGAAAGGGGCGTTGAATAAATGAACTCCGCCGCCCTTGAGGTTAAAGGACTGTCCATAAAGTTCGGCGATTTTACCGCCGTGGATAATATCTCTTTTTCCGTGAACCGCGGAGAGATCTTCGGTTTTCTCGGGGCCAACGGCGCGGGGAAAACCACCACCATACGCATGCTCTGCGGTCTGTTGTCGCCCACCTCCGGTTCCGCTCTGGTGGGCGGCCTGGGGTTTGAGGACGGCGGGTGGGGCATTAAAAAGATAGTGGGCTATATGTCCCAGAAGTTCACGCTTTACAACGACCTGACCGTCGGTGAAAACCTGGATTTCGCGGCGGGGCTGCGCAAACTGGATCCCGCTTACGCTAAAAAGCGCCGCGAAGAATTGTTCGGACTGATAGGCTTTGAAAAGCCGCTTTCGTCCAAAGTCTCGGCCCTGCCGGGCGGCATCAAGCAGGAGCTGGCGCTGGCCGCGGCCATGCTGCACGATCCGGAGATCGTCTTTCTCGACGAGCCCACCTCGGGGGTGGCGCCGGCTTCCCGCGCCAGGTTCTGGGCGCTGATACGGAAGATAACAGGCCTGGGCAAAACGGTGATAGTTACCACGCATTACATGGATGAGGCCGAGCAGTGCGGCCGCATAGCCCTGATGCGCGCGGGCCGCCTGATAGCGCTGGGCTCTCCTGAAGAATTGAAAAAATCCGCCTTCCCCGGCCCCATGGCGGAACTGGATTTTAAGGGGGCCGAAGCGGCCTCCTTTATTTCCGGGCTGGAAAAAGCCGCCGGGCTGCTGGAGTTTGCGCCGCAGGGCATGCGCTGGCACGCCGCTTTTTCCGATAAGGCCTCGATGGACGCCGCGCTGCGCGGGCTGCCGCATTCCGCTTCGGTCGCGCTGATAAAGCCCTCGCTTGAAGACGTGTTCATAAGGCTCGTAGAAGGAACCGAGAGATAACCACTGTAAATTTATGTCTTTCAATATTCACCGGGCTTATGCTATCGCGCGCAAAGAGGTTATGCACGTTCTGCGCGATCCGTTCACGCTGGCGCTGGCCCTGGGCCTGCCGGTGATGCTGGTCACTTTCTTCGGCTACGCCATAGATTTCGAGGTTAAGGACATAAGCCTGGCCGTCTCGGACCGGGACAACGGGCCGGCCGCCCGCAGGCTCAAAGAGATCTTCTCGTCTTCCGGCTATTTTTACGTCGTAGCTCCCGCCGCCGGCGCGGGCCCCGTAGCCATGCTGGATTCGGAGAGGGCTTCCGCGGCGCTTTTTATAGAGCCGGGTTTTTCCAAAAAAATAAAAGGCGGCGATCCGGCGGAGGCGCAGTTCGTGCTGGACGGGAGCGACAACTCCAAAGCGGCGGCCGTGCTCGGCTATCTGCCCGGCATACAGCGCGCCGCCCAAAGCCGGCTGGCTGATCCCGCGAAGCTGTTGTTAAGCGCAGCGGATCCGCTTTCGGTTGAGACCCGCTTCCTCTACAACCCGGAGTTGAACAGCCGCTGGTTCACCGTTCCAGGCCTGGCCGCGATAATCATAGGGCTGCTGGCGATAATGCTCACGGCGCTGACCGTGGCCCGGGAATGGGAGAACGGCTCCATGGAACTGCTGCTTTCAACCCCGGTGCGCCCGCTTGAAATAATAGCCGGCAAGCTGCTTCCCTACGGTATACTGGTGCTGGCGGGAGTGTTTTTCGTATACCTGGTATCCAGGCTGGTTTTCGGCGTGCCTTTCGCGGGCAGCCATCTGCTTTACCTGGCGGCCTGCCTGCTTTTCATAACCGCCGCGCTCTCGCAGGGCTTGTTGATCTCGGTGCTGACGCGCCAGCAGCAGGTGGCCATGCAGTTCGGCATGATAACAGGCTTGCTGCCCTCCATGCTGTTGTCCGGTTTTATTTTTCCCGTGGAGAGTATGCCGGCGTTTTTTCAGTATCTGACCATGCTGCTGCCGCCGAGATGGTTCATGGCGGCGGCACGCGGGATAACGCTGAAGGGGGCGGATCTCGTCGAACTGGCCGTGCCGTTCCTGGCGCTGGGGCTCCTGAGCGCCGGGATGCTGGCGCTGGCGCTGAAAAAATTCAAGACGGATCTGGAATAGGGATGAGGGATGAGGGATGAGGGATGAGGGATGAGGGATGAGGGATTGAAGAAGACTTATGAACAGGACTTTGAGGGCGTTCATTAAGAAAGAGCTGACGCAGACGCTGCGCGATATCAGGATGCGCGCGCTGCTTTTCGGCGCGCCCGTAATACAGATGACCGTCTTCGGACTTGCGCTTTCCACCGAGATACGGAACATCAAACTCGCGGCTTTTTCCCGCCCCGGTGACGTTATGTTCGAGCGCGTCACGGAAAGTTTTTACTCCTCGGGCTGGTTTGTCCGCGCCGGCCGCGAGGCCGGGGAAGATCCTTTTGAACTTATAGCCTCCGGACGGGCCGACGCGGTGCTGATAGCCCCGAAAGAGGGACTGGCGCGTTCGGCCGGGCGCGGCGGCGGAAAAATGCAACTGCTGGCGGACGCTTCCAACGCCACCAAGGCCAGGGCGGTAGAGGCGTACGCCAGGAACATAATAGCGGCCGCCGCCGTCAGGGAATACGGCGCCGCGGGTGCGCCGGCGCTCAGGTTCGACGTAAGGGTGCTCTACAACCCGGCCATGGAATCCTCGATGTTCCTGGTGCCGGGTGTGATGGGGATGCTGGTCTGCCTGATAACCATAATACTGACGGCTATGTCGCTTACGCGCGAAAGGGAAATGGGGACTTTCGAGACCATCGTCTCCGCACCGCTTTCCAATACCGAGGTGCTGCTGGGCAAGACCGTGCCTTACATAATCCTGGGCCTGGCGGACGCGGCTCTCGTGGTGCTGGCCGGTTACCTGATCTTCGGGGTGCCGGTGCGCGGGCCGCTGTGGCAGCTTGGCCTTGCCTCGTTCGTTTTTGTCATCAACACGGTCAGTATCGGCACTTTTATTTCCACGGTCTCGAAGAACCAGCAGCAGGCCATGCTTGGCGGTTTCATGTTCCTGTTCCCGGCCATACTGATGAGCGGCGTGATGTATCCGGTGGAGAATATGCCGAAAGCCGTGATCGCGGCCGCCTACCTGGATCCGCTGATGTATTTCGTGCGCCTTTTCCGCAATATCATGCTGAAAGGCGGGGACACGCGCGTTTTCTGGACCAACCTCGGCGCGCTTTGTCTTATGGCGGTTTTTACGTCCGGCCTGGCCTACAAGCGCTTCCGGCAGACGCTTAACTAAGGCTAAAGGATTAAGGGAAAACACGGAGAAGATATAAATATTTTTTTACCCTTTAGCCTTTATCCCTCATCCTTTAGCCTTCCTGAAAAATTCAACTGAATTTTTCAGGTTAGTATTTCAGTTTGAAGAGGCGGGAATAATTCAGGGAGAAGCCGGTCATGATGTTGGTGGCCGTGCCGCTCGCGAGTTTGCCCGTGGCCAGGAAAAAATTGAAGAATGGGCTTATCATGATATCTCCGTACAGCCTCGTGCTGAGTTTGAAATTCAGTTCCAGCCTTTGTTTCAGGTCGGCCGCCGTGTCGAACCTGCTCCTGGCGAAATTCCTGTAATTCCCGTCGGCGGTGAGTATAAGCGCCGTGCCCGGCAGCGGCATATTCATCCCGAAACCGACCTCGGCCGCGTATTTGGTCCTGGCCGGATTATACGTGTATTCCTGTTCGGTTACCAGGCCGGTGTAAAGCTCCCGGATATAAGCTCCCTCGAAAAGCTTCAGACCCGCTCTGCCCCGCACGATCTTCCTTTTTGGCAGGCCGGGCTGGCGGGTGAATTCCGTGTCGTATGCCAGGTTGAGGAACGGGCCCAGAACCATGGGGCCGAGAAAACCGTTATAGCGCAGAAACTGGTGTTTTAATTCATTTTCGATGAGAAGCTGGTCCACGCTTTCGGTTTCTGTGCGGGGCTGGTCTTTGGGGCGCAGGGTTATTCTGCCGTAATCCGCCGACACTCCGGAGTCAAAACGCAGGTTTCCGCTGTAAAACTCGGAAAACAGTTTTCCCGAGCCCTGGAAATACGTCTGTCCGGACGTCCGCAGCCGGGAATCGCTTACCTGCGAGAAATTTTCGGTATGCCTGACGCCGGTGTCGCTAAGTTGAAGCGAGATGTCCCTGAGATTCAGCCGCCAGACGGGTTTACGGACCGGTTTGTTTTCTATCAGTTTTTTGATCGCCGCTTCCCAGGCTCTGTCGTCGCCGCCGGAGTCTTTTTTTATTTTCTCCAGGGATTCCAATACGATAGTGTTGAGCGTCTTTTCTTCATAACCGGCTATCCTGGCGTTTTTCAGCTGCGGATATTTGTCCGTTTCTTTCAGCAATCTGGCGGGAAAGGCCGCCAGATAAAATTCGGAGTCTCTGACCGGAAGGCCCGAGATGCGTTTTTCAGGTCCCAGCCCGGAAACGGCGAAATAATCTTTGCCCTGGTATTTCTGATAGCCGGTGTCCTCTTCCGGCGCCAGCTTGAAATCAAATTTGGGCATCAGCGCCCGGATCAAGCTGCCGGGAACCCAGGCTCTTACTACTTTGTCCTCCTCGCCCAGCCATATTCTAACCAGAGAGGCGGGGACGTCTCCGGGAACATTGCTGGAGAATGGCTGGATCTTCATAAAAGCTATTTCCGCGCCGGCCCGCTCTTTCAGCGTTGAAACCACGATATTTTTAAAATCCAACTGCGAGTATACTCTAGGATGCGACGGGTCTTTGTATATTTTCCTCGGATCCGGCAGGAGCGTTTCTTTCAGGCCGAAATGATGTTGGATTATTTGTTCCTTGAAAAGGTCGTACTCGCTGTCGTACAGGATGTCCTCGGGCGCGGCGGGGATGGTCTGGGTCCGCACGGTTTTCAGCGCCCCGCTTTCCGAAAACCCTAAAGTTACTCCGCCCACTCCGCGCGAATCCCTGATGATCAAAGCGGCGGGCGCGATGTGGAACTCCGTGTCCCAGGAGTCAAGAGCTATCTCTTCCCTTCGTGTCCCGCTCTTTTCCCAGCTTTTCGAGCCTACGACTATATCCACGCCGGGAATTTGCCGGAAGTGGAAGTCGGTGTCTTCCTGCGGAATCGCCACTACCAGTTTAACGTTCTGTGCGCCTCTAAGTTCCTCCACCAGGCTGCTACGGAATCCCAGGTCAATCGGATCTTTCACAATTACCGGCACATCGCTGAGATCTGCAAGCTGCGCCGCGTTGGGAGGGATAAAAGAGACAAAAGCGACGCGCACGCCGTTCAATTCCTTTATAACATAGGGTTTCACCAGTTCTGCGAATTTGGCGTCTTTTATTTCTATATTGGAGCAGATAAAGCTCATCGCGCCTGCCGGGATCGGGTCGGTTCGCGTGCGTGACCATTCCCAGAGATAACGCAGATCATCGGGGCCAAGCGCGGTAATATCGGTCTTGAATTTTTCCAGCCGCGCTATCGCTTTATCGGCCGGCATTCCTATTACGTTGGACACAAGTCTGCCGCCGAGCCCCAGGCTTATGAGGATATTCCTGTCTTTGAGCGAGGATCTTTCCAGCACGGATCTGCTGAAGCCGCTCATGCCCTGGGGGAAACAGGATTCCGTGGCCGTTATTTTTTTGCCCCCGGCGTCTATGCCATAGACAATGTTGATTGTGGGCGACCACCGGCCGCCGGGCGTTTTGTTCAGATCCAGCGCGGCGAATATTTTTCCACCCGGCGTGACGCCCGTTACCAGGTCCGCCCGCGCTCTTCCCACGGTGAAATAGCCTAACTGGCTCCGGACTATCAGGTCGGAGACGGCGGAAGGCAGGGCGGGGGAGGAAACAAGAATGGAGTTCCCGCCAAACAAGATATCGGTCTCCCCCGTTTTGATATAAGTGGTGGTTCTGTTCAGTTCGTCCAGGGAGATCTCCTGCGGTGTTCCGATCATGAAGCGCCGGCCGTCGGTGCGGGAAACCTCGGTGCCCACGGATCCTATTTTGAAAGTATCCGTTGATCTCGCGGTTTTTTCCAGATCTGAAACAAAATCAAAGCCTATCCGGAAATCATGGTCGAAATAAAAAATGCCCGCTTCTTTCGGCGGTTCGGCCGCGGGGGAAAGCGGCGGGGCCGCCAGCAGGATGCCTGAAAGAACCAGCGCAAGTTTCATAATAGCAAAGTCTACAAAATTTCCGTATAATGAGGGGACGCCCTTAGTTAATTAGTTTATAACACGCTCCATGGGGGCTCCTTAAGGAGAATTTATGAAAGCGCTTGTAAAAAGGCACCGCGAAAAAGGCCTCTGGCTTGAGGACGTTCCCAGGCCGGAAATAACGGACAGCGAAGTTCTGATAAAGATAACTCAGACCGCCATCTGCGGAACCGACGTCCATATTTACCAGTGGGATGACTGGGCCCAGAAAACCATTCCCGTGCCCATGCACGTGGGCCACGAGTTCGTGGGAGAGATCGCCGGCATGGGAAAGAACGTGCAGGGGCTCGCCATCGGCGAGCGCGTTTCCGGCGAGGGCCACATAGTCTGCGGCCACTGCCGCAACTGCCGCGCCGGCCACAGGCATTTGTGCATAAACACCAGGGGAGTGGGCGTGAACCGCCCCGGCTGCTTCGCGGAATACCTGGCCATCCCGGCCGAAAACGTGTTCCCGATACCCGACGGCGTCAGCGACGACGAGGCCTCCATCCTTGACCCGCTGGGGAACGCGGTTCACACCGCTCTTTCTTTCGACCTTATAGGCGAGGACGTGCTGATCACCGGCGCCGGCCCCATAGGCATCATGGCCGCCGTGATCGCGCAGCACGTGGGCGCGCGCCACGTCGTGATCACCGACGTTAACGAATACCGCATGGATCTGGCCCGCAAACTCGGCGTGCTTAATGTCGTGGACGCGCGCAGGGAAAAACTCAGCGACGTCATGCATCGCCTGAAAATGACGGAGGGGTTCGACGTGGGGCTTGAAATGTCGGGCAACGCCCAGGCTTTTAACGATATGATCCCCGCCGTGAAGATGGGCGCCAAAATAGCCCTGCTCGGCATCCTGCCGCCCAATACCACGATACCCTGGAACCAGATCATTTTCAAGGCCCTGTTACTGAAAGGCATTTACGGACGGGAGATGTTCGAGACCTGGTATAAGATGTGCGCCATGCTGACCAGCGGTCTCCACATAAAATCCATAATCACGCACAGGTTCCCGGCGGCGCGGTTCAAAGAAGGCTTCGAGGTCATGTCTTCCGGCAATTCCGGCAAGATCATCCTGGACTGGAAATGAAAAAGATCGCGGTGATATTGCTGGCGGCGGTCTTTTTGGCCGGCTGCGCCAGGATCAAAGAGAAAGTCTCCGGCTACTACCTTTCGAAGGCGCGCAAGACGCTTTCCGCGCAGAATCCGTCGGAGACGGAACTGGCGGCCGCGTACGCCGACATAGACAGAAGCCTGTCGTACCGCCCGTCCTCCCGCCGGGCGCTGGAAACCCTCAGGCTGCTCACGGATAAAGCGTATAAATCAGGTTTCGCCGGGGCGAACGATCTTGAGATAAACATTCTCAAGCGGGTGCTGCGCGCGTCCCTGTATAACTGGCCGGTCTACGCGGCCGCCGTCAACGCTTTGTCGGCGCGCGGGGATCTGTATGCGCTGAACGGCTTTGCGGCGAAGCTTGAGGGCGTAAGTTCCTCCACGGATACGGCGCAGGCTTACGAGATCTCCATGGCGCTGGCCCTCTGTTACGCTTCCATGGCGCCCTGGGTGGAAGCTGAAGGTTATTTAAATCTTAATAAAGACGCGGACGCATTGGTGGAAAAGGCGAGAGAATACAGGCGCGTGCGCCGGAGGGCGGAGGAGCTCAGGAGCGTTCTGGCGCGGCTGGACGCCGCCGATCCGGCCCTGCGGAAAAAAGTTTCCGGGGCGCTCCTCTCCTCCGCGGACGCGGCGCTGGGCGACCTTGCGGGCAGCCGGGAGGAAGCCGCGCGGATTTACGCGGCGGCGGATAAACTGGATTCGGAACCGGATTTCCTCAGGGCCGCCGGGCTTACGGTGCAGGGCAATTCCGCCCTCGTGAAAAAAGATTATTCCCGGGCCCGCGCGCTTTACCAGAGCGCGCTGCGGAATTACCCGGGTTTTATAGACGCCCGGAAACAGCTGGTGGAGGTGGATTTCCAGCAGGGCGCCGGACTGGCGCTGGCCGGCGAAAGTCTGAACGCGGGGAAACAGCTGCTTTACCGGGCGTATGAAGAATCGGACGCGGTGATCGAAGCGGCCCTTGAGGCCCCGAATTGCCTGCCGTTTATGAAGAGGGATAAATTTCTAGCCGACACTTACTCTATCAGGGCCGCGGTCATCTCGGCGGTCAGCGCCCTGGAAAAAGGCAGGCTGAAGAATAAGATGAAGCTTGAAAAAGAATTCAAGGCGGCGCTGGACGAGGCCGTGCGCCTCAACCCGCAGGGGAAGCTCGCGCGCGAGCTGCTGGAACGTTACGCCAAAGAAGGATTTTAACCATTCCTTATGTTCCGTCCGCCCGCTATCCGCTATTCACTGATCACTAGCCAGTTTCTTCTCTGCCTTTGTCTCCCCGCTTCAGTTCGGAGCGTTGAATTCTCCACAATGTCGGCCCGGGTCCAGAAAGAAGAGAGCCCGCTGATGCTGAATATCATCAAGGACAGCCGGGACTCCCGGGTAGGGCTTGATTATTCCATCCGCTGGGATTTTTCCGACCTCGCGCATATCCGCCCCAGCCTTAAGACCCTCGCGGACGGTATCGCGTCAGTGCGGAACTGGGACATAACCGAGAATACCAGGGTCAGATATTATGGTTTCGCGACGAATCCGTGGCGCATCTTTATAGCCAGGGAGAAAGCGCCCGTCGGCGGCGCCGCGGCGTCCGGGCCGGGGGACGCCCCGGCCGTGACGGAGGCGGGAAGCGAGCGGCCCGTGTACAAAAAACGCCTGCGGCTGTCGTTCTCTCCGCTGGTGGATGATTTTAAACGGAATCTGGACGATAATCTGCGCAGCGTTCTGCTTCAAAACTCGCTCAAGTCCGCCGGTCCGCAGTGGCAGCATGTGGACGCCCAGGGCAAGAAAGCTTTCATAAAAGACGTCATTTCGCTGGATATATGGCGTGTGCCGGGCCTGGATACAACTAAAAAAGGTCTGCAATACATCAGCAAGTAGCGATAACAAACCTTCGAATTTTTCAGGTTTACGTGTGCGCTATCACGCCTTTGCCGGTGGAGCCGTCTATGCGGATATCCAGAGGTTTGGCCAGCCGTATGTGGCGCACGTATTTCAGTTCGGTAAGCACCGGCTGGCGTTCCACCCAGCCCCAATCCACCCTCCCTCCCCCTTTTTCCGGATCCACGGTGAAATAACCGATGCCCAGCGAGGTCAGATTGTGGAAGAAGTGCGTTCCGTAGGACGGATCCGCTGAAAAATCGCCGTAAGCGGCTTCGACGATCACTTTTGAATGGGAAATGTGGTTCCATTTCACCGGGATCCCGAGGAAGGGGTCGCTTGAGCCCCAGCGGCCGGGTCCTATGATCAGACAGAATCTGTTTTCGTTCTTCAGCCTCAGGTTCAATTCTCCTATTTCGGCGGCGATCTCGCGGGTCTTCAGAGTGGTAAAGGTTTCCGGCCTGACATAGATAAGATCCGCGAGATCGGTTATGTAACCGTTGCCGAGGGTCGAGCCGCTTTCGCACACGATATCGGCCTCGTTGAGGTCGCGGAAGTGCACTTTCTTTACCACGCTCCTGGACACCATGGGCCGCATCTGGAGGATATTGAACTCCGTGCGGCGGTTTTCAGGGTCGAAAGTCGCGGCGAATTCCATTTCTATATTGGCGCCCATGGCCTCCTGGCCGAGCCTGGACAGGCTTTTAAGGATTTCAGAAAGCGGGATGAGTTCGTTCTTCAGTATGGGGGCGAAAGTCACAAGGCGGTCTCCCGGCTGGGCGATGGAGTCGCGGATCACGTCGTTTTCCGCGGAGTAGGAGGAGGCCACCAGTTCCAGCGTGCCGTCCGCCTCCGCGGCGCCGGTCTCCACCGTAAGCAGGTCCGGCTCTTTTTCATACGAAAGCGGTTTGATCTCTCTGCTGGAAACGTCCAGCGCTATGAAATCTTTCTGCGAGTTGCTGAAAAAGTCCTCTATGGTGGAGAACTGGTGGAGATTGCGCGGGTGATTGGGTGAAAAGCGCAGGGCGGTGTGTCCCTCCACGATGGTCTTGCCCAGGCCCATCGCTATGTGGACGATGGGATCTTCGCTTGAAAGCGGCGGCACGGGATAATAATTATACGACTGCACCACTCCCGAGAAGACCGGGTAGAAGCGCGCGCCGCCGGCGTAGGAGCGGCCCACCACTTTCTGTATGACCACGGCCATTTTTTCCTCGTCGGGCAGATGGGGCGTGAATCTGCGGTAGTCCTTGGCCTCGCAGGAAAAAGTGGAGGCGTAAACGAATTTTACCGCTTTTTCCAGTTCTTTCAGCCGGATCTCGGGGTCGGGGTGGTTATTGGCCAGCATATAGGTTTTGTATACCCCGGCGAAAGGCTGCGTCTTTGAATCCTCCAGCAGGGAGGAAGACCTCACCGCCAGGGGGCCTTCCAGTTTCTCCACGATCGCGCGCAGATCCTGCCTTACGTAGTCGGGGAGCCGGGCTTTCAGGAAAGCGTCGGCGAGGACGTTGCCGTGGCACTGGTTTTCTATCACCGCATCCAGGTTGTTCTGCTCTATAAAAAAGTCGAACACGTCCGTGGCGAGAACGATGGTGTTGGGCACGGTGATGAAGACGCCGGGAAAACGTTCGGAGATGTCGTCCTTGCTCAGGAGGAAATCCACGAAAGCCAGCCCCCTGGCCTTGCCGCCTATGGAGCCGGAGCCGATCTTGACGAACGGCGTGGTATTGTCGAAAAGTTTGCGGTCGAATTTCAGGACGGTGCCCATCTGGGTCTTGTAGATGAACTGGTAAAGGGTCTCTATGAGATATTTGCGCAGGGCTTCCGCGTCCCTGAATTCGGAGATCTTTTTGGGGCGGATGTGGTGGGCGGTCTCGAACTCCGTCCTGGCGAACAGCCATTTCGAGAAATGGTTGCGGCCCGCGTGGTACAGAATGGAATCCGCGGGCACGGTTTTCAGCAGCTTGAGCATGGTATGCAGATCCGCCGCCCTGGCCAGTTCGCGGCCGTCCTTGTCCGAAAAAATAAAATCCCCGAAGCCGAAATACCGCACGATGAAATTCCGCAGTTGTTTCGACAGGTCGGAGGCCGCCTTGTTCATGAACGAAGCGCCCAGGCTCTGCGCCAGGGCCGAGAACCGGCTGTTGGAGGACTGGAGGAGGACCGGCATATCCGGATTTTCCGCTTTTATTTTTTTCGCGAGGAGAAGGCCCGCTTCGGGTTCGCATCTGCCGGCCATGGGGTACTCAATGTCGCTGATCACGCCCAGGAGGTTCGCTTTATATTTCCCGTAGACCTCCCAGGCTTTATCGAAATTATTGCAGAAGAGGATCTTGGGCCTGGCCTTGAGGCGCAGCATTTTCTTGGAGGGGTTGAGTTCCTCGGCCATTACGATCTGGGTCTGCTTCATGAGCTCGGAGTAGATGGCCGGCAGGTAGGAGGAGTAGAACTTGATGTTGTCTTCCACCAGCAGGACGGCCTGCACGCCCACTTTGGAGTCGTGCTCAAAGTTCATTTCGTCTTCCAGCAGGTTGATGATGGCGGAAAAAATGCGCGTATCGCCGTGCCACAGGAAGATGCCGTTGACCTGCGCGCGGGTGGGTTCGGAAATGTTCAGGACGTCCTGCATATTGAACGAGAGGAGCACCACCGGCAGGCCGGGGTGGATTTTCCTCAGGCCCGCGACGAAGCCGTCCATGTCGGTGTCGCCTATCTGGATCATGGCGATGACGAGATCGAAAGGCCCTTTCTCCAGGCGCTCGAAGGCTTTTTCGGCGGTGGAGACGCGCGTGATCTTGGGCGCGGAGCGGATGGTGGTGTCCAGGAGTTCGCTGAAGAGCGCTTCGTTGAGGCGTTCATCGTCGGCCAGGAGGAAGGAGTCGTAAAGGGAGGCGACCATCAGGACGTTCTTGATCCTGTGGGGCATCAGTTTTTCGAAGCCGCCGAACTCCGTCTCGTAATCCGCGATGCGCTGCGTAAGCATGGGAATATTATACAAAAGGCCGGTGTTCTTGCTTTGAAGGAAAAATATCAGTCCGGATGGCTTTGAGTATTGAGTCGCAGGATAGCCCAGTCGGGTCGCCGGTGGATTTCCCTCGCGCTCCTGGCCGGGGTTCATGGGGAAGAAGACCGGGGTCTTCCGGCGGCTCCGGAACTCGGCAAAAAACAAAGTTTTTTGCCTCGGACATCCTCGCCGCCCCGGAGGGGTACTCCTCCAGACCCCGGTCTTGAACCCCTAATGGAGCGCGAGGGAAATCCACCGGCGCCCCTCCGTGAAAACTTACGCGGGTGGCGTTTCTATTGTATACATTCAGTAAACCCGTCATCCCGGCGATCTGGCCGTCTGAGGGGCATAGCATTTTAGCGATTATATACTTTTTTTCAATAAATCCTCGGGAAAAGCATTCTCGCCAAAAACTTCGTTTCTCCAGGCAGGCCGCAGCTTATCTAAAATATACCACTGCGCCCAGCCCAATGCGTAATCGCTTTCTTCCCCCGAGTTGAGGGATATTTCATCAAGCTTTTTCATCTCCCGTTCGAATGTGTTATCTGCGGAGTTTTGAAGTGCTGTAAATTCCGGCAAGGATTTATAACTCGGCGTGGCTAATTCATCGGAGATTTTTACTTCCGTATACCGTGCCAACCCCTCCACCCATTCTCTCCATTTTTCCCGGGTAACTTCTCTGTCGCCATACAATTTTGGAAATTCCATTCGCATCCTTTCGCGTCGGGACTGCCTTGCCTGAAGGAATAGAGATACTTGCTTTACCACGTCTTCCCGTGAATCGGCCAGAATAGCTTTTTTAAGGATAGCGGCCTCCTCTGCCCGCAACTGGTTATTGGGTTCTGTTTTGTATGGATACGTACGCAGTTTGGAAATTGCGGATAGAGCGGCGGGATTATGTTCTATTGAGCCCTGCGTAATTAATGTCCGCGTTGGAGGCTTGGATTTGAGATGGATGCGAGGCGCGACGAACGAGCATGCCCGCAGGCCTGTGAGCGAGGAGCAACGAAGCAGCCGCTCAAATCCAAGCCTCCCTTTCCCGATGGGAAAGGGCCGGGCGCTTTTGGGCTGCAACTGCGTCGCCCGTTCGTTTACGTAGCTCAGCTACGCCGCACTCCGGGCTCCTTGTTTCGCTCCAAAAGCGCCCGGCCAGCGCGGACATTAATTACGCAGGGCTCAATAGTTGATAAATGTGAAACATTTCATGCATAAGTAATGTACGGTAAAAATTCGTATCCACAAACGGAAGTTTCTCTTTAAATTGTTCTATTGGCGAGAAAAAAGCAGTCAACTTGCCATTAACTGGCCGTGCAGTACCGATAAGAAGTTGTTTAAAAGTTCTTTTTTTAAAATATACGTCGGTCTGAAGCAGATTGTCATGTTCCAGGAATGTATACTTTGATGGGGGATTCGGGTAATTAATAAGGTATTCGTAATTCCAGGTTACAATGTTGACGGGAATTATCGACTTGCTCCAACCCGCCCATACAGAATCCCCAACAATAGCGCGAGCATGGAAGCATTCCGCTATTGCAATTCGAGATTGCGCGGAAAAGTTCTCCGATATTTTTCTTTTTTCTTCCGTCGAAGGCGGATTCTGCTGAAGCATGGCGCAGCCAGTTGTCGCCAGCATAAATATCCAAATGGGCAAATTATAAATAATTTTACGCATAAAAAAGTCTACCTTTTTTCGACCTGCTACTCGAATATTAAAAAAACGGTCTAAATGGCTTTGGGTTTGAGCGCCAGGCTCCCGACCGGGCCAATCTGCGGCTCTAAAGGGGTCTTGTAAAATTGGTAAAAAAGACGGCGTTTTTTTGTTATTATAATAGCACGGGACGGGAACCGCTTCAGTTGCTTTCAGGCAAAGGAAGTGGGGATTCTTCTACTGAAATAACCGGCATACGATAACCGCTTTTGCGGTTTCCGCGTAACCGGTACGGCTCTCCATGGCCCGCGCCGGGATAGCGGTTAAAACGGGGCGGCCGTAATTTTCAATTTTGTCCGGACAAACGGCAAATCAGGGGGATTAATGTCACACGATCGCGAACTTACGCTGCATGATTATGAACGCCTGTTTTACCGCCGGAAAAACATTTTCTTTTTTATAGTGTTGGGGACGGTGTTATGCGCCGGTTTTTTTAACGAGGTCATGCCGCCGGAGTATGAGGCGGCGGCGGTCGTGGATGTCGGCGCCGCACCCGGAACCAGGAGCGTGAATCAGGACCGGCAGGCGTGGTTTGAGGCCGAGGTAAAAGCCCTGCAAAGCGCGGCGGTATTGAAGCAGACAGCGGAACGGATGGGATGGATCAAAAGCGGCGCTGCCGAGATCGAGCTCCGGCCTTTCGTGGAAAAACTCCGGCGGGTCATGAAAGTCGAGCCGACGGCAAAAATGTCCAACTATGTAAGACTTTCGGCGCTGGCCCGCACTCCGCGAGAAGCGGGTGAGATAGTGGACTCGGTTGTGCTGGCCTATATCGGCGACAGAAAACTAAAAATGGCGGAGGCCGTAAAAGCGGCCGGGGCGGATCTGGCCGCCGGTGAGGAACGCCTCCACAGGGCCGAGGAGAATCTTCGGAGTTATACTGAGAAAAGCTGGATGGTCGGTACCAGGCCTTACCTTGTGAACCGCCTTGTAGTCCTGCGGTCGGAAGAGGAGACCCTTAGCAAGTTATACACCGGCAGACACCCTAAAGTGGAGAAGATAAAAAGAGAGATAACTCAGACCGAGAAGCTTCTGGCTCAGCTGCCGCAGCAGGAACTGGGGTATCAGCGGCTTTTGAGCGAGACACAGGCCCGCCAGGCCGATCGCGACGGGCTCGCAAAAAGGCGCGGCGACGCTGTCCGCGCGGAGGCCGTGGAAGCAACCGCCGTTTTTGTCGACCAGCAAACCGAGGTTTCCAAAGACCCGGTTTCGCCGCGCAAATTGCTGAATCTCACGATAGCCGTGTTCCTCGGATTGATGCTGGGGATCGCCGCGGTCTTAATTATGGAGAGCATGGATGTTTCTCTCAGCACCGTGGAAGATATAGAAAAATATCTGACTTTGCCGGTACTTGCGGTGGTGATGCATATCGCCTCCCCGGATCAGGAGACGGCGCAAAAGAGCGGGGCGTCCTGGAAAAAGCTGTTTAAAAGGAAGAACTTCGTTGAAGAAGCCCGGGAAAAATTGGCTTTCTATCATCCGCCCAAGTCCGCTTTTATGGAACCGTACCATGCGCTGATGGCCAACCTTAAGCCTCTGCGCGGGCCCGACAGCCGTCCCGGCGCGGTTATCATTTTCACCTCGGCGGCCAGGGCGGAAGGGAAGACGCTGACAAGCATCAATTCCGCTTTTATCGCCGCGCAAAGCGGCCTGAAAACGCTTTTTGTGGACGGCGATATCAGGTGCCCGATGGTGCACAAGCTCTTATCCGTTCCATTCAAAAGCGGCTTGGCTGATTGTCTTACCGGGGGCTGCCGCCTGGAGGATGCCGTGATCAGCCTCTCCCATCTTATAAAGAACGCCGGTATCGCCCCGTTATACCGGGATGTACCGCGCGGTATAGAGAATTTATGCTTTCTGTCTTCGGGTGTCAGTTCCTCCAACCCGGCCGATATCCTGACTTCGGAGCATATCAGAACGTTTCTGAAAGAGGCCCGGATACATTATGATCTTGTGGTAATGGATACGCCTCCCTTGCTGCCTTGCGCGGATGCGCTGCTATTGGGACCTCACACGGACGGCGTCATAATGGTTCTTAAAGCGGGTTATGCGTCTGAACTGATGGTAAAACGGGCGAAAGACCAGCTTGTCCAATCCGGCGCTAAAATACTGGGCGTGATACTTAACGATGTGCGCGCCAGGATGATGGAACCTGATTATGCGCAGTCTTATTACTACCAATACTCCGCTCCGGATACGGCCGGAGAAAAATCTTCCGGAACCGGCGCCGGCCGGCAAAAAATTCCGCACCGGATCCTTATAGTGGATGATGAAGCCCTGGTGCGCAAATTGTTGAACCGGATTGTTAAGGAGACCTTCCCGGACGCCGACATATATGAAGCCGAGGATGGAGTGGACGCCGTGCATAAAATAGCTGATCTCTCCCCGGCGCTGGTCATTCTTGATATATGCCTGCCCATGGTGAATGGTTTGCAGGTGTGCAATATCGCGCGGCGCGGGGGGCGTTTCGGCGGCGCGAAGATCCTCGCCGTTACCGGCATTGACACCGCGGAAACGTCTATAAAGGCGACGGAAGTGGGCGCCGATGATTTCCTTGGCAAACCTTTCGAGATCAGGGAAGTGAAGGAAAAGCTGATAAAACTGCTTCCTCCGGCTGGGTGAACGGCGGCGGGGGGTTCCGGTGCCGCTGCGCGGGAAGCCGGATCGGACGGCGCCCGTGGGGTGGGTGTTGTCAGTGAAAGTTTAAAAAGTTAAAATTAGAGGAGAAGACCATTAAGGAGAATGCAAATGGAAAAACCTTCTGTGAAGACCAAATGTCCCAATTTTTCTTCGGGCCCCTGCGCCAAGAGGCCGGGCTGGACCGTCGAAGCCCTCAAGAACGCCCTCGTCGGAAGATCCCACCGCTCCAAAGAAGGCAAAGCCAGGCTCCAGGAAGTTTCCGACCGGATGAAGAAAGTCCTCGGCCTGCCCGCCGATTACCGCATAGGCGTGGTGGCCGGCTCCGACACCGGCGCGGTGGAACTGGCCATGTGGACAATGCTCGGCCCCCGGCCCGTTGACATCTTCGGCTGGGAATCATTCGGCAAAGGCTGGATCACCGACGCCGTCAAGTACCTCAAACTCCCCGGCGTGAAAGAATATAAGGCCGACTACGGCAAAATACCCGACCTGACCAAAGCCGATTTCTCCCACGACGTCATTTTCACGATGAACGGCACCACCTCGGGCGTAAGGGTTCCCGGCCTGGACTGGATACGCTCCGACAGGGAAGGGCTTACCATCTGCGACGCCACCTCCGGCATCTTCGCCATGGAAATGGACTATTCAAAACTCGACGTCATAACTTTTTCCTGGCAGAAAGTGCTGGGCGGGGAGGCCGCGCACGGCGTCATCATCCTCTCCCCGCGCGCGGTCAGACGCATGGAGGAGAACGAGCCTAAGATCTCCTGGCCCGTGCCCAAACTTTTCAGGCTCGCCGCCGAAGGCAAGCTTAAGCCGGGGGAACTGGAGTACAATACGGTCAACACCCCGTCCATGCTGTGCGTGGAGGACGCCATAGACGCCCTTAAATGGGCTGAATCCATCGGCGGTCTGAAAGCGCTGATCGCCCGCTCCACGGCCAATCTGAACGCCCTCGAAAAATGGGTGGAAAAGTGCGGCTGGGCGGCTTTCCTGGCCGAAACCAAAGAGACCCGCTCCAACACTTCCGTCTGCCTGAAGATCACGGCGGACTGGTTCCTCAAACTTTCCGACGAGGAAAAGACCAAGGCCGCGAAGAAGCTCACGGCCATGCTGGACAAGGAGGGCGTGGCTTACGACATTAATTCCTACGGCAAGGCCCCGGCAGGCATCCGTATCTGGTGCGGCGCCACCGTCGAAGCCTCGGATGTTGAAACGCTCACCCGCTGGCTGGACTGGGCGTACGACGCGGTCTCGAAAGAATATCAATCCCTGAAGGAGACGGTGAAATGAAAAAAGTGCTGATAGCCGATAAGTCCGCTCCAATCTGCGAGAAGATCCTGAAGGAAAGAGGCCTGGAGCCGGTGGTCAAAACCGGCATGAATCCCGAGGAGCTTAAAGCCTGCATAGGCGAATTCGACGCCATTATAGTGCGCTCCGCCACCACGCTTACAGCCGGCCTTATAGAGGCCGCGGTAAAACTTAAAGCGGTGGCCAGGGCCGGCAGCGGCGTGGATAATATCGACGTGCCCGCCTGCACCGGGAAGAGAGTTCTTGTCATGAACACGCCTTTCGGCAATACCGTTTCCACCGCCGAACACGCCATAGCCATGATGATGGCTCTGGCCCGCCACATTCCGCAGGCCAACGCCTCCACGCACGCCGGCAAGTGGGAAAAGAAAAAGTTCGAGGGCGTGGAACTTACCGGCAAGACCCTGGGCGTGGTGGGCTGCGGGAATATCGGCGCCGTGGTGGCCGACCGGGCCATCGGGCTCAAGATGAAAGTCATGGTTTATGACCCGGCTATGACGGCGGAACGGGCCCGGGAACTGGGCGTAGCCATGTCCAGCCTGGACGAGCTTTATAAGAACGCGGATTTTATAACCTATCACGTGGTCATGAATCCAGCCACCAAAGGCATGCTCAATAAGGACGCCATAGCCAAAATGAAGAAAGGCGTGCGCATAATAAACTGCGCCCGGGGCGGCATTATGGCGGAGGCAGATTTGAAGGAAGCTCTTCAGAGCGGGCAGGTCGCCGGGCTGGCGTGCGATGTTTTCGCCAAGGAACCCGCCGTAGAACATATTTTCTTCGGCCTGGAAAACGTCATCGCCACGCCCCATATCGCGGCTTCCACCAGGGACGCGCAGGTCACGGTGGCGCGCCAGGCCGCCGAGCAGATAGCGGACTATCTGCTTAACGGTAAAAAAACTCACGCGATCAATGGTGACAAGATTTAAAAAAAGCTGTCATCCCGGCGAAATAATGAAAAAACTTCCCTTGTTTAATCCTATTTACGGCATCCGCCCGGCCAAAGGCATGGCGCAGGAAGTGATCGCGCCCCCCTACGATGTGCTGGATTCCGGTGAAGCGCGGGAACTGGCCAAGGGCAGACCTCTCAGTTTCCTGCACGTCTCAAAGGCGGAGATAGACCTTCCCGAAGGAACCGATGTCTATTCCGAGGCGGTTTACCGCAAAGCGGCCGGGAATTTCGAAAAAATGCTGGCCGAGGGCGTGCTTGTCCGCGAAACCAGGCCCTGCTTTTATATTTACAGGCTGAAGATGGGCGCCCATGTCCAGACCGGCCTGGTGGTCGGGGCCTGCGTGGACGATTACGACGCCAACCGCATCAGGAAACACGAGTTTACCCGGCCCGTGAAAGAGGACGACAGGGTGAACCAGATAAAATTCGTCAAAGCGCAGACCGGGCCGGGGCTGATAGCCTACAAACAGATCCCGGAAGTGGACGCGGTGATCAAAAATAAAGTCCGGGAGATCCCGGAATTTTCGGTGGAGGGGCTGGGCGGGGTTATCCATACGCTCTGGGTGCTGGATAACGAATCCGACATCAGGACCATCGTGGACGCTTTTGAAAAACAGACGGCCGTTTATATCGCCGACGGGCATCACCGCTCCGCCGCGGCTTCCAGGATCAAAAAATACATGATGGAGTCCCGCGGCGCCGCCCATACGGGCGCCGAGCCCTACAACTATTATCTCGCCGCCGCTTTCCCCGTCGAAGAAATGAAGATCTGGGACTATAACAGGGTCGTGAAAGACCTGAACGGCATGACCCCCGCGGCTTTTCTGGCCCGGCTTGGGGAAAGTTTCGGAGTCAGGGAGGTCTCCGGCCGGGCTAAACCGGCCGCCCGCCGGGAGTTCGGCCTGTACCTGGCCGGCAAATGGTATATGCTGAAACCCTCGGTTCCCACGCCCTCGCGGACGGACGATCCCGTGGCGGCGCTGGACGTAAGCGTGCTCTCGGATCTGGTGCTGGACAAGCTGCTGGGCATCGCGGATCTGCGCAAATCCGACCGCATCGATTTCGTCGGCGGCATACGCGGCCTGGGCGAACTTGAGAAGCGCGTGAATTCCGGCGAGATGAAAGCGGCTTTCGCCCTTTACCCCACCTCGCTTGAGGAATTGATCGCGGTGGCGGACGACAACCGGGTGATGCCGCCCAAGTCCACCTGGTTCGAGCCTAAGCTGGCCGACGGCCTGGTTTCAAACCCCCTGCTATGATGCCGCAGAGCGCCGTGCTGCGCCGCCTTAAAACCCCGCAAAAAATACAGGATTTCCTGGACTATGAGCTGGACTTCAACGATACGACGACGGGAGTCTGTCTTTCGCCGTTCGAGGTTCTGAAATGCCGGCGCGCCCATTGCATAGAGGGCGCCATGCTTGCCGCCGCGGCGTTCCTTTTTCACGGTCGTCCGCCGCTGCTGCTGGATCTCAGGGCGGACAGCACCGACGACGACCACGTGATCGCTCCGTTTTTGGAGAACGGCCGCTGGGGCGCGGTGGCGCAGTCGCAGTTCTGCGGCCTGCGTTTCCGGGAACCCATTTACGGATCGGTCGCCGAGCTCGCGAAGAGTTACTTCGAATTCTATTACAACGACTACGGGCGGAAAACTCTGCGCGAATTTTCGGCCCCGCTGAATCTGGCGCGGCTGAAGCCGGAGTGGCTCTACGGGGCGGACGTACGTTTTGTGAGCAAGAGGCTGGACGCGGTCAGACATTACAGGATCCTGTCCGGGCGCCAGCCGGAAAAACTTCGCAAGGCGGACTCTCTTCTCTACGAAGCCGAGATCCTGGGCTGCGGCAGGGCGCCGCTTACCCTGCGCCGCGCGCGGCCTTATTCCAGGCTGGCCGCGCCCGGGAAGAAGTGACCATCGTGTTTCCAGGGAACATAAAAATATGCCGATAGCCGCCCTTATAGTCATTTTGTTTTTTTTCAGCGGGCCGGCCCGCGCCCTGGAAAACGCTCCCGCGGAGAGCCGGGACTTCAGGGATGAGAGCGTCTATTTCGTAATGACCGACAGGTTCGTGGACGGGGACAAGGCCAATAACGATCTTTACGGGGACGAATACAAACCCGGGAATTTAAGATATTACCAGGGCGGGGACTTCAAAGGGCTTATAGAAAATCTGGACCATATAAAGGACATGGGCTTTACGGCTGTCTGGATAACCCCGCCGGTGATGCAGCCGCCGGGCAGATACGTTAACCGGGCGGGGACTTACGACGCGGCGGGGTATCACGGCTACTGGGCCTGGGATCTTTCAAAGATCGACCCGCATCTGGAATCAAAAGGGGCCTCTTACGCGGATCTGATAGCCGCCGTGCACGCCAAAGGTATGAAAATCATACAGGACGTGGTGGCCAACCACGGCCACGGCGGCGACGTCGCTCCGTCGGTGAAATGGTACGGGGAGAAGTGCCGCGTTTCAGGCCTGGGCGGGACGTTCGATTACGACGACGATAAACAGGACTGGTTCCATCACAGCGGCCCCGTTGTGGCCGATCTGCTTGATTTTAACGAGGATAATCCGGAAACGGTGAAGTGGCTGGTTGAGATCTACAAAGGCTGGCAGAACCTGGGCGTGGACGCTTTCCGCATCGACACCGTCGTCTGGATGAAGCCGGAGTTCTGGAAAACTTTCACCGCCGAACTGCACAAGAACAGGAAAGATTTTTTTATGTTCGGCGAGGTTTGGACCAACGACGACTTCGATCTGCTGGCCGGCTACACCAGACTTGCCCCCGGCGGGCCTATGAATTCGGCCATGAGCGTGCTGGATATGCCGGGGTCGTCCATGGGCGGCTGGGGGCGGTTCGAGGCCGTATTCAAAGGCGGCGATTATAACCGGGTGGATGAGGTTCTGAAGAACGATTCAAAATACAAGGACGCGACGTATCTGGTCACTTTTCTGGACAATCCGGATAAGCCCAGGTTTAACGGGGCAGCCGGCGAGGGGAGTTCGGCCGCGGCGGAACAGTATTTTGACGCGTTGAATTTCTATTTTACCGCGCGCGGCATTCCCTGCGTTTATTACGGCACCGAAGTACGGATGGCGGGGGGGAATGACCCGGACAACAGGAGATATCTGGGTCCGGACGGTATCAGGGCGTCGAAGACGGATCCGGTCTATCTGCATCTGAAAAAGTTAAACGCCCTGAGAAGCGCGATCCCCGCTTTGCGGAAAGGCGTTCAGACGCGGCTGTACGGGTCAAAGGATCAGTATGTTTTCAAAAGGGAATACAAAGGTGAATCGGTTTTTGTTTTCCTGAATAAAGGCCGGACCGCGGCCGAGGTCGCGGTGCGCGGCATCCCGCCGGGCGATTACGCCGACCTTTACGGCGGCGGGACCTTTGCCGTAAAAGGCAAAGGCAGATTCTCTGTTAAAATCCCGTCCCACGGCCTGCTGGCGCTGAGAATAAAACCGCACAAATGAGCCGGTAACGCGCGGGCAGGGCTGTTTCCGCCGACTGGTCAGGTGTTTTCCGGGGCGGGGTCATCCGTCGGCGGAGGGGGCGCCAGTTTGGGCAGCGCCAGCATATCCGTGACGCATTTTTCTATGTCGGCCGGGGCGCAGGGTTTTTTCAGGAATTGCACGCGGGGGTTGTCGGCTATCATTCTTTTTATGATCCCCAGCAGGGTTGAAGAGAAAAACACGACCGGTATCACGGATGTTTCGGGGCATTTCTGCAGTTCATTGTAAACCTCCGCGCCGTTCATTCCCGGCATATTGAAGTCCAGGGTTATAACGTCAGGCAGCAGCTGCCTGGCTTTTTCAATGCCGGAAGGGCCGTCAAAAGCCGTGTGGATTACGAGGTTCTTTGACTGGAAAAAATTTTTCAGCAGGGAGGAGATATCTTCGTTGTCGTCAATTATCAGTATCGACTTGGGCATACGGAAATTTTATAAAAAATACCGGCCCGAACGCCAATCGGTTCCTAAAACAAAGAGGGCGTCCGCCTGGGGCGGACGCCCTCCTGCATAAGACTCTCTTGCTCGGTTATACCAGGCCCTGGGCCATCATGGCTTCGGCCACTTTCTTGAAGCCGGCGATATTCGCGCCCATCACATAATTTCCCGGATGTCCCGCTTCTTTGGCCGCCGTGACGCAGGCGTTGTGAATGTTTACCATGATCCCGTGCAGATGCTTGTCCACCTCTTCCCGGGACCAGCTCATCCGCAGGCTGTTCTGGCTCATCTCCAGGCCCGAAGTCGCCACCCCGCCGGCGTTGGACGCTTTCCCCGGAGCGAAGAGGAGCTTCGCGTTCATGAATACCTCTACGGCTTCCGGAGTGCAGGGCATATTCGCTCCTTCCGTAACGCAGATGCAGCCGTTTTTAACCAGGTCGGCCGCGTCTTTTTCGTTCAACTCGTTCTGCGTCGCGCAGGGCAGCGCCACATCCACTTTCACGCCCCACGGCTTTCCGCCGGAATGGAATTCAGCGCCGAATTTTTCCGCGTACGGGGCCACGATATCCTGGCCCGAAGCGCGCAGCTTCAGCATATATTCCCATTTCTCGCCCTTTATCCCGTCCTTATCGTAAATATAGCCGTCGGGGCCCGAGATGGTCACTACTTTGCCGCCGAGGTCGTTGACTTTCTGCACCGCGCCCCAGGCCACGTTGCCGAAGCCGGAGACCGCGACGGTTTTGCCTTTAAGATCCGTCCCTTTGGTCTTAAGCTGTTCCTGGCAGAAATATACTACGCCGAAGCCGGTGGCTTCGGGGCGTATCAGCGAGCCGCCCCAGGCAAGGCCTTTGCCGGTCAGCACGCCGGTGAATTCGTTCTTCAGGCGCTTGTACTGGCCGAACATATAGCCGATCTCCCTGCCGCCCACGCCGATATCGCCGGCCGGCACGTCCGTGTCGGGGCCGATATGGCGGAACAGCTCGGTCATGAAACTCTGGCAGAAGCGCATCACTTCGGCGTCGCTCTTGCCCTTGGGGTCGAAATCCGAACCGCCCTTGCCGCCGCCCATGGGGAGCGTGGTCAGGGAATTCTTGAAGATCTGCTCGAAGCCCAGAAATTTAAGGATACTCAGGTTCACCGACGGGTGGAAGCGCAGGCCGCCCTTGTACGGGCCGATGGCGCTGTTGAATTCCACGCGGAAGCCGCGGTTGATGCGGTACTCGCCTTTGTCGTCCTGCCAGGGCACGCGGAACGTCACCGCGCGTTCGGGCTCCACGAGCCGGTCGAGGATCCTGGCTTTGATATATTCCGGGTGTTTTTCCAGGACTGGCGCCAGGGTTTCAAGCACTTCTTTCACCGCCTGGTGGAATTCTTTCTCACCGGGGTTCTTGTTGATCACGTGGGTCATCAGGCCGGCGATATATTCGTGCGCCGAACCTTTCTTCTCTGCGGTCGCTGTGGTTTTGGGCATAAGAGACGGCTCCTTGTTCTTAGTTTGACGGGCTGGCTGTGGCAACTGCGGTACAAAATTTCGCTGATTACATAGTTATCCTACAAACCTAAATCCGGGTTGTCAATATATCCGGATCCCCGCGCGGCGCGGGGTATTGGCGGCGGTTTTTTGATACAATTTAAAAAACAAAGGATTTTCCGTAGATCCGCGGAACTGACGCGCGGATGACTTAAGGCGGTATCATGAAAATAGGGATTCCTACCGAGATCATCGAGGGCGAGAAGCGGGTAGCTCTCGCCCCCGAAACCCTGGCCGCGCTCAAAAAGCTTGGCGTTGAATTTATAGTGGAAGCGGGCGCCGGCCTGGCCGCGAATTTTTCCGACGAAGCTTTCCGCGCCGCCGGCGCTGAGCTTTGCGCGGACACCAGGGTAGTATGGTCGGCCGACCTCGTTCTGAAAGTCCGCCCGCCCGTAATGAATCCGAAGCTGGGCGTTCATGAAGCCGGGCTGCTGAAAGAAGGCGGCGCGCTGATCGGCTTCATCTACCCCGCCCGCAATAAAGAACTGCTGGAAAAACTGGCGGCCCGCAAGGTCACGGCGCTCGCCATGGACATGATCCCCAGGATCTCCCGCGCCCAGAACATGGATGCCCTGAGTTCCATGGCCAACATCGCCGGTTACCGGGCGGTGATAGAGGCGGCGAACCTGTTCGGCGGTTTCTTCACCGGACAGATCACGGCGGCTGGCCGCGTTCCGCCGGCCAAGGTCATGGTGATAGGCGCCGGCGTGGCCGGTCTCGCGGCCATAGGCGCGGCCAAGGGGCTTGGCGCCGTAGTGCGCGCGTTCGATACGCGTCCCGAAGCCAGGGACCAGGTAAAGAGCATGGGGGCCGAATTCCTGGAAGTGGCGTTAAAGGAAGACGGGACCGGGGAAGGCGGCTATTCCAGGGTCATGAGCCCGGAATTCATCAGGGCCGAAATGGAACTTTTCAGGAAGCAGGCCGCGGAGGTGGACATTATAATCACCACCGCCCTGGTTCCCGGGATCAAAGCTCCGGTGCTTATCACCAGGGAACATATTTCAGCGATGAAGCCCGGCTCCCTGATAGTGGATCTGGCCGCCGAACAGGGCGGCAACTGCGAACTTACCGAACCCGGGAAAGTCGTGGACGCGGGCGGCGTCAGGATCATCGGTTATACAGACCTGGCGTCCAGGCTTGCGAACCAGGCCAGTAAACTTTACGGCGCCAATCTGTCTAATCTCCTTAGATATATGGAGATACAGAATGGCTGGAACATAAACACGGAGGACGAGATCGTGCGCGGCGCGCTGGTCTCCCACCAGGGCGCGGTCACCTATCCCCCGCCCAGGCCTAAGACTTCCCCGGCGGCGCTCGCGCCCGCCGGAGCGCGGGCGAAAGCGGCCCCCGCTCCGGTAAAGGAAAAAAATTTCGCCGCTCGCGCCGCCGCGGCAGGCGTGCTCGCGGCCGCGGCGCTGCTCGCGGCCGGTTTGTACGCGCCGGCGGCTTTCATGTCCCATTTTACCGTCTTTATCCTGGCGGTCTTTGTCGGTTATATGGTGGTCTGGAACGTCACTCCCGCCCTTCATACGCCTTTAATGAGCGTTACCAACGCCATAAGCGGCATCATCGTGATCGGAGCGATGCTGCAGATCTCCGGCGGTTTTGAGAAATGGCCGGCCAGGGCCGCGGCGCTCGCGGTGTTCCTTGCCTCGATCAATGTGTTCGGCGGGTTCCTTGTGACGCGGCGTATGCTGAAGATGTTCAGGAAATAGGGGAGTCCGGGAATTATGGAACAAGCAATGGAACAGAACGGCATACTGGCCGCGGCCTATCTCGCCGCCGGCGTTCTTTTTATCCTGAGCCTGGGCGGATTGAGCAGCCCCGAATCTTCGCGGCGCGGCAACTGGTTCGGCATCGCCGGAATGGCGATAGCGATCACCGCCACTTTTTTTCATTCCGGAGTGAGCGCCTGCGGATATTGGACGCTGACAGCCATGATCGTGATCGGCGGAGCCATCGGCGCATTCGTGGCGGCAAGGATAGCGATGACCGCCATGCCCCAGTTGGTGGCGGGTTTTCACAGTTTTGTCGGCCTCGCGGCGGTGCTGGTGGGGATAAACAGCTATATGGAAAGCGCGGGGCTTTCCGGCGCCGCGCGCGCCGTTCATGAGACGGAAGTGTTCCTCGGTGTTTTTATCGGCGCGGTGACTTTTACAGGTTCGGTGACGGCTTTCGGTAAACTGCAGGCCCTCATCCGCAGCAAGCCCCTCCTGCTGCCGGGCCGCCACCTGATCAATGCCGCCATGGCGCTGGCCGCCATCTATTGCGGTTACCGGTTTTTCGGTGTGGAGAACATTATGGCGCAGGGCCTGCCCGCGCTGCTGCTGATGACGGCTCTGGCATTCGCGCTGGGAGTCCACCTGGTGATGAGCATCGGCGGCGCGGATATGCCGGTGGTGGTCTCGATGCTGAACAGCTACTCGGGCTGGGCCGCGGCCGCCACGGGGTTTCTGCTTTCCAACGACCTGCTCATAATCACCGGCGCGCTGGTCGGCTCAAGCGGCGCCATCCTCAGCTATATCATGTGCAAAGCCATGAACCGTTCGCTGGTGAACGTGATCTTCGGCGGGTTCGGCGCGGAGGAGGGGAAATTGTCGGTGCCGGGCGCGGAACCGGCGGGAGCGACGACGGCGGCCGGCGTGGAGGAAGTCGCCGGCATGCTTAAGGAGGCCCGGAACGTTATAGTTATTCCGGGGTACGGTCTGGCGGTGGCGCGCGCCCAGCACGCGGTCAAGGAAATCTCGGACAAGCTCCGCGCCGGCGGCGTGAACGTGCGGTTCGCCATCCACCCGGTGGCCGGCCGGCTCCCAGGCCACATGAACGTGCTGCTGGCGGAAGCCGACGTTCCATACGATATCGTGTTCGAGATGGACGAGATAAATAAGGATTTTCCGGAGACGGACGTGGCGCTGGTGATCGGCGCCAACGATATTGTGAACCCAGGCGCGCTGGAAGATCCCGCCAGCCCGATATACGGTATGCCGGTGCTGGAGGCCTGGAAGGCTAAAACCACGGTGGTGCTGAAGCGCAGCATGGCTTCCGGCTACGCCGGAGTTGAGAACCCGCTGTTCTACAAGAGCAACACCCGGATGCTCTTCGGCGACGCCAAAAAAAGCGTAGAAGCCATTTTAGAGCAATTAGACGGGACGCTGCTTCCAAACTTCCTTAATTAGAAAATATTCTCCGCCCAGGAAGATAGGAAGCAGCGTCCCGTCCCTATTCTGTCAGGAACAGTTTTGCCGCACCCATACCCCCATCCAGTAGTCTGTAAAGACGTAGCCCGCGGCGTCTTTCTCAATAATATCCTTGGATATCAGCAAACTTAAAGATTTTTTTACCAACGCGGACGATTTCATCTGAAACCTGGCAATAAAAGCCCCGCTGAATATTGCGGCCCCGGAATTTGCGGCCAGCCCCTGCAGCAGACGTTTTTGCGTTTGAGGCAGGTTTTCCCAGAGGTTCTGATAAAGCGGCGTGTTCCGTTTGGCGATAAGCATTACGGCCCGCTCCACATCGAGGTCTGTTATCTTTTTTTCTTCGGCCTTAAGATCCCACAACTCGTGGGCGAGATACTGGATGTAGTACGGTATGCTGCCGGCGGAGCTTACGATATACCGCAGAGTTTCTTTGGAGAAGTTGAAACCGCCCTTGTCGAAATTTGCGGCAAGATACTTTTCAAAATATTCCGAGGGGATTTTCTCAAGGTGGGTAATCGGCCCCATGCCGAAAAATGCCCTGGATTTTTTTGAAACCATTTCGCTTATCATTGTTTTTTTTGAGCCGCAAAATGCGTAGCCGACGTTGCGCTGCTTTTGTATCACGGCGCGCATAAGTTTTTCCAGAGGTTCCCCGCCTATGCCGGTTATTTCCTGGAATTCGTCGAATATCACAATGACGGGCCTCTTCTCCCGGACGGCTAATTCCTGGGGGTATGCCAGCAGGTTCTCTATCATCTGGAAAACTTCTTTCTGGGGGGGCGAAGCGTCAACGCCAAGACTTAAAGAGCCGTCCGGATTTATGGAAAACTGTGGCCGCAGGCCGGAAACAAAATCCCTGATAAATTTTACGGCTTCGGCAAAGCCCAGTTTTCTCATTTCAGCCGCAGCCTTGCCAAGCGCGGCGGCAAACTGTTCAACCGAAGCGGTTTTAAACAGATCCAGGTAGACCACTCTCGCGCCTTTCGCCTTAAGTTTTTCTGCGGCCGCAAGAAGAAGCGAGGTCTTGCCATATCTGCGCGGGGCGATTAAAAATATCTTTTGTCCATCCGAAAGGTCTTTTACAATGCTTTCAAGCTCCGTTTTCCTATCGATAAAATTGTCGTCTTTCACCACTTCGCCGAAAATAAACGGGTTCATGCTTGCTCCATTAAACCTAAAGGTTGCTAACCTATAGGTTTAATATACAAAATCCGCTGCACAAACGTAAAGTTATATTCCCGTGTCGGTTCTTCTCAGACACGGGCAGCGTTTCTATGCGGGGTGGTGTTGGGGCAGGGAATTCTCCAGAGGCCGAGTCTCCGGGGGAGGCTCGGCCTCCCCTCAGCTCAGCGCAGATCCCCGGTGTATCTGTAAGCTTACGGAATAATAGGTCGCTGTTCCCAATTACGGGATGCTTTACAAATAATGGAAGATGGTTTCGGAGGTGAAAACCTGCGCGCCGCGTCTCAGACCGGGAAACGGCGGGACTTTTCCGGAAGCCGCCGGCAAAATACGGATTTCAGCGCCATTCCTGATTTTTTTGAACATTTTGGGGTTACTTATCAGAAACCTGACAAATGTAAACGCTTCCGAGATATTGGCGCGCAATTCTGATTTATCCACGCGTCTTTTCATAAATCCCTCGTTTAAATGGTATAAATATGTCCTGGTAAAACAAGGCTTTTTTGCAATAAATACAATTTGTTCAGTGCCATGAATAGATTATATTTTCCGTTTCTATATTGCAAGTGTGAATCGCACCGAATCGCACCGGCCTCGGCCCTTGACAATATCCCATGTTCCGTCCCACGTACTTAGCCCCAGTTTTGGCGTAGTAAATCCC
>Ga0154311_121_pt1 | contig 77507 bp, 80 predicted proteins | sample RifGroA2_FD_105605 | JGI IMG/M metagenome (GOLD analysis project Ga0154311, IMG submission 105605) | Elusimicrobia bacterium GWA2_56_46
CCCGCCGGTCACACGTCACAGGTCACCAGCCAGTCACAGGTCACAAGTCACAAGTCACAAGTTGCGGAAACTGTAAGCCGGCCCGAACTGGCGCCAACGCCGGTTTCCGCCCCTCAGCCCTCAGCCCCCATCCCTCATCCTTCAGCCTTAAACGAGGAATCGGTTAAGGCTGAGATCCTCGCCATGATCGCCGAGAAGACCGGCTACCCCACGGATATGCTGGAACTCGACCTCGACATGGAGGCCGATCTAGGTATCGACACCGTCAAACAGGCTGAGCTCTTCGCCGCCATTCGCGAGCATTATGATATCCCGCGCAAGGAAAATCTCTCCCTAAAGGACTACCCTACCATCAGGCACTGCATTAAATTCGTCATGGACGAAAAAGGGGCCGCTGCGGCCCCTGCCGTAAGCCGTACTCGTTTAAGGCTGAAGGATGAGGGATGGGGGCTGAGGGCTGAGGGGCGGAAACCGGCGTTGGCGCCAGTTCGGGCCGGCTTACAGTTTCCGCAACTTGTGACTTGTGACTTGTGACCTGTGACTGGCTGGTGACCTGTGACGTGTGACCGGCGGGCGCGGCGCCCGCCATAGCCGGTTCCCTTACCGGCGTATGGGGCGCCTTTCCGGCGGTTTTTTTATCCTTGATCCTCAGCGTATTTAAAGTTACTTCCAGTTCCGGATGTTCTTCTCCCGAGATCTCCTTCAGCCAGTCCGTGTGCCTGGCCTGGTTGTCTATCCTGGGTTCTCCTTCTTTCCAGACCCGTTCGGTGAAAGACATCGCCATGTGCGAGCCGAAGCCGGCCGCGAAACGCAGGACATACTGCAGGTCGTACTTCCCGCCCTGTGAGAGCGTGATGCCGGACAGTTCCGGATCCGGCTCTTTGTAGTTGGCTATAGGCGGTATAATGCCCGTGTTCAGAGCGCGTATGGATACCACTTCTTCCAGCGAAGAGCCCATCGTGTGCCCGGTAAAACCTTTTACGTTGCTGATGATCACGTCCCGTGCATGGGTTCCGAAAGCCTTTTTCAGGGCCTTGACCTCGGCCGAGGCGCTGCCGCCCCTCGCGGGCGTATAAGTTTCGTGCGACATGAAGAAAGTCTTCGCGGCGAACCGGCTCTTGTCCAGGCCGTAGACATCCTCCACTCTCCTTATAAATCTCTCCATCACGGCCGCCACGTGGTCGGTGTCCAGTCTGCTTACATGGTAGGCGCTGTTGGCGGATTCGGTCAGCAGCAGGCGTGCGAGCGGTTTCATGCCCCGGCCTTTGACCAGCGTCTCGTCCTCTAGTACCATGCCTACCGCGGCGGCGCCTACTATCAGGCCGTCCCTCCTCCGGTCGAACGGCAGGGCGGCGTCCGAGACATTTTCTTTGGTCGAGGCCGTGCCGGAGGCCAGAAATCCGGGCATGGTCCATTCCTGGACGACGCCGCTTGTGATATCGTCTGCGGCTATTATCACGACCCTCTTCGCCTTGCCCGCCCTTATCCAGCATTCGGCGGTATGCACGGCCTGGGTGGTGGAGGCGCAGGCCGCGCTTATATGCATCGCCGGGCCTTTTGCGCCGACCCACTGCGCGAACTGGCTGTCCGCTATGGGTATCACTTTCATCAGGAAGTTCTGGCTGAAAGCATAAATGTCTTTCTCTTCCGCTGCGCGGGTCTTATCGAAGTTCTGCTCCATCCAGGCCCTGAGCGCGGCCCTGTTTTTTGGATTTTCCAGTTTGCCTATGATGTTGTCGTAGACTTCCCACATCTGGGCCGCCGTTTTGCCGCGGTATTTGTAATTGAAATAACCGGCGACTTCGCTTATCAGGGATTCCAGGATTGGGAAAGCGGAAGCGAAGATTACGCCCGTTTCGTTCGCCAGCGCTTCCGGCAGCGCCCACTTTTCGGGCAGGTAGCCGCCGGTGGTGGTTTTTTTGTAGTAATGGATCAGCGGAATGCCCGCATCTTTGAGCGCCAGTATTCCCGCGGCCACGGCCATTTTGAAGGTAGAGTCCAGCGCTTTGGCGATGTTGTTGGGGACGCCGAATTCCTTCTCGATGTCGAACTGCCCCTTGCGCGCGGAGAGTTTTATGGCCTGATCCGCCGAATCTATTTTCGCGATGCTGTGGTTGCCGGTCGGCGATTTGATCACGCGGATGATGTTCTTGTCTATCTGCTTCTCGCGCCAGTCCATGGGGATGGGCTCGATCATGTTTTTCCCGGCCAGGATCTCGTCCAGATTATGCTCGCGGAAAAGTTTGTCCCAGGTGCCCGGGGCGCCTCCGGCTATCCCGGAGACGGCGATATTGTTGAAGTTAAACCCATAGCGGGCGGCGAACGCCGCGTTCGCAGTGGTCAGTGGTGAGTGGTCAGTGTTCAGTGCTGAGTTGGCGGATGAAACGTTTTCTCGTTCTTCCCCCGCTGTCCACTGGCCACTGTTCACCGACCACTGCAGATAGTACGGATTGAAGAACCCGCCGCCCTGCTCCGGGTGTTTCCCTTTCCAGTCCAGGTCGAAGCCCAGGGCCATGAGGTTCGCGAGCAGATCGTTGAATTCGGTTATGCCGCCGCGCTTGGGATGGTTCGAGGATAGTATGGTGATACCGGTCTTATCCTTAAAAGTGGAAGCCGCGAAAGCGCTCAGGACGCGCTTGGGGCCGCATTCTATAAAGGTGCGCACACCGTCCGCGTACATGCGTTCCAGCTGTTTTATGAATTCCACGGGGCTTGTCATCTGTTTGAGCAGCAGGTCGTAGGTGCCCTGTTTGTCGGCCGGAAAATAATCCGCGGTTACGTTGGACAGGAGCGGAATGGTCCATGGCGAGGTCGGTATATTTTCCAGGAATTTCCTGTAAGGCCCGATGGCGGGTTCTATGATGGCGGAATGGAAAGCGTGGGAAACGGCTATCTCCTGGGCCTGCACGCCCAGCGACACGAACAGCTCAACGGCTTTTTCCACGGCGCTCCGCTCTCCGGCGATGACGGTCTGCAGCGGGCAGTTCTTGTTGGCGCAGATCACGTAGCCGTCTATCTTTTTAAGTTCCCGATCCACTTTGTCCGCGGGCCAGCCGATGGAAGCCATTTTGCCCGGATCTTTCACTTTCACGCTGGACATTTCCTTGGCCCGGCTGGTGACGGCGCGCAGGCCGTTCTCAAGCGTGAACACTCCGGCCGCCGCCGCGGCGGCGTATTCGCCCAGGCTGTGGCCGATGACCATGTCAGGCTTTATGCCGAATGAGGTCAGCAGGCGGAACATGGCCATGTCGGCCGTCATCATGGCCGGCTGGGTCATCTGGGTCTGCTTGATGGCGTTTTCCCGTTTCTCAAGTTCCTCTTTGGATTCGCCGGGTTTGGACCAGAGCGTATCGGTGAGGTTAACGCCGATCATCTTTTCAAGTATGCGGTCGGCTTCATCAAAAGTGGCCTGCACCACCTCGTATTTGGCGGCCAGGTCGCGCATCATGTCCACGTACTGCGAGCCCTGCCCGGGAAACAGGAAGCCGATCTTCGCGTCGTGCTTCTTGCGCCTGAAGGTGTAGACGCCCTTGAGCCTGAAGTTCAGCGGAGGGTTGTCCCAGGTCTCCGGTTTTGCGTTGGCGTTCAGAAATTCTATCTTCTCCCGCAGGTCGGCCGGGGTTTTGGCGACTATGGAGACGCCCCATCCCTGCTGCGGCTTTGCGTTGGCAGATTGGGCGAAAAGAGCTATGGGGTAAGTCTCAGGCCAGCGGCTGAAAGTGGAGGCGGAGAGAGCTTTCGCTTCGGCCATGACGGCCTGGGGCGTGGCCGCGGTGAAAGTAATCGCCTCGCCCTGGAGGCCGGAGAACGGCGTCTTGGGGTTTTCCACAACTGAGGCGTGGCTAGTGGCTTGCGACTCGTGGCTCGTAACCGGCAACTGCCGGCTTCCGGCTTCTGACTTCCGGCTTCTGACTTCTGCCGGCTGCCCCGCGTACTCTTCCATGGTCACGTGGAAGTTGGTGCCTCCGAAACCGAAAGAAGACACATTGGCCCTTCTTATGCCGTCGGTTTTCTCCCAGGGCTCGGCCTTGGTTATCACCCTGAACAGGTTCAGATCTATGCCGGGATTGGGTTTGGCATAATTGATGGAGGTAGGAAGGATCTTATGGTGCAGGGCTAAAGCCGTTTTCACCAGGCTGACGGCGCCGGCCGCCGCCTTGGCGTGGCCTATCTGGGATTTGACCGAGGTGAGCCCCAGTTTTTTGCCCGGTTTTATGTGGGATCCGAAGATGTCCTTTAGCGCTTCCACTTCCGCGGCGTCGCCCACCCTGGTGGCCGTGCCGTGGGCTTCCACGAAATCCACTTCACCGGGGCCGTAATCCACCTGTGCGAAAGCGTTTTCGATGGCCATTTTCTGGCCCTTGGGGTTGGGGGCCGTGATGCCCTTTCCTTTTCCATCCGAAGAGGCGCCCACGGAATTTATCAGGGCGTAGATCTTGTCGCCGTCCCTCACCGCGTCGGAATACCTTTTCAGGATGTAGACCGCCACGGCTTCGGCCATGACGAAACCGTTGGCCCGCTCGTCAAAGGAGTAGGAGCCGTCCGCGGACAGCGCGCCTATCTTGCAGAACTTGACGAAAGCGGGGGCGGACATCATCTCGTCCGCGCCGCCTGTAACCGCCATGTCGAACTTGCCCGAACGCAGGCCCATCACGGCGTAGTCCAGGGCAGCCAGGGAGGAGGCGCAGGCGGCGTCCATGGTCATATTGGGGCCGTTGAGATTGAAGACGTTGGCTATCCTGCCGGCGGTGACGTTCGAAAGCTCTCCGGGCATGGTGTCTTCGGTGATCTTAATTATGTTTTGGTCTATCTGGCCCTCGTATTCCTCCAGGAGGGCTTTCTGCTGGGAGGCCGTGAGTCCGGCGTAGGTGCCGGTTTTTTTAAGGAGATCTTCATTAAAGAACTTATAAACGCGAAAGTCGGTAAGCTCCTTGCGCATGGCGCCCATGGCGTTGCCTATAACGGCCGCGGTCATCCTGGGATCGAATGGTTTCTTGTCATAGCCGGAATCTTCAAACGCCATGCGTACGGCCTCTATGGTCATCTGCTGGAGGCGCGAGATCTGCGCGGCAGTCTGGGGCGGGATCTTGTACCGTATCGGGTCGAACGTGAAGTCCTTGATGAAGCCGCCTATCTTGGAATAGGTCTTGTCGGCGGCCTTGTGGTCTTCGGAGTAGTAGAGCCGCCAGTCCCAGCGGTCTTTGGGAACCTCGCTGACGCAGTTCTTTCCGGAAGTGATATTCTTCCAAAATTGGTCTTTATTGGGGGCGTCCGGGGCTATTATTCCCAGGCCGACTATCGCTATTTTCTCAGAGTTCATTGCGGATAACCTCGCTCATGGAGTATTTTGCCGAAAAAGTGAGGAAAAACGATCCTAGGGATCCCAGGTAAAGGAGAGTAGGCTGTCATTGTATATGTCAATTATATTAAAAAAAGAGGTTTTTTGCTAGAATTTGCGGGTATGATGGATGTTCTCGCTTTAAGCAGGCTGCAATTCGCGGTCACGGCCATGTTCCACTTCCTCTTCGTTCCTCTGACGCTGGGCCTGTGCCTGCTGGTCGCCTGGATGGAGACCGTATATGTCCGGACCGGGGACGCGGATCATCTGCGGATGGCCCGGTTCTGGGGCAAACTGTTCCTGATAAATTTCGCCCTGGGCGTGGTTACCGGTCTCACGCTGGAGTTCCAGTTCGGGACTAACTGGGCCCGCTACGCCGCTTATGTAGGGGACGTTTTCGGGGCGCCGCTGGCCATAGAGGCCCTGGCGGCTTTTTTCCTGGAATCCACTTTCCTGGCGGTCTGGATCTTCGGCTGGAACCGGATCTCACCGAGAGCGCACGCCGCGGCCATGTGGCTTGTGTCTCTCGGAGTTAATATGTCGGCCCTTTGGATCATCCTCGCCAACGGCTGGATGCAGCATCCTGTAGGCCACATAATCTCCGGCGGCCGCGCCGAGATGACGGATTTCGCGGCCCTCGCTTTCAATTATCACGCCTGGCTGCAATTCTTTCACACCATTTTCGCCGGCTATGTTGTCGCCGGCTTCTTCGTTATGGGGATTTCGGCCTGGCATCTGCTGAAAAAGAACGAGACCGTCTTCTTCAAAAAATCTTTCAGGGCCGCCGCCGTTTTCAGTTTCGCTTCTTCCCTGGCGCTTTTCGGCGCCGGAGACTTCAGCGGCGTTTCGGTGGCGGAGCTTCAGCCGGCTAAATTCGCGGCGATGGAGTCCGTCTGGGAGACCCGGAGCTCCGCTCCTTATATCCTGCTGACCGTGCCGGATCCCGCGAATGAAAAGAATTCCGTTGAGGCGCTCAAAATCCCGTATCTGCTGAGCCTTATGGCTTTTCACCGGCCGGATTCGGAAGTAAAGGGACTTAAGGATTTTCCCGCCGCCGACAGGCCGCCGGTTCTGCCTGTTTTTTTAAGTTTCAGGACTATGATCGCCCTGGGGATGCTCTTTATATTCCTTTCCGGTCTGGCGGTCTGGTTCTCCAAAAAGGATCTGTTGGAAGCCCGCCCCCGGTTCCTTAAAATAATGCTTTACGCTATCCCCCTCCCGTATATAGCGATCCAGCTCGGCTGGCTGGTAACCGAAGTCGGCCGCCAGCCCTGGCTGGTCTATGGGCTGATGCGTACTTCAGAAGGAGTTTCCGCGTCGCTTTCCGCCGGCCAGGTCCGGGTTTCATTGGCCGGCCTTGTCGCTCTGTATACCGCCCTCGGCGCGCTGGACGTCTATCTGCTGGCCGGAACCGCGCGCAAGGGACCGGAGGCGTAGGGCTATGGATTACGCTAAATTGTGGTTTGCCCTTTGGGGAATCTTGTGGGCGGTATATTTCGCGCTGGACGGCTTTGACCTTGGGGTGGGGATGGTTTGGCGCGCCGTGGCGCGTACCGAAGAAGAAAAAAGCGGCGCGGCCGCCTCCATTTTCCCTTTCTGGGACGGCAACGAGGTCTGGCTGGTGGCCGCGGGCGGCATCACTTTCGCCGCGTTCCCCGGCGCCTACGCGGCCATGTTCAGTTGGTTTTATTCCGCCATGTTCCTGGCTCTTTTCGGCCTCATTCTTCGCGGGGTCTCGCTTGAATTTATGCGTAAGGCGCCCGGCACCCGTCTCAAAGCCCTCCTGGAGGCCGGTTTTACGGCCGGCAGTTTTCTGCCCGCCCTTGTCTTCGGTATCGCGTTCGGCAATATTTTCAGAGGGCTGCCGTCGGGGCCCTCCGGGTATGAGGGAAATTTACCGGGTCTTATAAATTCCTACAGTCTGTTGTTCGCGGCCCTGTTTGCCTCGCTGTTCGCGTTCCACGGATCTCTTTGGCTCTCTTTCAAAACCAGCGGCCCCCCCTCCGCGCGCGCATCGGCGCTCGCGAAAAAACTTTGGAACGCGGCGGCTGTTCTGGTCGCGGCGGTTTTTATATACAGCGCTTTTGACACGGCCCTTTATAATAATTATTTTAACAGGAAACACCTGTTTGTGATACCGTTGCTCTGCGTCATTTCTCTGGCCGCCGCGCGGTTCCTGGCGGCCAGGCGTCCGGCCGCGGCTTTTGCCTGTTCCATGGCCGCCATCGCGTCGCTTCTGGTTTCCGGTTTTATCGGTATTTATCCCGAGCTCCTGCCGTCGCGGCTGGACCCGGTTTACAGCGTGACTATTTTTAATTCCGCTTCCGGCCCCTATACCCTGAAGATCATGGCCCGGGCGGCGGCGTTATTCCTCCCCCTTATCATGGCCTACCAGTTCTGGGTCTACCGCCTTTTCCACTCCCCCCTGAACCCGGAAGAACTAAAAAAAAGCGGCATCTATTAAAAAAAGGTGCCTGGCACCTTTTTTGTTGTGCGGTTCTGCGGTTTTATATTAATATATATTTTCATATGGAGGGCGGATGAAAATCAAGTTCTGGGGGGCCAGGGGGAGTATTCCTGTTTCGGGCAGGCAATATTTGAAGTACGGCGGCAGCACCACCTGCGTGGAGGTGCGCTCCAAAAAGGACGATCTCGTCATCGTGGATGCGGGCACGGGGATAAGGGCCCTGGGCAAAGAGCTTATCAAGAACCATCACAACGATTTCACGATGCTCTTCACGCATTCCCACTGGGATCACGTTATCGGTTTCCCTTTCTTCGCCCCCATTTACAACAGTAGAACCAGGATCCGTATGCTGGGCTGCTCTTTTTCTTCCGACCCCGTCCGCGAGATAGTCGCCAAGACCATGCAGCCTCCCGGTTTTCCGGTGAAGTTCTCCGAGATCGCGGCCAGGTTCGAATTCAGCTCGGTCTGCGCCACCGGCTGGGAGATCGGCCCCATGACCATCGTGCCTATCGAACTGAGCCACCCCAACTGCGGTCTGGGTTTCAAGTTCCAGGAAAAAGGGCGGACTTTCGTCTTTCTCACCGACAATGAACTGGATTTCAGGCATCCCGGCGGCAGAACCTTTGACGAGTACCTGGCCTTTTCCCGCGGGGCCGATCTGCTGGTGCACGACGCGGATTATACCGTGGAGGAATACTCCAGGCGTCTGGCCTGGGGCCACTCCACCTGGGAGCAGGCCCTTGACCTGGCGCTGAAAGCCGGGGTGCGCGGGTTCGGGCTGTTCCATCACAACCAGGATCGGAGCGACGCGGAAGTGGATAAACTGCTGGCCTTGTGCCGCAGGAAGATCAAAGCGGCCGGTTCCAGAATGACGTGTTTCGCTGTCAAAGAGGGCCAGCGCGTGGAAATTTAGGCGGCGCAACTATTTATTGAAAAGGTTCGCGTAAACTAATAGAATAGTTCCACACTTGGGTACAGAGGCTTTATAATATGAAATTCAATCTTTGCTCTTTCTGGCTGGATCCCGCGTTTTACCTCGCGGCCGGCGTATTCGCGCTGGCTTTGATCTTGCTGGTATTTTCGATACGGAAATATCTTGAAATAAAAAATAAGTCGGATTTTGAGGAGCCGGCCGGGGAGGCCGCGGAAGTGCAGGACGAACTGCCGCTGGCCTCGGCCGAAGCGGTAAAACCCGCGCATGACGAGGCGCCGGCGCCCCTTCCGGCCGCGGCGGCGGCCGCGCTCCATCCCGACAGCCCCTCCAGGGCCGAGGAATTCGTTAAAGGGCTTTACCAGAATATGGCCAGCCTGGACGCCAGACTGAAGAACATAGAGGCGGTTTTTTCAAAAGCCAAAGTAAACAGGGATTTTACGGTAACTTTCCTTGAAGATATGGTCGCAGATTTTGACGCCCTCGATAAAGAGAAAATAAAAGCCCGCATAGAATACCTGGTGGAAGATCTGAAGAAAGGGTAGCCCGAATTCCTTAGTGGAATTCGGAGGGATGAGGGATGAAAGATGAGGGATGAAAAGTAGTTTTTGTTTACATTGCCTTTCAATGAAAACCGACGTTAATCGCAATTTTCAAAAAACCCCCCTGCTTTTTGTTTTGCTATCCGCGCTGTATAACATCGGCGTTTGCCGCGCCGGGATGCTGCCGGAACACGCCTTTAGCGACGACGCGCGGGGAACCACCTCCGCTTCTTTCCTTAAATCCCCCGCTTCGGCGCGGCTTTCCGCCCTTGGTTCCGGCGCCGCCGCGCTCAAGGCGCCGGACTCTTTTTTCTTCAATCCCGGCGGGGCCGCCTATCTGCCCGAGGGAGAGTCTGCGCTGCTGCTCGGCTATGAAAGCCTGCTGGAGGGCGCGGGCCGCACGGCCGTCGCCGGGCTCAGGGGCCTGGAGCGCGGCGCGCTGGGGCTTGGGGCGCTGTACCGCTACGAAACCGGGCTGAAAAAATACGACGACAGGGGAAACGCCGCCGGCGGTTTCGAGGCCTATGACGCCGCCTTTGCAGCTTCTTACGGGGCGCGGTTCGGCTGGGGAGACGCGGGGCTGGCCCTTAAATACATCCGTTCCAGACTCTATGACCGTTCCGCGGATTCGGTGGCGCTGGATCTGGGCGTAGTAATCAAGGACAGGCGGCGCAGCAACGCGGAGTTCGCTTTTTTCGCCCGCAATTTCGGGACGCCCATGAAGCTCGGTTCGGAAAAGGCCCCGCTCCCTTTAGAACTGGGGGCGGGTTTGAGCTGGCCTTATACTCCCCGGTTTACCGCTTTTATCGACGGCCGTATGCCCGCCGACCATTCCCCCTACCTCATCCTGGCCGGTGAATATTCCATTCCGTTCGCGGGTTCGTCGGGCTTATTCCTGCGCGCCGGATTTAATTTTAAGAACCAGGCGGACCTGGGGCTTATGGCGGCTTTTTCTTCCGGCTTCGGCGTGAAGCTGGGGGACGCTCTCTTCGACTATGCTTTCGTGCCTTTCGGCGATATCGGCGTCACGCACCGCTTCACCCTCGGCTGGGGCTTCGGGGCCAGCACGGGGGCTCGTGGCTCGGGACCGGGAGCTCCGAGCGTGGAACCGGGGGCTAGGGAGCGCGGCGAAAAAATATCGGTGACCGTGGCGACTTTTGAATCGGGTGCGGGGGCGACCGAGGGCCAGGCCCGGCAAATTTCCGATTTGCTGGAGAGCGAACTTCTTAAAACGGGGGCGTTTAAGCTGGTGGAGCGGACGAAGATGGACTTTATACTGGCGGAGAAGAAGCTTGTCTACTCCGGCCTCGCTGAAAAAGAGCGTTCCGTGGAACTGGCGCGGCTGGTGGGCGCCAAGGCGGCGCTTTTCGGCAGCGTTTCGAGGAATGATAAAGGCTATATTATTTCTGTAAAGCTGGTGGATACGGGGACCGGAGAGCTCCTGGTCGTGGATAACCGGAGCGAGGTCGAGGACTATCGCTTTAAGCAGGCCGCCAGGGAACTGGCCTCGGTGCTGGCCTCCCGCTAACCCCCCCTAAAAAATGTAACGCCGGGGCAAAGGTGCCAGCCTTCTTTTTCAGCAGAAAAAGCAGGCTGGCACCTTTGCCGACAGGGGTAATTCAGTGGGAAAAGATGTCTGGCACCTTTGCCCGGCGTTATCTCTTAAACAACGGTAAAATGGATCAGACTTTTGGGGACGGATCTGGGGAAGGAGATACGGACGTCATGGCCCAGGGTCGCGGCTATGTGCACAAGCGTGTCTATGGTCAGGTTCTTTTCCCGGCCGGTTTCCAGGCGGGAGACGTACTGCTGGGAAACATGCAGCTTCTCCGCAAACTCCGCCTGGTTCAGGCGACTTTCATGGCGCAGTTCGGCTATTTTTTGCGCCAACGCCACTTTCGCGCGCTCTTCCTCATAGGCCTTGCGGAAGGCGGGCCGCTTAAGCTTGCGTTTAAGCCAGACGTCGAAGTTTTCAAGGCTTGATCTTCTATTCATAGTAATCCCCCGGGGAAAACGTTTCGGTGCTTCCCGGATTCTTCCGCCTGCCGCTTTCGTTTTACGCATAATTCCATATCCCTTTGTGGTAGTTTATCCGTTTTTTTTCTTATTGCGTGCAGTAAAATCGCGGTGTTTCCCATGAAGAAAAAGTAAAAAACGCGGTTAGCTCCGGGCCGCAACTCATATATCCCGTGACCGATATAATCTGCCAGCGGCCTTCTGAGGTTATGCCCCTGGCGCTTTAGCTCACCTATGTAGGCGGAGGCTTTCGCCATTTCTTTTGCGGCCAAGGATTCCAGAAATTCCAAGACCGGACTGTGCCCCCGTTCATCTATAAAAACCCAGATATTTGCAAGCATCCCGCCTCCTATATTATACAAGCCATAACTTGTATTGTCAAGGCCCAATTTATATGATTTCCCCTCCAGCTCCATAAATAGCATAGCAGATGACCCCGACACCGTCTTGTCGGGTTTAAATTGGCGGGTTTGTAGCCGGAGAGAAACTTTATATGCGTTTGGCAAAGAGAGCCAGGCACATTTTTCTGCTGAAAAATAAGCCTGGCACCTTTGCCCGGCGTTAACTTTTTCTTTCTTCCAGTTCCTGTTTGAGGGTTTTTACTTTCCAGAGGTTCTTTTGGATGGGATCCATCCGGGCGGCTTCTTCGGCGTGGAGCAGGGCTTTTTCCAGGTCTCCGAGCGATTCGTATAGTTCGGCCAGGCGCTCCCTGCGGGCCGTGTTCGCCGGGTCCTTGATGAGCGCGGCTTCCAGCGCCGCCGCTTCCGAGAGTTGTTCCCGGCGCAGTTCTTCCACTTCTTCCCTGTAAGATCTTTCCTTGCCCCAGATAAAAGCGCCCAGCAGCGCCAGTATGGCCAGATCCAGCCAAAGACCCCGTCCGGCGCCCCAGGTGAAAAAAACGGCAAAATTCCCGAGGTAGGTGAAGATGAAAATCCCGGCCGCCGTCAGGAGGCCGTCCCCGCGGTAGTTGCCCAGGCGGTAGCGGCGTTCCCGCCGCTCAAGGACCCAGACCGCGGCTCCGGCGCAGAAACAGGAAAAACACAGTAGATAAATTATTATTCCGGTCATTTGCGCATCAGTTTTTTGATGATCTTCAGCATTTCAGGGTGTGTTTTTCCGTTAGTGGCCAGGGTCTGGGCGCCGTAGGCGCCTATGTCCTCCCACGGCAGTCCGGAAAAATCGCTTACTTTTCCCCCGGCCTCCTCCACCAGCAGTCCGCCCGCGGCCACGTCCCACGGCTTGAGGCCGAATTCCCAATAACCGTCCGTGCGGCCGGCTGCCAGCCAGGCCAGATCCAGCGAGGCGGAGCCCATCCTTCTGACGTCATGCGAGATCCGCAGGAATTTTGAGAAGAAAGAGGAGTAGAAATCTATTTTTTCCGCGCGATCATAAGGAAAGCCCGTTACCAGCAGCGCTTTGGAAAGTTCGGGCGTCGCGGAGACTTTTATGCGCCGTCCGTTCAGAAAAGCGCCGCGGCCCCGCCCGGCCAGAAAAAGCTCTTTCCTGAAAGGGTCGAAAACGCCGCCGGCCATCACGCGTCCGCCCGACAGGAAGCCTATCGAGACGGCCGCGACAGGGAAAGTATGGGCGTAGTTGGTGGTGCCGTCAAGCGGGTCTATAACCCAGAGCGGGCCTTTTCCGCGGCCGCGCACATCCTCCTCCTCCGCCAGGAAGCCGTGATCCGGGAAAGATTTTTTTATGATCGCGATGACTTCTTTCTGGGATCGCAGATCCGCCTCGGTCAGGAGGTTCGCCCGCCCTTTGAGTCTGTAACTTACCCGCCCGAAATAACGAGAGAGCACCGCGCCTCCGCCCAGCAGCGCTTTTTTAAGCGTTTTTATTTCTTGCATAGATTCCCATGGCCAACCCGGCGGCGGCCTGTTCGGCCGGGCGTCTTAGACCGATGAAAACGAGGCGGTATGGCGCGAACCGTCTGCGCGCCCGGGCGATGAAAGTTTTCCTGAAAAAGGCGTTCTGCATCAGGCCGCCGGTCAGCGCCACTCTGAGAGGTTTGCCTCCGTCCCGGCGCCCGGAGATTCTGACGGCTCCGGTCAGGAGGCCGGAAAGGCGGTCATGCGCTTCGCTGATGAGTTTAATAGCAGCGGGGTCTCCTTTCTCGGCTTTCCGTACGGCTTTCGCCGCGTAGGCCGCTATAGCGCGGCGATCCAGGCTTCGCCAGTGAGGCACGGCTGGCACGGCGCCTTTCAGGAACCGGGCGCCTATCCACAGCCCCGAGCCGGGGTCGCCCGCGCCGGAACCGTGGCCGCCCGTTTTTTTGAACCGTCCTCCCGGGTGTCTATGGAACAGCACAGAACCGGTGCCCGCGATGAGCAGCGCCCCGGTTCTGGAGCCATGGGCCGCCAGGTAAGCGGCCTGCGCGTCCGAGATTACGTCTACCAGGTTGACTCTGCCTTTCAGTTTTTTAAGAAGGAATGTTTTCTTCCATTTCTTGGTCAGGGCGCCGCGCGTCGCTATTACTACCGGGATATGCGGTTTGAGCCCCCACGCGGCGGCCGTTCTCTCGATGAGATCCGGCAGGCGGTCTATGCCGGAGCTGGGGCGCACGATCCTTTTCAATTCCGTTCCCAGGCCGTTTATCAGCACTATCCTGGTGTGCGTTCCCCCCCTGTCCACCCCTACCGCAAGGCGGGTATCCGGAGTTTTGCGTGGTTTTGAGGTCATAGGGTATAGGGTAAGGGTGCCCCTCCGTATTGACGGGGATCGTTTCTAAATGATAGCATATGCCCGTAGAAGTTTTGAATTCGTCCCCTTATGATACGACAGGAAGAAGTTCCCCTAGCCTCCATACTTCGCGGCGATTCGGTGTTCTTCCTGAAAGGGAAGCCCTCCAAAGAAGAAGTGGTCAAGCTGCTTACCCACGGCCTTTATCCGCAGGTCAGGGATTTTGTCACCGCCAAAGACCTTTACGAAAAGGTTACGGAGGTGGAAAAGCTCAATAACGTTCTGGAAACAGGCTTCTATATCCCTCACGCCAAGCTGGCCGAGATAGACCGGTTTTATGCGGCCCTGGCCGTCATTCCGGATGGTTCGTTTGACCCCAAATCGGGTATCACCGTCAAGGCCGCGCTCCTGCTTTTGACGCCCAACCGGCCTATTTTCTTCCAGCAGCATCTCAATATGCTTTCCAAGCTCTCCCGCCTCTTCCAGGCAGCGTTCATAGACTCGCTGACCGCCATGAAAAACGGAGCGCAGGTCGCAGAAGCCGTCGGCAAGTCGGAGTAGTCCGCCCTTATGAACCCCCCGCCGCGCTTTAAACAGGTACTTGTGCTCAGCACCGCCATGCTGAGCTTTATCTCTTTCTGGAAGGCGGCGGCCGTGGTTCTCTGCGACATGGGTTCCAGCGCTTATTACGCCGGGAGCATCGCCATGAACGCTTTCGGGCCGGCGGCCCCCTGGTATGTCATGGCTGTCATGATCTTTTCCGGCCTGATGCTGATGGTCTATGTGGAATCCTGCGCCATGTTCGTGCGCGGCGGCGTTTATAAGGTGGTTAATGAGGCCATGGGCCATTCCATGGCCAAAGTTTCCGTGTCTGCTCTGATGTTCGATTATGTGCTGACCGGTCCGATAAGCGCCATAAGCGCGGGCCTTTATGTTTCCAGTCTGCTTTACAATATTCTGCCGCTGTTGCATATCAACTGGCACGTTCCGCACAAGCTTTTCGCGATCCTGTTCGCCGTAGCCGTGACGGCTTTTTTTTGGCGCGAGAACATAAAAGGCGTGGAGGAATCCAGCGATAAAAGTCTTAAGATCATGATCTTTGTAAGCGCGGTCGGAACGGTGTTGATTTTATGGGCGCTAGCCACTGTTTATATCAGGGGCTTTAAACTTCCGATTTTCGAGCTCAAGTTCACCAAAGAGTCGCTAGGCTGGATGACTAATTTTCCCTACCTTCAAACCATCGGCCTGGTGGGTATTTTTATGGCTTTCGGCCATTCCATCCTGGCGTTGAGCGGCCTTGAAACTCTGGCCCAGGTTTACAGGGAGGTAGGGGATCCCAAGATAAAAAATCTCAAGAAGGCCGCGTTCCTGATTTTTATGTTCAGTCTTGTTTTTACGGGCGGTCTTACTTTCCTTTCTTCCCTGATAATACCGGGCGATCTTATAGCCGGAAAGTACTCCGATAATCTCCTTAGCGGTCTGGCGCTGGAGCTCTCAGGCCCGTACTGGGCAAAACTTGTGTTGCAGTCTTTCGTCGTAGTTTCCGGCAGCCTGATGCTGGTCGGCGCCCTGAACACCTCCCTGGTCGGCTCCAACGGCGTGTTGAACCGCGTGGCTGAAGACGGTATCCTGCACGACTGGTTCCGCCATCTTCACAAAAAATACGGTACGACTTACCGGATGATCAACCTGGTGGCCATAACTCAGATAATCGTAATAATCCTGTCCCGCGGGGATATTTACCTGATCGGCGAAGCTTATGCCTTCGGCGTCCTATGGAGCCTGGTTTTTAAAACAATTTCCCTTATCATCCTGCGATTCAGGGAAGATCTGCCCAGGGACTGGATGTTCCCTCTCAATCTCAAGGTGGGGAAAATCTATTTCCCCGTGGGGATGTGCATGGTTTTTCTTGTCATGATCACGGCCGCCGTGGCTAACCTTATGACAAAACGGGTCGCCACCATTTCCGGCATTATTTTCACAGCCGTATTTTACGCTGTTTTCCAGATCTCCGAGAACATGAACCGGAAGAAAGCGCGGCTCTACGCTCCCGACGAGGACTCAGAGAAGCTCAATATGCGCAAAGAGGCCGATATCGGCACTATCCTGCCGGAATTGGATAAGCAGCGGAAGATCCTTGTCCCGGTGCGTAATCCCAATAATCTGGTTCATCTTAAAAGCGTCCTTGAGACCGCCGACGACGAGACCACGGATATCATCGTGCTGGCGGTGAAGATCGCCAGGGGCATACAGCTGGAGGGCGAGACCGGCGACATTACACAGGAAGAGAAAGATCTCTTTACTTCGGTGGTTCTGCTGGCCGAGAAATACGGCAAGACCGTCAAGCCGATGCTGGTGTTTTCCAACGACCCGTTTTATTCCATCGTCCAGGTGGCGCAGGCCGCGGGCGTGGACGAAATTGTCATGGGAGTTTCCGGCAGCACGGGCGCGGAAGTACAGCTGGAGAGCCTGGCCATGTCCTGGGGTATGCTGAAAAAAGCCGGCGTTTCCCGCCCCGTCACAGCCAAGGTAGTCTGGGAAGGACGGCAGTTGTCGTATAAGCTCTCGTGAAACGAGGGCTTGCCTATGGCTTATGGCCTACGGCGAAAAAATAATGGAGTGACGACTTATGGCCATAAAACGCATCTGTAAATACGGCGAAAAGATACTTGCGAAGAAAGCGCGCAAAGTGGAGGCGCAGGAACTCAAGCGGATCCTGCCCGGCATCATAAGCGACATGTTCGAGACCCTGGACGCGGTGGGCGGGGTGGGGCTGGCGGCCAATCAGATAGGCCTGGATCTTTGCCTGGCTGTCATAAAGATAAAGAAAGAGGAAGAAGAAGATTTGCGCATTGTCCTTATCAACCCGGAATTGACGGAAAAATCCGGCGTCATGACGGGAGAGGAGGGCTGCCTTTCCCTCCCGGGTCTGTTCGCCCGGATCAAACGTTTTTCCAAGGTCAAGGTGCGCGCACTTAATGAAAAGGGGCTGCCTATAGAGGTAAACGCCGAGGGTCTTTTTTCCAGGGCGCTCCAGCACGAGATAGACCACCTGGACGGGATTCTGTTCATAGACCGCCTGCCGTTCATGACCCGCCTTAAGCTTAAGCCCGCGCTCATGAAGCTCAAGCGGCGGTGGAAGAAGATGGATGAAAGCAAGTTGCCAAGAGGTAAGGAAGCAGGGATGTAATGATGTAAGGTTTTCGAAAAAAATATGTCAAAGTTAAAGATCGTATTTCTCGGGACGCCGGAGCTGGCCTGCCCTTTTCTGAGCAGGATCGTTGCCGACGGCTACCGGGTGTCCGGCGTTATTTCCCAGCCGGACCGGCTCCAGGGCCGCGGCATGAAGCTCTGCTGCCCCCCCGTAAAGAATAAAGCCGGACAACTGTCTTTGGAGGTATTCCAGCCCCGCACCGCCGAAGATCTCATCTTCGCGTTATCGGAATTCAAGCCCGATCTGGGCGTGGCGGTCGCCTACGGGCGGCTTATAAAAAAAGAAGCCCTCGCCATCCCCAGGCTTGGTTTTCTCAACGTGCATTTTTCCCTCCTGCCGAAATATCGCGGCGCCGCCCCTGTGCAGCGGGCGCTGATGAACGGCGAGAGCATGACCGGCGTAACCGTGTTCTGGCTGGACGAGGGGCTGGACACCGGCCCGGTGTACGCTTCCCGGCCGGTTCCCGTTTCACCGGAGGACTATGCGCCGGAACTTTTTCAGAAGACGGCGGAGGCGGGCATGGAGCTCCTGAGCGAGTGTCTAGCCGGGATTGCGGCGGGACGGATAGTGAAAACTCCGCAGAGCGGCGGCGCGACGCTCGCGCCCAGGATCTCTCCCGCGGATACCCGGCTTGATTTCAGCGATCCGGCCGCGTCCGTCCGCGATCTGGTTAGGGGACTGGCAGCCGGGCCCCGCGCGAGGTTCATGATCCCGGTTGGCAGCCGGCCGGCGGAAGTGCAGGTCGTCAGGTGCTCGCTTCCCTCCGGCCGCCCCGGCTCCGCGGCCCGTCCCGGAACCATAACCGGGATTGAAAGGACGAAAGGCTTTTATATACAATGTAGCGACGGAGAACTGTTGATGGAAGAGGTGCAGCCGGAAGGCAAGAAGCCGATGAAGGCCCTGGATTTTCTGAACGGCTCCCGCCTTAAGCCGGGCGATACGGTCATTGGAGGTAACCACCAACTGTTATGAATATTTTAAAAACCGCCTTATTGATGTTGTTGATGATGGCTTTCGTTCTTTTTGTCGGCCAGTGGATAGGCGGCCGATCCGGCCTGATGATGGCTTTTCTTTTCGGCTCCATAGGCAACATAGCGGCCTATTGGTTTTCCGACAAAGTCGTGCTTATGACCTCCGGCGCCAGGCCGCTGGACGAGAAAGACGCTCCGCAGGTTTACCGCATAGTGGCGTCCATAGCCCAGGCCAGGGGTATTCCGATGCCGAAAGTTTACCTGATGGACACTCCCATGCTCAATGCTTTCGCCACCGGCAGGAGCCCTTCCCACGCCGCCGTAGCCGTGACTTCAGGCATTCTGGACGCCCTGGACGAGCGGGAACTTGCCGGAGTGCTGGCTCATGAGATGAGCCATATCCTGCATCGCGACATACTTATTTCAACTATCGTGAGCGTAATGGCCGGCGCGATATACACGCTGATCCATATCGCGCAATTCTCCGCGCTCTTCGGAGGCTCTTCCCGCGACGATAACGGCCGGAGTTCTAATCCGATAGTCCTTCTGGTCATGATGATCGTGGCGCCGCTGGCGGCGACGCTGATCCAGATGGCCATTTCCCGCAGCCGGGAATTTGACGCCGATAAGGGCGCGGCTTCCATAACCGGGGATCCGCTGGCGCTGGCTTCGGCCCTGAGGAAGATTTCCGTCCGCGATCGGGGGTACGAACTTCCTCCTTCTACGGCGCATATGTTTATTTTTAATCCGTTGAGCGGGCGCAGCATGATGTCGCTTTTTTCCACCCATCCCCCCGTGGAGGCCCGCGTGGCAAAGCTTGAGGCGATGGTTGGGGGAAAAGGCTAAAGGAGACATTTGTGGGCATAAAAGAATTTTTCAGCAGGCATTTTTCCAGCACGGAAGAATCTTTCCTTAATCCCGGCTTTCTCCTGAAGATAGCCGGCGTGGCCCTGGCGCTTTTTCTGCTGACCTATTTCCTCTTCTCCTGGACCATGGATACCGTCATCCACAGCCGCAAAGAGGTCATAGTGCCGGACATCCAGGGGAAATCGGCCGCCAACGCCCTTCAGCTTATCAGCGAGAATGATCTGGCCATGAAAATAGCGGGGTATGAATTCAACGACTCCGTGCCCATAAGCACCGTTCTCAGGCAGGTTCCGCCGGCCGGCGCCACCGTGCGCGAAGGCAAGATAGTAAAAGTCGTTTTCAGCCAGGGCGGAGAATTGGTCTTCACCCCCAGCCTTATCGGCCTGCCGCTCCGCAACGCCGAACTTCTCCTCCGGCAGCGTCAGCTTCTGCTTGGCGAGGTGAGCGAGTCTTATTCCCTGAAAGCCGAAAAGGGGACGGTTCTGTCGCAGGAGCCCAAAGCCGAGACGAGCGTTTCAAAGAATACCATGGTAGCCGTGGTTGTTTCGGCCGGGGAGCCTCCGGCCGGCATAGTGCTGATGCCGGATTTCAGGCAGCGAAAGCTGGCCGAAACCTACCAGTGGGCGTCGGACAATAAACTGAAAGTTGAAACCATCGAAGACCCCTCCTCTCTTTTCCCGGGCGGCACGATCATAGATCAGACCCCGGCGGCCGACACGGTCGTTTCCGCCGGCTCGGTCGTCACTCTCACGGCCAGTTCCCGCAAATCCGCGGCCGGCCAGGAAGAAAAAGAATTCCGCATCCCCTACGTAGTGCCGCAGAGCGGTTCCCAGCGACATATCCGCGTAGTTACCGTCGGCAAGCAGGGAGACCGGGAGATCTTTAACGGCCTCAGGGAGCCGGGCTCCAAGATAGATCTTACGGTGCCGTACGGCGGCGCCGATAAGATCCGTATTTTCGTAAACGGCATACTGGTGGAAGAACGCGAAGTGAAGTAGGAGAAACGACGAGGGTTGGATGGTGAGGTTTTTCAGGGATGACCAGAAACAAGGTAATACCGGTTCCCGACGGGCGTCCGCACATAGTGCCCTCGGTGCTTTCGGCGGATTTTGCGTGCCTTAAAAAAAGTCTGCGCGGGCTTGAGCGCTCGGCCGCCTGGGTGCAGCTGGATGTAATGGACGGGCATTTTGTGCCGAATCTCAGCTTTGGGCCCCATGTCGCGGAAAGTTTCAGGGCGGCCACCCCGCTGGCGCTGGACGCGCATCTTATGGTGGAGCGTCCGGATCTTTTTATAGGTTCTTTCGCCGCCGCCGGCGCGGGTCTTATTACCGTTCATGAAGAGGCGCATACGGATATTGGCGCGTGCCTTAAAAAAATAAGGGCGCTGGGCCTGAAAGCCGGTCTCGCGCTGCGGCCCAAAACGCCGCTTTCCCGCGCTTTAAAATATCTGAAGCGGCTGGACTTGCTTCTTCTTATGACCGTGGAACCGGGTTTCGGAGGCCAGGCCTTTATGCGCGGGCTTCTGCCCAAGATCGCCGCGGCCCGTCTGGCTATCGCCCGCGCCGGACGGCCCATATGGCTGCAGGTTGACGGCGGCATAAATGAAGTCACCGCGCCGCAGGCTGTCAGGGCCGGCGCCGACTCTCTGGTAATGGGCAGCGCGGTTTTCTCAAAGACGGATCCGGCCGGATTTATACGGCGGCTGACCAAAATCCTGCAAAGGGGCTGATTTTTATGGATATGGAGAGGAAAATCCTTATAGTGGAAGACGAGGACGTCATCGCCAGAGTGCTCCGCATACGTCTGGAGGCGCTGGGTTACATAGTTGCGGTGGCCGGCGACGGAGAAGAGGGCCTTGAACTGGTCAAAAAGGAGAAGCCCGACCTGGCCATTATAGACATCGGTCTCCCCCGCATAGACGGCAACACACTGTGCGAGCTTATCAGGGCCGAAGCGGCCACTAAAGGCACAAAGATCATCATCCTCACCGGCAAGAGGCTGGTAGGGGATATGGAAACGGCTTTCCAGTCCGGCGCCGACATTTATATGAGCAAGCCGTACGAGTGGCAGCGTCTTCTGGATCACATAAAAAAGCTTTTGGGCGAAACCGACTGACCCCGGCGAATTAAAATTTATTTTCCGGGGACATGCGGGGGGACGGACAACGTGTCGAAGAAAATACTTGTCGTGGAAGACGACGTGCTGGTGGCGGAACTGCTGATCAATAATATTGAAAGCCTGGGTTGCAGGACGCTTATCGCGTATGACGGAGAAACAGGCTGGGAACTCGCCAAAAAGGAGAAACCGGATCTGATCATACAGGATATAGGTCTCCCCCGGATGGACGGGATTACTCTCTGTAAACTTATAAAAAGCAAGGACGGCACCAAGCAGATCCCCGTTATCATGCTTACCGGCAAAAGAATGGTTGCCGATATGGAAGACGCCTTTAAGGCCGGCGCCGACGCCTACGTGAACAAGCCTTTTGATTGGGATCGTATGCTGTCGCATATTCGTAAAATATTGGGCCCGGACGTATAAACCCCCGAAAATATCGTATAATATAGGGATTAGTCAAGACCGGCAGGAGGAAGAGTATGGCAGTAGTTTTAAGGCTTCAAAGGATCGGTAAAAGGACGCAGCCGCATTACAGGGTCGTGGCTATCGAAAAAGCCCGCGGTCCGCACGGCGCCCCGCTTGAGATCGTCGGGCATTATAATCCGAAAGCGGAAAAGGACAAAGAGAAAGTTTCTTTCAACATGGCCAAACTGGATCGCTGGATTAAAACCGGCGCGAAAGCGTCCGCAACCCTCGGAACCCTCATTACAAGGGCCAGGAAAGCCGAAAAGGCGGGATAAACGGCGGGAAAAATTATGAAAGACGTCCTTGTTTATCTGATAAATTCCCTGGTGGACGAACCCGCCGCGGCCAAGTTGTCTACTTCCGAAGACGGCAATGTTGTGCGGTTTAAACTTTCGGTGGCGCCTTCGGATCGGGGCAAAATAATCGGCAAGGAAGGCCGGGTGGTTAAATCCATCAGAACCCTTCTGCAGGTAGAGGCCGCCAAAACCAATAAGAAAGTGTTCCTTGACATAATCTAGCCTATGCGCATCGATGTCGTGACGCTGTTCCCCTCCATGGTGGACGCGCCGCTCTCGGAGAGTATCGTGGGCCGGGCCCGGGAGGCGGGCCGCCTGAAGCTTGGCTTTTCAAACCCCAGGGATTTCGCCGAAGACCGGCACAGAACCGTGGACGACAAGCCCTACGGCGGCGGCACGGGCATGCTGATGATGGCGGAGCCGGTTTACAGGGCACTTAAAAAGGTCAAAAAAAGAGATTCGTATGTGATACTGCTGACGCCTAAAGGCAGGCGTTTCGATCAGCGGATGGCTCTTGAGCTGGCGGCAAAAAAAAATATTGTGCTGATCTGCGGCCACTACGAAGGGATAGACGAACGCGTAAACAATTTCGCCGATCTTGAGTTGTCCATCGGGGATTATGTGCTGACCGGCGGCGAACCGGCGGCCGTGGCGATCATAGATGCCGTTACCAGGCTCCTGCCGGGAGTGCTGAAACAGGCTGACGCCGTGATAAACGAGACTTTTACGGAGGGGCTGCTGGAAGCCCCGCATTACACCAGGCCCGGGGTCTGGCGCAGGATGAAAGTGCCGGAAGCGCTCCTGAGCGGCGATCATAAACGCATCTCAGGATGGCGCAGATCCGCCGCGATGGAGTTGACCGGCAAGAACAGGCCCGATCTTATAAACCGCGAAGCTTATAATGGAGGAAGTTATGAAGACGATCGAAACGCAGCTCGGGATGAAGAATGAAAAATTCGATTTCAAAACCGGCGATACCGTAAAGGTGTTTACCAAGGTTGTGGAAGGCGACAGTGAGCGCGTCCAGGTTTTTGACGGCGTGCTCATAGGCCGGAGAGGCTCCGGCATCTCCGAATCTTTCACCGTGAGGAAAGTTTCCTACGGCGTGGGCGTGGAAAGGGTGTTCCCCGTTCATTCCCCCCGCATCGACAAGATAGAACTGGTAAAAACCGGAAAAGTGCGCCGGGCAAAGATCTATTATCTGCGCGAACTCTCAGGCAAGTCCGCCAGACTTGAAGAAAAGGTAGAGGCCGGCGAAACCGCCGCCGCGGCTCCCGCCGCTCCGGCGCCGATCCAGCCCCCGGCAGCTCCCTCAATTTAAAGGGTAACGCCGGCGGGTGTGTGCAAAAAGGGTGAAAATTTAACTGAATTTTCCGGATTAGCGAGGTTCGACATTTGCCACTCCTGAAGTTCGACCTTTCGGTGATCGCGCGGAACTCCCCGGCTTATCTTGTGGGCGTGGATGAGGCCGGCAGGGGCCCTCTGGCGGGTCCGGTCACCGCGGCCGCGGCGTATATCCCCGCCTCGGCGTATTCATCACTTTCGGAAGTGAACGACAGTAAAAAACTGAGCGAAAAAAAGCGCGAGATTCTGCTGGCGCGGATGCTGGCTTGCGGCGTCCGGTTCGGTTTCGGTTTCGCTTCGTCACGCGAAATAGACGAGGTGAATATTCTCAACGCCTCTTTCAGGGCCATGCAAAAGGCCGCGGGCCGGCTTGCCGCCGGCCTTGCCGCCGCCCCCTCTGACGTTCTGATCCTCGTGGACGGTCCGCACAAAATAAAAGAACTCCCATTCCGCCAGGAAGCCGTGGTGGAGGGCGACGGAAAGTCGCTTTCCATAGCCGCGGCGAGTATTTTCGCCAAAGTTATCAGGGATCGCTGGATGTTTTACCTGGATCGGCGCTGGCCGGGCTACGGTTTTGCCGGGCACAAGGGTTACGGTACCACAACCCACGTTTCCTCTCTTAACCGTCTGGGCCCGTGTCCGGAGCATCGCCGGAGTTTCGCCCCGGTACGGGCGGTCATGGGGACGCCCGCGTGAATTCCGACCCCGGCAGGCTGGCGGAGGACAGGGCGGCTGAATATCTGAAAAACCTCGGTTACAGGGTGCTGGAGCGCCGCTGGGCCTGCCCGCTGGGAGAACTGGATATTATAGCCTCAGAGGGAGAAACCCTTGTGTTTGTGGAAGTGCGCGCGCGCTCCTCTTCCGCCTATGGCTTCCCCTGCGAGACCGTGACGCGGGCCAAACAGGCTAAAGTCATAAAGACCGCGCTGACTTATCTCAAAGCGAAGGCGCTCCGTCCGGAAACGGTGCGGTTTGATATTGTGGGGTTGAGTCCCGGGCGGGAACCTGAACATATAATCGGCGCTTTTGAAGCGGACGGATACACCTTTTAGAGGAGACACATCATGCGTTCAGACAATCCGGCTTTAAAGGTTTTAAAAACCGCGGCCTGGCTTAAGGCCCGGACCAGAAAGTTTAAACCGGCGGCCGCCATAATCGCCGGCAGCGGCCTCTCCGATTCCCTGCCCGAATTGACGGACAAAACGGTAATTCCATATTCCAGCATTCCCAATTTTCCCCGAACCACCGTCAAGGGCCACAAAGGAGAACTTGTTTTCGGACGTCTGCGCGGAAAAGACGTGGTCATCATGAGGGGCCGATTCCATTACTACGAAGGGCACAGGCTTAATTTTATCGCTTTACCGGTGCGCGTTCTCGCGCTTCTGGGCGTTAAGACGCTCATCGTAACCGCCGCCGTCGGCTCGCTCAAATTCTCCCTCCGGCCCGGGGATCTGGTGATCCTTAGAGATCATATTAATTTCATGGGCGCCAATCCGCTCATGGGCAATTACGACCGGATTTTCGGCGAAATGTTCCCCGACATGAACGAGCCTTATGACGCCGTCCTGCGGCGCGAAGCTCTCACGGCCGCCCGTAAACTGAAGGCGCGGGCGGGCGAGGGAGTATATGTGGCGGTGACCGGCCCCTCGTACGAGACGCCCGCCGAGGTTAAAATGTACGGAATGCTGGGCGGTTCCGTGGCCGGAATGTCCGTCGTGCCCGAGGTAATAGCGGCCCGCCAGCTCAAGATGAAAGTGCTGGGCGTGTGCTGGATCTCCAATTATACCAGCGGTATTTCCAGCGGGAAGTTTGAGCATTCCGATGTGCTCAGGCTCGGTAAGAAAGTTTCCCTGAAGATGAAAGCCCTCCTGGAAGCGGTTTTAAAGTCCGGGAGTATTTAATATGAGAATGCTTGACCTGATCCTGAAGAAACGCTCCGGCGCCGGACATGATTTAAAGGAGCTTAAATTCATCGCCGCCGGCGCGGCCTCCGGTTCCATCCCGGACTATCAGCTTTCCGCCTGGCTTATGGCCGCTTTTTTTAACCCCCTTTCCAGGAAAGAGACCGTAGATTTTACCAAAGCCATGGCGCTGTCCGGAAAAAAGCTGAATCTTAAAGGCCTGAAAGGCGGGCGGGTGGATAAACATTCCACCGGCGGAGTGGGCGACGGCGTTTCGCTGGCCCTGGCTCCCGTGGCCGCGGCCGCGGGCGTTATCGTTCCCATGATGAGCGGCAGGGGTCTCGGGCATACCGGGGGCACGCTGGATAAGCTTGAGTCCGTGAAAGGTCTCAAAGTGCGCCTCAGCGCGGACCGGATCTATAAACAGCTTAAGGCCGTCGGATTCTCCATGTTCGGCCAGACAGCGCAACTCGCGCCCAGCGACAGGAAACTTTACGCTCTCAGGGACGCCAGCTGCACGGTGGAGTCGCTGCCGCTGATCGTGGCCAGCATTCTCTCCAAGAAATATGCCGAGGACCTTACGGGCCTGGTTATGGACGTAAAGTACGGTTCAGGCGCTTTCCTCAAGGATTTCGGCAAGAGCCGCGAGCTGGCGGCCGCTCTTGTCGACACCGCCAAGCTTCTCGGTATCCGCTGCGTGGCCGTCCTTACCGCCATGGAAGAGCCTCTCGGCCTGGCGGTCGGCAACGCCCTTGAGATGGAACAGGCCATAAAGATACTTCGCGGCGAAAAAGGCCCGGCCGATTTTATGGAAGTCCTGGAGACCCTGTCCGGCTGGATGATCTACCTTGGTTCCAGGGCCCGGACTCCGGAAGAGGGCGCGGCCAGGGCCAGGGCGGTCATTGCCGACGGTTCGGCCCTGGAAAAAATGAGGCGGATGATCCGCTGGCAGGGCGGCGACACGCGCGTACTGGATGAGCCGGAAAAATTCCTGCCCAGGGCCCGGCTCTCCGCGGAGGTGAAAGCTTCCGGCCCCGGTTATCTGACCGGGATGGACGCGCTTACCGTGGGCCGCGCCAGCGTGGTGCTGGGCGCCGGCCGCGCGCGGGCGGAGGACGCGGTCGATTTCGGCGCCGGCCTTATGCTTCTCAAAAAAACCGGCGACAGGCTGGCTTCCGGGGACGTTATAGCCGCGCTTTACGCTTCCGATGCCGCCAGGCTCCGGGAGGGCGTGACAATGTTCAGATCCTCGCTTAAGACCGCTTCCCGGCCGCCCAAAAAAGTTCCGCTGATCAGGGAGATCATATCGTGATGAACAAAAATGTCTTTATCTCAAAGCACCCTCTTGTGCTGGCGAAGATCGCCGGGCTGCGGGACAAGAATACTTCCGTGGCGGATTTCAGGCGCGGCATGAGCGAGGTCGGCATGCTTCTGGCCCATGACGCGCTGGCAAATGCCGGAACCAAAAGCGCCATGGTTCATACGCCGCTGGGCCCCTGCAAGGCGAGGGTTCTCTCCCAGGACATCGTTTTCGCGGCCATTCTGCGCGCGGGCCTGGGTATGCTGGATGGCCTTATCAAAGTGCATCCCCAGGCCCGGATCGCGCATATCGGCATCTACCGGGACGAAAGTACGCTCAAGCCGGTGAAATATTACGTGCGGCTGCCGGACACCATCGAAAACAGCCTCGTGATCCTGGCGGATCCGATGCTGGCCACAGGCGGCTCCGCCGCGGAGGCCGTGGAGATCCTGAAGTCGCGCGGCGCCGGAAGGATCTGCTTCATGGGCGTTATAGGCGCCAGAGACGGAGTAAAACATCTGGCTTCGGCGCATCCCGACGTTCCCATCTATATCGGCGCCGTGGACGAAAAGCTTAACGACGACGGTTACATCTTGCCGGGTCTCGGCGACGCCGGCGACAGAATGTTCGGCTGTTAAGCGCCCCCGTTACCCTGGGTGTCAGCTGGCGAGCTTCAGGAGGGTGGGATAATTCGTGATCTTTATAGCTTTGGTCTCGCGCTTTATGACTTTCTTCTTTTCAAGTTCGGCCAGGGCGCGAACCACCGTTTCAAGGGCCAGGCCGGTTATCTCCGCTATTTCGGTGCGCTTCAGTCCGTGGATGGCCGGCGCGGCCGTGTTTTTGGATCTGTAAGAAATAGCGTTTATCAGCACCAGCGCTATCCTGGATTTGGCCGGCTTATAGGCCGTGTCCTTTAGTTTCAGGTGCGCGCACCGCACTTCATTAGCGATGCTGTTCAATAGCAATGGATAGGTTTTGGGGAAAGAGTTGAGGAATTCTTTTATGGTTTTTGAATCCACGCAGGAAAGAACGGTTGCCCCCATGGTCCGGCTGCCGCACAGGTAATCGGTTCCCGCGAAAAGCGCGATGTGGCCGAACATCTCTCCGGGATGGCGTATCCAGATGATCATCTGCTGGCCTTGAGGGTCGGTGGTAAAGATCTTTACGCGGCCTTTGCAGACCACGAAAACACCTTCCGGTCTCTGGTGTTCGGAGTAGATCTCCTGGCCGTCAGGAAGACTGGCGGACATACGGATACCATTCCAGGCTTTCTGAGCGGACGGTTCCAGACGATTAAAAAAACAGGAGGTTTTGAAAGTACAGGAAAAGCAATTAGGCACTGCGGTTTTTGTAAAACGCCTCATATCCCCCTAACACCCTGAATATCACAAATATCAGTTTGCCACCTTCCGTCATTATACATTTTCATAGGCGGACAGCGCAATAAAATTGATAAAATAGCCCCCATGCTGAAAGACCTCCGTTCCCTTGGACAAGAGTCGGTCATCTACGGACTTTCCACCGTGGGCGCCAGGCTGCTCAATTTCCTGTTGATGCCGTTCTATACTCATTACCTGCTGCCGGCCGAGTACGGCGTGGTAGCCACGGTTTTCTCTTATATAGCGTTCCTGAATATTTTTTACCAGTACGGCATGGATCAGGCCTATATGCGCCATTACGCCGACAGGGAAAAGGCCTTTTCCACGGCCTATTCCTCCGTCCTGGTCACCTGCGGGCTTTTCTCGCTTATCCTGGCCGCCGCCCCCGGTTTCTGGGCCGGGCTGGGCGGCATAGGCGCGGCCCGCTCCAACCTGGTGCTCTATTCGGCGGTCATACTTTTCCTGGACGGAGTGAACGTCCTGCCGTTCGCGGATTTACGCATGGGCCACCGGCCGTTCTATTTCGCCGGCGTCAGGCTATTCTCCATTACGCTCAATGTTCTGCTGAATATAATCCTCATCACCCGCTTTCACATGGGAATAGAGGGCATCTTCATCGCTAATGTGGTTTCGTCGCTGTTTTCCGTTGCCGCCGTGCCCAAGCGTTTTAAATTCACGCTGGATCGGGAGATGCTGGCAAAACTTCTGCATTACGCGCTGCCGCTGCTGCCGGCGGGCCTGGGGGCCATGGCTGTGCAGGTCATAGACCGCCCCATATTGCTGCGGCTCTCCGGCGAGGCCGCCGTCGGAGTTTACCAGGCCAATTACCGTCTGGGCATTTTTATGGTGCTGCTGGTCAGTATGTTCGACCAGGCCTGGCGTCCTTTCTTTCTTGAAAGGGCCGATAAGCCGGAAAGCGTTAAAGTGTTCGCCCGCGTACTGACTTATTTCGTCTTCGCGCTGACCTGGCTTGGCCTCGCTCTTTCGTTCTTTATTCCGGATCTCGCCCGGTTCCAGATCTTCGGCAAACCACTTATCCACCCCAGCTACTGGCCCGGACTGAAGATCGTGCCGGTAGTGCTGTTCGCCTACCTGGTGAATGGCATCTACGTTAATCTGCTGGCTCCCATTATCATTGCCAAAAAGACGAAAGTCATTATGTTCGCCGCGCTGTCCGGGGCGGCGGTAAGCGTGGCCGCGAACTTCGCGCTGATCCCCGTCTGGGGGATTTCAGGTCCGCCCTGGGCCGCTTTCTCGGCCTACTGCGTGATGGCGCTTGTCGTTTATTTCGCCGGCCGCCGCTATTTCCCAGTGCCTTACGAACTGGGGCGCCTGGGGTTGATCGCCGCCACGGCGCTGGTGCTCTCGGCCCCAGCTTTGGCCGGGTGGCTGGAGTGCGGGACTGCGGGGTGGCTCGTATATCGGTTGTCCGTTCTCGCCGCTTTCCCCTTATGCCTTCTGGCTCTCGGTTTTTTCCTCCCCGAAGAAAAAGAAAAAGTGCGTTCTCTTGCCGCCCGCTGCCTGTAAAAGCGGCTGAAGCAGCCGCGGCAGCGGATTCCTTCGGGCCTATAATTCACATTCCCTTAATATGCACCCGGCCTGGGTCTTTCGCCCCATTACACAAAGCGGTTTAAGCCGTATACTATACATACAAGCAGCAGAGAGAACTGTCCATGTCTGATAGCAAAAACAGGGCAGGGACACAGGAGGCAAAATTATGAAGAATGTAAAAGAGACGGCGGCTATGCTGGTGTTTACGATGGTTCTTGCGGGAAATGTCTACGCGGCCGGGGCCGCGGTGGATGACCTGAAAGCCGGGGCCATGGGATCTGAGGGTGAAATATCGGCGGCGAATGTGCCGCAGCCTCAGGCCGTGAGCGCGCGTCTGGACGCGAAAGAATTCGCGGTCTGGCAGATGCAGCAAAAAGAGGTACCCTCAGCCGTGGGTTACGCCAAGGTCAATTCCTATTCCGGCGACGGCCTTCCGACCGTAAAGGTCATAAAACATTATGACACTTCCGGAACTTTCCTTGAGCATCTTGCCGGTAAGGACGAAGTGTATGTCGGCAGCGACAAAGTCCAGATCAGTATGTCCCCGGACTTCAAGTTCCGCTCCGCCAAAAGCGCGCGTGTGGATCTGCGGGTGACCAGGAGCGGCGATAACCTGTTTGCCGTGATGAACGGGAATGAAGCAACGCTTACCTATAAGGAAAAAGACCTTATTGTGGAAAGCGCGGCCGGAACCACTGTCGTTACCGACAAGTCCACAGGAATGGGCGGTTCACTCGGCCCGATGGCGCTTAGCGGCTCCAACGCGGAGATGAATATAACGATCGTCGCCTATATGCTGACATTCGAACTGAATTTCCTGCAATAGTCAAAAGTCAGCAAAAGTACGAGATTCCTGCCGCGTCTTTGACACAAAAGCGCGGCAGGCTTATTTACCGAAGTGCCGTTCCACCACATTTTTGCTTTCCGGTGTTTGTAAATAGTTTTTACGCGAAACCACGCTTCTGCCGATTTCTTTTTCTGTTTGTTCTCTGGCATTTCCGGCAACACGTCCGCCCCGCGCCGCCACCTTTTTATTCTTTATGAACGTATCCGGCTTTTCCTGCTGGGAAATTTCGGTCGTCACCCGCTCGCCAAGCATATTAAAGATCAGTTCCAGGTCGTCCATGTGGTCGCGCAAATTTTGCCGCTTCAATCCTTTCAGCTTTTTGTATTCACCCGGCGTCACGCCAAAAGTGGCTTTGGAGATTTCGGCGGTCAGAATTTCATATTCTTTTTGTTCTTTTACGCCCCGCTTTTGCCATTCATCCGTCAGTTCTTCGCGAATGGCAATTCCGCGCATCCGTTTTTCTATCCAGTTTTCAGAATATCCCTTAAGTTTATAGAGCAGCCGGGTTCTTTTAGCTGCCAATTCAGGATCTTCAATTTCCTGCACCCGCTCATAGCCTACTTTTGCCAGCCAGCGCTTGAAAGGCTCGGCTTTGGGGGAAGGAATGGACTGTATAATTCGGAATATCCCCTCTGTATTGGCGCAGTCGGTTTCGTATTTTTTGCCGTCAGAAGCCTCTAATTTCAGTCCGTGACAAAATGTCACGACCTCGCTTCCTTCTTCCGTTAATCTTTGTTTCAGTTTACGCCAATACGCTCCGGCATCAACGCTGTCGGTTAAGGCCGTTACGGCATCTGCAATTGAAAACCACCACTCATTATCATGCAGGATTCTCCTTATTCTTTTTCCTTTAAAAACAGCCATTTTGGTATCCGTCATACAATCTCCTTACGCCCAGTTATATAAATATCTTAGCAGACGACCCCGACAGCGTGCTGTCGGGTTGATTTCGGTTTAATGCCGGTTCCTGGGTCATTTTTCCTGCTGGAGTCTGCCGAAGGCGGTTACGCCTAGGAGGGTGGTGACGAGGCAGAAAACTGCTATCGCGGCGAGGTCGGCCCAGGCGGGGAAAGCGCCTTTGCCCAGCATGATGATGCGCATGATGTCCACGGCGTAGGTCACCGGGTCAAGCAGGCTGACGGCCCTTATGTACGGTTCCGCGGCGGCCAGGTCGAACAGCGCCCCGCTGAAAAAGAAAAGCGGCCAGGTCAGGAAGCTCATCACAAGGCCGAAGCCTTCCATCGATTTCATCTTCGCCCCTATCGTCAGGCCGATGTTGGTTATCATATAGGCGACGGGGAACGAGATCGCCAGGCACAGCGCTATCTTTACGGCGCTCAGCGGGATTATGAAAAGGGCGCCTATCAGCAGAAGCAGCAAAGTCTCTATGATGGCGCCCAGCATCCCGCCCAGGGATTTGCCTATGAACAGCGTGGCGCGCGAGATGGGCGCCGCCAGCACCTCTTTCAGAAAATCAAGCCGTTTGTCCCAGATTATATACAGCCCGTAGGTAATGGAAGTGAAAAGTATGACCATCGCCAGGATGCCGGGGAAAATGAACTGCTGATAGGTGTAGCCAGGCACGGGGCTGGTACCCGAGGCCATGCCTTTGCCCATCACGAAAAGGAATAAAAGCGGAGAGATGAGGATGGAGATTATCCGCTCTTTTTCCCGGAAAAATATTTTGGCCTCTCTAAGGAGCAGGGCGTAGATGGCGTTAAAATTCACAACTATTTCCTCACCGTCTTGCTTACGGCGACGCGCTCGAAGATCCCTTCGGCGCGTTCTTCGGCGTCTTCGCTTATAGCCTTGCCGGCGAACTTCAGGAAAACGTCGTCCAGCGTCACGCGCCTTACCTCCACTTCCTCGATCTTCCCCCCGCCGTTCAAAAGCGCCTGCAAATTTTTGCCGGAATCTATTATACCTATCTTATAACGGCCGTTTTCGCGTTCCACGCTGTTGACGAACGGGAGCTTTCGCAGGGCTTCCTCGTCTACCGCGCCTTTGAGGAAGACCAGATCCCGGCCGACTTTTTTCTTTAACGCGGCGGGCGTATCCAGTTCTATTATTTTGCCGTTGTAAATGATGCCTATGCGGTCGGCCAGGCTGTCGGCCTCTTCCATGTAGTGGGTGGTGAGGATAATAGTGGTCCGGTGCGCTTCTTTCAGTTCGCGGATATGAGTCCAGACGGCCTTGCGGCTGGCCGGATCCAGGCCCAGTGTGGGTTCGTCCAGAAAAAGTATTTTCGGATCGTGTATGAGGCCGCGTGCGATCTCCAGGCGTCTGCGCATTCCGCCCGAGTAGGTCTTCACCAGGCTGTTCCCCCGGTCGGTCAGACCGACCAGGGCCAGCATTTTGTCTATCTTTAGGTTTATCTCGCGGCGCGGCATTCCGTACAGCATGGAGTGGAGATAAAGGTTCTCCCGGGCGGTCAGGAGGTCGTCCACGCTCGGTTCCTGGAAGACTATTCCTATGTTGCGGCGCACTTCCAGCGGCTGGGTGTTTATGTCCTTGCCGGCCACGAGGGCCGTGCCTGAGGTGGGTTTAACCAGTGTCGCCAGCATGCTTATGAGCGTTGTTTTACCGGCGCCGTTGGGCCCCAGCAGGCCGAAAACCTCCCCCTCCGGTATTTCCAGCGAGACGCCGTTCACCGCCGTGACTTCGGTGTAGCGCTTGACCAGGTTGTCGGTCTTGATGGCGGGCATAGCTAGATTCTACAAAATTGATAGTTGCCATAAGCTATACGCCATAAGCCGTACGCAGAAAGTTAATAATGATGGATATTTTTGAAAGCCTCTGGCTTATGGCCTATGGCAGGCAATTAATCGCGCAAAAAAATCCCCGTCCTTTCGGACGGGGATTCTTCGTGTGATAGCCTTTAATTTTAGAACAGCAGGCCGAAACTGGCTGAGACTTCGGCTTTGGTCGGATATTTCTTGTCCTCGATCTCGATCTTGTTGGAACTGACCACTCCGGCCACGTCGAAGTGCATATAGAGCAGGTTGATCCCGAAGCCCGCGGTGTAGGCCGCGTGCGAGTCGCTGTTGCCGATGTTCTTCATTATGCCGGCGCGCAGGGGTATGTTGAACGCCTTGCGGTTGATAATGTTGAACTCCGTGCCCAGCGCCAGCTGGCGGGACTTGAAACCGTTTACCGGTGTCAGGTTTTTGGTGAGATCCAGGTCGGCGGCGATGTGCCAGAAGTTGGCGGGGCTGATCGCCAGGCCCATGCGTGCCTGGGTGTCCAGGTGCGTCTTGCCGCCCTGCGCGTCCGGGTTCGTGAAAGAAGGGCGGTTGAGATTCCTGAGCACCAGCCCGGCGCGCGGTTTCATCGGCAGTTTGGCCGAGAGTTTGGTGAGGTCGTACATCGCGCCCAGGTCTATGGCGGGCGCCCAGGAGGTTTTCATCCCGTCGGTGAAGTCTTTGAACGGATCGGTCATGCCGGTCTCATTCTGCAGAACTTTGAACTTGGTGTATCCTATGCGGCCGTTCACAAGTTTAAGATTTCCGCCGACGGTGAGGCCGCTGACGGGCTTGATGGGCCGCGCCAGGCCGAAAGCCAGCTCGGTAAAAGAACCGCCCTTAATGGTCAGATCGGTCTGGTTGTTGGAATAGGGGTTACCCGAAGCGCCGGCCGCGATGATGGGTTGAGCGGCTTCGGCGTTGGCTACAAGGATGTTGGCGGCGTCGGTTATCTCCTGGTTGGTCATGGAGGCGGCCGCCTGGTTGACCAGGGCATTGGCCAGTTCGGCGGCGTTGGCCGGGGTGAGACAGGTCGGAGAACCACAGATAAGATTCGCGATATTCCCGTAACCGATGGTGGTGATCGCGCCGGCGATGGCGGTGGCCGCCGCGGCTTGTGTCGGGTCTACAGGAGCCGTGACGGTGGCGTTCAAGGTTACGCCGCTGACGAGCCCGCCGTCGGTTCCAAGTCCTATGTTCGTGGTGTCCACGAAAGGGCTGGCGCCCAGGGAGGTGTAATTATTCACGGAAACGGTCACCTTGGCGAATTTCAGATTGAGTCCGCCGGCCGCCTCCACTAAAGCGCCGGTGCCTTTCTCGTTCATGTTCTGTATCAGAGGAAGGCTCTTGACGAATACGGCCATCTGCTGGGCGTTCATGGCCGTGCCGTCGTTTTGCGCCGTCTGCAGGGCCGTATAATCCTTTGCCACCTGGCCGAGCTGGCTGGCGTTCTCCATGGTCTTGCCGGTGAATTCGATGCCGGCCGACACGGGTATCTCCATGCCGGAGACATTTTTCTCCTGGTAAAGTCCGGCGGGATTCCAGTACTGGGCTATGGGGCCCTGTGCCATGCCGACGAAAGCGCCGCCCATGCCCATAGGCCGCGTGCCGAGTATCTGCCACTGCTCGGCGTATGAAACCGAACTCACAGTCAGCAGGATCGCGAACGTAAATATTTTTTTCATTGTCAGGTTCTCCCAGGTTTTATTATACCAAGCCCTCGCTTGTTCCAGATACCGCGCCGCAGGAGATAGTATAGTACTTTTTTCAGATTTTTGTGTGTAACATTGGCACAAAACGGACTTCGGTGATAAAGGTTTCCTTTATTTCGGCCCCGTTCTTTGTGTAGAGCATCAGGCGCTGGGCGCCTTCTTCGCCCACGGGCGCGGCCAGGCGGCCCTTGTCTGCCAATTGGTCGAATAGCGCCCGGGGGATCCGGGGCGCCGCGCAGGCCGCTATTATGGCGTCGTAAGGCGCGTGCTCCGGCCAGCCGTCCGCGCCGTCGCCCGTCCTGAATTTTATTTTTGAGTAGCCTTCGGCGGCCAGAACCGCTTTGGCTTTTTCGGCCAGGGCGGGGAATAATTCCACGGTATATATCTGCCCGGCCAGTTCGGCCAGGATCGCCGTCTGGTAGCCGGAGCCGGTGCCTATCTCCAGAACTTTTTCCCCGCCCCTGAGCCCCAGCAGTTCCGTCATCAGGGCCACGATATAAGGCTGGGAGATGGTCTGGTTTTCGGCTATGGGCAGGGGGTGATCCTCGTAGGCGCGCGTTCTGAGATAATCATCCACGAAAATATGGCGGCGCACTTTCCCCATCGCCTCCAGAACCCTGCCGTTTTTCACTCCGCGCGGGATAAGCTGATCCTCCACCATCTTGCGGCGTATAAAGGCCTGGTATTCCGCGAACTTTGAATTCAGGAGATCTTTGAACATTACCAGAGGCCTTCTTTTACCATGAAGCAGGCGGTGACGGCCCTGATGCCGTATTCCAGCGCTTTCTTCTCGGCTTTCGGGGATTCGGAGCCGGGCTGCATCCAAATGGTTTTTATGCCGAGTTTATTGCACTGTTCGACGATCTTTTCCGTGGCTTCTGGAGGTATCACTGTGATGACGAGATCCGGCCTGGGCTCCAGGTCTTCCAGGTTCTTGTAAATATGCCGGCCCAGGACAAAGCCGCCTTTGGGGTTCACGCCGTTTACCGGATAGCCCGCGTTCAGCAGTTCCCGGAAGATCCGGTGGCCGTATTTGGAGGCGTCGCCGGAGACGCCGATAACCGCGATCTTGCCGTAAGCTTCGGGGTTCATTTTCATTTTTTCTCCCCTATCCTGTAGAATTCCAGGCCCTGCGCGTCCTTGTGCGAGCAGTCCACGAACACCCTGCCGTGGTAGCGGGATTTCTTATGGGAAAAATACAGCCACTTGCCCGTGTCGCGGAAAGCTTTGGTGTAATCCAGGTCGTAATCCGTAGAGTCTATCTCTACGACTTCGGCGGTTTTGGGGTGGTCGGCTATTTCCACCGCGGGCAGGGCCGGGAGATATTTGGGAGACAGATTTTCAAGATGCGCCGGGAATTTCCCCTCTTCCCTGCGGTAGGCCGAGAGTGCGAAAGTGACTTCCGAAACGGCCACCAGCGTTTCGGTTTCGTTGGCCAGGTCTTCCCCGGTGGAAGAGGAGGCGGTTGCGCCTGATCCGGCCGCGGGGCCGGTTTTACCGGCCCTGGGTCTGGGTTCTATGACCACGGACGTAAGTTTTGGGCCCGCAAGTTCCGTGTCCATGGCCTGGTAAAGATCCCTGGCCGCCAGTATGGCTGATTCCGTCGCGGCCGGCTTAAGGCGGCCTTTTATTTCTTTCAGGATCCTTACGCTGCGCAGAACGCTTTCAAGCAGGCCGCGGTAATTTTTCAGGCCTTCGCGTTCCGCTCCGGGTTCCGCGATCCTGAAATAAGGGGCCGCGGCTTTGTTCACGGCCTTGTCCAGTTCATAGGCTTTTTTAAGTGTGCCCGTTGAAACGCGCAGGCCCAGATTCTCGTAAAGGGCGGAGAGTGTTTCAAGCCGCTCCATGGTTCCGTAAAGGAGGCTGTTGACTTTTTTCGGATCCACGCCCGCCGGCCTGGCGGCTGCGGGTTTGCGGCGGGCTCTTCCCGGCTTTTTGGCGGGTTTCACCGGGGCCGCGGCGGCCGGCGCCGAGATTTGCCCCGCAGCGGGCCGCTTAGCCGCCTGGACCGGCGCGGGAGTCTGCGCCCGGGTGTTAACCGCGGCGAAGATGACGATCGCTGCGAAGACCACGCTTGGTAATTTCATGGGTTATTCCTAGTACTTATAAAGTTCTATTCCCTGGTCGTCTTTGTGGGAACAATTCAGGACTATCATGCCGAAGCCGGCGGATTTCGGATCGTTGATATAGAGCCAGCCGCCGGTGTCCGAGATCCTTTCCCCGGTGACGGGCCCGCTGCTCAGTTCTATGGCGGCGGTTTTGGCGTGCTGGGGCAGTTCCAATTCCGGCATAGCGGGAAGATATTCCGGGACAAGTTCGGCCGGGGTCGCCGGGTAATTGCCTTCGGTATTCCCGTAGTAGGTTATCAGGGCCGTGCGGACGTTGAGGAGTTCCGCTTTGGCCGCGGCCATCCGCGCTTTGACCAGCAGCTCATTTTCCTGTTCTTCCATTTCCCTGAGAATAGCCGGGCCGAGGAGATCCTTCACGCGGGCGTCAAGCTTGTCTATTTCCCCCGCCACTTTGCCCAGCTCTTTCTGATCCACGAGCGAGGCTTTATTGAGGAGGATCGAAAGGTGTTTCAGGGCGCTGAGTATTCCCGCCGCGTGTCCGGGCTGTTGTCCGGGAATGAGTTCGGCGGTTACGGCGGGTTGTGTTGAGAGGGCCGGGGCCTCTTCGCCCGCGGCGTCCGCCCGGCAAACGGCCAGCGTCAGTAGGAGCGGCAAGATCACTGTTCTGTTCATTTCAGAATTTCCAGTTTTCCAGTTCGGTCACGAATTTGTAATCGGTGAGATCGAACTGCAGGGGCGTTACCGAGATCCGGTTCCGGCTTACGGCGGTAAGGTCGCTGTCGGGTGAAGCGTCTTTCTGGTTCAGCGAGCCGGTAAGCCAGTAATAGGTCTGGCCGTGCGGATCCGTGCGCTTGTCGAAGCGGTCGCTGAAAAGAGTGCGGCTCTGGCGGGTGACGCTGACGCCCTTTATCCGGCCGGCGGGGACGGCGGGGATATTGACGTTCAGCAGCGTCCCGGCCGGCAGGCGGTTCCTGGCGGCGGAGGAGGCCAGTTTCACGGCGAAAGCGGCGGCGCAGCGGAAGTCGGGTTTTATAAAAGTGTCCAGGGAAACGGCGATGGACGGTATGCCGAACAGGGCGCCCTCGGTCGCCCCGGAGACGGTGCCGGAATAGAGAACGTTATAACCCATGTTCGCCCCCAGGTTGATCCCCGAAAAGACGAGATCCGGCTTCTTCTTCATGAGGGCGCGGATGGCCAGTTTGACGCAGTCGGCCGGAGTGCCGCTCGTGGCGTAGCCGAAGAATTTCCCGCGCCGCCTGGCCTCGGTCACCCGCAGGGGATCGGTCAGGGTTATCGCGTGCCCCACGGCGCTGCGCTGGGTGTCCGGCGCCACCACGGTCACATTGCCGGCTTTCCGCAGGGAATCGTAAAGCGCAAAGATGCCTTCCGAATAGATCCCGTCGTCGTTGGTTATGAGTATTTCCATGTAATTCACATCTCCGATTGTTTTATGAGCTGATTGTAAAGAAATTCCCCGGCCGTCCCCGCGCCCAGGTCGCGGGCCGTGGAATTGACGGTCGCGCAGAGATCATGCTGGTAGGCGAAAGGCCGCTGTTCCCCGGCGGAGCTTTCCCGCCTGCGTCCGGCGATATTGACGATATGCAGCATCATCATCACTCTCCCGGAGTAATCCAGGCAGTCCCCGTAATAAGCCGCGGCGAAGTTCAGCGCTGATTTTATGAAGCCGGCCGCGTCTTCGGGCCGGAAGATGTCCCTCCCCCCGTATCGCTCGCGCCAGGAGCGGTCCGCCAGCGCGAAAACCCCGTTTTTGTAAAAACAGGCCGCCTGGATCTCTTCCTCGCCCTCGGCCTGGGCGTGATAAACGGTGAATTTGTCCGGGGCGGGGCCTTCTTTGGAATAAACGGGGGCGGCCAGGGGCATTTCACCGCGGCGGGCCTCCAGCCATCCCTTATGCCGCGAGACCGAAAAATTATTCCGCATACCCTCCACCGGATGGATGGTCAGCGCCGTATAAAGTTCGGTGGAGCCCCTGAACACCCATTCCGGGTCAAAAAGATCGAAAAAAAGAATGTTGGACTTGGCGCGGGCGGCGGGGGCGGCCGCGCGGCTCCTGCGGAGTTCTCCCGCTCCGTACGGGATGTAGGCGTAAGCCTCCACGCTGCCCAGCAGGATGCCGGCCGGAACGTAAAGTTCCTTTACGGAATCGTCCAGCACGTCGTAAACTTCGGCCGGGATGACCAGCACCGAGCCGCTGGCCACGTTGCGGGCTTCATTTTCCAGCCTGGCCGCGAGTATCACCCCCGAACTTTTGATAAGCCTGCCCACGTCCGTCCAGAAGCGCGCGGGAGAGGAGGCGGCCCCCATCCTGAAGCGCCGTTCCGGCAGCGCGGCGCGCAGCCGGTCCAGGATGGTGCGGGACATCGCCTCTCCGGAACGCATAAGGTCGTCCTCGTCCCCCGTGGTGCCCAGGAAAGCCACTGCGCCGTCCCCCTGCCAGGAGCCCGTGATCCCGCCCCATTGCTTCACCTCTTCCACCACGGTGTTGGTATAGATGCCGTTGAGCTTGCGGTACTGTTCGGGGCTTATGGCGGCCATGACCTGTTCGCTGTTTATCATGTCCACGCGCATGAAAAATAATTGTCCGTATTCCCCGTTTTTAAGCATGGTTCCTCAAATTTTTTCTAAACCGGCACGCTCCGGCCCGGTGTCGGGAGGAGCTTCGAAGAGGGCGGCGGCTTTTGCGCCGCGCGCCAGCAGCGGTTTGGCCTCGGCTATTTCATAGGTCTCGCCGCGGATAACGCTGAAAAAGAATTTGTCTCCCGCGAGCCTGGCCTCATACAATCCCGCGTCGCAGAAAGGAGCCATGGCCTCGTCCAGTTTGTTGAGGGCGTCGTCGGTCAGCGCGTCCCGGGGCTCCAGCCGCAAAACGAAGCCGCGCGAGTCCATGAGGGGCGGGGCGGTTATTTCCGGCGGCAAAGACGCCAGCGGCCTGCTGAAAGATCCCTCCTTGTGGACGTACAGGCGCGCGTTGCGCGGGTTCGCGACCGTAAATTCAATATCCAAAGAAGCCGGATGCTTCCGCCTCGCCTCGGGTATCCATTTATATTTTACCGGCATCCCCGACAGCCGGCCGTCCGTAATGCCGAGCTCCGAAGAGAAGTCCCTGTCCAGGGCGCCGTTCCCCGAGCCGATCTCCGGAAGTATCTTTTTCGCCAGCCACCGCGAGCCGAAAGCGAATAATAATCCGAAAAGCAGGGCCGGAATAATGAACATCTCCTCCGGAATCTCGGACAAAAAACGGGAGAAAGGCCGGTGAGAGCCGCCGCCCGCCGCCTCACTTCCTTCGTAGTGCGTAACATTCTTTCCCATATGGGATCTCCCTGATGCCCGCCGGCGGTTATCTGGAGTTAATAAATTCCTTTATAATTTGTCCGGCTCTGGCGGCTTGCTCGGATGGGACTACGATTTGGATTCCAAGGGACATTCCCAAGGCGATCATCTTGTTGGCGTTGGTATGCAGTAACCGGCAGAATATGTCTTCGGATTCCAATGCCTGCCGGACGCACTCGGCTTCCGTGGGATCCGGGGTTTCATACACGACTATCGGTCCGGAATCGGTCATACATACTCCTTTAACCATAAACCAGGTTTCAAGCTGTTGAAGAAATGCCCGCGGAAAATATTCTCCTGCATCTATTATATAAAAAGTAGTACGTGGGGGATGTCCAAGGCGGGACGCCAGCCTCGGCCTACCAGGCCACCTCCATGGCGGAGATTCTGGATAACCGGCATTCCGGAGGAGTATTACGACAACCTATGCTGACCGCCTTGATAACACAGGAATCCGCGGAGCAGTCTGCCGGGGCGCCGGCATCGGCAAGGGCTTCATATATCGCCCCGGATTTACCGGCCATATCCTGAATCTCGACCACTGGAGAAAGCCCGCTGCCGTCGGCCTTGTGGTATCTCATCGAACATGTATACCCGGCGCTTGTTTTCGAGCATGTGGTTCCCAAGAGCGAAAATGTCCGTATCTCCTTATATACGTCGGTTTCTACTCCGGCGGCGGCAACCGCGGCGAAGAGGTTCTGAGCTTTTGAGCCGGCCACCACGGCGTGGTAACAGGGATGGCCGACTTCTCCGCTGCAGTCCTTCCAGAACTTCGGCGACGAGCGCATAAAGCTGGCGCAGGCTTGCAAGGTTATCACAGACGTCAAAAGGCAAATGCTCTTTATGCGAATGTTCATACATGCCGGGACTGTGTGCCCTCAGAGTACTCATACTGATAAGCAAAAACGGCATCGTCATATCTATCGAGGCTATTACTATGCATTGGCTTTCATTTGAATATTATACACTTTCAATTGGCGGGTGCCGCTGTATAACTGCCGGTGGGATTTAAGTGTTTAAGCAACGTCCCCTCAATCCGGAGGGCGTTTATGGTTTCTTAATGTTGAGAAGCGCCGGCAAAGTCCCTGTAAAATCGCGTATCTGGTCGCGTACCCGCCGGAAAGCTGAAATCACTTCGGAATCGCTTCCATGCGCCGCGGCGGGGTCTTCAAAGTCGTAGTGCAGTATCCTGATCTTTCCCGGGAAAAGCGGGCAGCTCTCGCGCGCGCTGTCGCAAAGAGTAATGACATAATCAAAATCGATGTCCTTCACCACCCGGATATGTTTTGAACTTTGAGCTGAGATATCGACGCCGGCTTCTTTCATAACCTGCAAAGTGAGCGGATGGATGCCGTGCGGGTTGATTCCGGCCGAATACGCTTCCAGCTTATCTCCGTGCAAATGCCGGGCCCAGCCTTCCGCCATCTGGCTTCGGCAGGAGTTGCCGGTACAGAGGAAAAGTATTTTTTTCATTATATCCTCAGCGCGCATTGGCGCTTGCCATGAACTTATTTCAGTTCTTCGGGATGATGGCGCACCACTACGGCTGAAACCATGTAAATTATGTCTTCGGCCATGCTGACAGCGTGGTCACAAACGCGCTCAAGATGCCTTGCGGCCAGCAACAACGGCACGGCCCTGTCGGATGTGGAGCCGTCTTTCATCATATAGTCGTGGATCAGCTCTTTTTCAACGCCGCGTTTCAGCGTGTCGGCTTCGGAATCGGAAAGCACCACTTTTTTAGCGAGTTCGGTGTCGCTTTTTATGAACGATTCTATCGCGTCGGCCGTCATGCGCTTGGCTATTTCAGCCAGGCGCGGAATGTCCACAAGAGGCTTCAGGAGCGGCTTGTCCGAAATATCCAGGGCGCGCTGCGCCACGTCAACGGCCAGATCGCCGATGCGTTCAAGTTCCGCGTTCAGTTTTATGGCGGTGGTGATGAAGCGCAGATCCCTTGCCATCGGCTGATGCAGCGCTATCAGCTCCAGGCACTTATCGTCAATGACCAGCTCCAGCCTGTCCATTTCCACATCCGAGTCTATGACTTTCCGGGCCGCGGCCTTGTCACGGTTCTTCAGGGCATCGACGGAGTTTACGATAGACTCCTGCGCCAGCGCCCCCATCCTGAGGATGTCGTCCTTTAACTGTCGCAGTTCTTCGTCAAAGTGCCTTTGCATGGTTCCTCCGCTTGGTTTAGCCGAATCGGCCTGTGATGTAGTCTTCCGTGCGTTTGTCGCGAGGGGCCTTGAAGATCCGGTCCGTCCTGCCTGTCTCTATAAGGTCTCCCATCAGAAAAAAAGCGGTCTGGTCGGAAACGCGCGCGGCCTGCTGCATATTGTGCGTCACTATAACGATAGTATATTCCTTTTTCAGCGCGAGTATCAGTTCTTCTATCTTGGCCGTGGAGATCGGGTCGAGGCTGGCGCATGGTTCGTCAAAAAGTATCACTTCCGGCGAAACCGCCAGGCACCTGGCTATGCAGAGGCGCTGCTGCTGCCCCCCCGAAAGACCCAGAGCGCTGTCCTTAAGCCGGTCTTTTATTTCTTCCCAAAGGGCCGCTTTTTTAAGGGAATCCACGACTTTCTCTTCTATAAGATTCCTGTCCGTGACGCCGTTCACTTCCAAACCGTAGGCGACATTCTCAAAAACGCTCTTGGGGAACGGATTCGGTTTCTGAAAAACCATGCCCACGCGCTTGCGCAGTTCCGCCGCGTCGCAGGCCTGAGCAAGAATATCCAGCCCATCCAGCAGGATCTCCCCCTCAAGGCGGCTGCCGGGCACAAGCTCGTGCATACGGTTAAGCAGGCGTATGAAAGTGGACTTGCCGCAGCCGGACGGGCCGATAATGGCCGTAACGCGGCGCGGAGTAAAATCTATGTTTATATTATTCAGCGCGCGCTTTGAACCGTAATAGAAGTTCACGCCGCGGGCGCTTATCTTGGGCTTTCCGTCGGACGAGTCCGCCTCACCCATCGGATTAATATTAAGACCTATCTGGCCTTGCGCCGGCGAAGGATGGAGGTTATGCATGATATGTTTTCCTTTGGCGGGCCCTGATGAATATGGCCAGCATCGATACCGACAGGACCAGCGCGAGCAGCAACAGGCTTGAGCCGTAAGCGATGCGCGTCTGGATCTCAGGGTGTGTTCCCTCCGTCATAAGCGCGTATATGTGGTAAGGCAGCGCCATCACTTCGGAGAATACGGAATGCGGGTAACCTTTAAGATAAAAAGCGGCCGCCGTGAAAAGTATGGGCGCTGTTTCTCCGGCCACCCTGCCCACGCTCAGGATCACGCCGGTCAGTATGCCCGGCAGCGCGGCCGGCAGCACCACCCTGCGTATAGTTTCCCATTGAGTGGCGCCGAGGGCCAGAGACGCTTCCCTGGTGGATTGCGGCACCGCCGTCAAGGCTTCCTGCGAAGCGGAAATTATCACCGGCAGCGCCAGTATCCCCAGTGTGAGCGAGCCGGACAGTATCGAAACTCCGAAGCCCGCGTATTTCACGAACACCGTCAGGCCGAATAGCCCGAACACCACGGAAGGAACCCCCGCCAGGTTGTTGATACTGATGCGCAGAAGGTTCACTATCCAGCCCTTCGGGGAATACTCGGTGAGATATACAGCGCAGGCTACGCCCAGCGGCAGCGCGAAGAGCACCGCCCCCGAGGTGAGATAAAACGTGCCGACGATGGCCGGCGCCACTCCGCCGGCCGTCATGGAATCGCGCGGGGCCTGGGTAAGGAATTCCCAGTTTATGGCGCCGAGCCCGCGCGCGGCTATGAAGAATATTATGGTTCCCAAAAACAGGATATTCGCCGCCATGCAGGCGAACAAAGCCGAAAAACCCAGCTTTTGGATTATATTCCGTTTTTTCATTACCTTGAAAGCCCCAATTTCAATCTGAACCTGCGGCTTATAAATTCAGCCGCTATGTTAAAAACAAAAGTTATAAGAAAAAGTATAAGCGCTATGGCGAACAGCGCGTGGTAATGGTCGCTGCCAACGGGCGCTTCCCCCATTTCGGCGGCTATGGCGGCGGTCATCGGGCGCACGGGGTCGAATATCGAGCGCGGGATCACGGCGGAACCGCCCGCCACCATCAGCACGGTCATGGTCTCGCCTATGGCCCGGCTCATGCCGAGTATTATAGCGGTGGAAATTCCGGACCCCGCCGCCGGAATTATCACCTTTGTCAGGGTTTGCCAGCGGTCGGCTCCTACGGCGAAAGACGCCTCTCTGAAAGATCTGGGCACGTAGCTCAGCGCGTCTTCAGAGATGCTTGCCACGGTCGGCGCAGCCATAACCCCGAGTATGATGCCGGTCGTAAGCACGCAAAGGCCGATGGGCAGATCGAAGGAATTCTGCAACAATGGCGCCAGTATGACCATGCCGAAAAAACCGTAGATTATCGACGGCACCGAAGCCAGGATCTCTATCACCGGCTTAAGCACGGCGCGCTGGCGCGGTCCGGCCAGTTCGTGCAGATAAAGGGCGCTGCCCACCCCGAGCGGCACACAGATCACCAGCGCCCCCGCCGTAACCCACAGCGAAGCCAGGATAAGCGGCAGGATGCCGAATTCCGGCGGCTCCGCGGTGGGATACCAGCTTTCTCCGAACAGGAAAGCGCCCGGGCTCACCTTGGTGAATATCGGCAGGGCTTCTTTAAAAAGCACCAGCACGATACCGATAAGGAATACCAGCGACGCGAAAGCCAGCGCCGTGAACAGATATTTTATCGCCAGTTCTTTTTTCTTATTCATCGCCCGGTACTCTTCACTCTTTACACTTTCCTCTTTACTGCTTAGGATTAAGGCCGATGAAACCTTCTTCACTCACTATCTTCTGTCCCTCGGGACTCTTTACGAAATCTATGAACTTTTTTATCGTTCCTCCGGGCGTGCCGTTGGTATACATAAACAGCGGCCTGCTTATGGGATACTTATTTTTAAGCACGGCTTCCTTGTCAGGCATGACGCCGTCCACTGATAAAATTTTTACCGACGGGCTTATATAGCCCAGGCCGACGTATCCGATAGCGCCCGGCGTGCGCGACACTATGGAAGCTATACCCTGGTTGGAGGCCTGCATTATAGCGTCAGGACGCACTTTTTTCTTATCCAGCACTATTTCACTGAAAGCCTCGAAAGTGCCGCTGGCGCTGTCGCGCGAGATCACTACTATTTTAAGATCCGGTCCGCCGAACTTCTTCCAGTTGGCGGCGCGGCTGGTATAGATCTCCTTTATCTGCGCGCGGCTGAGGTTTGTTATGGTGTTGGACGGATGGACTATGTGCGTTATGCCGTCCATGGCGATCACGTGCGCTTTAAGATCACGGCCGCGCTTGGCGGCTTTTTCAAGCTCTGCCGGCTTTATGGCGCGGGACGCGTCGGCTATGTCGCAGGTTCCGTCTATGATGGAGGCAATGCCTACTCCGGAACCGCCGCCGCGTACCGAGAGATCCGCGGACGGATTGTTCTTCATAAAGACCTCGGCCGCTTTCTGGGCTATGGGCAGCACGGTAGTGGAGCCCTCCAGCACCACCTTCTCCGCGAAGAGCGGGGCGGACAGATTTAAAACCAAAACAGCGATCAGCAGTTTTTTCATTGTTTTCTCCTTTTTGGAACGGCCTGGGCGGCTTCCCTGGCTTTCATAGCTAAAGTTTAAAAAAAGCGGTTAAAGCCGGCGTGAAGGAGGTGTAAAATGCCGGTAAAATTATTTTGGTATCGTGAACCAGAAAGTGGAGCCCCGGCCTTCCGCGCTTTCCGCCCCGACGGAACCGCCGTGTAATTCCACCACGTGTTTCACTATAGAAAGACCGAGGCCCGTTCCGCCCATTTCGCGTGAACGGGCTTTGTCTACGCGGTAGAAACGCTCAAAAATACGGCCAAGCTGGTTTTGAGGTATGCCTATGCCGTTGTCCTTTATCAGAACTTTTACGTTCCCGCGCGGTTCCTGCGCGGAAAGTTCCACTTGCGCGTTCCCCGGAGAAAATTTAACGGCATTGTCCAGCAGATTTATGAAAACCTGTCCCAGCTTCTCCGGATCAGCCCTGACGATAAGGCCGGGCGGTATCATATTTGAGATGACGGCATTTTTAGACTTAAAGACGGAGGCCAGGCCGGCTATAAGGGAATCGGCCAGATCTTTCAGCTCTATGTTTCCCTTTCTTATCTCTACCGCGGAAGATTCCAGTGAGGAAAGTTTCAGCAGATCGCTGACTATATTATCCAGCCGTTCCGCCTGGGCATGAATTACGCCGAGAAACTCTATCGTATGTTTCCTGTCGTCCACCGCTCCCCCCAGCAGCGTTTCCACGTAGCCGCGGATGGCGGTGAGCGGGGTTTTTAGTTCATGGGAAACGTTAGCCACAAAATCTCTGCGCTTGGCCTCCAGGCGCCGCACTTCGGTGATATCGTGTACGACCATAAGACAGCCGGACACTCCGCCGTTTTCAAATACCGGCGAAGCGGTCACGCTGAAAATTCCGCGGACGGGAGTGGAGAGTTCCATCTCCTCGGAAACCGGCTTTCCTTCTGAAAGGACGCGGGCGCATATTTTACTCAGCCTTGCGTTAGGGATGACTTCCAGCAGCGGCCTCGATACGGAGGCCTCGGTTTTGACGCTGAATATACGCTCCATGGCCGGATTAAGCGCGGTCACCCTGGCGTCAGGCCCCGTTACAAGAACCCCTTCGGCCATGTTGCCGAAAGCCGCGGACAACTGTTGTGATTGGGTTTCAACCCGCCGCAGATACTCCTGTATGGCGGCGGACATTGAATTCAGTGTTTCGGCCAGTCTGCCCATCTCTCCGTGAAAGTCTTTCTGTATCCGGTACGAAAAATCCCCCGCGGCGAATTTCTTCGAACCATACACGATCTTCTCAAAGGGCCGTGAAAAGCCGGCCGAAACCGCCATGCTCAAAAAAAGAGAGAGCAGCAGCGCCAGAGCCAGCGCGGCCAACAACGTTTTTTTAAGCAGAGTCCGCAAGGACTCAAGCTGGGAGGCTGGTACAGCCAGGCGCACGACAGCCCCGGTACGGCCGGCGAAGCGCACCGGGTAGGCGGCGTAAAGCATTACCGTGCCAAGCGTGGCCGAGCGGCGCAGCTCGTAAGCGGCCTCTCCCTCCAGGGCCGCAGCCACCTCGGGACGATCCGCGTGGTTTTCCATTCCTTTGACGGAGGCGGAGTCCAATTCCGAATCCGCCAGCACACGGCCGTCCGCGCCTATTATTGTCAGCCTGGAACGCACTTTTAAACCCAGGGAATGCGCCAGCGTGTTGATCTCCGGGGAAGCGATGTCCGAGGAACGGAGCTGCGCCGAAACCAGGGCCGCCTCGTCCGAGAGCTTGGATCTTAAGGCTGAAACCTCGGTCCTTTCCAGGCGTTGGTATACCAGGAAGAAAGCCGCGCCAAGCACGCCCGCGGAAAGCGCCAGATATGAAAGGAAAAGGCGGAATTTGAAAGTTTTAAAGATACCGGGCATCATTATTTCTCGAAACGGTAGCCATAGTTTTTAACGGTTACGATGCGCTTGCCCTCAGCTTTCAACTTTTTGCGCAGCGTTCCGATATGCACGTCCACCGTACGGGTCTCCACTTCCAGTGCGGCGTCCATGCCCCAGACTTTGTCAAGAATGGTTTCGCGCGAAAGCATTTTCCCCCCGGCCGCCATTAAGGCTTTCAGCAACTCGAATTCTCGGGCGGTTAGCTCCAGCGGTTTGCCCCTGACCAGCGCCAGTACCCGTGAGCAGTCCAGTTCCAGATCCCCGGCCCGGTAGATTTCCGGAGTTTCGGCCGCGGCGGCTGCGCGGCGCAGCACGGCTTTTACGCGGGCGAGCAGTTCCTTCACGCTGAAAGGCTTGGTCACGTAGTCGTCGGCGCCCAGCTCAAGGCCCACCAGCTTGTCCGACTCTTCGCTTCTGGCGGTAAGCATTATTATGGGTATTGAAGCGGTTTTAGCGTCGAACTTGATCCGGCGGCAAACTTCCAAACCGTCCAAACCGGGCAGCATCAGATCCAGGATTATAAGGCGCGGACGCTCTTTCGCCGCCAACAGGGGGGCTGACGCGCCCTCGTACGCAAGCACGGTGCGGTAACCTTCTTTCTTAAGGTTATAGTCCAGCATTCTGGCTATATCTTTTTCGTCTTCGACCACCAATATTTTTTCATCCATCGCAAATATAATAGCAAAACGGAAAAGGCCCGGAAGAATTTATAACCGCCAGCCAAGTCGATGAGATCACAAATGGATGAAGTCCCGGCCGCCGCTTTCCAGGTATAGCGCCAGCAGCAGATAGTCCCGCAGGTGGCGGGTCAGCAGGAAGTTCTGTCGCACGTGTTCTCGGCCGTTCTCTCCCAGTTTCCTGGCGTAAGCGGGTTCGTGCAGCAGCCGCTTCATCCAGTAGGCCGTGCCCTCTATGGTGCGGGTAAGGATGCCGGAGTATTTATGGGTTATTTGCAGCGGTATGCCGCCGACCGCGCCCGCTATTACCGGCTTGGCTTTCCACAATGCCTCGGAAACGGTTAACCCGAAGCCTTCCTTGAGGGATTTCTGCAGGATTATGGAGGAGGCTCGCTGTATGGCGTTTATCTCAACGTTGCTGGTCGGGGGCAGACAGAGGACTATTATATCCGGGGTGCCTTCGGCCGCCGCTCGGGCTTCCGCCAATACCTGGGCGCCTTCCGGGTCGTCATCGGCGCTGCCGCCTACCAACAGCAGCCGCGCTGTAACATAAGGCTGTATTTTTTTGAAGGCTTCTATCACGCCCAGCGGATCCTTAAGCCGGTCAAAGCGCGAGACCTGGGTTATAAGCGGCTTATCTGCGGGGATTTCCAGCCGCTTCATTATATCCGAGATCTCGGTATCCGTTAATTCCCTGTTCTTATCGGCCAGCGGGTCTATGGACGGCGGCACCTGAAACTGTTTAACAGGCAGCTCCTGCGAGAAGGACGGCGCGGAGATCACGGCGGCGTCATAGCGCGAGACGTATCCGCGCAGGAAATCCCAGACATCCCGCTGGCGGTTGGACAGGTCTATATGGCAGCGCCATATCCATTTGGCTCCCGCTGGTTTTTTCTCGATAAGCCCGGCGGGCTGCGGATCATGTATCAGGGCAATGTCGGCGTCCAGATTCACGGACTCCATATTCGTCTTGAGCGTGTCACGGTAGAGCTGGAAGTCGGCGGCGGTAAGTTTCTGCGGCGTTCCGTGCAGGGCGTTGTGGAATTTCTTGGTTACCGCGTAAAAATCCTCCCCGCCTTTGATAAGTTCCCAGCGGGGTTTTATCCCTAATTCAGTCATCATGGGAAGCATACGGCTGAGGATCTCGGCTACGCCTCCGCCGACGGCGGTGGAATTTACGTTCAGGATAGTTTTATTTCTCAGTTTGGCGGAGATGGTTTTCAACTCTTCTATAGCGGTGTCGCCGGCAGCCGCAGCGTATTCGTCTATTTTAGGCACGGGACACCTCCGCGAGGCGATGCTCCATTATGCGGATTATTCTTTGCCTCAGGCCTTCAAGAGTATATGAGTATGGATCAAGGCGGGAGATTTCCTTGCCTATAATGTCATCGTTAAAGTTAGTCTTAAACCAGTGTGAAAAGTCGTCCACGCCGTAAGGCGGGCGCAGACGGGCCTCAAAGACATGCAGATACAGGCTGGAAACGCTGACCTTGCGCAGGCATTGTATAAAACTTGCATAATCCGTGGCGGCGCAGTCGGTTGGCAGCGAGAACCGTATCGCGCGCATAAAATGGAATTCACGGCCGGGGGTTACTGTGCGCATCGGTTCGGGATTCTCCGCGATATGCTTCTCCAGCATTTTTACGAACGCGTCCCGGATATTCGCCAGAGAATGATATTGCACGATATCAATGGATGTCAGTTCTTCGCCAAGCCGATCCGCCTGCACAGTGTTAGCGACCCAGTACGCGAAATCGTTCGCGCCTTCCGGCACCAGGTGGTGGGACTGCTTTATGAAACGGTGCGTGTGATGGTAGATAACGGCGTCGTCTGCCGCTTTGATTCCCTCAAGCAGTTCCGTTATGTTAAAAGCCTTGCGCCCGGTGACTTCGGTAAGCGTCAGCCGCGTGCAGAATTTGAATGGCTCCATAATTATTTTCTCCACTTGATGTCCCAGCGCCTGGCGGAAATTATAAAGCGCAGCAGGCGCAGCACTTCCGCCTGGCCCGACAGAAAATATCCGGCCCGGGATCCCGCCTTGCGGCCGACCCGTATTGTTATTCCCCTCTTCGCGAGCGTGTTAAACATGTCCTCGTCCGTAAGGTCGTCGCCCACGGCCACGCCTAACGGGTTCCCCAGCTTCTTCGCCAGCCTGTTCAATGCGCTGCCTTTGTGGGTTGCTCCCTTAGGAAGGAGTTCGAACACTTTATGGCCGTTGCGCCAATACAACGATCCGTTCTGTGCCGCTGCCAGGGCTTTCATTCCGCTGAAGAACCCGCGTTTATATGCCGCCTTGAGATTGCGATAATGAACGCTGGCCGAGAACATTTTGTTCTCCACCAGCACGCCCGTACCGGGCGGGAACCGTTCCTGAATCTCGGCGGCTGTTTTGGCTATCAGATCCCGTAGTTTAGCCGCTCTTGTATCGCGCCAGGCAAATCCGGGGCCTTTTATTTCTATGCCATGATTGCCGCCATAGTAAAGATTTTTCAAACCGACCAGTTTGCGCACGCTTTTAAGGGCTCTGCCGCTCAGTATGAACACGGAAACACCATGCAATGCCGACAATGCCGTCAGAGCGGTCTTGAACTCGGGTCTCAGCCGGGCCTGGCCGGGGGTCTCCGCCAGCGCGGCCAATGTACCGTCGAAATCCAGCGTCACCAGCAGTCCAGGCGCGGACGCAAGACGGTTTGAAACCTCGTCGGTGTTCTTCCAGAAAAGCTTCATTCTATACGCTCGTCAGCTTAAAATCGTCCATCCGCAATTTCATCAGCTCCTCGGTCAGGTTAGCCGCCCATTTGTAGATGTTGTTCTCGTGAATGTCCTGCCGCATGCGGGTCATCCGGTCCTCGACCTCCGTTTTAGGCATGGTGAGCGAATAATAGATGGCGTCGGCCATCTGTTCTATATCGTATGGGTTGACTATCAGCGCGTCCTGCAGTTCTCGCGAGGCTCCGGCGAAGCGGCTGAGTATCAGCACGCCGCGGTGATCGTCGCTTGCGGCCACGAATTCCTTGGCCACCAGGTTCATTCCGTCATGCAGCGAGGTGACCATGCAGACGTCGGCTATCTTATAGAACTTTGTTATCTCTTTGTGGTCGTGGTGTTTTTCCAGGAATACTATCGCCTTCCAGTCCTTGGCCTTGAATTTCCAGTTTATCCTGTCCACCTCGGCGTGCAATTCGGCCAGGAATTTATGGTACTGCGGAATGTGTGTGCGGCTGGGCGCGCCCAACTGGATGAAGGAGAATTTTTTCACGTACCCCGGGTATTTCTCCAGGAACCGCTCCACGGCTTTCACCCTTTCCAGCATACCCTTGGTATAGTCTATACGATCCACGCCTACCCCTATCTTTTCCGCTTTTATACCGAGTTCTTTCAGCACCGTGGCAGGATCCGGCTTCTGCGACAGCGCCTTCGCGTCCCTCTCCGGCTGCTGAAAATCCACGCTTATAGGGAAAGGCTTTACCATGGTTATATGGCCTTCTTTCTGTACCGAGAAATGTTCCCAGTTTATGCGGGACTCCATGGTGCGATCCACGGTATCCAGGAAATTATTGCAGTAGAACTGTGTCTGGAAGCCGATAAGATCCGCGCCCAGCAGCCCCATGATCAATTCCTTCTGCCACGGGCAGATGCCGAAGGTTTCCGGGTTCGGCCAGGGGATATGCCAGAACACGGCCACGCGCGCGTCGGGCCGCGCCGCCTTTATCATACCGGGCAGCAATGTAAAGTGATAATCCTGTATCAGGACGCAGGGTTCTTTTACAGCTTCTATTTCCTCAAGCACGGTTTGAGCGAATTTTTGATTCACCTCGTAATAATATTTCCAGTCTTCTTTTCTGAAGATGGGCCGGATATGCGCTATATGGCAGAGCGGCCAGATCCCTTCGTTGGCGAAGCCGTAGTAGTAGCCGTCTTCTTCCTCTTTACTGAGCGGAACACGGCGCAGGGTGTAGGCCGGCTCTTCCGGCGGCACCTTTATACGGTTTTTATCGTCCGTGACCTCAAAATCGGCCTCGCCGCTGCCATGAGCCACCCAGGTGCCGCCCGCGGCTTTCAGTATGGGGTCAAGCGCGGTCACAAGACCGCCGGCCGGGATAATAGTGCGAATTTCTTTGCCTTCTTTTATATGCATATACGGCTCGCGGTTGGAAACCACGAACAGCTGCCGCCCGTCCATTTTCGCTTTTATATGCTCTTTAAGCCGTTCCGGGGTCCAGAGGGATTCACCTTTCTGGCGCAGCCTGGCCTCGTTCTGGGCCGCCCGCCTGGCCGCCTGCAGGTTCGTGGCCAGAGTTGTGGCTTCATGCGCTATAGGCGCGAAAATATCCCCCTTGATCGGCGGAACGTGTCCATGGGCGTCGCCTATGCGCAGATTCTTCATCCATTCGGCCATCTGGATAATGGGATCGACCAGGTTCCACCTTATTATAAGCAGGGTCACCAGGGAGATGAGGATCATCTGCGCCAGCAGCCTTATTAATGTGCGTTTCCAGATCTTAAAAAGGTCGTAGTCTATGTATGACACGTTGGTGAATAGGATGATGCGCGCCCTCTCCCCGCCTTCAAGCGCGACAGAAAGCGGGTAGAGAAACATCTTTTTATCCGCCATGGGATATGTAACGGGTTCATCCTGCCCGTTTTTCAGCAGGGTTTCCACGGCTTCCTTGTTCACGGCCAGAACCGGGGTCAGAGCCGATGAGCTTACAATGCGGATTCCGGCAGAGTCGTAGACGGCGACGCCTTCCAATTGCTTCTGGGACTGGAACTTATCGGCAAGCCTTTGCATGCTGGTGTAGTTCTTTGCCGTCAGATTGTTTCGGATGCTTTCCTTGAAAGTTTCAGCCAGCAGGGCGGAGCGGGACAGGACGTCTTCATAAAGCTTAACCTCTTCCTGCCTCACATTGAACCAGGCCGATACGATGGCCACGAACACCACCACCATTATGAGTGAAACGATCAACTTGAATGTTATGCGCATAGCGGTTCCCCCTTGTTGAGCCCTGCGTAATTAATGTCCGCGCCGGCCGGGCGCTTTGGAGCGAAGGTAAATAATCCAAGCGCTGGCAGACGGCAATGGGTTAAACGTGCAAAATGAAACAGCCGCCACCCGGTGGTTTAACCGGTGATGGCGGCCCGACCATCCCTCTCCTCCGGAGCGCAGCAGCATGCTCCGAACCCTTTGAATTATTCTATCCTATACGGATTTAATTGTCCAACATAAATCTCAGCAAGGGTAACGTCAAGACTTCTGCAGGCTCTTAATTTATAGAGAGTCGAGAATTTTTCTTAAATAGTTTTCGCGAGGATAAACCGGGTTACCGGGCGTCGGTGGATTGCCCTCAAGAGGTTCGCCATTCGGCCTGTATGTGATGCCCGAGTTGAATGTTATGGAAAAATGATCGCCGTTTGCGAGAGTAAAATCATATGGCGTTCGGAAAGGAGCGGAAGCCCCCCGGGTGGGCAAGCCCAGTTGCGTTCCAATGCCGTTATCTGTGAATATTGCGGCAAATTGATCGCAGGAACTTACACAGCGCGGCCCCGTCAACAGATAATATTTGAAGTTTAACGCCGGGGACGCCGCTTTTTGGTGAATTTCCTCCACACATTCGCCGGATAAACAGGAAAAAGCGAAAGGCGAGGACTCTTTGGCGCCGCGTTTAAATTCTTCCGTTATCCGGTTCTCCATAGCGGGTGAAAGTCCGCGCATGATTTTTTTTCGAAAAGATGCATCCCTGCGGAACAGCGAGGTGAATACCATAGTCCTGTATGTGGTTTTGAAAGGTTTTCCCGCCATTAAAGACAGGAGATCCTCGTTTATGGCGCCACCGCGGTTTTCACGCAGATCGATCAGTATCCTGTCATAGCCGACAACGGATTTTAAAAATTCGGAAAGCTTGGCTGCGTCTTGTCTTTTTAGCCAGTAACTGAGCGGTAAACCGTCATCCGCGACCGGCTCCGGCTTATAAGAGAGACAGGCCGCATTATTCCATATCTCCCTGTCGTCAAAATCGTATAAAAATGAGAAATACCGAAGGATCAGCGTTTTGGAAGCCGTGTCGGCATACAGGTCGTAATTGAGTCCCGAAAAAACAGGTTTCGTGTCGGAATAATCATCGTCCGTCGTAAAATGCATTTGCCGGCAGGATGTTCGTTCTGTGCGGATATTTAATTTGTTCTTTTTTTGAAACGAGGATTCAACTGAAATTTCCTTCCCGCTTACCGGATCCATGAAAATTAACGGAATCGTTCCCTTTGCCGGCAACGGGCGCCCGCTGGAATCGCTTCGGGTCAGCCATTCGGCGGCTTCGATCTCCAGAAGCTCAGGGGAAGAGCTGCGATGCCATTCCATGTAATCATTTATGAGTTCGCGGGCGCCTTTGCCCGCATACTTCTTCAGCACAAATCCTTTTTTAATTTCAGGATAGGCGCTTTCGGTTACAATAAAATCAATAGCATTTGTGGAATGAGATGACGTGAAGTTGAATGGGAGATAGAGGCTTATATTTGGAGGGTTCAGAGACTCCGGCACGCGCAGATCGCTATGTGCGTCATGAATAGTGTTTTTCAGCGAAAGCAAGGCGTAATATACGTCTTCTGTCGTTCTGGCCTCTAAAAAGCGGCGTCGTGCCCGGGCCAGTTCCTTCGCCCATGTTGTGCCCAGGCGCTCCATGCCTCGGTTCGACAAGATATGGCCCTCTGCCATGGACGAGACATAAGTATCAAATAATTTTTCACGGTCACTGCCAAAATACAAATCAGCGGCGCTTTTATTTTCGGATGCGGTTAAATCAGCTGAACGAGAAACACCGGCCCCGGCAAAAAGAATAAAAACAAAAATCGCGCTTGCTATGGCGATAAAACGAGCGTTTTTATACGGTATCGATGAATACCGCATATGGACGAGTCCACTTGATCCTCTCAATGGCGTCACTTCAACATTATATCTTTGGGAACTTTGTTTAAGCAAACGCTCGCAACTGTTTTGGGCCTATGTGTAACCGCCGCCGAGAAATTTGCGCTTTCCTTGGGAATAAGTTCAAAGGGATTTTGGCGAAATATGGACTACTTTACGCGGTTTACGAGGTCAGGACAAATGCCGTGAGAGGGATTATCGCAGAAAGAAAGAGCGCCGGGCCTATGTACGGAGACGAAAAGATTTGAACGGGATTAGTAAGGCATGCGGTGAGCAGTAAGAGTAATAAGCCCGTTACTAGTGCGGGGAAATATCGTTGACCTATGTAAAAGGAAGTATCGGGAACGACGGCATTGGGGATCCTGGCGACAGTTTTTTCAGTGGGTGGAGATGTGTTACGCGCCGGCTCACAACTGGAGCGCAAGAAATACTCAGTTCTGCGCGGCATTGCCGGCGTCGCCGTACCCTTTTCAACCTCTTTGATCAGGTAGACAGCCTCGGCGTTATCCGGGTCTATTTCAAGGACCTTGTCCCAAAGAAGGATCGCAGCACTGCAATCCCCCCTTCGCAGCGCCTCTTCGCCGGCCCGGATGAAAGCATTGATCTTTTCAAGATCGGCCAGCACCTTTGCCGATCGCGCTTGTGCGCCGGTCAGAAAGGGGTTGATCCTCAGCAGCGCTTCATACAGCGCGGACGCGCGCAAGAGTTCTCCGCGTCGGGTGAAATCCGCCGCCCGTTTTTTCAGGCGATCAACCCAGTTGCGCGTGCATTCCGCCCGTTTGATCAGATCCATGGCGCGGCTGTTCTCAGGATCCAGAGAATAAGCCTTTTTCAGATCTTCTATCGCCGCGGCATAATTGGAGAGGCTGAAATTCTTTTCAGCCGAAACGATGAGCCTGGCCGCGGTTTTCTTTTTATCGGTGCTATGGCGTTTCATATGATACGAGTCCGGCTCCACGTTGCGCAGGTCTCGCAATATTGTGCATCACCCGTATCGAACGAACAAGGGCCTAAAGGCCTATGTAGGGGACGCTGATGACTAAATGACTATCTTTTGGCTTTCGACTAATTTTCGTCCTTTCGCTATTGCTCTTGAAACCCCGCTTTGACTTATCCCCAGCTCACGCATCAATTCTGTGCCGGTAACGCCGGCTTTCTCTTTACATAAGTAACAATAGAGCGCTCTCGCGCGCGCAGGCGCTCTATCGTGGCCCCGCCTGAAGATATCTTCCCGCAGGATACCGGTAAGCCCCTCGACTTCGGATAATAACTCGGCCCGGCTTTTTGGAGCGTTTTCGTCAGCTTCACCGGCGGCCCGCAGTACAGACTCGACAAAATCGCCTTCCCCAAGAATGCGTGGATCAGACAGAATCTTTTCTCCGGACCTTATCATAAGCGCCTTCGCGGCTCCACCCAGGCTTCGCAACAGGCCGCCGCCGTCAAGATTCACCCGCGCGCCTTTCCCGGCCTTCTCCGCCATTAGCGCCTGGTACTTCACAACAGCCGTGTGTTCATCGCTACCGAAGTGCTCAAGAAAGGTATCCCTGTCTAACACCTCGTCCGGAACTCCTTTTACAGCGGCGGCATGGCCGCACCACTTATACCCTTCAAGTTCCTCAAGGTTTTTGACCAAATTCGCGCGCAGGGGGTTGAGATGTATGTACGGGACGAGCTCCAACAGATATTCTTCTGCATCGCATATTATCGCCTTATACCGGTTTTGGAACAGGTGACCGGCGCGCCGGTGCCTGCCGTTAAAATTGACCGCATAGCCGGTCAACACGTGGTGCATTATTTCAGAAAGAGGCCGGAGCCCCCGTAAGATCAAAAAATGGAAATGATTAGGGATCAGGCACCAGGCAAGGCATTTTCCGCCGCCTTTTTTCAGCCATCCCCCTACACGTTCGACAAAATCGACATAATCGTCATCATCAATAAATATCTGGCCGCGTTCTATGCCTCGGGACATTACATGATACATCTGCCCGGGTATGTCTATTCTCGCTTGTCTTGGCATAATCCCCTCCTATTCCACAACAATAGAATAGCAGACCATCCCGACAGCGTAGTGTCGTGATGTTTTTATCGATTTGCAGTATTTTAGAAGGCTAAAAAACCGGAGGGTGTTGATAAATAGTCATTTAGTCATCAGCGTCCCATAGCCCCCTGTTGGACGGGAAATATTCAGTTGAGTCGCAATATCGTGATTGAAAATGCCCTGTGCGGATAATTGAATAATCTGTGCCCGCTGGATTAAGCGGAAAGGGAAACTTTTTCCCTGTGACCAGCGATTGATAGTAGTCTGTTCGCAAGGAGTCAGAATCAGTTGTTCTGAAACATTCATTGTGTAAAGAACATATCATAAATGGCCAAATGTAAAGCTATTTATGCGCCAGCACACTAGAAGTATTGTATTTTAACTTCGGAATTTTACTTTTATAAATTTAGGGCGGTAAATCCTGGTGTCTGCGGCCATTTTCCAGAAATCATCCGCATTGCAGACATAGGAAACTAAAAGCTCGTCTTTATGGAGCGAGAGTTCTGGGTGGCCCTTTGCTGCGTAGCAGAAATAGTGGCTGTTCCAGTCCATTTCCGGACACTTGTAAACTATACGTGGTTTGCTCCATGGTCCTTCCGGCGCGGCTGCGAATCGTGACATAATGTTTTTGGAGAGTCCGTTTTCAGTATAAATGGCCACGTAGTTGTGGAGAGCCGGTTGATAGGATACGGAGAATTCGGCGCCGAAGTGATCCGCGAGGCGGGAAGCTTTCATAAAATCAGTCTGCCACTTTCCATCGGAATAAAATCTCCACGCATCAAAATCTTCGAGGCGGTCTTCTTGCACCCGCGCCAGTAATAGATAGCGGTTGTGCTCCTTCGCATTTGTTTCCAGGCCGTAAACATAGATCATGCCGCCAACTTTTAATAAAGGTTGTCCAAATACGATCTCGGTACCATCAGGTGAAAATTTTACCCATGGGACAACACGTTGGGTAATTCGCCATCGTGACGGGGAGTCTTCCGGGTTTTGTATCCGGGCCATAGTCAATCCCATGGACTTGAAACCGAAGACAGAATCATCCCCGGGCAGTTTGATGACTCGGCTCATAAAAAGAAATAAGCCCTTTCTCGTTAAAATCCCTCCGTGGGAGAGCCAGAAAAATCCTTTATCTCCCGACGGGGTTAGAAAGGAAGAAGGCTTTCCTTTATTCACAGGATAATAGAATTCCAATTCAGCCTTAGCGGGAACGTTCCCTTTCTGGATGGCTATGGTGTTGTTTACAATGGTGGCGTCAACGCGCTTTCCCGCGCGTATCTTGCCAATCCATGTGTCGCCGAAAAGCCAAAGCGTCCTGTTCCCGTTTATGGGAATAGAGGAAGCAATATCAGAACCGATCCAGCCGTTTTCTCTGTTGAATAAGGAGTCGTATTCCGGCACAGTCTCCACCGAGAATTCCGATTGCCTAGTGCATCCGCCTAGAAACAGCAGGCAAACAACCCACAAACTCTTGAAAATACTCATGCAATCCTCGTTTGTTCAGAAAACACACGAAAAAAATACTTTACGATTTAAGTATATTAAATTCTTGTTAGCGCCGGTTCAAAAGTGTACCGGTTTGGCCGTAAAGTATGTAGGGGACGCTGCTTCCTATCTTCCAAATTTACTGTTCGCCAGAAGTTCCGCGTTATTGTACAGCGTCCCCATCTGGCCCCAGTTGTTCAACCACTGGTCGTGGTTTTCCATAGCTAACGTTTAGTACAATTTTACTCAAACCGGAGAATTTTCAAGGGATGGTAACATGACTTTCTATGTTCTCGGAGGCGTGGCCGCAATTTTGATTTTTTTCTTAACTCAGCGCAGAAAGCTGATGATAACGGCTATCCCGCTCATCAAACAGGCTCTTCTCAGTCAGCCTGACATGATTATTCTGCAAAAGGCCGATAAACCTCAATGGAAAAGAGCGGGACTTGTCGATAAACTGACACAGGAGCTGCTGGCAGAGGGCTTTAGTGACGCCGGATCATTTGCCATAGACAGGATGCCCGGCGCGTTCGTGCGCATGATGACAGGCCCCGGATTTGATGCCACGGCGGCCGTCTGCGACCATCCTAGGATCGGGGCGTGGGTTGATATCACTGCCCTCTACGAGGATGGACGTGTTGTTACCGCGACCACGGTTCCTAAAACCGGCATGCCCAGCCCCGGTTGGAGCAGAACATTCCGCTTTCCCGGGGAGCCGGTGGCCAAACTTTACTCCGAACTGCTGGGAAGACGGCCAAAGGACGGAATCCGCACTGTCTCCGCCGAAGAGGCGCCGCGCGAGTTTGAGAAGGCCTACTTCAAGCATACTGTCTGGATTAAGCAGCGCGACATAAGCCTCGCAGATCTGCAGAAAATGGTCGATGAGCGCATCAAGGACGGTAGCGAGCAAACGCCATATTTGACCGCCAAACGCGCGCAGAAGCGCCACGACAGTAGGGAAAGGTGGATTGCGGCTATCGGGTTGCCAATAGCGGCGGTTATGCTTACGTCGGCCTATTTTATCCTGACTTTAGGCTGGCAGGCGCATTGCCTGCGCACCAGGGGCAAAGTGATCAGCGCGGCCGTGACGGACATCAGGGTAAGGAAGATCAGGTCGCGTCGTGAGGTGTGTGAGGTGCGCTACAGTTTCCAGATTGAGAACGGGAGGCCGGGTTATACTAACCGGGACTTGTGGCGCGAAGAAAATGCCTGGGCGAGCCTCAAGCGCTCCGTCTGCGAGGATGTCAGAAAGTCCGGAGTTGTGGCGGTTAAGTACGACCCGAAAAATCCCTGGACCCATGAGCTTGTTGAGACTCCAGGCATTGGCGGGGTAACGGACAGTCCGTGGTTCTTTGTCCTGAGCTCGCTGCCGTTCATTATTGTCGGTCTTTTCGTTTTTGTGTTAGGGTTTTCCGCGCTGATGCTGGTGCTTATTGGCTGACGCGGCTGTGACATTGCCGCTTTCTCAAATGGATATCAGGTACGCAGGCTTTCCGGCGGATAGAGCGGAGAAAAACTATGGAAACGAATATGCGGGAAGTCGATGCTGATCCGGTTTCTGAAATTGCGGCCCGGGCCGATAGTAAGTGGTATGCCGGGCTGTTGGTCATAGGGCTCTTCTTTTTATATCGCAGCCTTAAGCTGGGCTTCAGCCTGGTCAAGGCCTGGCATTTCCCCATTCTGCAGAGCATTCTCTGCATTAATTACCTGCTGCTGGGAGTCGGCCTGATAAAGCGGACGTATTGGGCCCGGACCCTGGCGTTTCTCTCCTCCCCGGTCATTTTTTTATTCACATTATTCCTTCTTCAGAAGTATCCCCGCGCCGCTCACCGTTCTTCCGCGTATGTGCTGGCGGTAATGGCTGTGGCGACTTTCATTTACCTGCTTATCCCCCAGGTAGAGAAGGAATTCGCGCAAAGCCGGCCACCTACGAAAAGACGGGATAATCTTGCGCCCCCGCCGCGGCAGGTTCCGCTGACACTGAAGCTGGCCGCTGTTTGCGGTAATCCTTTTATGCTGATGTCGTGGGTGCTCACGGGATTTGTATGCTGCGGTATCGCGTATATGCTCCGGAAAGCCGGGATTTGCGTTGAAATGGGCATGCCTATGGGTTTTGCCGTCGTGTGGCTTTTGCTTTGGTTGTTCTTCCTCGGGGTTATCGGTTACACGGCAGGGCGGCTGGCGCATTGGATCCTTTCAAGCGATCTTCGTCTCCTTGAACAAGGCATATTGAGCCGGGCCACCTTAAGATCCCAAAAAAAAATAGACTTACGGCATCGTGGCGGATCCGTGTACCACCTGGTCTTCGAATATGAGGTTAATGGCAGAAAATACCATACCTGGATGGATACTCCTTTTGTGGCCAGACTACTGGACGAGGCCGAGGAACCAATCATCTACGATCCTCAAAAGCCGGGAAATTCCATATTGCTGGACGAGTTGCCGGCGCATGTTGAAATTGATGATACCGGCAACCTGAAGCACCGTTATCCATTTATGGGTTTTGTTTATCTGATTGTCCCGCTCAGCACGCTGGCCGGCATGGCATACTTAACTCTGAAGTAGCTCCAAGCGAATTCTGCTGGTGCTATGCGCGGCCCACCTGGAAGGCCCGTTCGGTTACCGTCAAAATTGGGTGGCTCATTACCGCCTCATCAGCGCGAACACACCCCAGCCTAAGTATTCACGCGTGTAAGCGGCGTGACGCTCTGGCTCCGAGGTCAGCTTGGCGCGCACCTCTTTCGCGAGCTCGTCGTTGGGATTTGCATCAAGCCAGCGGCGCATGGTGAGCCATTTAGCCGCCTCATACCTGTCCCAGCCGTTCTGGTCTGCCAAAACCATTTCCACAACGTCGCAGCCGAGGCGGCCGAAAGACGCGAGAAGCTCCGGGAGCATGAGGAAGTCGGAGATGGATTTGGCAAGACATCCCTTGGCGACATCTTCCGTAGGCGGCAACCGCAGCCAGTAGGGCTCGCCGATGAGGATGATCCCTCCTTTGTTAAGACTCCGCGCCAGAAGCTCGATAGTGCCGCTGACGCCTCCGGCGATCCAGGTGGCGCCGACACAGGCTGCCACCTCTACTTTCTCGTCAGCGACGTAGCCCGAAGCATCGTCATGGATGAACTTGACCTGACCGGCCACGCCGAGTTCTTCAGCTCGGAGTTTCGCTTGCTCGGTGAACAACTGGCTCATGTCTATCCCGGTGCCAATAATGCCGTAATCGCGAGCCCAGGTGCACAGCATCTCCCCCGAACCGCTGCCAAGGTCGAGCACCAGGGCTCCGGATTTCAGACGCAGAGCCGCGCCGAGCGTGGCGAGCTTTTCGGGTGTGAACGGGTTATGAATGCGGTGAGCGCTTTCGGAGATGTTGAAGATCCGTGGAATGTCCATTATGATAAGCTCAAAGGGATTTGGGCGAAATATGGACTACTTTGCCGTCTTTCCAGATGGAGAGCGGGCGCCCGGATTTTTTGTGTTCCTCGATAACCTTTTTTACCGCGCTTTTCATGGCCAGTTCCGCTTTGTCCTGCAGTGAAAGTCTTTTTTTCATTTTACCCTCGATATGGAAATTGACCTGAACAGGGCGACTACGTAGAGATTTTTGTGCGCCATATACAAAATATATCAAATTCCCCGACGCAAATGTTGGTTAAGTGCCGAGGCGCATGAGGATCCCGGAGATATTGTCGAAATGTAGTGGCGACTTTTGACCTTTTTAAAGACAAAACGCTGGAAACGGCAAAAAGATCATGCTTTCACCGGACGAGATCCAGGAGATCCGGACTCAACGGTACAAGTCCCCCCGCCCGTAATAATACTGAACAGGCCAAGCAGAATTCCTAATAGATGCTTAATCGGTTAAGGGTTATACTTACTCTCACGCTGGCATATATTATTCCTGGTGGCGTAGTGAGCCCGTTCTTGCTTGGAGGCGTAGGCTGGTATTATACCCAAGTGAACGGTCCGGCCAGTTTCAGCAATACCACTTCCCGTTTCGGTTTGCATGCAGGAGCTGGCCTTGAGGTTATGTTGAGCAAGTCGCTATCCCTGGATGGGACATATCGATACGTTTGGCTGGAAAGCATAGGATCCAAGGATGCAAACGCGCTGGACAAAACCTATAAAGACAGCGGCTCCATAATAACGATGGCGCTAAATTTTATGTTTTGAAAAAAGTGAATTAACGATTTACGGGGAACATAAGAACGATTGTTGTAAGCCGCCCCCGCGTAGAGAGTTGTCCGAGCGGGGAATAATGCGATGAAAATTCGCGTCCTGACAATAAACCTGCACAAGGGCTTCTCTCCGTTGCACAGGCGCTTTGTGCTGCCGCAACTGAGCAGCTCCATACACTCTTATCACTCCGACATAGTTTTCATGCAGGAAGTGGTAGGGGAAAATACAAAAAAAGCGGCAAAGCACAAAAACTGGCCCGCCATGCAACAGGACGAATACATAGCCAGCGAAGCCGGCTTCGACTATGTCTACGGCAAGAACGCAGTTTACGCCTTCGGACACCATGGCAACGCCATCCTCTCCCGTTACCCCATATTATTCTTCGACCAGATAGACATCTCAACCAACCGGTTTGAGAAAAGAGGCATGCTTTACGCCAGACTCAAACTCCCGGAGCGCGGGGCGTGTTTGCATTGCATATGCATACACCTCGGGCTTCTCTACAGGTCCCGCAAAAAACAAATGCTAAAAATGAGAAAATACATAGAGAAAATAGTGCCCAAAAACGAGCCTCTTATCGTGGCGGGAGATTTCAATGAATGGCGCCGCAAGAAGAAAAATGAATTGGAAACCAGCCTGCTGATGAAAGACGCGGGGCTCGAGCTTTATGGCCACAAACTGCGCACATTCCCCTCCGTCCTGCCCCTTTTTCCGCTGGATCGTATTTACCTCAGGGGTTTTAAAGTGATAGAGGCCCGTATTATGCAAAAAGACGCCTGCGGATGTCTCTCCGACCACGCAGGCTTCTTCGCAGAAGTTGAACAGACTCCATTATTAACTCCATGACAACATCTGACAAATCCGCAGACATTAATGATTGGTATAAAAAAAGTATAGAAGAAGTTCTACACGAACTTGGTTCCAGCCAGGCCGGACTCAGCGCCGGCGAGATTACGCTCCGAGCAGATAAATACGGCCCAAACTCTCTAAAAGAAAAATCACAACGCACCGCACTGGCCATGTTTTTTGACCAGTTTAAAGACTTCATGATAGTGGTGCTTATAGCCGCGGCCGCCGTTTCCGGAGCCATAGGGGAACTCCTGGATGCCGCCGTGATAGCGGCCATAGTTATTCTTAACGCCGTAATGGGCTTTATTCAGGAGTACCGCGCCCAGAAGGCCATGGAGGCCCTAAAGAAAATGGCGGCTCCCGGCGCCTCTGTAATAAGGGACGGGAAACCCGCGTCAATACCCGCCGGTACGCTGGTGCCGGGAGATATCGTGTTACTGGAGGCAGGCAGCGTAGTGCCGGCAGACCTGCGCCTTATAGAGGCGGCGTCGCTTAAAACCGAGGAAGCCGCGCTTACCGGAGAATCTCTTTCGGTAGAGAAACACGCCAACCCGATTGTGGAGGATAACCTGGCGCTGGGCGACAGGCGGAACATTGCCTACAGCGGCACGGCCGTGTCTTACGGCAGGGGCAAAGGCGTGGTCACGGCCACCGGCATGGATACCGAACTGGGTAAGATAGCCGGCATGCTGCAGGACGAGGAAGAGGTGCAAACCCCGCTGCAGAAGCGGCTAACGGTCTTCGGGAAAAAGCTGGTCTGGGCGGTGCTGGCCATCTGCGCGGCGGTGTTCGGCTTCGGCTTACTGCGCGGAGAACCCCCCGCCCTTATGTTTTTAACCGCGGTGTCGCTGGCGGTGGCAGCCATACCCGAAGCGCTGCCCGCAGTAATGAGCATAGCCCTGGCAATGGGCGCGGGCAAGATGGTCAAACAGAACGCGCTGATACGCAAACTTCTGGCCGTTGAAACTCTGGGCTCTATAACCTATATTTGTTCGGACAAGACCGGCACACTTACGCAGAACAAGATGATGGTGGAAGAAATTTACTTTGACGGGACACTGTTGAAGGCCGGTGAGGCTCCACCTCAGCCAGGTCTTTACGCGCGGTTGCTTATGGGCTTCGCGCTCAATAACGACTCCCTCCTTAAAGACGGCGGCTGGGCCGGGGATCCTACGGAAACCGCTCTTTGTGCGCTGGCATCGGCCGGCGGTTTTGAAAAGCAGAAGCTGGACACTGAGCACCCGCGCGCGGCTGAGCTGCCTTTTGATTCGGAGCGCAAGCGCATGACAACCTTCCACCCCGGTCAACTGGCCGGCTGGGAAGGCGGGGCTTTTTTCTCGGTCACCAAGGGCGCGGCGGAAAGCCTGCTTGAAAATACCGCGCAGATAATGACTTCCGCCGGGCTGAGCCCGGATGGAAAGGATAAAATACGCGCCGCTGCCGAGACGATGGCCGCCAGGGGCCTGCGCGTGCTGGGTTTGGCCGCCCGGCAGTGGGACGCCCTCCCTGGGGCGCCAACGCCGGCTGAGGCCGAGAAAGACCTGGTATTCATAGGACTGGCGGGCATAGCCGACCCGCCCAGGGAAGAGGCCAAAGCCGCCGTCGCACAATGCAACGAGGCGGGCATTGCGACGGTTATGATAACCGGCGACCACCCGGTTACGGCGCGCAATATAGCGGAGCGGCTGGGCATAATCAAACCTGGCGAACCCGACGCCATGCTGACCGGCGTGGAACTAGAAAAGCTCTCAGCGGAAGATTTTGCGCTCAAGGTTGAGCGGGTAAGGGTTTACGCCCGGGTGGCGCCGGAACAGAAACTGCGCATTGTTAAGGCATTGCAGGCGCGCGGTCATTTTGCCGCCATGACCGGCGACGGCGTAAACGACGCCCCGGCGCTTAAGCGGGCGGACATCGGCATAGCTATGGGCATAACCGGTACCGACGTTTCCAAGGAAGCGGCCCACATGATACTGCTCGACGACAACTTTGCCACAATAGTTAAGGCGGTGGGCGAAGGGCGCAGGATTTTTAATAATATCAGACGGTTCGTGCTCTACATACTTGCCGGCAATTCCGGGGAGATATGGACTATTTCCCTCGCACCCTTCCTGGGGCTGCCCATACCTCTGCTGCCCATACAGATATTGTGGATAAACCTGGTTACGGACGGGCTGCCGGGGCTGGCACTGGCGGCAGAGGCCGCAGAACCGGATATAATGAAGAAGCCCCCCCGCAACCCGGGAGAGAGCCTGTTTGCGGGCGGGCTGGGAATACATGTTTTATGGGTGGGGATGCTTATCGGGCTGCTATGTCTTGGCACACAGGCATGGGCCATTAAGGCGGGAGCGCACTGGCAGACTGTTGTGCTTACGGTACTCTGCCTTAGCCAACTCGGCCACGCGCTGGCTATACGCTCAGAGACACAGTCACTTTTCCAGATGGGAGTTCTGTCTAATAAGCCGTTGCTGTTTTCAGTGCTGCTGACTGTGGTCCTTCAGTTGGCTGTTATTTATATGCCATGGTTTAATAAAATCTTCCGCACCGCCCCGCTGTCACCGCGAGAACTGCTTATGGTTTTCGGGCTGTCTTCGGTGGTCTTCTTCGCGGTGGAGGCTAAGAAGCTGATAAACAGGCTTCGGCTTGCCGACGCTCCGGTTTTAAAACCCTGATCGGATACAAATCATTTGAATCCATCCACGGCAAACAGAACGTCAGCTAACTGCAAAAATATAATTCTTTTTGCGCGCAAAAATTCGGAAAAAACAACAACTTCAAATTTGGGGTGGCTGGTTAGACCAGGTTAGAACCTGTCTGATGGCGGTTTAACCCTGCCTCTTAAGGCAAGAATCAGGGGTTAGATTCCACCAGTAGGAATTTCGTCAATTCTCCTGCAATATCCCCTCGGCTGCCCTGATACCGCTTGCCCAGGCGCCGGTGATGCCGCGCGAAGTACCAGCGCCGTCTCCGACCATGTAGACATTTTTGGTCACACGGAAATGCCGGTCCAGAAAGTCCGGCTTGTTGGCATACATCTTGATCTCCGGATAGTACATAATGGTGCTCGGGTGGAGAACGCCGGGAACAATGGAGTCCAGCTTCTTAAGCGCCGCCCACAGGTGGCGCATGATCCTGGAGGGTACGGCCAATCCCAGGTCGCCGGCGGTGACCGGGCAGCTTGGAGGGAACGCGTAAAGGTCGTCGTTGAATGTCGCGGTGCTGGAACGTTTCCCCATTCGGAAATCTCCGACCCGCTGCATGAGCGGTTTGCCGCCTCCGATATCGTTCGCAAGCCGTGCGAGAAAAACGGCCATTTGTTGACCGCTGCGGATAGGATCTTTCAGGCCGATAGTCTTTAACAAGGCGAAATTCGCCAGGTTATTTCCCGCGCGTGCCGTGGAAAAGGCATGGCCGTTGACCAGGCTGAACCCCTGGTAATGTTCAAGCACTACCCGCGCATGCCCTGAGTTGGTGCAAAATGTCCGCACCCCGTCGGGGAAAAAGAACTTGGGGTCATAGTAGTCGTTGACTATGGGATAGTTATCGACCGTAGTCTCCACGCGGATGCCGACGTCGACAGTATTGTCCATGTATGATATCCCCAACCGTTCCATCACTTGCTGAAGGAAGCTGAAGCCCTTCCGGCCGGGGGCGACTATCACTTTCCTGGCCCGCTCCCGTTTTGCGCCGGAGACAGCCACGCCTGTCCCTGTGTCGTCATCGAACACATCGGCTGCCTCCTGCTCCAGCGCGAAACTCACGCCGCGGCTTTTCAGTTCGTCTACCAGGCGCTGGATCAGCAGCCGGCTCTTGTCGGTTCCCACATGGGACTGGCGCACATCCAGTAAGGAAACCCCCACCCGTTCCGCCCGGCGCTGGTACACCGTAAGATTCTGTTTCTCTTTAATAACAGGCCGCAAACGATTCTCTACCAATGGGAGAAGCCGTTCCGCCTCGTCTTTGGTCCAGTTTTCCGCGCTGAAACCGATGGGGTAGGTATAGTTCTGCTTGCAGTCGTTCAGCAGTCCGCCGGAACAGATCTTCTCCCGGTCGATCATGAGTATGGACAGGGAGGGGTCTTGCTCTGTGAGGTGAAAGGCCGCACCGAGGCCCGCCGGGCCCGTGCCGATGATAATAACGTCGCGGTTAAGAGAAGGCATATGATGTTTATTGTTTTACTTCAATTCCAGCACGTCGAACAGCCCCGGCCCGTAGGAAATAAGCCCCACCTTAGGGTAAGGATACACGGCGCAGACTTTCTCCAGTGTGCCCATAAATCTTTCAGCCTCGCCCTTGAAGCTTTTTACGCCGCGGGAGAGGTCGGCCCCCTCAAGCAAGTCGATATGCGTTATCGCCAGTTTTGTCGCGGAGTTTATCCTGACGGCCTGGCGGGCTACTTCCATGTCGAACCCCCCCACGCGGCGCAGCCTGCCGCTGACGCTTCCCACTTCGCGCCCGGCGGTATGGTACTTTAAAAGCTTTGCCTTGTCCCGCATTTCCCCGGCCACCTTGCCCGGGCCTACGCGCGTGACATAAGGTTTGAACACCGCATATACTTCGCCCGCGTACTTGGGCCCCAGGCCGGCTTCTCCCATAAATGTGGACGCGGTGGTATCGCGCGAAGTAACGAATGGGTACTCGCCGTGCAGAACCGAAAGCTTCATCCCCTGCGTTCCCTCCAACAGCATCTTGGAACCTTTGGCCAGCGCCTTGTTGAGGAGTTCCGGTACATCTTTCACGTATTTTTTCAGCCTTGGCTCATCCTTGGCGAAACGCAGTTCTTTGCGGTCTACCCTGTCCCGTACGGCGGCTCCGAGCCCCGTCCCGACGCTGCCGATCTTTCCCATCATCCGCGTGTCGCCGCGCTCGGCATTGGTATGCCGCGATTCGATGATAACCGCATGCGGATCTATGACAAGCCGGTTGCCGCCGCCGGTCAATTCTATTTCCTTTTCCAGCCAGTCCGTAATGATATAAGTTCCGGCCCCCAGCACCAGCTTTGTGCGCTTGTTGACGAACCCGGAAGGCATCGTCTTCAGGGTATATATGCGGTCATTGAAAAAAACTGTGTGCCCGGCGTTGGGGCCGCCCACCCTGATAGAATAGTCATAATCCCTTTTACACGCCAGATAAGCCGAAACCTTACCCTTACCCTCGTCTCCGCCCTGACCGCCTACCACTATATCAACTGGCATTTTACGCCTCCTTATCCTTGGCAAGTTTGGCCGCAAGCCCCGTATAATTCAGAGGCGTAATACGCTTCAGCTCGGTCTTAACTTCCGGTTTCAGCCTAAGCTTGTCTATAAAATTCTCCAGCTCAGAAGCGGAGAGGGTCCGGCCGCGGGTAAATTTGCAGAGCAGTTCGTAAGCGCCGGCTTTTCTTTCCCTGCGGAGTATGGTTTGTATCCCCTCCGTCACAACTTCCGGGTGAAGCTCCAGTTCCGCGCGAGCGGCCTTCTCATTCACGGAAACGCGCATTAAACCCGCAAGCAGCGATTTATAGGCCACAACGGAATGTCCGAAAGCGACGCCAAAATTGCGCTCGACCGTTGAGTCGGACAGGTCGCGCTGCAGGCGTGACACCGGCAGCTTGGAAGAAAAAAAAGTCAGCATCGCGTTAGCCAGCCCCAAATTCCCCTCGGCATTCTCGAAATGTATGGGGTTTACTTTCTGCGGCATGGTAGAGGAACCTATCTCTCCGGCTACTGCCTTTTGCGTTAGCAGACCGGCCGAGATATAGCGCCACATATCCTGGCAAAAGGCCAGCAATATGGTGTTCGCCCGGCGCAGCGCGTCAAAAAGCTCCGCATAGGTGTCATGAGGCTCTATCTGCGTGGTTAAAGAGTTATGTTCAAGTCTGAGCCCGGCGCCGGAATTAAAACTTTCCACAAATTCTTTCGAGAACTTTCCCCAGTTTACATGGGGGAAAGCCACCGCGTGAGCGTTGTAATTACCGGAAGCTCCGTTGAGTTTGGCGCAGATACGGCCGGTTTTAATTTGTTTGACCTGTCTTAACAGCCTGGCGTGGAAAACCCTGAATTCCTTTCCGAAAGTAGTAGGAACGGCGGGCTGGCCGTGCGTGCGGGCAAGCAATGGCGAGGACGCATAGTTCAGCGCCAGCAGATCCAGGGCTTTAAGTATTTTTTCAAGGGCGGGAATTACTTCATCGTTTATGCAGTTTCTTAGCATAAGCGCATAAGCGATATTGTTGACGTCCTCGGAAGTGAGGGCAAAGTGAACGAATTCGGAGATGTTTCTGAGCCGGGTGCGTGAAAGTTTTCCCTTAATGAAATACTCCACTGCCTTAACATCATGCCTGGTGGCGGGGACCCCTGGCGCACCAGTATCCTCTATAGCCGCTATGCGCAGGACGTCCGATTCGGAAAGCAGAGCAAGTTTTTCAAGCAATTTCTTTTCCTCAGAATTGAGATTGCGGATATTGATGCCTGGAGTCCCGCAAAGCTTGCCGAGATACCGGCATTCCACCAGCACTCTGTACCTGATCAGCGCGCCTTCTCCGGCGTAGCCGGCTAGAGCGCCGATTTTTCCGGAATACCTTCCGTCCAGAGGACTTATGGCGTTCATATCACGCTTAACCGTCATAATAACCTCCCAAAAAAATAACCCCTTGGCTGCCGTTCGCAAGAACGGCCCAGCTAAGGGGTCTTGCATGGAATTCTAACACATATCCGTCTGTTGAGTAAAATTTTTGCAACAGAATTGTCGCGCTCAGTGCGAATGCGCAGGTCCTTGAGGAGTGGTTTTATGCTGATTTACGGCCAAGAGCCTGTCCGACATAAGGTTTTTAAGGCGAAATTGTCGGTTTTGAAGCCGGGTGGTGAGTGGAGCGAAGCGACACAATTCAGGCAATCAGGCCGAAGCGACGCGAAACGAGCATGAGACTGTGAGTTGGCCGTTCAATGAGCACAGCTCCTGATACGGCACTGGCATAGCCTTGAGCGGCGCAAAGGCGGAGGCAAAAAACGGCAATTGCAGCCAAAATTCCTTATGTCGGACAGGCTCCTATGGTGTCAATACCTCGTACTTTTTCAGAATAATTTTCTGGAATTCTTTGGAGATGGAATGCCAATCTATGATATCCACGCGGAATGGAATATCTGACTCTTCAAAAGCCTCACGCAGGTTCCCTATCACGGCGGTATCCAATTTCGCTGCGCCAACCAGCGCGAGATCGAGGTCGGAGTAGTCCTTGGGAGTCCCGGTAATTCTCGAGCCGAAGACCCTCGCCTCTACGCCGGGAACATGGACTGCTAAGATGGCGCTGATAATTTTCAGTTGTTCTGGAGTTGCCTTAATCATTTCGTTGTTCAAGGACTTGCAGCAGTTTTCTGGCATCTATGGCAAATGGAGCGGCCAACGCATAAATTTCGGCGGCCTTGGCGGGGTCGTATGTGTGAGCAGTTTCGTTGCGGGCGGTATGATATCTAAACCAGTTTTCAACACCAGTGATAAGGCGGCTTTCGGCGGCCAGCCTGAAAAGCTCTTTCCTGGTGGAACCATCGATCGAGGCGCCTCCGGCGTTGAGTTCAAGCCATCTTTTTATGAACTTCCAGCACAGCTCGTAGGTGAACTCAAAATTTTGTATGACACCCGCGCGAATTACCTCGTCCTGGGCGGAATTCTTACTCCCGACCGCCACTTTTATGGCGCGATCCAAAGAGTCAACGGCTTTTTTCAGGCTGCTAAGATCCAGTGGCATTGTGTCTCCTGCGTAATCCTATGGAAATCGATAGTTCACAGTCTTATTCTATAATTTTGCTGGCCTTGTATGCCAAAAATCCGGCTCAACCGGGTGCTTTTTCTTCCGAGCGGTTCTTGGGGCGGACATTGCCCAGAACCAGAGGTTTAAGTCGTTGCGCTGAAACGGTAATCCCCTCTATGCGGTTTGAAGATTCTACACTTTGAACCAAAGTCATGTCCCGAAGGGTTTTTAAGATTTGAGGAGCCTGCTTCGTATAAAGATCCTGACGGCCTTTGCTTTGCGCGATATCCGTCATCAACCAGACCGAGCCGGCTGGAATGGCGAAATTTTTCAATCTTTCATTTCTGAATGTCATTATAAAATCCTTATTTAGTCGTTCTTAATAGGCTGCCAAGGCAACAAGAAGTTTCTTTGCTGACTGGCTTCTTTTCGTAGTTTTTTCCAAGGCTCTTTTTGCGTCATCGGAATTTTTTCCGTGGCCGCTGTAAAAGCGTAAGGGGAAAGAATTGCGATATACCGATTAAGAAATATTTTTGTCTCTCTCGGATAAGCATTATGCAGTTCTCGCAGTGTCCATCCCACCGCTTTTTGGACAAAATAATGATCCGTTTTTAGGTTCTTCTTCACCAACGGAATCATTTTGTTAAATGGTAAAACTTTTCTTCTACAAGCCCTATAATAGAGCAAGCTTACCATCCCCATCCTCTTTTTCCAAGGTTCGCCGGAAAAAGACCAAGCTCTCACATAAGGATAAACTGTCTTGGAATCTTCTTCCAGGATTTGAGAATATAAACTTGCGGCCATATCCCCATGAATCCAGTTTTCAATTTTATTGACCCAGGGGTGAATAAGCGGCCAATAGGTGCTTAATGGGATTTTTTTATTTTTCTGCTTGCGTTTAAAATAATCCACGGCGATGTTCCCCAACCCCATATAGGGAGTCCGTATAAAGACTTCGGCCCAAACTTGTGCGGTGGACCGCTCATCCAGGTTCTCCAGTTTCATTTCTGATATTTTTCTGCGAACCTCGGGGGTAATTTTGCGGAATTGATATTTGGTTTTATAGGACAGCTGCAAACCCCTTTCCTCTTCCACTGAGCATGGGCTTGTCGAGTCAAAATAGAGTTTTTCAATAACCGCAGCAGATTTGGATAAGTTCATTTTAACCAGGGATACTTCAGGCAGCAATAGGCTTTTTGAGTCTAAATCTGGTTTTTTTATCGTTATCGCGATCCCTTCTTTTGGCGGGATGGTTCCAATAGTTCTTCAAGGATTTCTGCCGCGTCTTTCACTAGTCCCGGGCATAGTTTTTTGAATACGCCGGAGGCTGCCGCTATATCATGGCCTTTCGGGGTACTTCTATCGAAACCTATCAGATCATTGCATCTGATGTTCTTATGCTTTGATTTGAATCTTTTCAGGAATGTTTGGATTTGCTTGTCCGTTTTTACGCGAGTTTTGGCATCATCCTTATTTGTCCTGCCGTGCTTTAACCCTAAAATTATTATTGAGCCCGTTATTGCGCCGCAGACCTCCCCATAGCTTCCTAGTCCTCCGCCGAAAGCACAGCCGATTTTCATCGCCAGATCTTTCTCAAGTCCGAACTCCCCGCAATAGGATGTCAGGATTGCCTCGGAACAGCGATAGCCTTCGGTAAATCTTTGTGAAGCCGCCAGCGCTGTTTTCGATGTCTTCCCTTTTTTCATTTCAATTCCTCCAAAAAATCGCAGACATCTGACTTTTCCCCATTTGGACATTTTATCAAATAGGTCGGAGTTAAAATACAAACGAGAAACAAAAGCATTGTTTCTCGTAGAGGAACTGCAAAATTAGGCGGGTGGTCGTTCCGACTGTCTTCGAATAATTTCTGGGAAGTATCCGGCGGTTTCCGGTCAAAAATCTGACTTTTGCCTGATTGACGAGGCTGATTTTATCTGGATGCGTGGGGCAAATGGTAAGAAACAAATGATTCACAGTGTTCGGCGCCAATGACTCGGCTATTGTTTGTGCAGACCTAGGGAATCCCGGACGGTTTTTCTGAAGGCTTTACATAGATTACGAGCTTCCAATGCAGTTGCCGCGTTTGCTGATTCGCCGGGATAGCGGAACTTGACGGCAAAATCAGTTAGGAAGGCTAAATCTCTGCGATGGATTTCCCACATCGGCTCAAGTTTCTGAACCATATCCAGCAGAACAGTCAGGTCGTGAATTTTCGGGAATGCCTTTTCCGCTTCAGCGAGCCGGGCTTTAAGATATTTTTCAGCGCATTGCTGGGCATGAAAACAAATAGCGTCGTTGTTCCGGTTTTTCCGGACGCGGGATTCACGCTCTACGATGGCAAAATCCCCCTCCGCCTTTGAAATCCACTCAAGCGCGATGCGCTTCATATAGCACTTTTCCTTTCGTCATGATTTCACGCATGAAACAGTCACCCATAGCGATGCGTCGGCGTATGGCCAAAGGGGTGCGGATCAGTAAGTCCAGCGGAAAACCTGGGTGGAACTTAAGACGCATCTCAACGGCCTTCTTTGCAATTCCCCCATTTCCGGGCAATATGACAAGCAGATCCACATCGGAATCCGGACCCGGCTTCCCATTGGCATAAGATCCGAAAAGTATAATCTGCTGGGGTTTATATTCCTCGGCGATTTGCCTTGAAAAAGTCCTGATTGCTTTCATTGAAGTCATACATTTCACTCAGTTGCCATTTTACCATTAAAACTCTATAGCGTTTTCAGCCATGTTTCAAAATCTGTCATGCCGGCATGGGCTACCAGTTCTGGAAGAGTTGTTTTGGTCAAAAAGAAGCGGACAGCCGCTACGTAACGTGAATATGCTCCCGGCTTCTTTTCTGCAACCTGGGTCAAAGCCTCATCTGTTGAGGTATAGTACAAATCCGAATCTATGTTTTGACCGGAAACCAAAACCGCAAAACCTTCAAAAAACCATGTCGGCCCCATTGCATCTTCATTCCCACCGAGAATCACAGCATGACGGCGATGCGCTATCTCATGGGCAAGAAGGCGCATCCAGAAATCTTTTTGCGCCGAAGCATATGTGGGGCTAATGCGCTGATATTCTTCAGGGGTAACGGCAAGTAATACTCTGGCTTCCAATCCAGCCACAAGTCCGGCTGTCGGCATTGGAATATCTGTCGTAATCCCATTTACTTCTTTAATGCGGTTCCATAATTCCTGCTGCGTGGCGAATATCTCAATGGAATCATATACGGAAGCCTTAGCTTGCGCTTGCCAGTTATGTTGTGTCAAATAATCCGCAACGATATTGTCGGCCTCCACTACCGCATGGGCGTATTCAACCCGCTTGTTCGTTTCGCTTACAGGAGTTTGCAGGCGACTTAAAATAGCTTCCGTATCTGGGCTTGTCTTCCGTGATTGTATACCTGTGCATCCCTGAAGTGCTGATAATATAAAGAGTAATACAATCGGCTTTATTCTTTGCATACAATGGTAAAAATTCCCTGGAAATATTATAACTTATTGCTCAGACAGAAACTCCGCATACGAGGTTGATGCTTTATAGCGGATGAAAGCCGATGTGACCCAACTTAAATCCCCCCGCCCGCCTAGAATCCAGCAGGATCTGCTGGAAGCCCGCCGACTTAAAGAACGCCTTGAAAACATTCCGGGTCTTACCAAAACTGCCTTGGCCCGGTCCAAATCTTTGCCATGCCGCCGACCTTGGCTATCCGGTGCCCGATTTCCAAACGCACACTACGGAAATTCGCCCAGCCCCGGCATTAAGATCCCAGAAACAGCTCATACGTATCCAGCAGGCCAATATCATCGTCCACAACCATCAGAGTGGAGAATTCTGAAAGGGTTACAAAATAATTTTATAACGGATTAGCGGTTTTGAGACGGAAAAATGGATTTCAGGATTCAAAAAATATTTTGCGGAATTTTTTGATTTCTCGACGAGAAACGGGTGGGCCTGTTCGCCGTTTATAAAAAAAGTGCCTATAAAATAATCACTTTTTAAAGTCTGGGTGGCTGGGTAGACCAGGTTAGAACCTCTTTTATGGCGGTTTAGCCCCCAAACCTATCAAAAACCGCTTAAAATCCCCTTTTTCAGGCTGAGAAAACGCTAAAAAGTGTAAATTTGTTCAAAAAACGCAGATTGGTTTTTACTTATGTTTTCTTAAATTACGCTATTTTCCTATATAGGAAACAAGTTTTTACCATGTCCAGTGCCGTTCACCCGCATGAGTCGTCCCGTCCATCTTCCTGCCCCACCCTCATCAGCGCCCACTACTTCTTTAAAAGCGAAATTGCGGCGAATCTGCTGTATATATCGCCTTGTAAATCCTCCAGATATTCGTCCGGGCCATTTTCCTTTTCAATCATCACAGAGCCGCGTCCGCCATCTCCGCTGAAATATTCTTTTATATTGGCGCTCGCCTTTGCGAACAGGTCATCTTTTACGTATTTCCGCATCTCCGCCGCAAGTTCTTCCTGGTCGGGGGAGTGCCGCAGCACAAAATAAGCGTAATATAGATCCTTGCCCATCTTCTGGCGGTCATCCCTGTCGGTGAAAGTGGCGCATTTATGCAGGACAAAAGCGCCGGGACGCGGGCAGCGCAGGGCGTACTCCCGCACGCCGCGCTTCAGCGGTATTTCCATAACATTGTTGATCAGGAAATCAAAGCCATCAAGCCGGTTCAGAGAAATTTCCTGCCCCAGCATCCGGTTGACGACGGAATCCCCAGCGCCAGTGGGGGTTATAAAATCCAGCCGTGTTTTATTTTTGCGATAAAACACTATCGGGTAAAGTTTACCTATCTCCAGGTGCCTTTCGGCGTAATTAAGGGACGATAGGGTTTCAAAAATAGTTTTCTTATGCGCCCGCGTCTTCCCCAAAGCCAAACCCAGGTCCACATCAGAAGTAAACACTGGTGTCGCTCCGCCGGAGCGCCACAAGAACCTGGCGTAGATATACGGCACCCAGCCGCCCACAAGCGTAAGGTCCGCAAGATACCCGGAAAGGTCGTCAAGAACCCCGAAGAGATCCGACTCGAACCCGCTTTTGTCAGGCAAAAGGTTCCCCCTTGCGCAGAAGAGTTTCCTTCAAGTATTGCGCGTGTTCACGGCCGCGCGGCTGAAAATTATACAAGTCTAGGTAAAGCTGCAGATCTGAAACCACACTGAACCCTTTTACTTCCCGGCGATCGGAAAATATGGCGGTCCTGTAAAAAGGACGCACCAGGTGCACGTTCCCCCCCTGTGCCAATTTCTTCAATTCAAGCTTTTCCCTTAGGCGGGGAAGCTCCTGCGCCCAATTATCAAGGCGCAGGTAAATATAGGAATCTTCTGTCTTAACGAACCCGGTTTTTAAATTAGCTCCGGAGTGAAGTGTAAGAGCGTATTTATCCGCCGTAACCTCCGCCTTAAACCTTTTCAGGAAATCTCGGTGCGGCGTATAGCAGGTGTAAACCGTGTTCATCGAGAACTTATACGCCTTAACCCACTCCGAAACAAGAAGCGAGGCATCGGCCAGCCTGGCATAGCTGTACGGCCCCTTTTTAACTCGTTCCAGGCACCCCATGTCCTGCAGGGCTGCAAATACACCCTGGGCCATGCCAAGGCTCAGTCCGGTGTTACCGACAAAGTCCCGGAGCACCCATTTACGCCCCGGGTTCGCCAGCATTTGCCTGGCTATTATAGACGCTTTATCTGAAAACGCGCTTTTCATTCCTTATAGTCTACCTCAATGTTCACTATTTGTCAATGTTCATTTAAAAGTGAACATTGATAGTAATTGAACCGTCAATTCTGTGTCCAACTTCGGATTCGGTCAACCAGTCGTGCAAGACTCTTGCAAAGCGTGAGAGATTTTTCCCGGGTTTAAATGTTGTAAATATATGTTGGTAGTATAATGCTTTTTTGCCATATCTATATTTTGTTCCGCGCGCTGAATAGCTTACATTTGTCGCGTCTCACCAATCGGGACCCAGTATTGTCTCACTAATCCGGACCCACCATTTTCAGTTTAACTTTTCAGCCTCCTTTTCTGCAAA